>Ga0307379_10000325_pt1 | contig 82155 bp, 92 predicted proteins | sample UN2MG_FD_202237 | JGI IMG/M metagenome (GOLD analysis project Ga0307379, IMG submission 202237) | Soil microbial communities from Risofladan, Vaasa, Finland - UN-2 | ecosystem: Environmental > Terrestrial > Soil > Coastal area > Acid sulfate soil | place: Finland: Risofladan, Vaasa | collected... | reverse complement strand
TCTTGGCGCCCACCACCTATAACCACCCACTGATCCAGCAGGACCTCTACGAGAACGCTAAGATCTACGCCGGCGAGATCGCGGACCCGGCGACGCGGGCGGACGCCTGCTGGAGGCTGGAGAAGATTGTGAGGGCGTACGATCCGTGCACCAGCTGCAGCGTTCACATGGTTGACTTCGACATCACGGTGGACGGTAGCGTGGTCGAGGTGAAGGAGGTCGACTAGATGAGCGTACAGGTAGTGTTCTGCACATGCGGCGGCGTCCTAGCGGAGCGTCTCGACATCGAGGAGCTCAAGAGCTTCGCCAGGGAGGCCCAGGGAGTAAGCGAGATAATCACCACCGACGCCGCTTGCACCAAGGCTATGAGGGACGACCTCGTCGAGGCCGTCTCCCAGGGCTCCGAGAAGCTTGTGGCGTTCGCATGCACACGCTCCGTCTGTCAGAAGCCCCTGGAGGCGGTGATGGAGGCCTCGGGGCTGGACCCCGAGAACCTCGTCATAGTAAACGCGAAGGAGCAGCTAGCGTGGGTACATCCCGACAGAGGCGAAGCCACGCTGAAAGCCAAGATGCTACTCAAGGCGTCCATCGAGAAGGCCATCAGCGTCAGCCCCACGGAGACCGTTTCCTTCGAGAGGACACAGGAAGCCCTCGTCGTGGGCGCCGGGATAGCCGGGCTCACGGCGGCCTCGCAGCTAGCCGACATAGGCGTCAGAGTCCACATGATAGAGCGCAGGACCGCCATAGGCGGCACGATGCCTCTCATAAGCAAGACCTTCCCCGAGGAGGACTGCACCATGTGCCTCAGGGGCCCCCACATGATCACCATGCTCACCAAGCCGGGCATCACCTACCACGTGAACAGCGAGGTGAAGGACGTGGAACGCACACCCAAGGGCTTCAAGGTGACGTACACAAAGACGCCCCTGGACCTGGACCTGGAGCCGAAGAAGGGCAAGGGGAGCCCCGTGGAGGCTATAACCGTTCAGTCAGCGGGGCCTCAAGAGTACAAGCTGATCTACTCCTCTGAGCCGGACAAGGAGGCGTTAGAGGCCGTGAAGGAGTCAAAGTGCGGCAACTGCACGAGCCTGTTCCCCGCGGCCCTCATGGGCTACGAGGAAAAGCCAGGCGACAAGACCATCGAGGTAGGCTCGGTGATACTGGCAACAGGGTTCAAGGACTTCGACCCCACAGGCATCCCTAAGTGGGGCTACGGGTTACCCGACGTCATAACCCAGTATCAGCTGGCTAGACTCATGGACCCCATAGGCCCCACATGTGGGCGGGTGATGAGGCTCAGCGACGCCGGGACCCCCGGCAGGATCGTGATGGTCCAGTGCGTCGGAAGCAGGGACCCTGAGTACAACAGAGACTGCAGCAAGTACTGCTGCATGGCCGCGATAAAGCACGCCACGGTCATTAAGAAGTTCAAGAACCAAGGCGCCGAGATCACCATACTCTTCAGGGACATCCGCGCCAGCGGCTACGGCTTCGAGGCCATGTACAACGAAGCCAAGGAGCTTGGAGTAAACTTCGCCCACGGCGACATAATGACCGTATCGCGTCACGGCGACGCCCTGGGAATAGAGTTCACCGACGGCATGGGGGAGCCCCAGAGTCTGGACGCCGACATGGTCGTCCTCTCCACGTGTATGGAGCCCAGCGAGGGATCGGCTGAACTCGCGGAGCTATTCAACGTGGAGCTCGCTGACAGCGGCTTCATGAAGGAGGTCGACGAGAAGGTCGCCAACATAACCACCCGCGCCCCGGGAGTCTTCATTGCAGGCACGTGCACGGGCCCCAAGAACATCCCTGACAGCATCGCCCAGGCCGGGGCCGCGGCCTATATGAGTGGAGCCCACCTGAGCACCCACGTGGAGAAGAAGGCGAACCACCCGGTCGTCATCGAGGACAACTGCGGCAGATGCGGCATATGTAGAAGCGTGTGCCCCTACGAGGCCATAACCATCCCCGAGGACGAGTACCCCCAGTTCGACGCCGAGCTCTGCCAGAGCTGCGGCCTCTGCGTCAGCAGCTGCCCCACACGGGCGCTTGAGACCCCTAACTATGGGTACGACCTCATCGACGCCCAGGTGGAGGCGATGCTCGAGGAGAAGGAAGACCACCCATTGATAATGGGTTTCTGCTGCGACGACTGCGGCTACAACCTGCTGGACACGGCGGGCTTCACAGGCGAGACCTACACCAGCGGCTTCGTACCCGTCTACGTCAACTGCATGAGCAACCTGAGCCTCAGGAACGTGCTCAACGCGGTCAGGAGGGGAGCCGACGCAGTGATGCTCGTGGGCTGCGTCAAGGACAGATGTCACTTCCTCAAGGGCACCGAGCGCAGCAAGGGCCAGATGCAGATCATAGAGGAGTTCTTCAAGATGACGGGCGTCAAGACCCCCATCAAGATACTTGAGTCGAGCGGAACCATGGTCACCCAGTTCCTGGAGGCGCTGGGTGAACTGGAGGCCATGGTGAAGGAGGCATAGAGATGAGGATCGGAGTAGTAATATCGCCTTGGGGCACAAGCCCCGACACTACGGCCAAGGTCGGCGGCCTAGCCGTGTACGCGGAGACGCTGCCCGGCGTAGCCGCCGTGGACTCCGGCTACTACGGCCCCACGGACAGTGACCTAGCCCGGTTCAAGAAGTGGATCAAAGAAAACGAGGTCAACCGCGTCGTATTCGCCTCATGCCGCCCGAGGCTGTTCAAGGAGGCCTACAAGAACGCCGCCGTCGACGTCGGCATCAACAAGTACCTAATCGAGGTCATCGACATAAGCGAGCTCTGCGCCGCCGAGGAAGGCGACGAGATGATCGCCGAGAAAGCCAAGATACTCCTCAGGGCCGCGGTGAACCGAGTCGGCAGCCTGGAGGAGGTAAAGGCTCAGAAGATACCCATCGAGCAGGCCGCCCTCGTCATAGGCGGCGGACTGGTGGGGATGGAGGCGGCCACGAGGCTTGCGGACCAGGGCTTCAAGGTGCACCTGGTGGAGAGGCAGCCGTGGCTAGGAGGGAAGACGCCGCAGCTAGGCACCTGTTTCCCTTCACTGGACTGCGGCAACTGCATCGCGCCTTTCCACGGAGAGCTTCACAGGCGCTGCATGTACAGGAGCCCAGTGGTCCAGCACCCCAACGTTGAGGTTCACACGCTGAGCCGCCTCAAGAGGCTCGTCGGAGTCGTGGGTAATTTCCGCGCCGTCATCGAGACGGAGCCGAGGTACATAGACGAGGACAAGTGCATAGGCTGCGGATTATGCGCCGAGGTATGCGAGGGCGAGGCGCCCAACGAGTTCGACCTCGGCCTCAGCAAGAGGAAGGCAGTGTACATACCCAGCAACCAGAGCCTGCCCCGGGTGTACTACCTTGACAAGGAGAGCTGCGAGAACCCCGAGGAAGTCGCGGAGTCCTGCCCGGTGGGCGCCATAGACCTGGACATGGGCGTCGAGGAGAAGACACTCAGCGTGGGCACCGTCATCGTGGCCACCGGGTTCGACATGTATGAGCCCACCGGCATGTACGGCTACGGCGAGCACGACGACGTCCTGACTCAGCTCCACCTGGCGAGGCTGCTGGACATGAGCGGCCCCACGGGAGGCGCCCTCCTGAAGCCCAGCGACGGCGAGAGACCGGACAGCGTCGTCATGGTCCAGTGCGTCGGCAGCCGCGACCCCCGCATCCACGAGTACTGCAGCAGGATATGCTGCGGCGTCGCCGTGAAGCACGCCCTGGACATCAAGAAGCGTTGGCCGGAGGTCGACGTGACTATCCTACACAAGGACATACGGCTCAACGGCAAGGACTATGAGCGGTTCTACTACGAGGCCCAGGAGCGAGGCGTGAAGCTCGTGCGCGGAGAGGCCGAGTCCGTCTCAATGCAGGGCGAAATGTTCGTGTTCCACTACCTTGACGAGTACGGTGAACCAGCCAGGCTGGAGGCCGACATGCTGGTGCTGAGCAACGGCATGGAGGCTTCCGCGGGGAACGAGGAGCTCGCCAAGGCCATGGGCCTGGACGTTAACCCTGACGGCTTCCTCAACGAGAAGCACCCCAAGCTCAGCCCAGTGGAGACCAACATCGGCGGCGTCTACATAGCAGGCGCATGCCAAGGCCCCATGGACATCCAGCACAGCCTCAACCAGGTGCTCTACGCCACAGCCAAGGCCGCGACCCTACTCGCCAAGAAGGAGATCGAGGTCGAGCTAACCAAGGCGGTGGTCGACGAGGACGTATGCGTGGGCTGCGGAGCCTGCGCGTCGGCGTGCCCCTTCGACGCCATCACGTGGAGCGACTTCGGGTTGCCCGTGGTGAGCGTCGAGGCCTGCACCGGCTGCGGGATATGCGCAGCCACGTGCCCCGTGGCCGCCATGCAGCTGAGGCTTTTCCGGGACGAGCAGGTGCTGCCCGCCATCGAGGGCCTCCTGAAACCCACAAAGTGGCTGGAGGAGAGAGATGAACCCGTGATCGTCGCCTTCGCTTGTGAGGGCGCGGCGGGCTACGCCTCGGAGTTGGCCAGCCAGATGGGGATGAAGGTGCCCGACAACGTCCGCGTACTCAAGGTTCCGTGCTCTGGTAGGCTAGATGCCCTACACTTCATGAAGGCGTTCGATCTGGGTGCGGATGGCGTAGCCGTGTTCGCATGCCCCGAGAGCCAGTGCCACTACATCGACGGCAGCAAGAAGGCTGAGAGCCGCGTAGCGTCCATGAAGAAGAGCCTGGATGTGCTAGGCGTCGGCGGAGACCGGCTGGACATCTACAACGTGAACAGCTGTGAACCCGACCGCTTCGTCGCCCTGGCCACGGCGTTCGCCGAGAAGATAAAGTCGAGCCTTGCTGAACCCAAGCAGGCATCCATGGACAAGTAGAACACCTTTATTTCTTAAAAATATCAGGTCAATATTTTTATTTTTTCCCGAGCGTAGCCATAATTATCGTACTTTTATTCATAGAATTATTCTGAAAAGGCATATATAGTCACAGCGTTGGGCGTCCTGGAAACTCTTGAGGCCGTTGTCAAGAAGTATCCAAAGTTCAAAGAGCATAAGATCCTTGAGCGGATATTTGAACCAGAGCGCGTTGTATAGTTCCGCGTACCATGGAAGGACATGAACGACGAGATTCAGATACCTGTTTGGTCCCGTGCAAAGAAGAAAATGAGGCCGCGTATGGGAAGGTCGGTAGGGTCGCGTATTCTAGTGACTACAAAAATTATTTTCTCTAAAGCAACATTACTGAGATTGAATAGATATTTAAGGGCGTTTCTCAATGGATTATGATCAACAATGGCTAAAAAGTTGACCCCATGGGAGTCGCAGCTCGCCAACGTGAAGAAGATCTGTGACATCATGGGACTGGAACCTTCAGTCTTCGAGGTCGTGAGTCACCCCAAGGAGGTCCTCAAGGTCTCACTGCCCCTGAAGATGGACGACGGCACCGTCAAGACGTTTGAGGGGGTCAGGATCCATCACAACGACGCACGAGGCCCCACCAAGGGCGGTATCCGCTACCACCCAGATATAGACATGGACACCGAGATGGCCCTGGCCGCCTGGATGACGTGGAAGAACGCCGTGGTCGACCTTCCCTACGGAGGGGCGAAGGGCGGCATCAACGTCGACCCCAAGAGCCTCTCCCCGGGTGAGCTCGAGAGGCTCACGAGGATGTACGCAGTCGCCATCGCCAAGTTCGTAGGCGTCGACCTGGACATCCCGGCCCCCGACGTGGGGACGAACGCCCAGATCATGGCGTGGTTCGTCGACGAGTACTACAAGATCATCGGCAGGATCACGCCCGGCGTCATCACCGCGAAGCCCCTCAGCATCGGGGGGAGCCTCGGCAGGTCCACGGCGACCGGCAGGGGCGTCTACTTCGTCGGCGTCGAGGCGTCCGAGGCGTTCAACATCCCCATCAAGGGCTCCAAGGTCTCCATCCAGGGCTTCGGTAACGTCGCCAGGAGCGCGGCCTTTAACTTCCACAACGCCGGCGCCAAGGTAGTCGCGCTCAGCGACTCGAGGGGCGGCATCTACAACCCGAACGGCCTTGACCCCTACAAGGTGCAGGAGCACAAGGCCGCGACGGGCAAGGTCTCGGGCTTCCCGGGCGCCGAGGAGATCGGTCCGGCAGGTACGCTGACCGTGGACTGTGACATACTCATCCCCGCTGCGCTCCAGAACGCCCTCACCAAGGACAACGCCGGGGACGTCAAGGCGAAGCTGATCCTCGAGGGCGCCAACGGCCCCACCCTACCCGAGGCAGACGAGATCCTCAACGAGAAGGGCGTGATAATCGTGCCCGACATCTGCGCCAACGCAGGCGGCGTGACCGTCAGCTACTTCGAGTGGGTCCAGAACAGGCAGGGCTACTACTGGACCGAGGAGGAGGTAGACGAGCGGCTCAAGAGGGTCATGGTCAAGGCGTTCCACGACCTGAAGGCTCAGGCAGACAAGTACAACGTCCCCCTGAGGGGCGGCGCCTACGCCCTCGCCATCGGCAGAGTAGCCGAAGCGATGCGCTTCCTAGGCAGGATCTAAACACCAACTCTTTTTTTACACTTTTTTTGCATGATCTCAGCTGAATATTATCAATATCTAGTAGCCTGACTAAAGGTAGCCAACGCCATGGTGGCCATGGGCTACCTAGCCTAAACCCTTTCTCTTCTTTCTTTAAGATTCTTTAATAGCGCATCGTCATTCTCTATACGGTAGTTTCCGTAGGTGGAACATGGATGGTTAAAGGAACAGGTAAGGAGTTCATGGAGAAGACCAAGTACAAGTATCTGGATAAATCCGACCAGGTGAAGGGTCTCCCACAGCCGCCGTTGTCGCTGCCTCCGGTGGAGGGTAAACCCGTGCATCGTCTACCGGACCCCGGGGAGGCGCCTAGGCGAGCCGTGGACCTCTGGGACGCCATAAACAGCCGTGTGAGCGTCAGGGCGTACAGCGAGGAGCCGCTGAGCCTCGAGGAGCTTAGTTACCTCCTCTGGTGCACCCAAGGGGTGAAGGAGGTGACGGATCGTCTGGCGACGCTGCGCACAGTTCCCAGCGCCGGCGCCAGGCACTGCTTCGAGACTTACGTGCTCGTGAACAGGGTTGAAGGACTGAAGCAGGGTCTCTACCGTTTCCTGGCTACCGAGCACAGCCTCCAGGAGGTGGACACCGATCCGGGGACAGCGGAGAAGGTTACCCAGGCATGCTTCAACCAACGTTTCGTGATGCAGTCGGCGGCCACGTTCATCTGGACGGCGGCAGCGTACAGGATGATGTGGAGGTACGGCGAGAGGGGCTACCGGTACATGCACCTGGATGCGGGTCACGTATGCCAGAACCTGTATCTGGCGGCTGAGGCCATCGGCTGCGGTGTCTGCGCCATAGCGGCGTTCCACGACGACGCCTTGAACGAGGCTCTGCAGATAGATAGTGTCGAACAGTTCGCCGTCTACGTCGGTGTGCTGGGCAAGAAACGGGGCATGCCGTTACAATCTTTATAATCTCTCATTTCTCTGTTCTCACAGTGGTTTCATGTCGGACGATTTGATCAATTTCTTCGAGAGTCAGATAGAGCTGGAGAACAAGATAGTCCAGTCGGTTTCAGATGCGCTAGACGGTATCGATAACTTGGCCGTTAAAACGGCTTTAAGAGGCATATCGCTCGACTCCTCTAAGCACGCGGAGATGTACAGATCAGCGATCGCTCTCCTCACGTCATCCAGCACGGCGCTAAACGAGGAGCAGCTAGACCTCCAGAGGAAGGTTGTCGAGAGGCACATCGAGATGGAGGAGGCGGTGATCAAACAACTCGAAGCAAGGATGCCCGGCGTCGAGAACGAGAAGCTGGAGCTGCTGCTGCAGGCTATTCTTCTGGACGAGAGGCGCCACCACAAGCTGCTGAAGACCCTGCTGGAGATACTGGTCAAGGGCGAGTCGGTGACTGAGGGCGACTGGTGGGACGCCATCTGGGGCGACGTACCGGGTCTCTGGACGTAGACTTTAAACTCGCCTCTTTTTATGCTACTTCGATAATATACCTGCCCATTTTTCCTAAAGTTGTATACCCAGTTAGGGCCTGAACCTCGATTTTATTAATATGTAAGACTTCCTTAATGAGATTCGGCTCTGAAGCGGTGAACACATGTATGAGATAGTGTCCAAGAAGGAGCTTACGCCAAACGTCAAGATGTTCGAGGTTCACGCCCCAGCCGTCGCCCACAAGGCAGAGCCAGGGCAGTTTGTCATCGTCAGATACAAGGAGAGCGGTGAACGCATCCCCATGACCATTGCCGGCACAGACCCCGAAGCTGGGACCGTGACCATCTACTTCGCCGAAGTCGGCAAGTCCTCAACTGAGCTAGGTACGCTGGAGGAGGGAGAGGAGATACTGAACTTCGCCGGGCCCCTCGGGAACGCCACCAAGATAACTAACTACGGCAAGATACTGTGCGTCGGGGGAGGCGTCTTCGTAGGCGCCATGCTCTACCAGATAGAGTGGTTCAAGAAGGCGGGGAACCGCGTGGTCGCGGTGTTCGGCTTCCGAAACAAGGACCACGTGATGCTGGAGAAGGAGGTCAAGGCTGCCGCGGACGAGGCGTACATCTGCACCGACGACGGCTCCTACGGCCTTAAAGGCATGAGCATAGTCGATGAGCTTCTGGAGGGGGAAGAGTTTGACCACGTGTTCACCATCGGGCCCACGAGCCTCCAGAAGAACCTCAGCGAGAAGACAAAGCCGTACGGCATACCCACGAACGTGAACCTCTTCCCCATAATGGTCGACGGGATGGGCATGTGCGGCGCGTGCAGGGTGACCGTGGCAGGGGACACCAGGTTCAGCTGCGTGGACGGACCCGAGTTCGACGGCCACCAGGTGGACTTCGACGAGCTCATCATGCGCATGAGGGTCTACAACCCGCAGGAGAAGATAGCCATGGTCGTCCACAACAGGGAGGTCGAGTAGATGGCCTTCGACAAGCCCGCCGTCGAGATGCCCAAGCAGACACTGGAGGATAGAATACACAACTTCTTCGAGGTCGCCAGGGGCTACACAAGCGAGATGGCTGTCGAGGAGGCGCAGCGGTGCCTCAGCTGCAAGGACCCTCAGTGCATCAAGGGCTGCCCGGTCAACATAGACATCCCTGGTTTCATTCAGCTTGTGAAGGAGAGCAAGTTCATTGAGGCCGCCTGGAAGGTCAAGGAGACCAACGCCCTGCCCGCGATATGCGGTAGGGTGTGTCCCCAGGAGAACCAGTGCCAGAAGTTCTGTGTGCTGGGCATCAGAGGCCAGCCAATCGAGATCGGACGACTTGAACGCTTCGTAGCCGACTTCGAACGCGAGAAGGACATCGAGATACCTGAGCCACCGGAGCCAACCGGCTTCAAGGTCGGGGTGATAGGCGCTGGGCCGGCGGGCCTCACGGCCGCGGCCGAGTCGGTGAAGATGGGGCACGAGGTGGAGATATTCGAGGCCCTGCACACGGCTGGCGGCGTGCTGATGTACGGTATCCCCCAGTTCCGTCTACCTAAAGAGATCGTGCAGGCGGAGGTTATGTACATCAAGAAGCTGGGCGTCAAGATCCATCTCGACAGCATGATAGGGAAGCTCTACACCGTCGAGGAGCTGCTGGGCGGACGCTTCGACGCGTTGTTCATCGGCAGCGGCGCAGGCCTACCGCGGTTCCTGCGGCTCCCAGGGGAGAACCTGAGCGGCATCTACAGCGCCAACGAGTTCCTCATCAGAACCAACCTCATGAAGGCCTACAGGTTCCCCGAGTATGACACACCCATCAACATCGGCAACAGGGTAGCTGTTATCGGCGGCGGCAACGTCGCCATGGACGCAGCTAGGTGCTCCCTGAGGCTGGGCGCCGAGAAGGTGTACATCATCTACCGCAGGGGCATGGGCGAGCTCCCGGCGCGACACGAGGAGGTGAAGAACGCCGAGGAGGAGGGTGTCATCTTTACTCTGCTCAACAACCCGGTCAGGTTCATCGACGACGGCCGCGGCAACGTCAAGGAGATGGAGCTCATCCGGATGCAGCTGGGTGACCCGGACGAGTCAGGCCGTAGGAGGCCAGAACCCTTACTCGGCTCCGAGTGGAGGCTACCTATCGATACAGTCGTGATCGCCATCGGCCAGAGCCCTAACCCGATAATACAACAGACGACTGAGGGGCTCGAGGTTACGCGGTGGGGAACCATCATCCACGACGAGGAAACCATGGAGACGACCATCGAGGGCGTCTACACGGGCGGGGACGTGGCTACTGGGGCAGCCACGGTCATCAGCGCTATGGGCGCCGGCAAGAAGGCGGCCGCAGCAATCGACGCCTACCTGAGAAAATAGCTCAGTTTTTCCTACCTTTTATATTGGTTGTTCCTTATTGTGGGTTGGATGCCGTTTACAGCCCTGCATATAGGGCCCGCGCTCCTGGTAGCCCTACTAGCGTACCCGTTGCTGGACACTCCCACTCTGCTAGTGGCATCCATAGTCATCGACCTTGAGCCCCTTCTGGTCATCCTGCTGAGTCTACCCCAGCCTCTTCACGGCGCGTATCACAGTCTAACCGTGGCCACACCCATAGGCGTAGCCATAGCCATATTCATGTACCTTATCAGAGGATTCACTTCACAGTACACGGAGAGGCTGAGGCTCCCTCCGAGCGATGACGTTCGGGGGTACTTGGCAGCGTCGCTTATCGGCGTCTGGGGTCATGTTTTACTAGACTCTTTCCTGTACAGTGATGTGAGCCTCATCTACCCTTGGCAGTGGAACCCTCTTCAGGGACTCGTGAGCTACGGGACCATCTTCAACGTGTGCCTGATCTCGTTTCCGTTGGCAGTAATCGTGTACCTCCTAAGAGTCACTCTCATGGCCTGGGTCAGGAACGGGAGACCGGTCGAGGCGGCTCCTTCAGAGGAGGAGCCCATGCTGGAGTCTTTCATCGAGCCGAGCATGGAGACCGGCGACTACGAGGAGGAGCCCGTTCTCTTCTTCGACATACCTGAACCAGCTGATGAACCTGTACACGAAGAGGAGACATACATGTCGGCCGCCATCCAAGCCGAGCAAGAAACAGGGCCATTGGTAATGACCGAGATCCAGCCGGACATATTTCTTGGCTGCGACAGGCTCCCCGAGCAGTGGGGGCTGGTGGGGAAGGCATCCGGTGAGCTCGTGGCTGTGGACCTGAACGAGCCCCACATCGTTTTCGTCTGCGGAAAGCAGGGCAGCGGAAAGGGATACACCATCGGCGTAATCAGCGAGATGCTCTTATCCAAGTCGATACAGGGCATCAGCCAGGTGAGGAAGCCCGCCACCATAATCGTGTTCCACAAGCCACGGGACGACCTCAGGAGCGAGTTCTGGAGCATCGTCGACGTCAACAAGAATCCGGAGGAGGCCGCGGCTCTCCGCGAAGGCTACGGCGTGGAGCCTAGGCGCGTGATCGACAGGAAGAGCTTCAGGATATTCGTGGATCCCTTCGTGTACAAGAACGAGCGTAGGAAATTCGAGGAAGACTACGATACAAAGGTGTACCCGATAGGCATCAACCCGACGCGTCTCACCGCCGAGGACTGGCCCCACGTGCTGAGCCTCGGCAAGAAGAGCGGCTCCATGTACGTGAAGAAGATATTCCAGATAATCAAGAAGACCCAGTACGACAGGGACTTCGGGCTCAACACGATTCGGCGCGAGGTGGAGGCCAGCGACCTGAACCCCAACCAGAAGGGCTTCGCCATGATGCGGCTTGAAACGCTGGAGGACTATCTGGTCGCCGGGGACTTCATGAACGACCTCATAATAGGCGGCGTGAACGTCTTCGACCTCCGCAAGATCATGATGGAGCCCGACGACATCTTCAGCGTCATGATCCTGGTCATTAGCTCTCTCATTAACAACGTGAACACAGCCCGGGAGCAGTTCGTCTTTGTGATCAACGAGGCCCACGACTACCTCAGGAAGGGGCTGAGCAAGGACTTCACGGACTACATCAACTACCTGATCCGTAAGAAGAGGCACGCCGGGACGTGGCTCATGCTTGACACCCACTTCCCCGAGGACGTTGACCCCAAGATAATCAAGGGCAGCGACATCAAGATATTCCACAAGTCGGACGTCATAAGCTCGAACCTGCTCAGGCAGGTGGTGGAGGGGACGCCCACTCCGCCCCACCAGCTGAACACCGGCGAGGCCATCATCAGGGCCGATAAGAGCAACCTGGGCCCAGACAGGGTCATGGTGGTGAACGTGAGGCCCAGGCTCACCCACCACGGGGCGGCCACAAAGACAGCGGTGTAACGTCTGATATTTCGAGTTCGATATCATTGATGTGCGTGAATCTTTCGTTAGGTAATCTGTGTTAGAGTCCCGCTCTCCGCACTGATTATGGTGTTCAATATCCCCTGTGTACGCATGATAAAGAATCCCTTGTTACATGAGACACATTCATGCACATTAGCTAATCCACCCCTGGTATATTTTTCCAGTTAACTTAAACTGAATAGATATACCTTCGACGTAATCGAAGATGCCTGAAGTTTGAATAGATACTAATATGTTATCTGGGTTTGGCTCAAACTTGGTGAAACGTAGATATAGAAAGGCTCCCTCAGCCTCAGCCCTTGCCTCGATCTCCTCGGGATCTAAAGGAAGCACCTTATAACCTCCAACGCGTCTAGGCACATTCACGTCTTCTATTAGCTCTGTTGATAATACCACGGTGCTGGTGTTATGGATTAAATCATTAAGGCTGGATATCTTTTCTTCAATTAATACGATTTTTAGAGTCTCATATACTATCTCTGATTCGAAACGCTGTTGAGCCTCTGTCTGGCTCAGTAAAAGTGAATCATATTGTGTCTCCAATACGTTGTATTTGTTCTCAAGGTCAATGAAATGGTTCCTCTGTGATAATATGGTGAATCCTGATGCTATGATTATTGATGCCATTATTAGAATGATAGTTTGCTCCTTCTTCACCAATCCTCCTCAATCCTCCTGTAATGTATCAGCCAGAAATGAATATAATACTAGGTTTTAGAACACGATAATCCCTCAACTGTTGTATCCAGAATAGAACTTGCATCGTCGTTACTCTTGTACGAAAAATCGCATGTTTTATAAAAAAAGGGTGAATCAGTGGGAAAAAATCTCCACTCAGGTGAGGGTTCGAACCCTGCAGAACATGTCTCCCATGGCAAGCGAACACCACTCGCCCAATACGTTGTTTTTCATGGCCGCCCAAGCTTGAGAAGGGATACCTGGGCTCAGACAGGATAATGGTGGTGAACGTGAGGCCCAGGCTCACTCACCACGGCGGCGCCACCAAGACCGCGGTATAGCAAGTTTTTTCACCCAAACGGGCAACCAATGCCCATGTCTACAATATTCAGCGGAGAGAAAGCGTTAAAGCACATCGAGAAGCTGGCAGTCGAGATCGGGTCGAGGCAGGGAGGCTACAAGGAAGACCGGCTCGCAGCCGAATACATAGAGTCCGAGTTCAAGAAGCTGGGCTTGAAGACCTGGAGGCAGGAGTTCGAGATAAAGACGGGCCGCACGACGGCTCAGAGGCTGGAGATACTGGAGCCGTACACCGAGGCAGTCGAGTGTGAAGGCATGTCCATGATCGGCGTAACCGGCCCCGAGGGCATAGAAGGCGAGCTTATCCGCATCGAGACCACCGACGAGGAGTACCTCACCCCAGAGATAGAGGGCAAGATCGTTGTGACAAACGCCGTGAAGCGGAAGAACCTAGAGCTAGTTGCCAAACGGAAGCCCCTGGGGTTCATACTCATCGAGCGCTACCCGCGTGTTCTGACAAAGCATTTCTGGGGCAACTTCCCACAGGGTAAAGACTACGGGAACTTCCCCTCTGTACGCGTAAGCTTCGAGAGCGGCCTCGGACTATTGAAGAAGGGCGCCAAAAAGGCCAGGATCGTCGTAGAGGCCGAGAGAGACACAAAGAAGACTCAGAACGTGGTAGCGGAGCTCCCGGGCTCCACCAGACCCGAGGAGATCATAGTCGTAGGCGGACACTACGACTCCGTGCCAGGCGTAAGGGGGGCCAGCGACAACGCTGGCGGAACCGCGATGACCTTGGAGTTGGCCCGAGTCTTCAAGGAGAAGGAAAGCAAACGGACCCTCAGGTTCGTGGCTTGGGGCAGCGAGGAGATGGGCCTGGACGGCAGCAACCTCTACGCCAAGAAGCTGAAGGAAGCCGACAAGGAGGCCAAGGAGAAGGACGAGGACGCCGAGACCGAGCTTGGCTGGCATAGACTCTGCGTCAACCTTGATGTCCATGGAGCCATGATAGGCACCAACGCGGCGATGGTCCTCGGCACTCCAATGCTGACCAACTCGGTCAAGCTGCTGAGCAGGGAGACCGGCACCGTGTTCGACGTGAAGGAGGGCGTGTACAGCAGCGACGGCACGCCGCTGTCCGCCGTGGGCATCCCGAGCGTCTCCTTCAGCAGGCGCAGCGGAATCGACATCATGATGCACAGCGTCGAGGACACCATAGAGTACCTGAGCCCCGACGCCTTGGAGCTTCAGGGTAGGTTCATCGAGGAGTGGATTACCCGCTACGTCTCCGAGGCAGCGGCGTTCCCCTTCGAGCGGGAGGTACCCGAAAAACTACAGGAGGAGATAAAGAAATATTACGATGACTGGCACGAGAAGCTGCCCTGACCCTCAATGAAGTGAGTCAACGCCATGGACTACTCGCCATATATACCCATCTACAGGACAGACAATCCACAAACAACTATAGCTGCACGAGGAAACCGAGCGATGATGATGAAAAACACCTCCTCCCCCCTGCTCAACGCATATAAACAATCTAACAAACCGTCACATTCCATCGAGTCAGAGAGGTATCACTGTTCTATACCCATACATCCTATCAATGATATAGTAATCAAAACTGTACACAAGGTAATGATCAATCCTACCTAACTACGCTGGATAATCCATTAATATAATACAAACAAGGTTAGCTCAACATTGAGCGCTAGAAGATCCAAGTTCCAGCTGTCAGTAGAAGTCCTAGGACAGATTAAGCGGGGCGAGAAGAAGCCCACACGCATCATGTACAGCGCCAACCTCTCCTGGAAGAGCCTCAAAGAGCTCCTGGAATCACTAGTCTCTCAGGGACTCGTCGAGGAGATCATCGTTAGCAGGAGCAGCAAACGCGCGAAGAGGAGGTATGAAATCACCGCCAAAGGCGAGAACGTCCTCCAGTACTACAACATGGTCAGCGATCTGATAGAGATCGAGCCAAGCAAGTAAGAATATCCACGCTGGATCCGAAGCCGAATACAGGCAACCACACTTCCTAAAACCCCTAACCTCAAAGCGCCCCGAAGAACATTTATAAACACGCTGAGACCAGTACGCCGCACGTTTTATCAAACCAGGCTTGAACGTAGAAAAAAGGAATAGATAGATGAAACACCTAGAAAACACAAATCAGGTTTTTAATAAAAAGAAATATATAATAGATTTAAATAACAGTAAAATTAGAGGGGGATTAGGGCATCGAATAATATCGACACATTTAGCCGAATGTCGACCATTGAACAAAACGTCTGGCGGAAGATCCATGAACACATGAGGGACAATTACGGTGACAACGAACTCTGGAACACGGTCATTGTACCATACCTAAACAAGTTCAACTCCACGAAGATCAGCACCAGAGAAAAAATAGAGTGCATAGACGAACTCGTAAATCATCTAGACTGTTACTACCTTGACTCGCAGAGATATGGATTAATACCAGATGAGTTCAGGCTCTTTCTGGAGTCTTCCGGCGAGATGTCTCTCATACTCGGGTACAGATTAACCGAGTCTGTCCGTTCACTGGACAAGATAATGCAACTGAGAGAGATCTTACAAGACTACAACAGCCAGCCCAGCCAACAATATGAGAAGAGCGAGTTGAATGAACTACTGAAGACAATAGACCTCATCGTCAACAGCAGCCGCTAGAAGAGACCATTTTCAGTTGTGTGTCCCCCCAAGACGCGTTCAGAAGCACATAAAAACCGGGCTCAACGTTAGTAGGTTAACGTGAGCACCATGAGCGGAGGCATGTGGGCCGAGAAATACAGGCCACAGACACTAGACGACATGACTAACCAGACAGAGATCGTCTCAAGGCTCAAGATGTTCGTACAGGAGAAGAACCTGCCGCACCTGTTGTTCGTGGGGCCCCCCGGCGTAGGGAAGACCACGAGCATCCTCGCGCTTGCCCGAGACCTGTACGGCTCGGGGTACCGTAACTTCACACTCGAGCTCAACGCCAGCGACGAGCGAGGCATCGACGTCATACGGGAGAAGGTGAAGAACTTCGCCCGGACAGCGGCCATCGCCTCCCCCGTATCCTTCAAGATTCTCATCATGGATGAGGCAGACAGCCTGACGTCGGCCGCGCAGCACGCACTGAGGCGCACCATGGAGATATACACCAGGACCTGCAGGTTCTGCCTAATAGGCAACTACAGCGAGAACATCATCGACCCCATCCAGAGCAGGTGCAGCATCTTCAGGTTCAGCCCCCTCGACGAGAAAGACATGAAGACCTACATCATGAACATCGTGGAGAATGAGCAGGTGGAAATCATCGAGGAGGGTTTGGACGCCATGTATCAGGCTTCCAGAGGAGACCTCAGGAAGGCGACGAACCTGCTCCAGGCCGCCGCGGCCACCAAGGCCGTCATAGACGACGTATCCATCTACGAGGTGCTCGGAAAAGTCAGCCCAGAGAGGGTAAGAGCCATGATCCAGCAGTCACTGGAAGGCAACTTCCTCGAGGCGAGGGAGATACTGCGTGAGCTATTGATCGATCAGGGACTCGCCCCAGATGATATAATCAGAATGGTGTACCGCGAGCTGATGAGGAACACGGTTTTGTCCGAGCAGTGGAAGGTAAAGCTCAGCGACAAAGTAGGGGAAGTAGACTACAGGTTGACGCAGGGTGCGAGGCCAGAGATCCAGCTCAGCACGCTCCTCGCGCACCTAGCCTTAGCCGGAGAAGAGATGAAGTGACCCATACTCAGCCCTGGACACACCGGTACAGGCCAAAGTCCAAGGAGGAGATAGTAGGAAACAGTGAGGCAGTCGGTAAGCTCGAGAAATGGATCAAGAGCTGGAAAAAGAAGCCCCCCAAGAAGAGGGCCGCCTTCGTTTATGGGCCTCCAGGGACAGGGAAGACCGCGGCCATCCAGGCGCTGGCGATGGAGACGGGCTTCGACCTGCTGGAGATCAACGCCAGCGACAGCAGGACGAAGAACCGGATAGAAGAGGTTTTAGGAAAGGCGGCAGGCCAGACCGTCACCGTCTTCGGAAGACCACGAATGATACTGCTGGACGAGATGGAGGGAGTGAGCGGCCAAAAGGACCGGGGAGGCATCACGGCGATATCCAACGTAATCAAAACAACGAGGATCCCCATCGTACTCGTCGCGACCACGGTCGGGGAGAACATGGAGGAAAAGTTTCGCCCCCTGAGAGACAAGGCGACGCTCATAGAGTTCCAGCCAGTACCCTTCAGCGAGGTGTACAAAAGTCTGGAGAGGATAGCCAGAGAGAACGGCGTAAAAGTGCACCCTGAGGCGCTCGACACCTTGGCGTCTAGATCTCAAGGCGACCTAAGATCAGCCATCAACGACCTCGAGGCGGTTGCCAGGGGAAAAACCGAGGTGAACCCAGGTGACATCGAGTGGATGGGGGAGAGGGACCGCCAGGACTACACGCCAAACATTATCAACAGGATATTCTCTGCGAGGAGCCTCTGGGAGGCGCGGCAGACCATCAGCCAGAGTATGATCCCTTATGAGGACCTCTTCGACTGGATATACGAGAACCTGCCCCTCGTCATAGACGAACCGAGTGAGAGACTCCAGGCGCTGGAGACCCTGGCGAAGGCGGATGTCTACCAGAAACGAGCCAGGTCTAGCAACTACAGGCTCCTGAAGTACATGTTCAACCTCATGACGGGTGGGGTCGCGTTCTGTAGAAGAAACTCACAGGGACTTGGGCTGATGAAGCAAGCCCACGCCGCCATACAGAGAATAGGGATGCCTCTCAGCGGCTTCCAGACCGCGGAGACGAAGGACGGTATAATGATCAAGCCCATCAGGTGGTTGGGAAGAGACAAGTGGGGCGCACTTAACGGCGAGCTCAGAGGGATGGGGGCGTCATGGACATACGGCCAGAACTTTTGGATGCTCCCATACTTCCGTGAGCCCCAGACCAAGTGGAGGTACATAACGACGTACCATAGCAGACGAAGGATGAAGGCGGTGGCCGCCAAACTGGCCGTGAAGACCCATACCTCGACACAGGAGGCGGTCACGGAGACTCTTCCCCTCCTCAGGATAATCTATAACGCGGATGAAGAGAACGCAGAAAAAATTGACGCATGGCTGGACCTTGAGGAAAAGGAGCAGGAGTATCTAAGCGGTTAAACCGCAGGCTCCAAGTCGTCGACCCCAGACTGCTGCGTATAATTCGGCTAAGTCAAAATGTTAAACATAGTCGTCTGGGTATATTGGTGATCTATATGAAGTTGACCGACCCCCCTGAAATCGATCTATCTCTTCCCTACATATCAGAAGGGCTTGTGGGAATAGGAGGAGAGATAAAACAGCAGCCGGAGCACTTCGTCGTCGAAGAGATACCCTCATATAACCCATCGGGGCACGGCGACCACCTCTACGTAAACATAACCAAGAAGAACCTGAACACCCGGGACGTCCAGCTGCAGCTGGCGAAACTCTTCAACGTGAAACCCGAGTACGTAGGCAAGGCGGGTCTAAAGGACAAGCGCTCGCTCTCGACTCAGAGCTTCAGCATTCTTTTCGAGGGAGAGAAACCCGTCGCATCAGACGCATCACAGATCATTGAAGCACACGTTGGGATAAAGGTCAACTGGGCCAAGTACCACGACAATAAACTAAGATCCGGACACCTAAGAGGAAACGGGTTCGACATCCTGGTCACCGGGTTAGAACTCGAGTTAGATGAAGCCGTAAGCAGGGCGGAGGCGATCAGGAGGCGCCTCGATCAAACCGGTATCCCGAACTACTATGGCCTCCAGCGTACAGGCGAAGAAGGGGAAAACACGGTAGCCGGCTGGCAGCTTCTACAGGGGAAGAAGAGGATAAGGAACCGGTGGCTCAGAAGGTACCTTGTCTCGTGCTACCAGAGCCATCTATGTAACAGGTATCTGGTTAAGCGAGTTGAAAATGGGCTCTTCGATACACTCCTCCAGGGGGACATAGCCAAGAAGTACGACACCGGCGGAATATTCTGGGTCGAAGACCTCGAAACCGAACAACCTCGATACGTGAACAAGGAGATAACGTTCACGGCGCCCATCTATGGATACAAGATGAAAACCGCTAAGCATGAGGCCCATGAGTTAGAGAAAACCATCCTAATAGACGCCGGCATAACGAACGAACAGTTCAGGGAGCTCAGAGCCAAGGGCACAAGAAGGCCTGGTAGACTCGTACCACGCATCAACGTATCGGCAACCGACGACGGGCTCAGGCTACGATTTCAGCTTCCTAAAGGCGGATTCGCCACGACTGTTCTACGCGAGTTCATGAAAAACGATTCCCATAATGATTGATTTCTGTTTATGAACCCTGTTCTATAGCTGCCTTATGTTTCATTTACCCCGATCGATCATAGGTTTCACAGTCTCTACCTTCTTTAAAAAGAGAAGACGTGGTCATAAAACAGCAAAAGCTGGGATCATATGAGTCTGTTCGATAAGGTAGAAGTCATGGACTTCCTGATCAACGTGCTCAAGGACCACGAGAAGTCACTGGACTCCTTGATATCGCGTGCCGAGAGCGTCCTAGCCGAGAACGAGGAAAAGTTCGGCGCGGATGGAGGCTCGTTTGATTCTCCGATCAAGGTTGTGCTTAAAGACTGGTTGGAATTCAAGCGTAGGCTTGATAACGTCGAGCTCGTTTGCTTCGATCTGGTGGACCAGGTCTTCATAGTGTCAGTGAAAACTAGACAGAAGGTATACGAGTATCGGGAAAGGGCGCCCGAACTGACCCTGGAGATGAAGAACGACAACAACATCTTAATCACAAGCTCAGACAAGGTGCACGATGATTTATCGCTAATAAACAACAGACTAACGATTGGTCTTGAACTCAGTTGTAAGAAAGAGGCGGCTGGGAAGCCCGAGGAAAACAAACACAAAATAGTCTACGACATCGATCCACAGTACACAAGAAAGTGGCTATCGGATGAGCTCAGTATCCATCAGGACTACATTGTCTGCGGAGATATAGAGCTCTAGTTAAGCATCTAGATCCTCAGGGCTATGTATCTCAACCAGACTTTTCGCTTTGCTGTAGTATCTTATGACGTTTTCTCCTTTTTGTGTGAGCTCGTAGGTCACCTTCGTACGTTTATCCCTGGGATCACCTTCGATCTCAGTTAACAAACCCTGGTTCAAGAGAGATTTCAATATTCCTTGAAGAGGCTTCCATGATAGGTTGGCGCCATACATTATCTGTGTCGGCTTATTTGCCCCGCTTTTTACCTCCTCTAGGACGTCTATGTAGATTTCGAAGCGGGACCTTCTTGAACTCATAAACCCCACGGGTGTTCAATGATTTGAATGAACTATATATAATGATTTTGTATACAACCTAAAAGTTCTTTAATTCGAGAAAGATGCTATGACGCAAATTTATACTATTTTTAAAGTTTCAGCAAAATCTATGGTTAAAAAAGGGTGTCGAGAGCTCGTGTCTTCCTTTACCAATAAAGTTTGAGGTATGGTGTTCAATCATTTATATCGTTTAATCTCGATTTTTTCGACAATCTTGGTTTCTTAGTATGTTTCTATGCATATGAAATTCTCGATATAGGTGTAACTTTACGATATACCTTTTCTTAATAGCTTCATTTGGCGAGAAACGTTCGGCATAAACCGCCGTAGAAAGGATTGGAGACAAGTCAATGAATAAAAATAAGTTGCTGGGAAAGCGACGCGGTATGACCGGTCTTGAGACCGCTATCATACTAGTGGCGTTCGTAATAACTGCGGCTGCGTTCGCGTTCGTCGTTCTGAACATGGGTTTCCTGACGGCTGAGAAAGCACAGTCGGTGATCAGTTCAGGCATGACGGAGGCGGCTTCAGCGCTGCTTACGGACAGTGGTATGATCGCCCAGTTCTCAAACGTGACAGGCGACCAGAGTGATATCTGCCTCACAAAGCTGACGTTCTACCTGAAACTATCACAGGGCCACGAGCCTATAGACGTAGACGATAACGTGCAGTAGCTACCTACACAAGCCAGAGAGGTCACGACGAGATCTACGCGACAAACGGTACCATCATGACGATTTCGGTGTGAACAGCGACGGCGATACACTACTAGAGACTGGTGAGAAGTTCAAGGTAATCATCGACTTCACTGAACTCGCAGTTGACGGTATGGACCCTGCTCAGAGTACAAAGCCTGATGTGTATGCTCACCCATACGAGGAGTTTAGGATCGAGCTGAGGCCCTCAGCGGGCGCCGTGTTGACCATCGAACGTCAGATCCCGGCCGTTTACAGCACAGTCATGACCATAGAGTAGCGTCATCTCCTTCCCCTTTTTTAATTTCACGAACGATCAGGTGAAATAGGGTGTTAAATGCGAAGAATGAACTGAGATACAATTTCAAGCAGCTTAATGATGAGATAAAAAGACACTCTGTGTGTGTTGATCTATAAACCTTTTAAAAAAAATCGATGGAGGTGAGACTGATGGCTGAGGACAAGGACTCCTTACTCGATTTAAAGTCAGAGTTATCCGCGCTAACGACCGATCTAGGCGATGGTGTGCCTGAGGAAGAGGCCGATGTCAGCGGCGAGATGATGGATCTCAAGAGGCGAATGGATAAGTCTGACCAGGAGATGAGGGCCATGACCGAGGCCATGAAGTCCACGCTACTCGATGTCCGTGCGCTTATGCAGGACATGGACAATCCGTTCAACATGCTCCGTGAGATGGGCGTGGACAAACTCGTCAACAAGGCAGTCGAGACAGTCGAAGACGAGGTAATGAAACAGAAGCGCGAAGAAGCGAAGAAGCGAATAGTAGGCGACGATGAAGGGCCCGCCGCAATAGTTACGTATTACGGCGGAGCCGCACCCCCACCGACGGCGTCTCCCACGTCTGCCCCTTCGGCCCCGTCGCCACAAGCGGGCATACCCAATGGGTTCAAAAACAGTCAATCATCGCCCCAATCGCCAACCCAAGCAGATACAATGACCCCGAGTCAACCACCGGTAAACGGATACCCTGGTGCTTATCCAGAAATGAGCAAACCTGTGCCTCAGCCACAAACAGGAGCAAGCTCATCACTGGAGAGGGATGTAGGGTCTCTGATGAAGAGGGTATCAGTTACTGAGCAGGCAGTTCCTCTCATTTTAAACCGAATTTCGCGGACAGAGGAAGCCGTCGAGGAGCTCAGTGACAGCGTCCATGAACTAGTAGAGGGGCTAAAGGGAGCAAGACCCTGGGGTGAGAGAGTGTCTCGGCACAAACCCAGTCACTATAACAAACTGGGAATGAACGAACTGAATACACCCGAAAACTCCGGAGAGGTGTACTACGAAGCATACATCAGTCTCGTAGCTGACTACCTTGTTCTTAGGTTCGGTGAGAAAGGTTCCGAGGAGATACTTCTCGAGGGAATGTACAAGGAATGGGCATCCCCCAAGGTAGTGAGAGACATAATGGACCACTTCTCGACGAGCGCCAAGACCATGGATAGACGGGGTAGCAGCCCATCCGCGGGGCTTGGCACACTCAACTCTGACTTGGAGGACAAGATTCTATTGACGTCGCTTCTGAGGAATCTTGATAAACCAGCCTCGGAGTGGACCGAGCCCACCCACCTGTTCTTGTTACTCGCCCTGGTTACGAGAGCTCGAGAAAACAAACTCAACAGGGCATAGACATGAGCTTCCTCGACAGCGATAACGAGAACATATTAAAACTGAGTAACCCCGAGCTAGACCGGAAGATCGGTGGGCTCCCCCTGCCATCTCTCAGCCTAGTCGAAGGTGCCAACGACTCGGAAAACGATCCTGGCTCAGCAGGTAACGTACGGAGCCTTGAAAGCTGGAAAAAGAGTCATCTACATAACGACAGAGGACACGGTCAAGGGCCTCCTCACGAACATGGAGCGGCTGAACTGGAACATCTCAGACTATTTCCTAGTCGGTAACTTCAGGATAACGGCTCTGAACACCATCAACATGAAGTGGAACGAGGAGATCTCCAAGTACTACCTAATAGCTCTCACCAACTACATCAGACAAAGAGCCAGCGTGTACGACGTAGTCATAATCGACTCCATGACTCACCTCCTGACACATGCAGACGAGAGCGATATTCTGGACTTTTTCAGCACATGCAGGTTCATCGTAGACCAGCTCGGCCAGACCTTCCTCATAACGATGCATCCCTACGCCCTTGACCAGGAGTTACTAATTCGTATTAGAGCGTTCTGCGACGGCCACATTATCTTGGAGATCAAGACGTTCAGGGACAAAACCGCTCTAACCATGAACATCGCTAAGCTAAAAGGTGCAACGAAGAACGTCAGCGACGTCATCAGCTTCGAGGTGAACCCGGCCTACGGTATAAAAATACTGCCGTTCTCGTCGGCTAGAGGATAGCCTGTAACCTCCTTCTCTACTCTGTGTTACAACTCTATAATTCCTATAAAGAATGGAACTTGCTTGAAATACGATAACTAAACCCGGGACCTGAAAGAGGTTGTTACTTGGAACAAGCCTAACACGCATCCGCCCCACAAACACACCCACCGCGGACACCCACCCAAAAAAGAGTAATATACACCACCAAAACCAAAAAAAATTCACGGAATACACAGCCACGGAAACAACCCACACAAAAACAAGTAAACCCCAACAACCGCTTACAGCAGGGAAACCATTAACCCTTTTCAACCGAGCCGACACACAATAACCATGCCCGTCATCACCCTCCTCACCGACTACGGCATCAAGGACAGCTACGTCGCCGAGGTCAAGGGAGCCATACTGAAGATCAACCCAGAGGCCATTATCGTGGACATAAGCCACGACGTAGGCAACTACGACATAGAGTCAGGCGCCTTCCACCTCGCCCGAGCGGCGCCCTACTTCCCCGACGGCACAGTACACGTCGGCGTCGTAGACCCCGGCGTAGACAGCATCAGGAAACCCATAATCGTCAAGACCGGCAGCGCCTGGTTCGTCGGACCGGACAACGGCCTCATGGCACCGGCGGCAGAACGCCTGGGAGTGGAGGCCATCTGGGAGATCACCAACACCGACATGCTGCCGCCGAGGGTCAGCGAAGTCTTCGACGGCCGCGACGTCTTCGGCCCCACAGGCGCCCACCTCAGCGTAGGCGTACCACCCGACAAGCTAGGCACCGAGATCAGCGACATGATACGGCTCCCCGCCTACACGCCCAGGCTAGACGGCGACACGGTGCATGCCCAGGTGATCCACGTAGACGGGTTCGGCAACCTGGTCACCAACGTCACCTACGAGACCCTGGAGAAGATAGGTTCCTCAGGAGACGCAAGGTTCAAGGTGGAGGCTAGGGGCCGTCTGCTCGACCTCCCATACGCCAGACGCTTCAGCGCCGTCCCTGAAGGGGAGCTGCTCCTGCTAGTCGCTGGAGGCGGCTACCTGGAGATCTCCGTGAACCAGGGGAACGCCGCGGAGCACCTGGGAATAGGTAAGGGCGACAAGGTCACTCTTTTATTAAAATAGAGGCGGGGGGCTTAACGGCCCAGTAGGTCGGAGACCTCTTTCAGGAACTTCTCGAGCGTCTCGTATATCCTGGGGTCGGCGACGCTGTAGAGCCTCTTCCTGCCGTCACGCCTCACCTTCAGGAAGCCCTGCTCCTCCAGCATCAGCAGGTGCGTCGACACAGTGGGCTGGAGGATGTCGAAGTGTGGCAGCAGCTCCGAGACGCATTTCTCGCCGTCACTGAGCAGGTAGAGGAGCCTCTGGCGGTTCCCGTCCGCCAACGCCTTGAATAGGTTCGCGTTGTACTCGAACTCGTCTGTGACGACCGGTAAGTCTTCCCCCTCTGTCTCCTGCAGCCCAGCGATGTCTTGGCTTATCAATTTCTTTCCTCACACGTAAAGCGATAAAGCACGCTTAGTAGTCGCATCGAACTCGGTGCATTTTTATCTTAATCTTATGTGTGTGAAGCGTACGCACGCACAAGAAAGGAGTCACTGATACTGGTCAATGTTATGTAATACTCTACCTGCTTCTCGTGAAGAGGGTGGTGGGCCCGATTAGATAGATTGTCTCGTTTAATTTTCAGGATTTTTGTTGTTTAAGCTTATACGCTTGGGGTCGAGAAATGGATCTTTGATCTATAATCGTCTTATTCGTTTTAGGATTTGAACTCGAAATTCCTAAACTTTTTCCCTTCACTGAAGGATGACGGTGGTGTTTCCTCATCTGCGTGTGTGAGAGAGGGATAGCTGGGGCCGAGTGGTCGAGGCTCGTTGAAGGGCTAGCTGACGATCTTCAGGATGCTCTCTGGATACGGCATTACGGTGATCACGTTGACAGGGTCAGGTCGTTGTCGACACCCTCAAAGAAGCTCGTCTACTTTTTCCTAGTTGAGTCTGAGCCTCAGAGCTTCACCACCGTACGGTGCTCCCTCTCGCTAAGCTCCAGAACCGTGGATAAGGCTCTGAGGAGGCTTTTGGCGCGGGGCTACGTTTTCCTTGAAGAGAAGTACCTCTACTGGGTCGCACCGCCGGAGTCGGACTGGCAGCCTTAAATAGGGTACAGCTGGCGGCGCTTTACTTTCCTCGAGCCCGCGCTTTACCTTCGATGGATTTTACGAGAGGATATGAGTCAAGAACATCCGGACCCCGTGCACGTACGGTGCACCCTGGAGGGAGACGTCGCCAGGATGTACAGGGAGCTCGAGAGCAGGGGCTTGGTCAAGAGCGTGAGGGAGGCCGTCACCCAGGGCATCTCGGCCTTCTACGAGAAGGTGATGGAGAGAGACCTGCTGGAGGCCCGGGCCAAGACGGACACCCAGCTGGCTGAGAGCCTCTAGGAAGACAGCCATGGAAGCGAGAACACGGCTCCTGGAGAAGGTCAACTTTACTGTCAATAAAGTGGACGTTTCGGCAGCCGTGGCCAACCAGAGGCTCCTCGACGGCTACCTGGGGCTCCGGACGCTGAGCCCCATGTATAAGGCGGCCACACTCCTCATAAAGTGTGCTCGATGATAATTTCGAGTGCTTAGAATAGTAGTTCATTTTCCATTAGTATGGCTCTAATCTTATCGGCTGCAATTCTTACCTGTTCCTCACTCTTCGCACCAGTTATAACGAGCTTCCCAGAGGAAAATAACAAGATCACGACCTTGGGCTCATCCATCCTGTAGACGGCGCCAGGGAACTGCTCAGGCTCATACATCATGTTTCCTAGGATATCAGCTGCACCTTCGAGATCAACTTTGCTTGAGATGTCCGCGGATGCTACAATATTCTGTATCTCTACACATGGCTCATCCTTGATTATGAAGCCTGCCCCTAAGCTCCTTAACCACCTTCTTCACCGCTCTTTGTGCCAGCTTAATGGACTTGGATCCAGTGCACACCATTTTTCCTGTCGAGAAGATCAGCGTAGCCGTCTTCGGTCTTTTCAGCCGAAAGACTAGGCCGGGAAACCTCTTGGGTCTGTACTCGACGTTCCTGAAGACCTTCATTATTGCATTTAGATCTATCTTGGTCCCTAGGGCCGCCGTAGCCACTACATTCTGTATCACAATTTTGTTCATCCCTTATCACCAAATCCATACTTAGCATAACGATAACGTTTACCATCCTCTCGTAACCTTTAAGCGGCTATGCTCACCATTCTGTGGTGGGGAGGGCTAGGGGCCTAATGGAGACTCGATTCTGGATATCGGGGAAACCGTTGCAGGGAGAAGCTTTCCAGCCCGGCCAGGCGGGCTCCCGATCCCAGGGTTTTTCCCCCTTGCTCTAGGGCCGGCAACACTCCCCATAATTCCGATGCTAAAGCTTAAGTTGTAATTGTAACCAATAGATGGTAATGCACGTAACTTAGTGCAGAAAGAAAAAAGGAGAATAAGAAAAAATGCAATTCCTACAGGAAGGAAGAATATTCGGTCTACTGGTTCTGATATACATCTTCGGAGCCGTCATATACTTCATCGACAGAGCAGCCAAAGGCAGGGTTCCGGAACTTAGGAGGGTAGCTGGTCTAGATATGGTGGATGAAGCCATAGGCAGAGCTACAGAGATGGGGAGACCCGTCTTCGCATCTCACGGAATCGCGTCAATGACCGACTCAACTACTGGACCTCAGACCATCGCAGGACTAGGTGTCCTCAGCTATCTGGCTGAAAAATGTGCGGAGGCAGGATCTAAGCTCTACGTACCCGTGAGGCAATTAACTGTCTGGCCAATAGCCATGGAGATCGTCGAGACCGGCTACAAGGTCGCCGGTAAGCCTGAGGATTTCGACGCAGCCGATCAAATCAGGTTCCTCTCTAGCGACCAGTTCGGGTACTCATCGAACTACATGGGCTGGATGTGGAGGGAGAGAGCCGCTGCGAACATCATGATAGGCGCCTACTGGGCCGAGTCCCTCCAGCTTGCTGAGACGGGCGCAAGGGTGGGCGCAATGCAGATCGCTGGAACCGCGCAAACCTCGCAGATCCCCTTCTTCATCGCTGCCTGCGACTACTGCCTCATCGGGGAGGAGATATACTCCGCGGGGGCCTACCTGTCTAAGGACGAAGAGATGATCGGGAGCCTGGCGGGCCAGGACATGGGAAAGCTATTGGCCATCGCGCTAATCGTCCTCGGCACTCTGCTGATCACCCTCGGCAGCGACATACTGACTAAAATAATCAGCTACTAGGTGATGTGAGAAATGTCTTGGTACAGAAGAATTGAGATACCCATCATCCTGACTGCTGTCTTCTGCCTATTCCAGCTTGTGCCCTACTTCATTGTGGTTCCTGCATGGGAGAGCGCCTCCAAAGAGTTCGTCGACTGGGACTCCATCATGGAGACGTTCGCCCTCTTCATCGGCTTCATAACCCTGCTGATTCTACATGGCCGCATCGTCACCAAACAGGGCAAGGGATGGCAATGGAGCGCCTGGATCCTCGTAACGATGGTCGGCTACACGATAATAGGACTACCGATAAATTCTCTAGGGCTAGGAAAAGGGCAGCCGCTCTTTGAGGCGATAAGAATGTACGTACTAACGCCGTTGAGCTCAGCAATGTACGCTATCCTAGGCTTCTACATAGCGTCAGCCGCCTACAGGGCCTTCAGGGCTAGGACACCGGAGGCCGCCGTGCTGCTGATATCAGGCACAATCGTCATGCTGGCAAACGCCCCCATCGGGACCACCATCTGGCCCGGATTCGCGAACCTCAAGGACTGGATCTTTGATGTACCCAACATGGCCACTATGAGGGGAGTCGTCATCGGATCGGCCTTAGGCGCACTCGCGCTGGGAGTACGCGTTTTGATGGGCAAGGAGAGAGGGTACCTAAGGGGAGGCGGCGAGTAGATATGACACTGGCAAAAGAAGAGAAGAGCATATGGGATAAACTACAGGAGATCGACAGGAGGATCATATACCTCCTACTGTGGATAGTGATCCTGTGGCCCCTGATAAGCCCGATCGGACTACCGTTGGGAACAGGGAGGCAGAGCAAGGAATACTTCAAATGGGTCGATGACATCCCACCCGGCAGCAAGGTCGTGTTCAGCTACGACATGAGCTTCGCCGGCCTGCCAGAGTTGGGCCCCATGTCAGTGGCGACTTTTCACCACTTGCTGAGCAAGGACGTCAAGATCTACATCTGCGCCTTCTGGAACATGGGTGCCGACATAGCTAAGGACGACATAGAACTCCTGAAGCCCGAGGCGAAATACGGCAAGGTATACGGAGTCGACTACATCCACATGGGATACAACCCCCGTACCGAGGTGGGAATGACCCAGTTCGCCTCAGACGTCTACAAGGCCTTCCCGACAGACTTCATGAACGGCAGACCTCTGGAAACCTATGAGATAATGGATGGCATCCACGACGCCGGGGACTTTGACATACTCATAAGCATAGAGAGCGGAACCCCCGGCAACCCTGAGTGGGTGAGACAGTGGGTCCAGCCCTACGGCATACCATTCCTAGTCGGAGCCTTGGGTGTCTCGGTGCCCGGTATCGCGCCCTACTACGACGCGGGCCAGGTGAAGGCCTTCATAGCTGGACTCAGAAGCGCAGCCGAGTACGAGATACTGATCGGGAGACCGGCAGTAGCGACTGCTCAGCAGGATCCACTATCAACGACGCACTTACTCGTGATATTCTTCGTTGTCCTCGGTAACGTCGGCTACTTCGCTAAGCGTGGAAAGTTTAACAGGAGTTAAAGGTGGATTGAAATGTTAGAAGTTATTGGACCTTGGCTCATAGCCTTCTTCCTCCTCTGCATATTCAGCTTCACCTACAAGGAGAACCCGTGGTTCCGCTTTGCGGAGAGCACCTACCTAGGTGTAGCGGTCGCTTATAGCATAGGGTTCGACCTGGACTGGCTCGCCAACCAATGGACTACGATTTGGTCCCTGACAGGGATGAAGATAATCCTCTTCTCCTTGGCCCTATTCGTCGGACTGCTCTTCTACTTCAGGTTCTCGAAGGAGTACTTCTACCTCTACAGGATACCCCTAGCAATCAGCGTAGGCACATACATCGGGCTATCCCTCAGAACCATGGTATTCGCCCAGTTCCTGGAACAGATCAAGGCAACGTTCATCCCACTGGCGGCAGGAACACCCTGGGACATCTTCAACAACATACTGATATTCGTGATGCTTCTCAGCGTCCTGATGTACTTCTACTTCACGGCAGAACACACGGGACCTCTGAAGTACACGTCTAAGATCGCTAGGTACACGATGATGGCCGGGTTCGGCTCGGCCTACGGAAACACGGTGATGACACGAATGGCCCTCGTCATAGGGCAGGCACGCAACCTGCTGATGCACCCCACATCCTTCGCCACATTCGGCATAATAATACTGGGCTCTCTTCTGATCAGGGACTACCTGAGCAAGCAAAAGGAAGAAGAGACAGCACAGTGAAGACCCGGAAGAAAAAACCCCTCTTTTTTATAAATTTAATCGGAGGACCCAGATGTTGGATGAACCTATAAAGACCGAGTTCATGGATCTTCTATCTGGATCATTTTTAGCAGCCGTCTTCGTGTGGATATGGATGTCCGCATTGGGCCTCCTCGATCTCCAACAAACAGCCTTCCAAATACAGATCGCGCTTTTCATCATGCAACACATCTTCTTTGGCATAGGGAGCTTCACGGCCTCTTACATCGTCTCGAGAAAAACCCGCTGCCTTGACAGGGTCGTCGGCCTGAAAATAGGTTTAGGCGCATGGATCATTTCCTCAACACTCTTCCTACCCCAATCATCAAATATAACGATCACCGCGGTCCTCACAATGCTGGCCTCTTTCTTAGCCGGCGGCCATCTTGGAGCCACGTTTTACCAAAAGAACATAAAGGAACCGTCAGGGAGTCTTCGGATTCTAGATATCGGGTAATCGTTGCAGGGAGAATGTTACATTGGCTCGGCCAGGCGGGCTCCTGCTCCCGGATCTTTTCCTCCCTTGCTCCAGGGCCGGCAACACCCCCCATAATTCCGATGCTAAAGCTTAAGTGGTAATTATAACCAATAGATGGTAATGCACGTAACTTAGTGCAGAAAGAAAAAAGGAAAAAAGAGATGTAACACAGATATGTCATTATTCGTAACTGGAAGAATCTTCGGACTACTTTGTCTTCTAGCGATAATGGGCGCAGTGACCTACTATATACGGAGAGCGAAGGGAGGAAATGTTTCCCAGGTAAGGAGATTGGCCGGTATCGATGCCATTACCGAGGCGATCGGGAGGGCTGTGGAGATGGGGAGACCCGTCTTTTGCGCCCATGGATTAAGCGACATGAGAGACGCTACATATGGACCCCAGACGATAGCCGGGCTGAGCGTTCTCAGCCATGTGGCGGCTCGGTGCGTCGACTTGGGCGCGAGGTTATTCGTGCCATGTAACAACGTGGAGGTTTGGCCCGTCGCAACCGATATCGTGGAGACGGCCTACAAGATGGCTGGAAAGTCAGAGGAATTCAACATCGACAACATAACATACCTTTCAAGTGATCAGTTCGCCTTTGCCTCAAACTACCTAGGGATGATGATGCGGGAGAAGCCTGGAGCGAACATAATGGTCGGAGCATACTGGGCAGAGTCCCTTCAACTTGCAGAGACAGGCAACCGCATAGGCGCAATGCAGGTATCTGGAACGGCTAACACACACCAGATAGCTTTCTTCGTAATTACCACGGATTACTGCCTCATAGGCGAGGAGATATTCGCCGCTGGTGCATACGTTACCGAGGACCCCGTCTTCATATCCAGCATAGCGGGACAGGACTTTGGAAGGATCATCGCCGTCGCGCTGATGATACTCGGAACAATCCTGTTCACATTTGGAAGCGATGCACTCATAAAACTAATAGAATGGTGACCATGCATGTCTAACACACTTAGAAGAATAGAGATACCCATAGCGATAACAATCATTTGCACTCTGCTCCAGATAATACCCTTCTACATTCAGGTTAAACCCCTTGAAACCTTCTCTGACACCTTCAGGAGCTGGATGATACTGGTTGCGACATGCGCCTTCTTCTTGGGCGCAGCGTCCCTAACGGTGCTTCACTCAAAGAAGATCCAGAGGAAACCCACGGGATGGCAGTTCAGCATACTTGTCCTAATCTCAATGACAGTGATAATGCTGGCTGGTCTACCGATACCCGAAATAGGGCTGGGAGATAAGAACCCGGTATTCGACTTCCTCTTCAAGAACGTTCTAACGCCACTGGGCGCCACGATGTATTCGATAATAGCCTTCTTCATCACATCCGCGGCTTACAGAACATTCAGGGCGAGAAGCAATGAAGCAACCGTCGTTCTCGTAGCGGGGATTCTGATGATCTGCTACAACGCACCGTTGATGACATCCATATGGCCGGGCTTTACACCTATAGGAGACTGGATATTCAGCGTTCCCAACATGGCTACGATGAGGGCCGTCATCATAGGAGCCGCCCTAGGAGCCATTGCTCTAGCAATGAGAGTTTTGCTGGGCATAGAACGCGGATACCTGAGAGGAGGAGAGGAATAGCCTTGTCCATCCTAGAGAAAATGCAGGACATAGACCGCAGGTACATATACCTTCTAGCCTGGATAGCCGTTCTTTTCCCGTTGCTAAATCCGTTAGGCCTACCCGTTACAATAGGAAAGTACTCTACTGCTTACTACAACTATATAGAGGAACTTCCCGAAGACAGCGTCATCATGGTGACCTTCGACTATGGAATAAGCGCCATGCCAGAGCTCTACCCTCTTACCATAGGGACATTCCACCAGCTTTGGAGCCACGATTTCAAGATCATAGTGGTAGCCAGCTGGATGCAGGGTCCCATGGTAATGGATGTGTTGTTAAAGGAGATTAATCCTGAGGAGAGCTACGGGAAGGTGTACGGTGAGGACTGGGTGGAGCTTGGATGGTTTGCTCAGGGCGAGATCGGTATGGCCGCGCTTGGCAAGGACATCTGGGCTACTCTGCCCGTCGACTACATAGAGAACAAGCCGACTTCGAGCTTTCCCATAATGCAGAACATAAAAACAGCAGAGGACGTCGACCTGATAATAAGCTTCGAGACCGGTACACCGGGACTCCCAGAGTGGATACGCCAGTGGGAGACAGCCTATGGCACAAGAATAATAATGGGGTGCATCGGCGTTATGGTTCCCGAAGTCGCTCCATACCTCCAGACGGGCCAGCTTGGGGCACTGATACCAGGGTTGACGGCTAGCGCCGAGTACGAGCTTCTGCTAAACCGACCGGGACTGGCAATAGCTGGAGTAGACGCGGTATCGATTTCACACCTGCTTATCATAGTTCTTGTGATCATAGGTAACGTCGCATACTTCCTCTCTGGAGGCAGGAGGAGTTAAGATGGCTGACTTGTTCGCGATATGGACGGCGGCCTTCTTCACCCTTGCCCTCTACACTCTTCTATACAAGGAGAACGCCTGGTTCCGAGTAGCGGAGTCGATGTACCTAGGCACGGCTGTCGGCTACGAAGTCACCGTCTACCTAAAGTACTTGAGGGATCAGTGGGGAGGAATATGGTCTTCCTCAGCATTCATGATGACTATGTTCGCCTTCGCCTTACTCGTAGGCCTACTCTGGTACTTCAGGTTCTCAAAGAAGTACTTCTACCTCTACAGGTTGCCTCTGGCCATTCTGGTCGGAACCGGCATAGGACAGGCAATGCAGACGATAATCTTCGCCCAGTTCCTGAGCCAGATAAAAGGGCAGATGTCGATGCCTCTCTTCGTCTCAGGCGACCTCCTATCGTCTTTTAACAACATACTGGTAGCCATAATGGTGCCCTGCGTTCTGCTCTACTTCTGGTTCACCGGATACGGGATTAAACGTGATACTGGGCTGATGAAAGCCATCGACAAGATAGCGAGATACACGATGATGGCGGGCTTCGGCTCGGCCTTCGGGTACACGGTTCTCACAAGATACGCCCTGTTCATAGGAAGATGCCAATTCCTACTAGGAATTCCGCCCAACCCACCAGAGGTTAAGACGGCCTTCGTAGTGATAGCCGTCGTCTTTTTAGCGACTCTGTTCGGGTGGGACCTATACAAGAGACAAAAGACGCCAACAGTCCTTGAAGAGCAATCATAATAACTTTTCTCCATTTTTTATATAATTATTTGGTGTCCACCTCCTTTGTTGTTCAATAACGTAGGGGTGGATATCTCCAAGCTATCTAAATCCATGTAGGAAATAAACCGCGGACGGAGAAACAGAGGACAAATTAAACACGTCCTTTCCCCAAAAAAGCCCCAAAAAAGCCGTAAAACAGGGGTTTTAGGTGGTGGGCCCGATGAGATTTGAACTCATGATCTTCTGATTATCAGTCAGACGCCTTAACCGTGCTAGGCCACGGGCCCCTGCAACATGCATGAATACACACCTCTATTAAATATTTAACTCTGGGACAGGGGCAAAGGCCTTGCACCTATTTTCTGGGTCTGGTCAACGTGTAGGTGTATGCGACGACGAGTGTGAGCCCGATGGCTGCGGCTAACAGGGGTGTCTTGTCGGGTTCCTCTAGGGTTCCGCCGACTGGGTGGTTGTCGTCCGGCTGTTTCGCAAATGTAAGGGTTATCCTCGTCTCTATGCTGTGTCCCTCTGAGTCGTCATGGAGTCCTATGTATAGGAGGTCGCTGGTCTGCTCCATGTTCCCGGCGCCGACGGTGTCGTCGGGTGCTACGCTCCAGTCCCATGGGTCTCCGCTGTCGAGCGGCCTCACCACCTCGAACCAGTAGAACGTTGTGTCGTGGTAGCCTCTTCCCTGGACGTTGTTGTCGCCGGGAGGCGTGGCGTCTATGTCCTGCTGCCACGCGTTGCCATCGTAGTTTGTGAGGTCCCTGGGTGACCCAAGCTGGTAGAGCCAGGCGGCGTCGCTCTGGTCCCAGTCTTTTTCGGCTACGGTTGACCAGAGGTAGTACAGGAACGCCTGGTCTTCCTTGTCTGCCGGTATCTTGTCTAGGTACGCTGTTTTCATTAGGATGTAGAGGTTTTCTTGGTCGTTCTTTACCCAGATCTTGGTCCTTAGGTATGGTGGACTCATTCCATCGTTGAGGCCTAAAGTGATAATGTATGTGCTTGCGTCTGACCATTCGTAGTCTGTTGTTATTTTTCCGTCCACCGCGACAGGTGTCCTGAGCCAAGAACTACGTAATACATACTTTTCAGCCATCGCTGGGTGAGCGACTAGTAAAATATTGATTATGGTTAGTAGAACCAGATGAATCCCTAATAGTTTTTTCATTATTCCAGATTATATGAGAATCATCGTATTTTTTGAGAATTGTTTTCTTATTTTTTATGATGTTTGTAACAGAACATTTTTATCGGTTAGATTTACACGCTCCTAATAACCAAATACCGAATAACAGGTTTTTGATATATAAATAAAATTTAGTTTATGTATTTTCATCCAATTATCCAACTTCATGTGCTCAAGTATTCCAAGGTGAGCCATGAGCTGGATGAGAAAAATTAGATTAGCTGAATGCCCCAAGTATCCATTGAATCCCTTTGTCATACGACCTCGTTATTAAAGGCGGCAGGCTCTTCGACGGAGCAGGCAGCCCATGGACATTGGCCGACGTCGCGGTTAAAGACGGAAAAATAGATCACATCGGTAGACTCCGTGACACAGACGATGCCCCCGTAATAGACGCCTCCGGCCTGTGCGTGAGCCCCGGCTGGATAGACATACACATGCACGCAGACCACACGGTGCTCGGCAACACGAGATGCGAGAGCTACATACATCAAGGCGTGACCACCGCGACCATGGGAAACTGCGGCCTATCCATGTACCCCCTCCACGACGAACACAGAGAGGACCTCATCCAATACCTGAAGCCCTTCACGTCGGGACTCGACCTTGACTGGAACTGGAAGACCCTCGCCGACTTCCTAGGACTGATAGAGACGCGGGGCGTGGGCATCAACCTCGTACCATTCGTGGGCCACGGCTCCATAAGGGTCAACGTTATGGGCTTCCAAGACAGGGACGCCTCACCCGACGAACTGGCAGCCATGAAGCGGCTACTGAGAGAGGCGATGGACGAGGGGGCCCACGGTATGTCAACTGGACTCGGTTACCCGCCGGGAGTCTTCACCAAGGACGATGAACTGGTCGAGCTGTGCGGGACCCTCAGAGAGAAAGATGGTCTGTATTCGACTCACATGCGCGGTAACATCGAGAACCTGGAAGACACCATCATCCTCGGGCTTAAGGCGAAGGTGCCCATACAGGTGTCACACCTGGGCAGCTCCTGCGCGTCCCACAAGCCGTTGTCCGGCAGACACGAGGAGACGACGCTGAAGGCGCTGGACGAAGCGAGGGCCCGGGGCCTCGACGTCACCGCGGACATATACCCGTACACGGCCGGATCGAGCCTGCTGTCCCAGGTCATACCCGACTGGGCCCACGAGGGAGGGGTGAAGAAGATGCTCGGGAGGCTCAATGATCCGGAGATCAGGCGCAGGCTAGAGAAGGAGTACTCCGAGGCCGGGGACAAGAAGGGGAGAGACTTCACCAAGGTCTTGGTCACCTTCGTGAAGTCGGAGGCCAACAAAAAGTATGAAGGGATGACCGTCGCCGAGGTAGCCGAGGCACGCGGAGTGCCGGTCGTGGATGCGCTGTGCGACCTCCTTATCGAGGAGAACGCCGAGGCAATGAACGTCACCTTCTGGGGCGTCGAGGAGGACGTGGACACGCTGGTCAAGCACCCGTCTGTGATGCCCTGCAGCGACGGCTGGAGCCACGCGCCCTACGGGAGGCTCGGCGAAGGCAAACCCCACCCGCGCTGCTACGGGGCCTTCCCACGGTACCTCAGGTTCTACGCGAGGGAGCGACGGCTTTTCACCTACGAGGAGGCGGTAAGACGCATGACGAGCATGCCCGCCCAGCGGCTTGGGCTCCAGGACCGCGGACTACTCAGGGTGGGGATGGCAGCGGATATAACGGTCTTCGACCCGAAGACCGTAAGGGACAGGGCGACGTTCAGCGACCCCCACCAGTACCCTGAGGGCATCCCCTACGTGGTCGTCAACGGAGAGGTCACAATCAGCGACGGAGAGCACACAGGGGCCCTCGCTGGGAGGGTGCTGAGGAGAAGGTGTGAACCCTGAAACCCCTGGAGCTGCACTTCCTGGGCACCGGTGGCGGCAGGTTCGTCATGACCACCCAGAGGAGGCGCACCGCCGGCATAAGGCTGGTCCACGGCGAGACGCAGGTACACATAGACCCTGGGCCCGGCGCCCTAGTCTTCTCCAACTGGGCGGGGCTCAGCCCCCGGAGTCTGGACGGCCTCGTGGTAACCCACTGCCACCCCGACCACTACACGGACGCCGAGGTCTTCATAGAGGCGATGACGGACGGCACACGGAAAAGGAAGGGGCTGCTCGCGGCGCCGAGGAGCGTAACACGGGGAGTCGGCGACATGGGTCCATGCGTCTCTGACTACCACAAGGGCCTAGTGGGTGAACTCGTCGAGCTGGAGCCAGGCACCGGATTCCGCGTCAACGACGTCGAGTTCACGGCGACGAAAGCCGTCCACTCCGACCCCGCCTCCACCGGCGTCAGGTTCAACGCCCCAGGCGTCGGCTCAGTCGGCTACACAAGCGACACAGAGTACTTCGACGGCGTCGGGGAGCAGCACGAGGGACAACGGCTGCTGATACTATGCGTCATATGGCCAAGAAACAACCAAATCAAAATGCACCTCTGCACAGACGACGCGTTGAGGCTGCTCAGCGAGGCCCGGCCCGCCTCAGCCATCCTCACCCACTTCGGTTGGAGGATGCTGAACGCCGACCCAGCCGCAGAGGCAATGTACCTGCAGGAGAAGACGGGGATACCGGTGATAGCCGCGGTTGACGGCATGAAGGCTACTCTCGGTGATCAACTAGTGATCCAGGGACCGAGGAAAAGAGACGAACCCCTACGGCTGGACGTATGATTCTAAAATCTGAAAGCTTTTATCCGACCACCATGATAGATTCGTTGTCTGAGGAGAGGTAAATGGGGTATTGTTTTGTCGATCCCCCGACGGGGATCATCTGAAGACCCGGACACGCCTAGAAGTCAGACCGCAGCGGACAACCTTTTAAAGAAAGTAGAAGACAGATTCAGCCTATCAAAGGCGCTTAGTCCGCAGAGTATGGCGACAGGGGAAAAGAAGAGTTGAACGTGCTACCGCGAAAGATGGACTTCCTCAAGATGGAGGAGAAGTGGCAGAGGCAGTGGGAGACAGAGGGAACCCACAGGTACGACTGGGACGACGACACCCGGCCGGTCTACAGCATCGACACCCCCCCGCCCTACCCTAGCGGCGACTTCCACATGGGCAACTTCCTGAACTGGACCTACTTCGACATGAGGGCCAGGTACAAGCGGATGAGGGGCTACAACGTCCTGTTCCCCCAGGGGTGGGACTGCCACGGGCTACCCACCGAGGTCGCGGTGGAGAAGGCGAAGGGCGTCAAGAAGAGCGACGTCCCCCCCGACGTGTTCCGCAGGATGTGTGAGGAGTGGATCGAGCAGTACATCGGCGTCATGAAGACAGCCGTCATCAGGATGGGCTGCAGCGTCGACTGGACCACCGAGTACAGGACCATGGAGCCCGAGTACATGCGGAAGGTGCAACTCAGCTTCCTCATGCTCTACGATAAGGACATGATCTACAAGGGGGAGCACCCCATCAACTGGTGCCCCCGCTGCGAGACAGCCATCGCGGACGCCGAGGTGGAGCACGAGACCAAGAGGGGCAGGATATACACCATCCCGTTCTTCACCGAAGACGGGGAGGTGCTGATAGCCACCACAAGGCCCGTGTACCTGCCCGCGTGCGTGGCCCTCGGCGTCCACCCCGGCGACGAGCGTTACAGGCACCTCATCGGCGGAAAGGCAAGGGTGCCGCTGTTCGGCCAGGAGATCCCCATCATCGCCAACGACGAGGTGGACCCCGAGTTCGGGACGGGCGCCATGATGATATGCACCTACGGCGACAAAGCCGACGTCGTCGCCGTGGCGCGGTTCAACCTCCCAGTGGTGCGCCTAATCGACGGCAGAGGAGTCCTCCGAGACGTCGCAGGGAAGTACGCCGGCATGCCCATCGAGGAGGGCCAGAAGGCTGTCGTGAAGGATCTGCAGGAGGCCGGGCTCATCAAGGAGGAGCGCGACCTGGACCAGGAGGTGGGGCTTTGCTGGCGCTGCGACACCCCCATAGAGGTGGTCACGGCGAGGCAGTGGTTCATGCGCACCATCAGCCTCACGGACAAGGTCGTCGAGACGGCTAAACGGATAACGTGGTACCCTGACTGGATGAGGCAGAGGCTCATCGACTGGGCCACTGGCCTGGACTGGGACTGGGTGCTGAGCAGGCAGCGCGTCTTCGCCACCCCCGTCCCCGCCTGGTACTGCACGAGCTGCGGCAAGATAAGACTCGCCAAACCCGGGGAGCTGCCGGTGGACCCCAAGGTAACCAGCATAGACGACGTCTGTGAGTGCGGCGGAACCGAGTTCACCCCAGACACCGACGTAATGGACACCTGGTTCGACAGTAGCTTGACGTGCGCCATCCACGCCGGCTGGCCGGACAGGCCCAACTGGCGGAGGCAGTTCCCCGCCAGCGTGCACCCCAGCGGCCAGGACATCATCCGTACATGGGCTTACTATCTCATGGTGAGGCACCTTGCGCTCTTCGACGAGACGGCTTACGACAGCGTCCTCATCAACGGCATGGTTCTCGGCGGCGACGGACGGAAGATGAGCAAGAGCCTGGGAAACTACGTCTCCACGCCGGAGGTGTTCCCCAAGTACGGCGCGGACGCGCCCAGGCAGTGGGCGGCCGCCGGCGGAGGCACTGGCACCGATATACCGTTCAGGTGGGAGGACGTGGAGTACGGCTGGAGGTTCATGAGGAAGCTCTGGAACGCGTGCAGGTTCACCGGCATGAGGCTGCAGGACTACGACCCGACTAACAGGGCCGAGCCCACGCTTCTAGATAAATGGGTAGTCTCCAAGCTCCAAAAGACGGTGAAGAGAGCCACCGAGGCAATGGAGGACTGCGACTTCATGAACGCCTCCGAGGCAACCAGGAACTTCATCTGGCACGTCTTCTGCGACCACTACCTGGAAGCAGCGAAGATGAGGCTCTACGGCGACGGAGAGGGAAAGAAGGCGGCTCAGCAGACCCTATACTACACGGTGGAGTGGATGATCAAGCTCATGGCCCCGATTACGCCCCACATCACAGAGGAGATATGGCGCACCATGTACGACCCAGACACCAGCATACACCTCTCGGCGTGGCCCGAGTACGACGAGGCCATGGTCGACGAGGAAGCCGAGAAGGCTGGGGACATAATCATAGCCGCCATCAGCGACATACGCCGCGAGAAGAACAGGAGAGGCGTGAGCCTGAACGCACCCATTAAGAACGTGAGGCTCTTCGCTTCAGGGAACCACGAAGAAGCGCTGAAGCTGGGCTCGGTCGATATCAAAGACACGCTGAAGATCGAGGCGCTTGAGATAGTCGCAGGCGGCGGTGGGGACGTGAAGCTGGAGGACTACCCGGAGATCGGGTTCACCGTCAACCTCTAGGAAACGCCTTATACTTTTTCACTCAACATTTTCTCTGATTCTGATGCCTGAAGATATGGTTCCGCTATCTGAAGCAGAGAACGAGGTCAAGGTTACCACGCAGAGGCTCGCCCTACTGCACCTATCCTACGCCAAGACCCTCATAGACAGGTTCGGTTGGGACGAGGGAAAGCAGCTGGTCCTCGACTCCATCAAGCTTTACAGCGAGTACGTCGCCGAGCGCACGAGGCAGGGACACCAGAGCCTACCCAAGTACGGGTTCTGGGAGAGACAGGAGGGGAAGCCGCCTCTATGCGAGCTAGGTAAGATTATGCTGGAGTACGGTGAGCCCGAAATAGGTTCCATGTACTGCCTCATCGACCCGGGGAAGGTGATGGCCGCCAACCCAAGCGAGAAGATGATACACACCATGTGCATGATCCTCGGCCACGACCACTGCGAGTTCGACACCGTGCCTACATCTGAGAAAGACCGGGACGACTTCAAGGAAGGACGCGACTGGTCCCACGTCGACCCTATAATAGGGGAGTTCCTGGAAAAGAAGAAGGCCTAGAACGTCCGGTACTTGGTGACGGCTGCGATGCCTCCGAAGCTCCTGAAGAGCATCTCCCCCTCCTCAGTGTGGGTGGAGATGATCTCAATCTTCGCCTGTGCTTCTTCGCTCATCCTGACCAGGACCTCTATTAGGTCCTCCCTCTCCTCAATATCGTACTGGCCTGAGCCGCATTTGAGGCACGTCATGTTAGAGACTCTCTCTTCGAATTGCTCCCACTCGTCCATGTCGACTATCTGGGTCTCGGTGTAGCCGCATGTCCTGCACTTGAGTGTCACGTACCAGCGTCTGATGGAGTCGCTCACAAGGAGCATGTAGACGTTCACGTTCTTGAGGGCCAGCAGCACCTCCTGCTCGCCGTAGGTGGCGAGGCCGTCGTCCTCCCCGATGTGGCGGAGGAACTCCTGCACGACTCCCCTCTCCTGCATGTACCGGACCTTCTCGAGGAAGCTGCGGGACCTGTTCACTACCTCCTTCACTCCCTCGTGGCCCGTGTAGCCGGTGTCCACCGTGGTCAGTATCTTGTCCCTGATCTCGTGGTGAAGGTAGTTGCCTTTCAGGAAATCCTCCTTGGTGGGCCCCGGCCCCCCGACGAGGATACCTTTTAGGTTCTCGATGTTGAGGAACACGTCCGTCATGACGTTTCCCACCCTCTGGTAGTACTCGTTCAGGTGCATCTCCCTGAGCCGCTCGTACCGCCTCGCGGACTGGCCGCCGGCGCGGGTCTTCCCGGCCACGCCGCTGCTCATGTCCTTCACGATGTCGGCTCGCTGCCCCTTAAGGATGGCCACGGTGGCGTCCTTTGAGTCCATCACGAGGATGCCGTAGGTGTCCTCCGCCTCCAGGATCTCGAAGAGGGGGTCCAGCGTGAACCTGTGCTCGCACCTGTAGTAGTAGATCCCTATGGACTCGGGGGGGATCATGACGAAGGTCTGCATCTCGTCGTTCCTCTCGGTGTCGCCCACTACGTTGCCGGCGAACAGCGCGAGGCCGTTCTCGGGGATCTCCTTGAAGAGCTTCAGCTGCTCCATGACCTTGGTGAGGGCGTCCTGCACGTTCTTCCTGGTGGTCTTGGATTTGATGTTGACGGCGGTGCCGTACTCGTTCCTGAGGTCCTGCATCACTTCGTGGACCCGCTTCGTGGGCGGAACGTAGACTGTCACCAGCTCGGTGCCACGGCCCTCTAGGCTCTGCAGCCTCTCCAGCATCCGCTGGAACCTGAAACGGTCGAGGGTCGAGTTACCGGACATTGTGGTTTCACTAAGTAGACTCCCTAACAGGGGGACGGTATTTGAAGCTTCTCATAATCGGCCTGTGTCGGGCTGAGGGCGAGGTCTCATCCAGGGTTGTTGTAGCGGGTAACAGCGTTTCAGCCTTCCACTAGGCTTCCGCTGTGGGTCCCGTCGACGGCCCTCTTGATCTCCTCGGGGTCCCTGCCGTCGATGAACACGACGGGTATCCCAGCCTTCTTCGCCAGCCTGACTGCTTTCAGGTCGAAGAGGCCGTATTCGCCGGGGGCCTGTCTTGTGTTCTCGTTGATGATCTTCTCAAGCCGGTCGAAGGTGAGCTTCTTGAGCTTCACGGCGTCCGCGTGCTTCTTCGGGTTCCTGTCGTAGACGCCGGGGACGTCCGTCGCGTTTACGATGAGGTCCGCACCCATCTTCTCCGCGAATATGACGGCCCGGTAGTCGGTGCTGCTGCCCGGCTTGTACCCGCCGCCCACCAGTATCTTGCCCTTCTGGGCGTGCCTGAGGTCGGATCCCCTCTGGTAGATGCGGGTCTGGTCGGCGTGGTCGCCGAGGGCGGACATCATGAGCAGGGCGTTGACGTGGCTCGCCTTCACCCCTAGGAGGTCCTGGACGTCCCGTGACCCTCCCAGCCGCTTGGACACGTCTATGAAGTGTCTTGCGGGCTTGCCTCCCCCGCACACTACCATTATCTCGTGGCCCTGGCCGTGCAGCTCCTCTAGGGCCTCAGCGTATATGCGATACTTGTCGGGGCTGAGCTTCACGTAAGGTTCCGTGGTCTTCCCTGTGAGGAGGCTCCCCCCGAGGCTCAGGGATATCTTCATGGTATGGTTGTGGGCTGCGGGTGTTTATGTTTTTTTTGGGGAACGGTTTTAAACGGCTCGCCGCTGTATGTTTCTGGTGCGCGGGGGTTCCCGAGTGGCCAAAGGGGCGGGACTCAAGATCCTGTAGCTCAGGCTTCCGAGGGTTCGAATCCCTCCCCCCGCATCTATTAACTAACCTACCCAATCGGGACTTTGGAGCCTTGAAAATCTTAACTGCATTGCCATATGAGTAATATTATGACTTTAGCACGTGAAAGGGAGTGTCTTTCCTATGAATCCAGATAGGTATTAAAAAAACAAAGAAATGAGATAGAATCATGCTCATTGGTTTTGAATTGTAATATGAGGTAAAGAAAGTCTCCAATATTGCTAATTCTATGTTCAATAGCGAATAAAATAAGACCGAAATAGAGAATTCTACACCCAAATCCTTTACAGTATGATAAATATAATAGAGAATAAAAGCAGAGGTAATGCCCCCCATATAAAGAACAATAAGATGTGTCTTTGGGTTGAAAACATAACTCATATTTACATAGGCTCCCCACAGGCCAATTTTCATATAGTTTATTTTATATCCAAATAGCATTCCAAACCACATATGACCTGATTCATGGAATAATGCTTGAGGGATATACCAAAAAGCACACCATACTGTTAATTTAATGAAAAAAATAATTTCAGATTTTGAAAACATATACAAACTCAATAGAAATTAATTTAATTAAACTTTTTTATTAACAACTTAAGTACGTGAATCTGTGGTAGGATCTAATTGAAGCATTGTTTTATGTGTTCTGCATCAGTGTTAGCAGTCTCAGAAACAATTTACTACTCTATATATAGGGGTAGAAATTAAATGTAAATCCGCTGAGGCGAATAGAGAAGGAATTGTATTGTATAACGAGACAATAATCAGGTTAGAAAAATATACGGATGCAAATGAGTTCGAAAGGCTATGTTGTGATCTTCTCTCAAGGGTGGGTTATAGAGGAATAGAGCCACAGGGAATTGGTACAAAAGATGGTGGAAAGGATGCCTTGCATGTAGGTGATGGAGGAACAACAGTATTACACTTCAGCTTAAGAGAGGATTTCGAAAGGAAGATAAACGAAGATATTACAAAAACTCAAAAGATCGGTAAAAAATTTACCAAGTTTGTCTTCGTTTCCAATCGGTTTATACCACCAATGACAAGAGATAAAATTAAAGAAAAGATATCAAAATTAGGTTGGGAGCCAGCTATTTATGATCAAGAGTTTATTAGAGTCGAGCTTGACAACCATTCACGTGATTTAAGAGAGATATATCTTGGAATATCACGCGACTATTCTTCAATTGTAGAAGAAGTAATAGAGGAAATGAGAGATTCGAGAGATGAGGCGGTCAGGGGTAGCCTTTCATTAAATATGCATACCCGGATTTTGGTGTTAGCAATCCCTAATGAAATCAATGATACTAGGATGAAACTGTTCGATAATAAAATGAAGTTTATCGGGGATAGTAATAAACTGAAAGAAACATTAGGTAAAACTTTAGTAGGGGATAAAGAGCACAAGATTACGTCTAATTCATTTTCAACTTATACCATTACTCGTCTGGGCGGAGGAGGTTTTATGTACCTGTTTTCTGAAGAACATTCGAGTTATTCTAATTTGTATAATAATGGTATTATTGAAATCGTATTTGATGTATATTTTGGTATTGAAGAGGGAATAGTTCTATTTGTTTTAGAAAATTTTTTTGACATAATGAAAACACTATATGATGGCTACGTAAAAAACGAGGAGTATGTTACTATATACTTATGTCTCGTAAATGCTTCAAGAATGAATTATAAAAAGGAGGATGAAGAAGAATATTCTGGCGAAGATTATTATTATGAAGATAGGATAGATAGAAAGTATGAAGAAATAATATCAAATGAATTTCAGACTGAATTCTATGACGTAACGTGCAATAAACTAGATAATTTCTTTAATGTATCTTTTACATTTTGATGATTAAAAAGGGAAATAAAAAGATACTATCCTAATATGAATATAATTTTCGTTAAAGTTATTTCGATTATAATCAACAAGAATGTGAACTGAGGATAAGATATGGAATAAAAGAACACGGGTCATATCTCCACAGACTTTCGAGGGTTCGAATCCCTCCCCCCGCACCTTTTGATTCACTAAATTCTGAAATAATTAGGTAATGAATCTGAAATTCTCTTATTAATCAATACGCTATCGGCTTCTTGTGATTACCAATGGAAAAAGGAAATGATGACATTCTCATTTCAAGGGATAGTAAAGAGAAAATCATGCAAACTGAGAACATTAAACCCATGCCATTTTGGCAGTCTCTGGTGTTTTTTGGGGTTCCAACCTTGGTAGCAGCACTAGGACAGTATGTGCTCTATCCATTCTTTACCAGTCTAGAATTATCTTATGAGAACGCATATCACTACCAGCTGTTGGTAGTTTTCACTTTTCTATTAATAGCTGCTATCGTGGCATACATTTTAGAAGGAAACCCTCTTGAATGGTCTTCAATTAAACATCGTTTTCGTCTCCATGGTTTAAATCGAATAGAGTTGAAGTGGACTTTTGCAGGGATAGTTACTCAGATTGCATTATCTGTTGTCTCTACGATTTTAGCGATCCAAGTCTATGACTTTCTGGATTTTACTCCTCCAGATATTTTTCCCCCAGGTTCCATCGTGAATATACCATTAATGATGTTCGTTCTTTTCATGAATGTCATTAGTGAGGAGTTATGGTGGCGAGGAATCATTCTTCCTCGACAAGAGTTACAACATGGTCGTATTACATGGGCTATCCATGGTGTGTTATGGGCTTTTTTCCATGCTTTCAAATGGTGGGCAGTTCCCTTCATGTTATTTACTACTTGGATCGTCCCATTCATCTCTCAGCGAAATAAGAATAATACGCCTGGGTTCATCATACACTTTGTGATAAACGGATTGGGGCTTTTAATTTCAGGATAAAACAAATTTAAGGAGGCGAATCAAAAAAAATATTCGACAAAAAGAGGGGATATTTCAGGAGACATCTCCAGCAGGTTAAGGGTTCGAATCCCTCCCCCCGCACCAAGAATGAAACCACTGTTTTTTAGAATATATTTAGTCGCTCGGTGTACGGCTTACGAGCCATAGCGGCTTATAACGGGAAAAAATGTCAAACAAAGTTTAGGTACCATCCTTATTACAAGTAGCAGGGGTTATAACAGGGAAAAATTACTAATATTTGGGTTTAAACTCATTAAAATTCAATAAAAAAGGGTCTGGATTATAGAGCCGTCCATCCGCCGTCAACGTATATCGTCTGACCAGTCACATAATTTGAGCCAGGGGACGCAAGGTAGATCAAGGCAGCCTTGAGGTCAATTGGATTACCAACCCTGTTTAAAGGCGTCCTACCAATGATGTAGTTTAAAGTATCCTTGTCCTCAAAGATGGGATTTGTCATCTCACTCGGGAAGAAACCGGGGGCTATGGCGTTCACGTTTATGCCATGAGGCGCCCATTCTACTGCCAACGCCCTTGTCAGATTCACCACTCCGCCCTTCGACGCGTAGTAGGGGGAGGCCGTGAAGATGTCACCGACTGCCCCGTAGATGGATGCCACGTTGATTACCTTTCCGTATCTTTTCTTCATCATCTCTCGAGCTGCCGTCCGAGCACATGTGAAGACGCCCGTGAGGTTTACCTCAATGACCTTCCTCCACTCCTCAAGGGGAAGCTCTGTGGAGGGCGCGAGCGCGGACGTGCCCGCGTTGTTGACAATGATCTCCAGTGAACCGTTCTCCTCCACGGCTTTATCTACCATAGCCTTTACATCCTCCTCCTTTGTTACATCGCATCGGAAGGGAACCACATTAACTCCGTATCTCCCTTCAAGATCCTTTGATAGCTCCTCCAGCTTCCTCATTCTTCTGGCTGAGACGACCAGGTTCACCCCTGATTCCGCCAAAGCCTCTGCGAATGTTGCTCCCAATCCGCTTGAAGCGCCCGTAACGATGGCTGAACTGCCCTTGATCTCAAAGCATAGCTGCTGAACACTCTTCGTCAATATGACACCCGTTTAATGCTGAAAATCGGTTAATTATAAACCACGCGTGCGCCGTCACAATCCTACAATCACAAATGAAAACCACACGAGTAGACAGAGGAGGGACTCAGGATCCTGTAGTGTTAGGCTTCTGAGGGTTCGAATCCCTCCCCCCGCACCTTTCTTACTCGCTAAAGTTTTCTACATCGCAGACATCACTATTACTCGGTAAACATGCCAGTAGTAACAATTGAAACATGGAAAGGGAAATCCGTCGAGCAGAAAGCGCAACTCATGGAGGGCATCAAGAAAGCCTTCGTGGACATCGGCGTAGACCCAGCGGGACTCACCATCATAATCCACGACATACCCCGGTATAACTGGGCTAAAGGCGGAGAACAGGTCTCATCCGAGGAGTAACCTCTTTTTCTTTTTATATGAACGATAGCATTCCAAAGTTACTTATCCAAATCCAACTGTACCATAAAGAAGAGTGATTTTATGCCTGACTTCAAGGATAAAGTAGCGGTCGTCACCGGGGCATCCCGCAGTATAGGTCGAGGCATCGCTTTGGCATTTGCTGGGGAAGGCTGCGCGGTGGTCGTTAATTATCGTAAGAGCCGGGAGGAGGCGGACGAGGTGGTCAGCACCATTAAGGAGATGGGTGGTAGAGCCATAGCCGTTCAATGCGATGTCTCGAAGAGAGATGAGGTCGAGGCCATGTTTGCCACCGCCATTGAGGAGTTCGGAAAGGTGGACATCCTCGTCAACAACGCCGGAATAGCTGCTGGAGGCTCAATCCTGGAGACCACAGACGAGGTATGGGACAGACACATGGCCATCAACCTCAAGGGCGTATTCCTCTGCTCCCAGGTGGCCGCGAGGCACATGGTAGAGAGGCGCTACGGCAAGATAGTGAACATCTCATCCAACTCCGGCTTCGGGGTAGCCATGGACGGCGAGACCAGTTATGGGGTTTCCAAGGCTGGCGTGATTCAGCTAACAAAGAGCTCTGCATACGACCTGGGCAAGTATGGCATCAACGTCAACTGCGTCGCGCCCGGTGCAGTTGACACGGTGATGCTCAAGGGAGGCAGAAGCGATGAGGAGTATGAGAAGGTTCAACAAGGGAGGAGAGACCGTTCGTCCCTTGGGACAGTCGGTACACCGGAGGACATAGCAAACGCTGTTTTGTTCTTTGCCAGCGACGAGTCAGGATACATTACCGGGAAGACGCTTCTGGTTGATGGCGGGCGAAGAGACTTCCTCTAAACCCTCTTTGTTCATGGATGGAGGCTCAAGACCCTATAGCTTAGGCTTTCGAGGGTTCGAATCCCTCCCCCGCACCTATTCCATCCTAAAACTTGGCTGGGGTTTAAGAAAAAAAATTGAGGCTTAGAACATCTAGTAGTTCTTGGCGTGGATCTCGTAGTAGCTTCTGGCGTGTTTGCAGGCGGGGCACACCTCCGGCGCCTCCTTACCATGGTGCACATAGCCGCAGTTCCTGCACTTCCACTCCACCTCTACATCCCTCTTGAAGACGGTGCCATTCTTCACGTTAGCCAGCAGCTTCCTGTACCGTTTCTCGTGCTCCTCCTCCACCTCACCTATCTCGGTGAAGGACTCAGCCACGTCATCGAACCCCTCCTTCTTCGCCGTCTCGGCGAAACCAGGGTACAATGTTCCCCACTCCAGCTTCTCCCCCTCGGCCGCGGCTAAGAGGTTCTCGGCGGTGTTCCCGATCTTCCCGGCGGGGTAGCCCGCAGTGATCTCCACCTCCCCGCCCTCCAAGTACTTGAAGAAGACCTCCGCGTGCTCCTTCTCGTTGCCCGCCGTCTCCAGGAATATACCAGATATCTGCTCGTACCCCTCCTTTCTCGCCACGCTGGAGAAGAAGGTATACCGGTTTCTTGCCTGGCTCTCCCCGGCAAACGCCTTTAAAAGGTTCTTCTCGGTTAGTGATCCCTTTATTTTACTCATTTAATCACCGTTCATACTTTCTTCAGATCCGGTAATATAAATACGGTATTATTCGGAACCAGTCTGGAACACACCTAAAAACGCTTATTCCAAGTAACTAGAAAAATCGTTTCCGTCAGGCCGCCCTAGAAACCTCCATCCAGGGGGGAGGGGGGGTATACGAGAAAAGGCGAACCGACGCCTCTTCCACCGAAAGAAGCCCCAGAAACACTCCCCTATGATCCAATTATATACAAAAGTGTCGTCCACCGAACACAAAAACTCTGCCCCAAGACGCTTATTCCCGGTAACCAGGAACACCGACCCCCACAAAAAAATTTTTCAAGATTACAAGTAACTTGATACAAACCCCGCAAGCCCCCGATCCCCCCCAAAAAACGCTTATTCCCGGTAACCGGGAACAACCCCGGCCACAGAAACTTTTTTCTCGATATACCAAGTAACTTGATACAAACCCCCGAAATAACGCCTATCCCATGTAACACCGTCACCCGTAGACGCCGCCAACAAAGAAAACCTTTTAAATTCAGCGCCGCGTAAGGAGTCTCGTCGGGGTGACATCATGACAGGTGAATATTTCCTCCGGGCCTAGAGCCGACACGTATCCGACCCCCGAGTACAGAGAAATCCTCGAAAACATCCGAAACCTGAAACTAGAGGTAGCTGTATTCGGCCAGACCAACCCAGGCATACAGCACAACAAGCTCCTCAAACGCTGCGACGCGCTGGAGGAGTCCGTGCGCCGCCACAACAATCAGCTCAGCCGGCTTGAGCAGGCGCTCATCACGGCCGCCAGCACCAAGCTAACCGAGAAGCAGTGCACCATACTCCGTTGGCTGACGCACCACTACAGAGAGAAAGCCGTCTACACGGTGCTCATCCAGCGGCTCTCAGAGGAGCTTGGGATACCCGAGTCCACGGTACGCTGGAACCTGAAGGGGCTAAGGGACGCCGACCTGATAAACGCCGGCACCAAGGAGAACAAGGGGGTGCCCGTGAGCCTCACGGAAATGGGGCGCATCATGGCCAGCTACACACTGGCCGGCGGCTGAAGCCCCCGTTCCTTCACCCAGCGAAACCGATCCCGTAAGGAGCCATAACATTATTTCAGTAACCTAGGTAGAGAACCGTCTCTTGTACCTCAGGGCATCCGCGTACATGTTTCCGCCGTGGAACGTCAGCACCACGGCATCCCCGCGTCAACCTGTTACCCTGCGGTATATCTTCGAGAGGAGGTCGCCGTCAAAAGTGGAGGCCCCGAACATCCTCGAATACGCCACAGGGGAGTCGGGGACCGGGGGCTCCCTGGCGAGGTCCACCACAGGCACCAGCCCCTCACGAAGCATCTCCGCCCTGACAGCCTTGACACGGTCCCAGCTGTTCGGCGCCCTGGCCTCCCAGAAGACCTGCGTCCCACCGAGTCCGGCGCTCGGCAAGATGGCTGCGACTTCGCGGACCTTCCTCTCGTCCACGGCTAGGCTGGGAGGGGTCTGTAAGACGAGCATATCCGAGCGGAGCAGCCGCAGCGCCATCCTCATGCGCTCAAGCACCCTGAAGGTCTCCTCGGCAGGCGTCAAGCCTAGCTCGTGGGTAGCCCTACGATTGCACTTCACCGAGAAAGTGAAGCCGGGGGGCACCCTCCGTCTCCAGGACCTCACCGTGCTCAGCCTAGGCATATGGTAGAAGGTCGTGTTCACTTCGACGTAGTCGAATAGCCCTGCGTAGGCCCTGAGTCTATCCTCCTCTTCCAGGGGCAGGTATGCCCACCCCCCGGCCCCTATCTTCACGGACCTGTTTTCACGGCTAGAGGCGGAAACCGAGGGCTCCAAGGCGTTATGGACAGCTCCGACATCCATTACTCGAAGCCAGTAGAGGCCCCTTTATAACGAAGCCGAATCCCGCGGTACCACGGAGTCGGCTGAATGACATAGTGTAGTGCAGGCACAGCTACCCAAAACCCTTTTTTAGCATGATAAGGAGTGGTGTTTTAGGCTATGAGCATGTAGCCGAGGTGTGATGTACGTTTGAGTATAGAAGCCTACATAATGATGAACATAAAGTCCGGTTCAGAGGACCAGGTCTGTGAGACCCTTACGAAGTTCCAGGAAGTGGAAGAGGTCGCGGTCATCTACGGGGAGTATGACGCCGTAATAAAGGTAAAAACCTCCGACATGAAGACCCTCGACACATTCATCATCGAGAAGCTGAGATCGATACCCAACATCTTCCTGACGGCGACGATGCTCATAGCGAAGCAGTACAAGTAGGTGGAAATCCACCGCCCGCGCTCTTCTTTCTATTCCTATACCCTTAAATCATAGAGCTAACGGCTCATCAAAAGTGGCAGGGAGCGAGTGAAAAGGGGTGAGAGCTGTTGACCCGCACAGTAGGAGCCAGGTTCCGGGACACGTACACAGAGTCATTGGCATCGCTCTCGTTCAATCTGGCCGGCCTGCTAGCCGGCGGCCTCCTCTCTATATACTTCAGCCTCTTCAAGGAGTATAGCTGGGCATTCATCCTCTACCCGGGAATCCTGAGCGTCAGGGGAGCTATCGGCGGCCTCTTCAGCGGCAGGGTCAGCACCGGGCTCCACCTCGGCCTCGTGAAACCCACAATCAGGGACAACACAGAGTACGCTTACACCCTATTCCAGACGGTGATAGCCCTTACCCTCATCAGCAGCGTCTTCATGTCCACCCTGGGCAGCCTCTTCAGCATCGCCCAGGGCGCCGCTACCCTCTTGGACGTCCTCAGGATATTCATCGTCGTCACAGCCACCATGCTGCTATCCATTGTGTTGATCCCTCCATTCACCTACGCGTTCTCGGTGTACAGCTACAGGAAGGGGCTCAACCCAGACAAGGTGGTCTACCCCATAATATCCACCGTGAGCGACATCATCGTCACCGCGTGCTACGTCGCCGTCATCAAGGGCACAGCTTCGGGGGGCAGGTTCGGATGGGCACTGTTCGCCCTCCTTGACGCGGCGTTCATAATGGCTGTCATCGTCATCATCGACAGAAACAGGGGGAACAGGGACTTCGTAGACACGGTGAACCAGTTTCTAGTAACCCTCAGCATCGTGTCCTTGATAGTGAACATCACGGGCTCAGCCCTCGAACGGATAACGGGGGCCATCGGCAGGAGACCCGAGATATACATGGTCTACCCGGCCCTCATCGACACCGTAGGCGACGCGGGCAGCATCGTCGGCTGCACCGCAACCACCAAGATGCTGCTGGGCACGCTGAGCCCCAGGCTAACGGCGATAAGGGAGCACTCGCAGGAGATTCTGAGCACGTGGCTCGCGTCCCTCACCATGTTCATCGTCTACGCCGTGGCCTCAGGTCTTGTGTACGGCGTCCACCTCGTCCCGGGGCTGGCGCTCAAGCTCATCATAGTGAACACGGTCCTGATACCTGTCATCGTGGTGGTAGCCATGGCGACAGCCATCGTTACGACGAGGCGGGGACTGAACCCGGACAACTTCGTGATCCCTATAGAGACCTCGATCTCGGACGGCTTAACGACGTTGGCTCTATATGTGGTGCTGACGCTTCTCCACTAAGCAGGATGCGTAAACTTTATTATCCTTCGCCTTATCCTAGACTCCACGCTTGCCCTGGTAGTATAGTCCGGTCCAGTATGCTCGGCTGTCACCCGAGCGATCCCGGGTTCGAATCCCGGCCAGGGCGCCACCAAATTCATCGAGTGCACAAGCGTTTGTGAAGGTCTCTCCCCTCCTCTGTTCTCTGGATTGTGTGTGGGGCTTGTTTTTCTCGTTTCTTTTTAGGCGAGTTGGTTTCCTCGTTGGGTTTCATTGCTGTTGGATACCGTTTTGGTGCATCCTTTGCATTGTTCTGCTTCCCCGGCTTGAGCACCACAACACCGTCCGTGAAGAAGGATGACAAATAGCTCTCACTTCTCTGTTGGAGAACCTGAGGGTGGGTGGATTGTAGTTAACGCTCTCTTGATTTGTCTGTAGAACCTTATTACTAGAAAAATGCCCGAGGTTAATATGATCAAAATTAACCCGGAGGGGAAATCATAGAACAGGTTTAAAGCGAGGAGCAATCCCCCACCAATCACCACATGCTGTAATGCGTATAGGATGACGGTCGTTCCCAGACCGTGTCTGTACGCGAGTTTCAACCATCCGCTGTATGTGTTTGAAAAGAACTCCCCCACTCGCAAGGGGCTCTCGATGTCCACCTCTCTCATCCGACGGTCTTGGAACGCTGTCAGCTCCGGCAGCATCACGATGCTGACTATCATCGCAACCACCCAGAAAAGTCCCGCTAACGGGACCTGGTCCAAGACGAACAGAATGGACCATGCAAGGCCGAGTAGGCAGAGGCCTCCGCCCGTGTAGTAAACTCTCTCCTTCTCTCGATAGGCTCGGAAAAACGCGACGACTGCCATGACTGCAAAGAAGAACGCACTGAGGTAGAACAGTTCACGCGGGATTTCCATCAGTCTACTATGATCGTTTTCTGAATATAAACTTCTGCGATCGCACCTTCATCTGATCGCGTACACAATCAAGCTGAGCTTCTTCATTCTCACCCAATTAAGCTTCCGCACTTGCTCATTTCTGCTCGCGCTAAACTGTTCTCGCGATGGGCCTCGACGGTGGTGGTGGGGCTTGTTCCGCTGCGTAGGCGGCTAGGGCTAGGGCCCAGAACCTGTCGTCGTTAGTCCCCTGAGGATGGTTAAATAATAGCTTTCCCGACTTGTTGAGCTCATATGCGTCGAAAGTCGTCGTCTAACTTGGCGTATCCGTTGTGCTATTTAAGCATCACCGCCGAAGGCATCACTTGTTAATTCCTTTCGTGCCTTGTCTATGATTCTGTATGCTAAGACCTTCCTGAAAGCCTCCTCGTCTTGAGCCTCGGGGCTGGGCCTGTATAGCCGCTTCCAGCCCCCCTTCGCGGTGGCCTCCCTGCACACAATGAAACCCTCCTCAACCATCATGTTGAGGAAGATGATCACAGCAGCCCTGCTCATCGGCGTCGACGAACCAAGGAGATAGACGTGGGCCGCCCTGGAGCCGAATTCCCCGTTGACCCTCCATATCCACCTCATCAGCTCCACCTGCCAGGGCAGAAGCACAGTCTCCAACCCCTCCTTCCCTAGGTCGAACTTCATCAGCCGCCCTCCATCAGAAGCCAAGCCTCTCCTTTACCTGCCCCCAAGCCTTGTGGAACTCATCCCGGTCGATCTCCTCGTCGAGGAGGAGGTCAACGCCATACTTGAAGCTGATGAACTGCTCCAAGCCGTGTAGGAACCCCTCGTAGAAAGCTGGGGCGGTGGGGTTCCTGTCTCGTGCGCGGCTGTTCTCGGCCTCGGCGTGGAGTTCCTCCTGCAGCCTGGCCATGGTGCGGACGAGGCGCCGGGCGAGTTCCTCGTCAGTCATCGCGTCGAACGTGAGCCATGCGAAATAATCGCGGAGGGCTCCAAGCGCAACCCGATCTTCAGAGGTCCTCACTGGGTGTAACCTAACAGCCTCACTGGAAACACACCTCAGGAACATCAAATTGTGGAATAGAGTTGTTCCTGTCGACTCGGTCATTGAGTCATCATCCCCGAATATTATTAGATTTCACAGCCACTAAATCACTACGTTTTATCACTACAAAGAATACAGGAGGTATAAATATTGTCACTACATAATGTAGTTCCAAAATAGGGTCCGACAAGCTTGAAAACGGGCAAACGTGCCCATAATGGGTAGTGACAGAGAGATCGTGAAATGACGAGAACGGGGAAGGGAAAAGTAGTCAACAGAGGCGGAAAATATCCGAAGGTCTTCATCTACGTGTCCATGGATGTCGTGAAAGATTCCACTTTCCCGTTCGAGGTTGGGGAAGATGTATCAGTCACCATCGACGATGACCGACTCATCATCGAGAAGACAAAGAAGGGCGTATAAACGTCATTCGACTCGCTACATATCGTTAAAAAAGACCGCGATTTAGACCCGTGAAAAAAAAAGTTCCCCGCATCTTCTAGAAAGCTCAGACAGATCGAACTCCACAGCAACACACAATCTAAAATGACAACGAGGACAGAGACACATGATGATGCGAGGGAGGGGCACAGAACCTAGCCGAACAACGAGCAACCCGCGGACACCAGTCAACGGTAGTCGCCGTCAAAAAACCCGGAAAATGCTTCCAAACCATAAAACAAGCCGAAAAACGGGAAATCATGGCGGTGGTGACTACACCCCCTCCCCCCCACGTGCACGCACACACAGAAACACAAGAAAGCCCGAGGGTAATCCCGAGTTCAAGTCCCAGTCATGTCACCACGCCCTTAAAATTGGCTTCTAGGAACCACATAAGCCAATGAACTTCAAGTATCTTTTTTAGTTAGTATAAATACACAGGTATGAGAAAAGCAGCGCAAGAGGGATTGAAAGGATTTGTTCATGCCTAGAGCCTACGACAGGGCCATAACCATTTTTTCGCCGGAAGGAAGACTATATCAAGTAGAGTACGCCCTCGAGCTGGTGAAAAGGGGAGCCCCCATAGTAGGAGTCTCGTGCCCGCAAGGAGCCGTAATCGCGGCCAACGAGACCCCGGAGAGCGACCTTGAGGACCCTGACTACTTCAGGAAGATATACCAGCTCGACGACCACGTCGCCTCGGCCATAGCCGGCCTCAGCAGCGACGCCAGGGTACTCATCGACCAAGCCAGGGTGTACTGCCAGAGCAACAAGCTCCTGTACGACGAGCCCGTTGACATCGAGGTGCTCGCCAGGAGGCTGGGGGACCTTGCACAGGTATACACGCAGCACGCCGGCGTACGCCCTTTCGGCGTCAGCATGATCATCGCGGGGTACGACGCCACAGGCAGCCGTGTCCTGACCACCGACCCCAGCGGAGCCTACAGGGGATTCAAGGCCACCGCCGTCGGGAGGAAGAACGAAGAAGCCAACCGGCTCCTCGAGGAGAAGTACAGGGACGACATGCCCCTAGACGAGGCCGTTAAGCTGGCAATAGATGCGGTGAACGCGGCGTCTGATACACCCGTAACGTCCAAGACGGTCAGGGTCGCGGTGATCCCGACGGAAACCAAGACCTTCAAGAGACTGACCGAAGAGGAAGTGGATAAGCACCTCCAGTAGGAGGAGGCTCAACCATGAGCGCCAAGTACACCCTTGTCCGTTACCAGACTGGCAGCGAGAAGTTCGAGATAATGGTTGACCCAGACAAGGGATTGGCGTATAAGAGAGGAGAACTAGGCGAAGTACGCAACGTACTCCTCGTAGACACCATATTCACTGACGCTAACAAAGGAGAGAAGGCGTCGGCGGAGAAGCTGGAGAAAGCCTTCGGGACCAGCGACCCATTGGAGGTCGCTGAGATCCTCTTCGAAAAGGGGATCTTCCAGCTGAACACCCAGCAGCGCAGGGAGATGATGGAGCAGAAATGGAGGCAGATAATCCATATCATCTCACGCACCTACGTCGACCCCAAGACCAAGCTCCCTCACCCTCCGGTGAGGATAGAGAACGCCCTCGAGGACGTCAGGGTCCAGATAGACCCCTTCAAGGACGCGGACGAGCAGGTGAAAGACGTGGTCGACGCGCTGCGGCGAGTACTGCCCATGAGCAGCGACAACGTCCAGATAGCCATAAGGGTCCCCGCCGAGTACACGGGAAAAAGCTACGGCATAGTGAAGGACTTCGGCGAGATAAAGAGGGACGAGTGGCAGTCTGACGGCTCATGGATCGCCGTGGTGGAGCTGCCGGCGGCCATGCAGGTGGAGATGCTCGAGGCGCTGGGGAAGTCAACCCAGGGCAACATCCAGTCGAAGATAGTGAAGTAGAGAAGGAAGAGAGATTGAGCGCAAAATTCGAGACACGTGACATAGTCGTCCCAGGCGACCTGTTATATGAGGGCCGCATCAGGACGGGGGAGAACACGTTCAGGAGCGAGGGAAACGTCTACTCCAACAAGGTGGGGCTAGTCAACTACAGCAATGACCGGGTATCAGTGATCGCCCTTGAGGGCACTTACACCCCGCTCGTGGGAGACCTGGTTGTGGGTATGGTTAGCGACATCGAGCTAGGGCAGTGGGTCGTCGACATCAGTGCCTCGACCAACGCCATACTGACGATAAACGACGCCATCAACAAGTCGTTCAGGACCAACTTCGACATGACGAAGGTGCTGGACGTGGGCGACGTCGTGGTAGCCAAGATCGTTGACCTCGACAGACGCAGGACACCCATTCTGTCCATCGTGGGCAGGGACCTGGGAAAGGTCCACGAGGGCTTCATAATGAAGATAACGCCCTCTAAGATACCCCGACTCATCGGGAAGAAGGGAAGCATGATCAACATGATCCTCAGGGAGGCCCGGTGCCAGATCACCATAGGTCAGAACGGAAGAATACTGATCAACGGCCGGAACCGGGAGGACGAGGAGCTAGTTGTAAAGGTAATCCATAAGATCGAGACGGAGGCCCACACATCGGGCCTCACCAACAGGATCCAGGAGTACCTTAGAACGATTAAGGAGGATAGGAATTGAGTAAAAATACAAAAAAGAAAACCACTAAGAGGAAAACCTCTAAAAAGAAGTGGGCGAGAGTGGACGGGCGGAAACCCGACGAACTCAGACCCATACACATTGAGAGCGGAGTGATTCCCAACGCAGACGGCTCCGCCTACATCGAGATGGGCCGCAACAAGATCATCGTAGGAGTTTACGGTCCAAGGGAGATGCACCCTAAACGGTTCAGCAAACCCAACATGGGGATACTGAGATGCAGGTACCACATGGCGCCTTTCAGCGTCGACCCGAGGCGTTCGCCGGCACCCTCGAGGAGGGACCAGGAGATCAGCATGGTCATGACGGACGCCATCGAGCCGGCGCTCTTCCTCGAACGGTACCCGCGGAGCGTCATAGACGTCTTCGCGGAGATCATAGAGGCGGACGGGGGCACACGATGCGCGTCCATAAACGCAGCCGCGGTAGCCCTAGCCGACGCGGGCATCCCCATGAAGGACCTGGTATCTTCGTGCGCCGCAGGCAAGTACGACGGCAACCTGATCCTTGACCTCGACGACCAAGAGGACAAGAAGGGAGAGTCAGACGTCCCCGTAGCGTACCTGCCCAAGAATGACCAGGTGACCCTGCTACAGATGGAGGGCATCATGACCCAAGAGGAGACAGAAAAGTGCATCGAGCTCGCCATCGAAGGATGCAAGCAGATCTACGAGATCCAGAAGGAGGCACTGAAGAAGAAGTACGGCATGGTCGAAGGCGCGGAGGAAAAAGAAGAAGCACCAGAGGAGGAGCCCGAAGAGGCACCTGATAAAGAGGCACTTGATGAAGAGGAACCCGTCGAGGAGGCTGAAGAGGAATGAGCAACAACATAGTATCCCGACTTAAGCGCAAGAAGATCATGGACGTCGTGGCCACAGGGAAAAGGATGGACGGCAGAGAGCTTCTGCAGTACAGGGACTGGGAGATAAAGACCAACTTCCTAGCAAAGTCCGAGGGATCGGCGGAAGTGAAGCTGGGAAAGACCCACGTGGTAGTTGGGGTTAAGATCGGCATAGGCCACCCCTTCGAGGACACCCCCGACGCGGGCGTCATGATGGTGAACGCCGAGTACACGCCCGTGGCTCACCCGACGTGGGAGCCTGGCCCACCACCGATAGACGCCATAGAGCTTGCCCGTGTGGTCGACAGGGGCCTGAGGGCCGCCGAGATAATCGACATGGGTAAGTTCGGCCTCGTCTCGGGCGAGAAGGTCCAGATGATCTTCGTCGACCTATACGTGCTGAACTACGACGGAAACCTCATCGACGCGTGCTCCGCCGGGGCGCTGGCCGCCCTCACCACGACAGAGGCACCGGAGTTCAAGGTATCGAAGGAGGGCGAGATCGAGAAGACGGATAAGACCGAGAAACTGAAGCTGAGGGCTCACCCCCTCGCCGTCACGGTGTGCAAGATAGGCGACTCCCTCATCGTCGACCCCACGTACGACGAGGAGGAGGTCAAGGACGGCAGGATAACCGTCACCGTAGACGAGAACGGTAACCTGAACGCCATACAGAAACGCGGCCCAGTCGGATTCACCGTGGACGAGATAAAGAAATGCATAAATATCGCGTCGGAGAAGGCGGCAGAGATAAGGGCTATAGCATTGGCGGGCGAGTAATGGCAAAGAAGAAGAGAAAGAACATCGGAATGCGGACGAGGGGCGGAGCCTCTCTCCGTAAACGCTACGGCAGGATAATGGAGACGGTTAGGGCATACCACAAGTGCCCCAGCTGCGCCAGCCCATCCGTGAGACGCGTCAGCGTGGGCCTCTGGAGCTGCAGGAAGTGCGGCTACAAGTTCGCCGGAGGAGCCTACACCCCATCGACAAGGCTGGGACAGGCCGCCCACAGGATTCGCGCCCAAGCCTAATTTTTACACCTTTTTTAAAATAAAAATGACCAAAGAGGGCCTCACCAAGAAAGCCTCGGCAGAGGTACGTATCAAGGTGCCCGAGGAAGTGGTTGAGGCCGTCTTGGACGCTCTGAGTCCAGAGGTCGAGTCGCCTTCCTCTGAGAGGTCCAGCACAGATGTCCGAAGAGGCGTGGACGGGATAGTCATATCTACGGAGGCAAGCGACACCACTGCAATGAGAGCGGCCGTCAACAGCTATCTCCGCTGGGTCCAAGGCATTCTGGACATGCTCTCAAAAATAGAATGAAGTCATCTTGGGAAATTCTTTATACTGTGCACCGTCGAGTTAATTGAACCATCACAGGTGAATCGTTTGAGGAACGAGTTAAAGAGGAGGCTCAAAGCTGATGAACAGCTCTACGGTACATGGATCACCCTGGAGGCGCCCATTGTCTCCGAGATGATGAGCACCCTGGGCTTCGACTACTTCGTCATAGACACCGAGCACGCGCCCCTCGACATGATGACGGCGCAGACGCTCATGCAGGCCATGCACTCAACTTCCAAGACTACGCCCATAGTCAGGGTGTGGTGGAATGACATCGTCGCCATCAAGAGGGCCCTGGACGTCGGTGCCTACGGAGTACTGGTTCCGTGGGTTAATAACAAGGAAGAGGCGGAGCTGGCTGTCAAGGCAACGAGGTACGCCCCAGACGGGCTCAGGGGCTGCGGGCCGAGGAGGGCAGCAATGTTCGACCCCGACTACCTCAAGACGGCAGACAAGGAGATAGCCGTCATCGTCCAGATCGAGACCAAGGAGGCGGTCGCCAACATAGAGGACATCTGCAGCGTGGAAGGCGTGGACGCGACCTACATAGGCCCAGCCGACCTCTCGGCCAGCCACGGACACCTAGGTAACATGAGTCACCCCGACGTTCAGAAGGCCATCGACAGGGTGTACGACGCCACGAAGGCAGCAGGCCTCGCAGCGGGAATACATCAGGGTTCCGGCAGCACCATCAAGAAGCGCATGGAGAAGGGGTACAACTTGGTCACCGTGGGGAACGACCTCATCTACATGAGGATGGGCGTACAGAACCAGTTCAAGGAACTGGGAATCAAAAAATAACCTTTTTCTACTCGTATTCTATCGTCGCAGGCGGCTTGGGCGTCACATCGTAGTAGACGTGGGTCACGTCGACGCACGAATCCAGTATCTTAGCCGCAGCCTCTCGGAGGGTGTTCCACGGGAGCCTCATCACCTCGGCCGTAAGATAGTCCCTCGTCTTCACGGCCCGCATGGACACGGCGTACCCGTCGCCCTCCTTCTCGTCCACGAGGTAAAGGAGACGCGTGGCCTCAGGGTAGTTGTCCTGAAGATAGTTAAGCGTCTTCTCTAGCTGCTCATACCTCGGCTCCATGGGGCGGTCCGAGCTGTCCCTGAAGGCGAGGGTCACAACAGATCCGTACGCGCGTTTACCGTTAATCAGGCCGGTGGCCTTCTCGTTCAGGAACCCCGCCTTTATCATCGTGGGGTCGAGTTCAACGATCTCGGCGGCGTCTCTCTTAAGCACCTTAAGGTCTTTGGGGGACTGGCCGCTGAATATGGCCGCGAAGAACTGGGAGGGGTTATGCGGCTCGAAGGACTGCTCCACGATGAAAGTCGCCTTCTTTATCTCCTCCAGCTTCTCCGGCGTGATCTCGCCCACAACCCTTATGCTGAGACCCGGACCCGGGAAGGGCTGACGCGTAGCTAACTCGGGTGGAGTGCCCAGGGCTCGCGCGACCTCCCTCACCTGGTACTTGTACAGGTTCTTCAGCGGCTCGACGACGGTGAACCCGTACCTCTCCACCGGGTCGATGCCGATCTGCTCAAGGACGTTATGCTGCGTCTTGATGCCCGCGGACGTCTCGTCGATGTCAGCCTTAATGGTTCCCTGCACGAGGTACCTGCACTGCTCCTCGGCGGCTATCTCGCTGAGCGTCTCGTAGAAGTTCTGCCTAAACGCCTTCCTCTTATCCTCGGCGTCGGAGATCCCGGAGAGAGCCTCGATGAACTTCTGCCTCTCGTTGATAATCCTCAATGGGAGGTTCAGAGGCTCAGAGGACAGAAGCGACTTCACCTGCTCCGCCTCGCCCAGCCTCATGAAGTTATCGTCGATGAAGACGCAGACCAGGTTATCCCCTATGGCCCTATTAACCAGAACAGCGGAGGCCGTGCTGTCGACCCCGCCTGAGCAGGCGACAAGGGCTTTCTCGGCCCCGAGGGTCTCCCTTATTGCTTCAATCTGGCCTTCTATGAATGCGTCTGCATCGAACTCCGCCATTCCGCTCAAAGCATCATGGTCTGGTTCACGCATTAAAGTTTTCCAACAAGCTAAAAAAAAGTGTAAAAATACGCGTTGCCCTGTCGGGAATCTTAACTTTTATATGTAATATATTATGTTAAGTGGTTAACAACGCAGGTGATTCGAGTTGGTCAACACTGTAGCGGTGATAGGCGCAGGCGTCATAGGAGGCGCCATAACCAACTGCCTATTGGAGTCGGGAAACAGACAACAACGTCGTCGCTTCACACGAGACGGACGTGTTTTTCCTCTGCACTAGGCCAGGTGACACCGAGAACGTGCTCGTCGAGATAAAGGACGAGGTTAGCGGCAAGCTGGTGGTCTCCACGGCGGCCATCATACCGCTTGAGTTCTATGAGCCCGTGGTCCCTAGTGCAAGGTTCGTGCGGACTATGCCGAACGTCGCCGCCATGGTGGGAGAGTCTTTCACCGCCTACTGTATGGGCTCGAATACAACTCTACAGGACAAGGAGACTGTGGAGCTCCTCCTAGGCACCATGGGGTCGTGCATGGAGGTCGAGGCGAAGTACATGGATCCTGTTACCGGGCTCAGCGGGAGCGGCCCCGCCTACATTGCCATCGTCATAGACGCGCTAACGTACGCAGGGCTCCGCGTGGGGCTGCCCAGAGAGCTGTCTAAGGTGGCTGCGGCACAGTCCGTCCTCGGCACAGCCAAGCTTATCATGGAAGGCGTGTCAGTCCCTTCCGAGATAGAGGAGATGGTGACGACGCCGGGGGGCACCACCATCGAAGGCATCTACGAGATAGAGGACGGGAAGCTGAGGACGGCCCTCATGAACGCCGTTCAGGCCGCCACCAACAAGTGCCTCAAAATCCGCCACCTCTGGGAGAAGAACACGTAGCCTCACCTCTTTTCCACGCTGGAAGAAAATATATCGTGTCGAGACACACGTATCCCTGTGTCAAGTTATGTATGATATCATCATCAGGAACGGTAAGATCGTTGACGGCACAGGGAACCCCTGGTTCTTCGCAGACGTCGCCGTCAAGGACGGAAAGATCGATAAAATCTCGAAAAAGGTACGCGGCGAAGCTGAGACCGTCATAGACGCCACGGGGCTCGTCGTCTGCCCCGGCTTCATCGACGCCCACAGCCACGGCGACTTTAACACCCTCGTCTACAGGGACATGGAGAACATCGTCCACCAGGGAATAACCACGGTGGTCGCAGGCCAGTGCGGATCCAGCCCGGCTCCGCTCAGCGACGAGATCCGCGGCGAGACGCAGAAAGAGGTCGACGCCCGGCTCCCCGACGGAATAGAGCTGAAGCTCACGTGGGACACCTTCGACGAGTATCTCAGGGAGGAGGAGAAGGAGGGGCTCGGCGCCAACGTCGCCCACATCGTGGGCCACGGAGCAATCAGGGCCGCGGGCATGGGCCTTGAGGCGCGTGACCCGACGCCCAAGGAGCTCGAGAAGATGAAGGAACTGACGGCGGAGGCAATGGAGGCGGGGGCCTATGGGCTCAGCACAGGCCTCATATACCCTCCAGGCATCTACGCCAAGACCCCGGAGATCATAGCCTTGGCTAAGGTGGCGGCCGAGTACGGCGGAGTCTACGACTCCCACATCAGGGGCGAAGGAAAAACCCTGATGACGGCCCTCGATGAGGCGCTGGAGATAGGCGAGAAGGCGGGGATCCCCGTGCAGATCAGTCACCATAAGATAGCCAGCAAGTCCATCTGGGGCAAGAGCCGGGAGACCATGAAGATGTTCGAGGACGCCAGGGCCCGCGGCGTCGACGTCACGGTCGACCAGTACCCGTACAAGGCAGGCTCGACGGGACTCATGACTCTTCTTCCCCCCTGGGTGCACAACGGCGGAAACGAGGCCGCCCTCATACGTCTCAGGGATCCTGACCAGAGGGAGAGGATGAGACGGGAGATAGAGGAGGGGATCCCTGGTTGGGAGAACTTCGCCGGAGAGCTGGGCTGGGAGAACGTCTACGTCACCTCGGTGAAGACCGACGAGAACAGGGCTGTGGAGGGCATGAACATGGTCGAGGTCAAGGAGCACCGTGGGGCTCCCGACGAGTTCACGGCTCTATACGAGCTCCTGCTGGAGGAGGAGGGGACCGCGGGGATGATTATATTCTACGGTGACGAGGAAGACGTCAAGCACATCATGAGGCACCCACTACACATGGTGGGCACCGACGCGGGCTGCTGCAACGTCGAGGGACCGTTCCGGAGGGGAAAGCCGCACCCCCGCCACTACGGTACCTACCCCAAGATTCTCGGCAGATACGTAAGGGAAGAGAAGACGCTGAGGCTCGAGGAGGCCGTGAGGAAGATGACCGGCTTCCCCGCCCAGCGATTCGGCATACTGGACAGAGGGATCCTTAGACCAGGCATGTGGGCAGACATCACCGTGTTCAACCCTGAGACCGTCATCGACAAGTCCACCTACAAGGAGCCCCACCAGTTCCCCGTCGGCATCGACTACGTCTTAGTGAACGGCGTGGTCACCATAGAGAAAGGCATTTACACAGGGGCACACGCAGGGAAGACCCTTAGGAAAAGATAGCTATACCAAAAAAGGTAGGAAGACTCCCTACCTCTTCTTGATGTACTTGCCGAAGTGGACGGGGGTCGCGTGAACAACCGGTAGGTCCACCATGGTCTTGAGGCCAGGCTCGGCGTTGATCACCAGCGGGATCATGTTGGTGGTCATGGCGATGGTGCCGTGGTCTCCGTGCACGCATGGGCTGATCTTCTGGTGTATGGGGGGCACTCCCTCGATGTCGACACTGTCGAACTCCTCCGGCGCCCCAATATAGGCCCTGAAGTCCATGGTGATGACGGCTTTGCCCCCCATCACGCCGTAGGCCATCTGCTTGGTGCCCGCGTTCTTTCCCTTGGGGACCTTGATGGCGTCGCTGGCTGCGTCGTGGTCTAGGATCACTGGCTCGGGTGGATCTACCCTTATCTCGTCGAGCTCCCAGCCCAGCGAGTCGGAGATCATCTGTATGCTCTGCTCGAGGCCGACGTGCCCCGTGATCTTGCCGCCGTCGATGGCCTCCCTGAACTCCTCCTTGGTTATGCCGGCGCCGATCTTCCTCTGGAAGGGGATGCGGCGAGTCGCGGCGTTCATCTGCCTAGTCACGTAGATGGAGTTGACCTCCTCGCATGGGCCCGTGAGGAAAGTCGGGAGGGTGTCCATGAGGAAGCCAGGGTTGATGCCCGTTCCCAGCAGCGTAGCACCATACTTCTTGGCGACTTCGTCAAGCTTGTTGGCGTACTTAGTCCCCTCCTCCGTGGCGTAGGGGTAGCCCAATTCCTCACAAGTGCTGACGATGTCGACACCATGCTTCAGAATCTGCTCGAACTGGTCGTAGGTTTGCCTCAGGTATGACATGGTAGTGTGGCATACCACGTCGGGCTTGGTTTCCTTGAGCACGTTGTCGGCGTCGTTGGAGATTATTACCCCGATCTTCTTTCCACCGAGGATCTCCCCCAAGTCCTTTCCGACGATGTCGGGGTTGATGTCCACGGCTCCAACGATCTTGATGCCTTCCTTTGTCAGGAGGTGCGTCGCAAGTCTTCGACCGATTACCCCGATACCGTATGATACGATTTTAACGTTTTTCAACTTGGTTCAGGGTTAAACTAATTCAATCATCTTTATAGTTTACTCCCAAACCGATTCAAATCATCTGCATCATGGTCTACGTGGTTGTCTTTCTCGTAGTTGTAGGTGTACGTATCACCCAAGCATCTCTCTATATATGACATTCCACGTTGGTTCGCCAGTCCTATCCAAGGTGTGAGAAGGAGGAAAAACCGGACATGAACCAGGTAAAGATGCTGAAAAACAGGCGCGGCATGACCGGCCTTGAGACAGCCATAATCTTAGTTGCATTCGTGATAACTGCAGCCGCTTTCGCGTTCGTTGTTCTGAACATGGGTTTCCTGACTGCGGAGAAGGCCCAGTCGGTGATCAGTTCAGGTATGAGAGAGGCCGCGTCGGCGCTGCTGACGGACAGCGGGATGGTCGCACAGTTCGTGAACGTTACTGGCGACCAGAGCGACATCTGCCTCACTAAGCTGACCTTCTACCTGAAGCTATCCCAAGGCAACGAGCCCATCGATCTAGATGATAGTGTGTTGGTGGCAACCTATACCAACGAGAGGTGCCATGGCGAGATCTATAGCTCCAATGGTACCATCACGACGGTGTCCGGTGTGAATAGTGATGGAGATTCGCTGCTTGAGGCTGGTGAAAAGTTCAAGGTGGTCATCGATTTCACTGAACTTGCTATAGATGGGGTCGACCCGGCTGTCACGGCAGGTAACAGGCCCGACCTGTACGCTCACCCGTACGAGGAGTTCAGGATCGAGCTCAGGCCCTCAGCGGGTGCCGTGTTGACCATCGAGCGTCAAGTCCCGGCCGTCCACAGCGCAGTCATGGTGATAGAGTAGACTAGCTAAGGCTAGGTCTCCAACTTTTCTTTGATAGTAAGACTCTCATCGATACCCTGCAGCCTATAACTGATGCTTTTGAAGGGTTCCACGCCTCTACGTTTAAGGTACATTAACCCGAGGAAGACCAGTATCCCTGGTAGAAGGTAGAGGGTTATCCTCTTGAACGCTATGTTGAAGGCTGCGCTCTCCTCCATGAGCAGCCACGTCACCGGCACGATGCTGCCCTGGAAGTTCCACCAGTTGCTTGGCGTGATGTGCATTGTGTACCAGACGAGGTCGCATGCGATGGGTATCATCAACAGCACTAGATGGTAAAGCCACACCATTGTCCCCATGTCGTCGTCGTCGACGGCGAGGGGCAGGACGGCTGAGCCAACGTACCAAACGGCGAGGGTGATGAACTCGATTAGAGAGTTGTCTTTGCTCGGATTGAAATATATTTTAATTATCACCAATATGGCGACCGAAAAGGGGATTAATGAAAGCCAGGATGTCTTACCTCTCTGCTTTTCTTGATCTCTCTTAGGCAGTAATCCGTCGTAGAAGAAGGCTATCAACATAAGCAAGGCAACCATGGCGAAGCCCTTCATGGTCTTTATGAACAACGAGAAATATCCGACGACGGGCAGCCTGTTGATGACGCGTCCAATTACGAGCCGCTCCGACACGGGAACCCCATCGGGGAACATGTTGTTGTCGCCCTTGGTGGTGTAGACCCATTCATCGTCGTTCTCGTGTTTACCGATGGCCCTGTGCACGATGTACTCGTCCTCGAACCCGGGTCTGATGAACACGAGGATGTCTCCGTCAGGCGGGGGGGCTGCAACCACGTCGTCGAAGTCGTCGACGGCCTCGATGAATATGAAGTCTCCTACTCCCAGGGTTGGTATCATGCTCTGGGATATGACGACCATCATCGGGTTCTCGGTGCCGAGGGTGTTCCTGAGCAGGAACATCCCGCCGTAGAAGACGGCTATGAGAACGATGAAAGTCGCGCCGTAGCGGAGTATCTCCTTAGTCCCGTCATCCATTATCTAGTGATCACTGTCAGGCATCTGTCTCTATTCTGGGGTCTATCCAGGCGGTCAACCGCAGGCAGTACACCGGGTCCTGTGTTCCTCCCCTGAAGCACTTCTCCACCTCGCTGCATATGAGGCAGGGGCAGCCCCTCACCGAGTCGAGGGTGACGGGCTCATTCTTACTGACCAGCTTGTAGGTCCACCGGCCGTCATTGATGACCTTGTCACGAACTATCCTGCCCTTCTCCTCGAACTTCTTCGCCAGCCGTGAGCCTTCTCGGCTGCTCACGTCTAGGAGCTTCCATAGCTCGCTCTGTAGTAGCCCTTCTTCTCCCGCGTCGTATATTAGTCTAAGGGCCCTCTGCTCTACGCTGCTGTTCCTCGGCGGCATTGTCCACCACCGCTACTCGTAGTAGATGAGGTCGAAGTCCTCAAGTATCCCGTGGAGCTTCTCCACCGCCTCTCGGACCATGTCCTCGTGCTTCGCCCCGGTGCAGACCAGCTTCCCTGAGGCGAACAACAGCATGACAACCTTGGGTACGCCCATCCTGTAGATTAGTCCAGGGAACTGCTCTGGCTCGTACATCACGTTGTCCATGATGTCGGCGGCGGTCTCCAGGTCTATCTTGCCGTGGAGGTTGGCGCTGGCGACGATGTTCTGGATGACGATCGTGGGCTTACCCAGGATGATTATCCCGTTGTTCTTGAGCTCCCTCACAACCTTCTTCACGGCGCTGCGGGCCATCTTCTCGCTCTTGGCACCCGTGCACACCATCTTGCCTGAACCGAAGATGAGGGTGGCCGTCTTGGGCCTCTTGAGCCTGAAGACGAGGCCCGGGAACTGTTTGGGCCTGTACTCGACGTTCCTGAAAACCTTCATGATGGCCAGGAGGTCGATCTTCTGGTCCAGGCTGGCCGAGGCTACCACGTTCTCGATGCTTATGGCGAGGTCCTTCTGCTCCACGTCGACGTCGGACTCTAGCTCTTCTAACTTTCTCTCTACATCCATTCTCTTTCACACCTTACGAAGCTGTCAGCTATAGTTTGCCTACCTTCTCCAGCACGTCCTCGTTGAGAAGGTCCTGGTTAATTATCTCCACGACGGGAATAGTGCTAATGTTGGGCTCGTGCATAACCTTGTCGCTGTAACCAATCTCCCCTGAGTAGCTGTTATAGGTGATGAAGCTTCCCTCGAGGGCCTCCTTTGTCTTGACGAAGTAGAGGAAGACCTCGCTCAGGGTCCCACCGATGACGAAGTAAAGGTGGTCGCCAACGTTCTCCATGTGCTGTATCACGTTCGAAGCAGGGGAGGAGGCGACAAGCATGACTATGTCCCTGATTGATTTCAGCTGGACAAACTTCATAACATTCCCTATATTAGGCGTGGTGGGAGTATTTAAACTATATAAATGAAAATGCAGGGATAAAGCAATGTCTGTGTTCCATGGTGGATGTGCAGCTTATATAACAACCGATTGTATTTGATGCAGAGAATTGTTTGAGTAAAATATTGTCACCCGAGGAGTTCTACGGTTTCAAGACGGGCACGGACCGAAAGCTCGTGAGATGGGACAAGGTCGTGGAGTACTTCTGGCACCTTTACGGTGCCTCAGACAGGGTGAAGGTCCAGGAGGTGGGGAAGACAACCGAGGGTAACCCCATGATACTAGCCTGCATCTCTTCTCCCGAGAACTTGGAGAGGCTGGGCGAGATAAGGGAGATGAGCTGGAGGATAAGCCACCCCCGGGGCCTCTCCGAGGGGGAAGCTGATAGGATCGTCGCCGAAGGTAGGGCGGTGGTGGCGATGACCATGAGCATCCACGCCTCAGAGGTGGGCGGGACACAGGTCTCCTCGGACCTGGCGTACAGGCTGCTCACCTGCGATATCGAGCTGACCATGCGCATAAGGGAGAACGTCGTGCTGCTGCTGTTCCCGTGCGCCAACCCGGACGGCCAGATCATGACGGTGGACTGGTACTACGAGTGGCTGGGCACCGAGTACGAGGGATGCGGCTTGCCTAGGCTTTACCACAAGTACGTGGGCCACGACAACAACAGGGATGCGTTGACCCTCACCCAGGTGGAGACGCAGATGATGAACAGGGTGCTGCTGAAGGAGTGGTTCCCTCAGGCCTATGTGGACCACCACCAGATAGGTTGACCCGATAGTGTACTATCTGTGGTTTTCATTCATCGCCGCTTAAAGGTTACGAGAAAAGTTTATGGGGTGTCTATGATTATGCCGAGGTCCTCGGCGCTGCCGAGGAGGGTTGACGGCAGGACGCCGTCCCACTGTCTGAGCCAGAGGTACCGCGCGTACTCATCAGTCATCTGCTCCGTTATGACCTTGATCGCTTCTGCCGTGGCGTTCGCCTCAAGCATGATCCGCTTGGCCTCTGCCTTAGCCGATATGACCTTCCTCTCAGCCTCGGCACCGGCACTGATTATCATCCTCTGAGCCTCGGCGTCGGCGTTGATTATGGTCGCGTTCCTATCCGCCTCGGCCTGTATGATCTTCTGCTGGGCCTCGTACTGAATCCTCACCAGGATGTTCTTAGCCTGCAACGCTTCTTGCTCCGCCGTGACCTTTGCCTCTATGGCATCCATGAAGCCCGGCGTGAACTGAAAATTAACGAAGTTTACTGTCTGCACGTTTATTCCGTAAGGCGTAAGCGAGTTATCCAGCTTCTCTGTGAGTTTCTGGACTAAAATGGCTCTAGTCTTTATCAGCATTTCCGCCGTGAACTGAGCCGTCGTAGCCTTAAGATCCTCCTGTATGACGGGCTGAAGCAGCAGGGTATGATATTCCTTCCTCATGTTCTGGTACATCCTCCACGCCTGGTCGGGCATGACGTTGAAATGCACCGTCAGCGTAGTCTTTATCTCCTGCAGATCGCTGGAAGCCGTGGACTCTGTGACTTCCTCTTTCTCCAAAGTCACCTTCATATCGACTATCTCTTGGACGAAGGGAAGCTTGAGTTGCAGGCCCTCACCAAGGTTGACGGGCTCAACCTTGCCCATGGTCACTAAGACGCCTCTATGACCAGGAGGAACCGCGTGGAAGCAATCAACGACTGTAACCGCCAAGAACAATAAGATGATTAGAAGAGCAGCCGAACGCCCCGGATGCTTCTCGATGAAGTCGGGTATGTAGGGGTTGTTGTGTTCGTCCTTGAAACGGTCGTATTCCTCGCCGAACTGTTCCCGCCTCTCCAACCTTGACTTCGCCCTATCCCTAAGTTCATTGCCGAACCGAAGGTATAGGATGCCGAAGACGATGATGGCTACGATGACCGGCCCAACCAATATAATTAGATCCATTTCCAATCCAACTTCCATAGCACTATGCCTGAGAATGGTTTGCATCGCCGCTTAAAGGTTACGATTGTGTAACGCAAGTGCATCACCGCTTAAGACTTTCACTCGAAGTTAAATTTCGTTAACCTACCAGATCTTCCACCATGGTTTCTTTTTGGCAGGCCTCTCTTCTACAGGCTCTTCCTTCTCCTCGATTGGCTCCTCCTTAATCTCTTCCTCTTCAGGCTTCTCTTGGGGCTCCTCCTCGATTGGCTTCTCTTCAGGCTTCTCCTCTTTCTCCTTCTCGGACATTCCTAAACCTCTCACCATTGTATGGGGTGCATCACCGCCTAAAACTTACGAAGGGGGTAACCCTGCACCAGATGGGGTTCTACGGGTCACGGTTCTTCATACCACCTAACAGCGACCCCCTCAACGAGGTGGCGGACCCCCTGGTCTGGACGGAGCAGAAGCATTATGGTGCCCAGATGGCTATACGGATGGCTTCTGAGGGAGTCTCGGGGGTGGAGCAGGCGGCGGTTTTCCCCGCCGACTTCATGCCCTGGTTCAGCCATAGTCCCGTCAAGCCACTTAGGATCGCCATGTACCGGAGGGGGTGGGGAGGGAACATGGACGAGGGCTGGACTCGTTGGCTCCTGGAGCAGTATGGGTTCGAGTACACCACCGTGACGGACAAGGAGGTCAAGGAGGGGCTGGAGGGCAGCGACGTGTTCATCCTCCCCAGCGACCCACCCGCCCTCATCACGGGGGAGGGCGTAGAGGAGTGGTACGAGAAACGGTTCAAGGGCGCATACACGGCGCCGATTCTGCCGCCCGAGTACAAGACGGGGATCGGTGAGGACGGCGTGGGGAAGGTAAAGGAGTTCGTGGATAAGGGAGGCAGGGTGCTGGCCCTATACGAGTCGTGCGAGTTCGCCGTCGAGAAGCTCGGCGTGCCGTGAAGGACCTGAAGCCCGAGGAGTTCCACTGCCCTGGATCCACCATAAGGGTAAACATCGACAACACCCACCCGCTGGGGGGCAGGATGCCGGAGAAGGGCCTGATACTGCTCAGGGGGAACCACGCCTACGCGGTGAAGGCGAACCACTGGAACGAGAACTACCGCACGGTGATCACTTACCCCGAGGAGAACATGATGCAGAGCGGGTGGCTCATCGGGGAGAAGCACCTCGCCAGGAAGGCGGCGCTCATCGAGGCAAAGAAGAGGGAGGGCAGCGTGGTGCTCTACGGCTTCGCACCCCAGATGAGGGCTCTGACGGACGCCACGTTCAAGGTCTTCTTCAACGCCCTCGTGGGCTGACCTTTCAACACCTTTTTAATCAGGGCCCCGTTTTTCAACTGGATAGAGATGAAGTGCGCATTATGTGGATCAGAGATACCTGAGGACGCCAAGTTCTGCCCAAAGTGTGGCGAGTCAGTCGATGAGGAGGACTCGACCGGGTTCATGATAGTGACGACCCCGACTGTGCCGGGATACAGGATCACCAAGGTGTTCGGGGTCGTGACGGGCCTCACACCGCGGACCAGGGGCATCCTCGGCAAGTTCGTGGCAGGCTTCGAGTCCATGTTCGGAGGGGAGGTCACGGCTTTCACGAGCGAGCTGGAGAAGGCAAGGCTGGACGCCATACGCCGCGTCAGGAGCAAGGCGCTGAACCTGGGAGCCAACGCCGTCGTGGGGCTTGACCTGGAGACCAGCGACCTGGGGCTTCAGCTGGGGGTCGTCGTGATCTCGGCCACAGGGACGGCCGTGGTCATTGAGAAGGAGTAGCTACTCGACCTTCCTCGTGTAGTGCCCAGATACGGTGACGATCTCCTCGAACATCTCCCTCTTGGCCTTGCATATGGGGCAGACGTAGGGCGGGTCCTCGCTGAAGACCACGTATCCACACTGTTTACAGTATAGCAGCTTCTTGTTGGATTTCTTCATCTCTCCCATTGTCTCCGCCTCGGTTTCCTTTTCTACAAGGCCCAGAGCGGCCATCTGTTTATCGTAGGGGCGGCGCTCGGGTATTGCTCGTGCCTGCTTCTTGCCTTCATACATCTCGTCGTCGACGTAGAGGCTGCAGTAGCAGCACCCGTACTCGGCTACGTCGGGGTCTCTATAGTCGCAGGGGCAGATGATGTCGCGGTCCGTCTCGAAGTCCCCCCAGGCCATTCTGCAGGGGCAGCTCGGGTAGCCGTATCGTTCCTCGTTTGTCTTCAGTCCCTCTAGGAGGTCTTGGAGCAGCTTCTCGTCGGGTGTGAGGTGTATGCCCCTCGACTTGGCGTCCCGCTCTGCTCGTCTCTTCACGTCATCATTATTGATCATTGGGCGAGGGCCTCTTCTATGGCCTGCTTCTTGAAGCCTGAGATCACCTGTTCGTCGTCGACTATAATCACGGGGAAGGCCAGCGGGGCGTTTCTCTTCTTGAGCTCGGCGATGACCTCCTTCTGCTCTTCCTTGGTGATCTTGTCGACGTCTACGTACTCGTACACCATCCCGCTGTCCTTGAGGAACTCCTTGGTCTTCTTGCACCAGCCGCAGGTGCTCAACGTGTAGAGGAACAACTTGGGCTCATTCCTCTTACCATCTACTTTGACTGAGTTCATGCATTCACAACCAATAATTGAATTTGAATGCCGGATGGGGGTCTATAAAGTAGATGGTCGGGCTGCTCACGCTCCGCCGTCGTCTCCGTGTATGTTTTTATCGCCGTGACCCGACCTTCTCTTGATGGCTATGGGCGGTAAGAAGGTTTACGACAGCTACAAGGCGTTCAGCTACCTTGAGCCGGGGTTCGACTACAAGGAGTTCAGGCTCACGCCGCATCCGCGGGTGGAGCCCTACTATGTGCCTCTGAGCGGGGGGGAGGAGGAACGGTTCCAAGGGCTCATGGAGGAGACGGTGCTCGTCGATCTCCACGAGCACCCGGTGCTGTGGCCCGAGGACATGACGGAGGTTCCGGAGATGCACAGGCTGGGCCGGCAATTCACGGCGTACGAGGCGCTGAGCACGAGCCGTCTGGACTGTGTCTTCGACAACCTGATGGACGGCATGGCGTATGTGACGAGCTACAGCGGCTGGAAGTGGACCGACGTGGTTCACGACATCGGGATCAGGCTCAGCGACATCGCCCACCAGGGCATGGTGTCCCACTGCAGGACCGTGAGGGACATAAGGGAAGCCCACGAGGACGGCAAGATAGCCCTCGTCCTCTCACTGGAGTCGGCGACCCCCATCGAGAACGAGCTGGACAGGATCGATGTCCTCTACGGCCTCGGCGTCAGGAGCATGGGCGTCTGCTACAGCGAGAGCAACATGCTGGGCGGCGGCATGGGTGAGAGCAGCCGGGATCTTGGGCTCACGGACTTCGGGTACGACGCGGTTAAGCGGATGAACAAACTGGGGATGCTCGTCGACGTGGGGCATACCTCGGACAGGACGGCGCTGGAGACCATCGAGGCGAGCGACGCCCCCATCATCAACAGCCACAGCGGCCCCGCGGCCATCGCCCAGGGGCACACCACGGGCGACGAGGTGCTTCACGCGCTGGTTGAGAGCGGCGGCCTCATAGGCGTCGGCGGCGCCGGCAGGGGGTTGCGGACGAGTAAGAACCCTGTTGGGAGCATCGAGAGCTACATGGAGTGTGTCGAGTACTGTATTGAGGTGATGGGTATCGACCATGTGGGCTGCGGCCCCGACACGCTGTACGGTGCCCACCAGGAGCTGTACGGGGTCTGGTTCCCGCTGAGGCTGGGGCACTACAGGAGACCCGGCGTCGAGGCTGAGGAGCCTTTCCCCGTGTCGAGGGGCGTGGTGGACCAGGGGTACGTTAAGGGTCTGGAGAACCCCAGCGAGTACGTGAACATAGCTCGCTGGATGATCGTGCACGGGTACAGCGACAGGGAGATCCAGAATGTCGTGGGCCACAACGCGATGAGGATGCTCGAGGAGGTCTGGGTCTAGCCTCTTATTTCTTGTTGTTATACGACGAGAAGAAACAAAGGTAACATGAATAATTAAATGATGAAGCTTACTGGCTTCTTCCTCTGGCTTGTATCCTCCAGACGGCCTCCAGCTGGCCGTCCCTGATGCAGTGCAGACGGTCGTAGAGGTTGGTGTTGGTGCAGCAGTGGGTGGGGATGAGCTCGAACTTGTCGCCGGGTCTGAGGTCGAAGCCGGGGTCTACCTCTATGTGGCCGTGCTCCTCGTTGGACCTGACGTACCTGGCGTCGTCTCTGCCCTTGACGGGGGGCACCCCGAACTCGAACGTGATGGTCTTGAGGCCGGCGTCGCATATCGCTTTCCCCTTGTGGCTGGTGCTGATTATGGTGCTGAGTATGCTTATGGCTTGGCCGAACTCCTCTAGGCCGGGGACCTGGCTGTAGCGGGCGTCCATGAAGACGTAGCTGCCCGCCTCGATCTCGGTGACCCCCGGGTGCCTGCCGCTGATCATGTGGGTGCCTGTGCCGCCTGCGCTCACGATCTCGACGCCTATGCCGGCGTCCTCCAGAGCGTCCCTGGAGCCCACGAGCTTGTCCATGGCCTCCGTGACCTTCCGCTTCTTCTCGTCAATGTCGGCGATGAACTGGCAGAACCCCTCGTAGCCCATGAGGCCCCTGAGGCTGAGGCTGGGGTATCCCTGCACCTCTCTGGCCAGGTCGAGGGCCGGCTTCCCGGGCATGACGCCGCAGCGGTTGTTCCCCACGTCCACCTCGACGAGGACGTTGAGCTGGACGCCCTTCTCCCGGGCCCTCTCGGCGAGGTGCTTCACGTTCAAGCGGTCCTCGACGGCGACTATGACGTCGCTGTGTTTGGCGAGGCTCATGAGCCTGGTGACCTTGGGCTCCCCGACCACCTGGTTTGCGATGAGGATGTCCCTGATGCCCGCCTCCGCCATGGTCTCCGCCTCCCCAAGCTTGGCGCAGGTGACGCCTATGGCGCCCGCCTCTATCTGTTTCTGCGTGATTATGGGGGTCTTGTGGGTCTTGGCGTGAGGCCGCAGCTCAGACGGCATCCCCTTGAACCGTTCGGCCATCTTCTCTATGTTGGCCTCCATCACATCGAGGTCTACAAGTAGCGCCGGGGTGTCGATCTCCTCTAACGAGCAGCCTATCTTAACCATGGCCTATCCTGTGTCTTCGGGGGATTTAGGGTTAACCAAGAGCCTATGAAAACGTATGATATGTGCATCAAATGTTTGATATTCAAATATAACGTTTAAATACGTGTTTAATGGATTGAAGGATGGATTCTCGGAGAATCACACCATGAAAGCACTCGTATTGTATCACTCGCAGCAGTACGGCAACACGGGGAAGATGGCCGAAGCCGTGGCGGAGGGACTCAAGGAGGCGGGGCTCCAGGTTGTGATGTTCAACACCAACGAGGACAGGTTGGACATCACCACGTTCCCCCACTACAAGGTCGCAGCCGTTGGCACGCCTGACTACTTCAGCTACGTCGCCGGCGGCATCAAGACCTTCATGGACGACTGGTACATCCACAGGAACGAGGAGGGGATGACGGGTAAGCCCCTCGCCCTCTTCTACAGCCACGGGGGCGGCGGAAGAGTACGCGAGCCCCTCGTGAATCTGCTGAAACGCGTGGGTACCGTCATAGGCGACCCCGTCGAGTCCAGCGGAGCCCCCAGCGACGCCGTGCTCAAGAAGTGCAGGGAGCTTGGGAGGAGGCTGGCGGAGGCCGCCAAGTAGGTAACCCACCCCTTTTTTAAACAACCTATTTATCGCGTCCATCCAGATGCATACTGAGCCGACGATCCATGTCACCCACTCTTAGATTCTACTACCCGCTGCCTAGGTTCCCAAGCGTCTCTGTCACAGGCCCACACTGCGAGCTCATGTGCGCCCACTGTAAGGCCCACTATCTCGGGCACATGCCTGACGTGAGCAGTCCAGAGAAGCTGAAAAGGTTCTGCGTCGAGCATGAGAGGGGCGGCGGCGTGGGTCTGCTGGTGAGCGGCGGCTCCACCACGGAGGGTAGGGTGCCCCTGAAGCGTTTCCTGCCCACCCTGGCGTGGGTGAAGGAGAACACCGGCCTCATAGTGAACCTCCACACCGGGATGCTGGATATGCGCGAGGCTGAGGAGGTGGCGTCCATGGGCGCTGACATCGTGTCGGTGGACATGGTCGGCAGCGAGGAGACTCTCAGGGATGTCTACGGTTTGAAAGCGTCGGTGGAGGAGTACGGCGCTACGTTGACCAACCTGAGGGACGCCGGCGCCTCATCGGTGGCGCCCCACATATGCGTCGGATTGCACTTCGGTGAGTTGAAGGGGGAGCACAGGGCTCTGGAGCAGTCCCTATCCATCGAGCCCGAGGTTATAGTGTTCCTCGGCCTGATACCCACACCGGACACCCCGATGTCGGGCGTGCAGCCGCCGCCCGTCGACGAGATCGTTGGGTTGATCGAGGAGGCGAAGACGCTCAGCCCACGTACCGAGGTCTCGCTCGGCTGCATGAGGAGCAGGGGATACAAGACGGAGCTGGAGTGGAGGGCCATAGAGGCGGGGGCAGACCGAGTAGCGCTGGCGTCTAGATCCACCGAGAGCCGGGCCCTCGAGGAGGGGTACCATGTGAAACGCTTCGACGGGTGCTGCGCCACGCCCCGGGCGCTGGAGGAGAGGATTGTCGCCCTATGACTCTAGGGCAAGCCTGACGACTTTGACGAAGTCCCCGGCCTCGACGCCGAATAGGGTAACGTCGTTGTCCTGGAAGAACCTGTTCACGTTGTTCTCCAGGTCTTCGACGGGAGTGTTGTTTAGAGCCTTCTCAAGCTCGATTATCGCGGCCTCGGGGTGCATGAAGAAGTCGCCCGTGATCTTGACGCCCGCGAAGCGGCCTCCCTCGACGCCTAGTTCGGCGGCCAGGAGCTTGCCGCCCGGCACCTTGTACTCCGCCCGCTTCATCTCTGGAACACCCACTCCCTGCTGCGGTACTTCTCGCGGAGCTGCTTCACCAGCCGCGTCTCTGCGCCGGTGAGCTCCCCCGGCTCCAGTGCTACGTCGAAAGTGTCCTCGAAGCCTTTGATGAGCGCCGATCTTGCCTCGTCGAAGTCCACCTGTCTGCCTAGGTAGTGTCTAAGGTTAGTGACCCGCTCCTCCACCGCCTGTATGAGCTTGTCGCTGATCTTGGCGTCGCTCACCCGCAGCACCTGGAACATGCGCCTGATGTCGCTGTCCACGAGGATGGTGCCGTGCTGCAGTATGACGCCGTGGCGTCTGGTCTGGGCGTTGCCCGAGATCTTCTTGCCTCCCGCAACGATGTCGTTGACTGGCTTGAACTCGGCGTCTACGCCGAGCTCCGCGAGGCCGTTGACTATGGCGCCGCAGATCAGCTTGTAGGACTCCAGGATGTCGGCGGGCATCTTGGGGTCCGCCTCGGGCGCGACGAGGCTGTACGTTATCTCGCCGTCGTAGTCGTGGTATACGGCTCCTCCGCCGGTGATGCGGCGTGTCACGTCGACGCCGTATTTCTCGCAGGCAGGCAGGTTGACCTCCTTCTCTATGCTCTGGAAGTACCCTATGCTGACGGCGGACGGGTTCCACCTGTAGAGCCTCACGGTGTTGGGGGTTCCCTCCTTGAGCCGCGCCATGGCGATGGCCTCGTCTATGGCCATCTGGGTGGGCGCGTCCTCGATCCTCATGTCGATGAGACGCCAAGTCTCCTTCATCGCAGGTACCTTGGTACAGTGGTATATGCGGGGGTTATTTCATTTTCCACTGATGACAGCCTGCGACAGGCAGGAATTTTGGGGACCTGGTTCACCGGCTTACACGTTTTTTAGTGACGCGATCCCCTCGGTGTTCCCGTGGCTTGTTTAGATGAGGGGCGTGGGTTCTTCGTTGCCCCCTTGATGGTCCACCCGTCATGCATGGTCTTCGCTGTCATCCTTGTGAAGTGGTGGGGCGGCGTCGAGCATCGACGACTTTGCTTTTCCCTTATAGTTGGTTACTTACTATAAGCGTTTTTTCGGGTACGCGGCGGCGTCGTGGATCGACGACTCGGCATTTCCCTTATAACTGGTTACTTATTATAAGCGTTTTTTCCGTTAACCGATATGTCGGTTAAACGTTTGAAATGGCTTTTTACCGATATGTGCGCGCGTTGTAAATGATTCATCGGCTGGGCTTTTTGGTGTTGGTTAAGCGTTTTTAGGAGGGGGGCGTTAGTTAGTTTTAGCTGTTATCTCTTATTTAGCTGTGTATTTTTCTGAATTCACAAATAAAATGGTTATTTTTTTTAGAATTTATTAAAGGAATGCTTTGTGGATTATTAGGTAAACCTTATAGATCAAACGTGACATATTTCTAATCCATAGGCTGGAAGGAGACCGATGAGAGGCATATCATGCGAGGAGAGCTCATCCTGGACCTAGAATCCCTCAAGAACCGCCGAATAGAGCTTAAAAAGAAGAACAAAGACTAAAGAGGACCCCACTACCAGATCGCAGGCAGCTACACTCTATTCCTCGCAGCAGTACGCCGCCAGGATGGGGGGCTTCGATCCGTGTTTAATGGATCTGCTTCTCAAACCCTCGTGGCCTACTCGGTATCGGGATACTACGACGCCGGTTTCAATCCTTGTTTTATTGGATCTGCCTCTCGAACCTTCTTCGCCCAGATCAGGTCGTTCTAGGGGATCCGGGCCATGGGCATGCAGCCCCCCCGGTTGTAGAGCATCGCCTGGGCCATGAAGTGGTAGGTCTCGGGGCCGTAGGGGCCGTGCTCCATGTCGCAGACGAGCCAGTCGAACCCGAGGTCGGCGAGGTACATCGAGACGTCCGGGTGGCCGATGCTTATCCACGTGCCGACGCTGGGCTTGCCGGCCTTCAATTTTCTCTTCACGAGATTCCTCATGCCTAGAATCTGGTAGAAAATGATAGGTACAGGATATAAGTTGAGTGAAGGCCCCCTGGGGCTCAAATGAGGGGGCTCAGAACTTCCTGGCGGCCATCTCGGCCGCCATCACGATCGGCTCCGACGCCTCGCACACGGACGGAGCGTAGCACGTGTCGGCCTTCACCAGCTCGTACCAGCACATGTTCTTCTGGATCGCCAGGGAGAGGACGTTTATCCTCTGGGTCACCTCCTCCCCGCCGACGATCTGGCCGCCTATGATTTGCTTGGACTCCCTCTCCAGCAAGATCTTCACGGTGATCGGCTTCGCCCCCGGGTAGTAGGGCGCCCTGGTGTGGCCCCTGATCTTGCCGGCGATGGTGTCCAGCCCGTACTCGCGGGCCCAGGACTCGGTCAGCCCCGTCGCCCCGACCTCGAAGTCGAGCATCTGCGAGACCACGGAGAACAGGGCCCCAGGGTAGGTCGAGTACTTGCCCGCCGAGTTCACGCCGGCGACCCTGCCCTGCCTAACGGCCGTCGCCCCCAGCAGTGGGAGCGCGGGGCTGTGGGTTATGGGGTTCGTCGTCTCCGCGCAGTCCCCGGCCGCGTAGACATCCTCGGCGCTCGTCTGCATCCTCCTGTTGGTCTTTATGCCGCCGGTTACGCCTATCTCTATCCCGGCTTCCCTCGCAAGGCCCACGTTGGGCCTCACGCCTGTCGCGTTGATCACCAGGTCCGCGGGTATCTCGTGCTCCCCTGCGACGACCGCTTTGACCCTATCTCCTCCGAGGATAGCCTCGGCGCGTCGCCCCAATACAAGCTCGACCCCCCTCTCCTCGAACCGTCTCTGGACCTCCAGGGACATGTCCTCGTCGAAGGTCTTCGCGAGGATCGTGGGCTGGGAGTTGATGACAGTAGTCTTGAGGCCCCTCGTCACGAAGGCGTCGGCGATCTCCATACCGACGTAGCCAGCGCCGATGACGGCCGCGGAGCCGGCGTCCTTCATGGCCCTGGCTATGCCCTCGCCATCCTTGAGTGTGTGGAGTGTGAACACGCCCTCCTTGTCCAGGCCTTTGATCGGGGGCCTGAACGGGCTCGCACCCGTGGCGATCACGAGGGCGTCGTATTCGAGGCTCTCGTGCTCGCCGGCTTTCGTTTCCACCTCGACCGCCCTGCCCCCGGTGTCGATCCTCGTCGCCCTAGTCTCCTTGCGGAGGTCGAACTTCATGATGCGGTAAAGGGATAGGGGGTAGACGATAAGCTTCTCGAAGGACGGTATCTTCCCGCTGAGGACGAAGGGGAGGCCGCACCTCGAGTACGTAGGAACGCTCTCATCGGTCACCACCGTTATCTCCGCGTCCCTATCCGTCTTCCTGGCCATTATGGCGGCCTCGACGCCTGCCGAGTTCGCCCCTATGACAACGATCTTCCTAGACATCTCGCCCAGTCTCCTAAGCCATTCGGGAGTATAGAAACATTTACGATGAATAGAGGCCAAAACTGCGTGTTGTTCCCTGTTTTACTCGATTCCTCAAATTATTTGGACAGTCTTCTCGTACCAACGATAATAGGTAGGATGAATTACATCAAGGCTACGATGAGTAGATATCGCGTCGACCCTGGCTATTCCTCTTCCGAGTCGCCTCGGCTGTTGTTCTCGACCCAACTGAACTTTGACTGCAGGGTCTTGGGGTAGTATTTCTTCCAGTCGTAGTCGACCCTCCTGCCCCAGTCGTAGTAGATCCGGGGGTCGACGCAGCTCTTCAGTGAGGTGCCGAGGTTGAAGTCCCTGGTAGCCTCCTGGGCCCGTATCTGGAGCTCCAGCTTCTCCGTGGAGGCGACGTCCCTCTCCTTCATGTCACGCAACTGCCTCCTCAACTTCCCCATCCTCTTGACGTGGGTCGTATTGAGCTTCCTCATGCGCTGCCTCTGGGTGTTCATGGCCTTCTGCTTCGAGGCAATCCCCTTCTCAAGGCTCTCGGTCTATCTCCCCTGCTCCTCATTCTCCTTCAGCTGCCGCCTGTACTCCTCCAGCTTCTCCTCGTGCTCCCGCAGCTTCCGCTCGTAGCCCCCGAGCCTTTCGAGGTGCTTCCCATCCGCGTCCATTATGAGCTGCCTGAGCTTCCTCTCGTTCTCCCTCGCCCTGGCCCTCTGAGCCTCCAGACGTTCCTTCTTCCTCTGGAGGGACGACTCCCAGGTCTTCGGGATGGTGCGCTTGTGGTTGCAGACGATGGCGGCCTCCAGGCTTTTTCTGACGATAGAGACACGAAGCCACGAGCGACATGAACATCTTGGACCCCAATGGAGCCAACAATAATTCATGTTTCAATCACGGCTAGCAGATTATTCATCCATCTGAGAACACATTGTCGTAGGAACTTCGGTTTGTAAGCCTCGTAATCATCCTGTGGGATATACGTGCCCGACGCGTACATGTAGGTGATGAGTTCTGCACGGCAATCAATCCTGGCTAAGATTCTGAAGATTGACGATGAGATAAACGACATCTCAAACAAGGACTTTAGTAATCTGTCACCTATCATTAGATCGCATTGACTAGAATAAAGATCACGGTGTTCAAGCGTGTGGACCCTTCAGTCATCTTCGACGGGGAGGTGCCTAACATGCCTGGCACCGATAAACCCTACACCAAGTGCACGGCTTTCGAGGAGGGACAGGAGTTCATCGT
>Ga0307379_10000320_pt1 | contig 82796 bp, 74 predicted proteins | sample UN2MG_FD_202237 | JGI IMG/M metagenome (GOLD analysis project Ga0307379, IMG submission 202237) | Soil microbial communities from Risofladan, Vaasa, Finland - UN-2 | ecosystem: Environmental > Terrestrial > Soil > Coastal area > Acid sulfate soil | place: Finland: Risofladan, Vaasa | collected... | reverse complement strand
GCGCAGGCCCGGCGTTAGCTATCCGGCAATTACGTTCAATATCAAAGGGTTGGATCGTGCAATTTCGGCAAAAGTAGAAGAAGTGGCGATCGGCACTGCAGCCTCTGAGACTTTCTCTCAGCGCAATACGAACTGCTCGATCGGCGAAAGCTTCGCGCGGTCACGCACGATTTGCGAAGCGGCGGCCGCCGAAGGGCTGCGGGTGCGGGGCTACGTTTCCTGCGTGCTCGGCTGTCCTTATGAGGGCGAAACCGATCCGGAGCTGGTTGCGGAAATGGCCGAGGAAATGGCCGGTATGGGCTGCTACGAGATATCGCTCGGCGACACGATCGGGACCGGAACGCCGGAAAAAGCCAAAGCGATGATCGGTGCGGTGGCAAAAAGAGTGCCGATGGAGAGGCTGGCGCTGCACTTTCACGACACCTATGGCCAGGCCTTGGCAAACATCTACGCGGGTCTGGAGCTCGGTGTTGCTGTGGTGGACAGTTCGGTATCGGGGCTGGGTGGCTGTCCGTATGCGCCGGGCGCCGCCGGAAACGTGGCGAGCGAGGATGTGCTCTACATGCTGAACGGGCTCGGCATCGAAACCGGCGTTGACTTCGACAAGCTTGTCGAGGTGGGGCGGTTCATCACCGATGCCATTGGCCGCCCGCCGGTTTCTAAAGTTGCGCAGGCGATGCGGGCTAAGACGAACTGAGCGCGAGAGGCCAGGCAAGTGCAACACTTGGCTGGAACGCTGGCGGGGCGGTTTCCGTCATGCTAAAGGGAAAGCCTTCGAGTTTACTCTGCGCCATGACCGTTCATATCCTCAAACTCTCCGTTGGTTCCGCTTCGATCGAGACGCTGGCTGCGTGGCAAACACGGCGTTTGGCGCAGCTCGGAAAGCTCTTCCATCGCACCCGGTACGCGCCGCGGCGTGCGGAGGAGGTGCTCAACGGCGGCTCGATCTATTGGGTGATCCAGCATTTCGTGATCGTGCGCCAACGGATCATAGGCATCGAACCGGCCGAAGATCCCGACGGTAAGCGCTGTTGCCATCTGATGCTTGATCCCGAACTGGTCCGGACACGCCCGCAGCCGCGCCGCCCGCATCAGGGCTGGCGCTATCTCGACCCTGCAGACGCACCGCGCGATGCGGGCGCGGTGGCTGATCTCGATGAAGAGCCGCCACCGGCAATGGCCGCCGAGCTGCGCTCGCTCGGACTGATCTGAGCAACCCATGATTTTCGAAGCGCCGCCCGAACTCGATGCAAAAAGGCTGGCGATCAATGCGCTCTACCGGGCCGACGAGGCGCAGGTCGTCCGCCGATTGCTGCGCCAGGCGCGCTTGGATCCCGAGCAGCACAAAAAAGCAACCCGCCGCGCCCGAAAACTGGTCAAGTCGGTGCGCGCGGCGCGGCTCGATCGCGGCGGGATCGACGCGTTCCTTCAGGAATATGAGCTGTCAAGCGACGAGGGCGTCGTGTTGATGTGCCTTGCCGAAGCTCTGCTGCGCATCCCGGATGCGGACACGGCCGACCGTCTGATCCGGGACAAGATCGGCGGGGCCGACTGGAAGCGGCACATGGGTGCGAGCGAATCACTGTTCGTCAATGCCTCGACCTGGGCGCTCATGCTCACGGGACGCCTGCTCGGATCCTCCGCGTCGAAAAAGAGTGACCTCGGCACTGTTTTTACCCGGCTGATTGCTCGTGGGGGCGAGCCGGTCATTCGCCAGGCCATGACCCAGGCAATGCGAATCCTGGGCCGCCAGTTCGTGATGGGAAGAACGATCGATGAAGCGTTGGATCGCGCGCGGTCCGGGCAGGCCAACGGCTACCGGCATTCCTTTGACATGCTGGGCGAGGCTGCGCGCACGGCGGCGGATGCCGAGCGGTATTTCGAGGCCTATGCTTCCGCGATCGCGACGATCGGAAGGGAAACCGACGGCGACAATCCGGTCGAGCAACCCGGGATTTCGGTCAAACTGTCGGCGCTTCATCCGCGGTACGAATACGCGCAACGCGAGCGCGTGCTTAGCGAGCTGACACCGCGTCTGATCGAATTGTCGGCAATTGCCAAGGATGCGGGTATCGGCCTTACGGTCGATGCCGAGGAGGCCGACCGGCTCGATCTTTCACTCGATGTGTTCGACCGGGTTTCGGCGGCCCCGCGCCTTGCCGGCTGGGACGGGCTCGGGCTTGCAGTGCAGGCATATCAAAAGCGCGCCGTGCCATCGATCGGCTGGCTGGCGGAGATCGCGAGACGCGACCGGCGGCGGCTCATGGTGCGGCTGGTCAAGGGTGCATATTGGGACAGCGAGATAAAGCGGGGGCAAGAACGGGGCCTGGACGGCTATCCCGTCTTTACGCGCAAAGCGGCGACGGATGTGGCCTACATTGCCTGCGCACGCGGGTTGCTTGACGATCCAAAGGCGTTCTATCCGCAATTCGCAACCCACAACGCGCTCACGCTGGCGACCGTCGAAACGCTGGCGGGGAAAAGCCGCGCATTCGAATATCAGCGCCTCCACGGCATGGGTGAGGCGCTATACGGCGAAATTGTCGGCCCGGAACCGGACGCGCCCAAATGCCGTGTCTATGCGCCAGTGGGCAGCCATGAGGATTTACTGCCCTACCTGGTGCGGCGGCTTCTGGAAAACGGCGCCAACACATCATTCGTCAATCGCATTGTCGACGAGGATTTGCCGATTGCGCAAATCATTGCCGATCCTGTCGAAGTCATGGCGCGGTCCAAGCCGATCCCACATCCTCGTATCCCGCTCCCGGTGGCGATGTTCGGCGAGGAGCGGCGGAACTCGGCGGGCATTGATCTGAGCGATCCGGTGGCATTGCGCACGCTTGCAGAGGATCTGGAGGCCGCGGCTGATCTGGAGTGGATCGCAGCACCGGGCGAGCCCGCCGGCGGCGCGGTGGAAGCGGCGCGGCCACTCAGCGATCCGGCCGACCGGCGTCGGACGGTTGGCGTGGTTCACGAGGCGAATGCCGAACAGGTCGGGCGCGCCGTCACGGCCGCGGGAGCGGCGTTCGAGGATTGGACGCGGCGGCCGGTCCAAGAGCGGGCGACATGCCTCGAGCGCGCAGCAGATCTCTATGATGAGCACCGGGCCACACTGATGGCAATCGCCGTGCACGAGGCGGGAAAGACCATTCCCGACGCCTTGGGCGAGGTGCGCGAGGCAATCGACTTCCTGCGCTATTACGCGGCGCTGGCGCGATCGGATTTCGCCGCGGCGGAGGTATTGCCGGGACCGACCGGAGAACGCAACGAGCTGACGCTCCATGGGCGCGGGGTCTTCGCCTGTATCAGCCCCTGGAACTTCCCATTGGCGATCTTCACCGGCCAGCTCTCTGCCGCGCTGGCGGCCGGCAACACGGTGGTCGCAAAGCCAGCGGAGCAGACCCCGCTGATGGCGGCCCAGGCGGCTCGGTTGCTGCACGAGGCTGGCGTGCCGGAGGATGTGCTGATTTTACTGCCCGGCGACGGTCCCAACGTTGGTGCGCCGCTGGTTGCCGATCCGCGCATTGCCGGCGTCGCGTTCACAGGCTCGACGGAAACCGCGCGGTCTATCAACCGGACGCTTGCGGCACGCGACGGGCCGATCGTGCCGCTGATTGCAGAGACCGGCGGTCAGAACGTGCTCATCGTCGATTCGTCCGCGCTCGCGGAACAGGTTGTTGAAGATGTGCTGGCATCGGCCTTCAACAGCGCCGGCCAGCGCTGCTCCGCGCTCCGCGTCTTATTCCTTCAACAGGAGGTCGCCGACCGAACGATCAAGATGCTAACGGGCGCAATGTCCGAGCTCCATGTCGGGGATCCAGCCTTCCTCGCGACTGACATCGGTCCGGTGATCGACGAAGAGGCGCATGAGATGCTTGAGGCGCACGCGGAGCGAATGGATCGCGAGGCGCGCCTTATCAAACGCGTGGACCTACCTGATCGCTTGGAAAACGGCACGTTCTTCGCACCGCGCGCCTACGAGATCGAAGGGCTCGACCAGCTCGAGCGCGAGGTATTTGGGCCGATCCTCCACGTCATCCGATATCGTGCGGACAAGCTCGATGCCGTTATCGACGCCGTCAACTCTACCGGGTATGGGCTTACTCTGGGCATACATAGCCGTATCGATTCGACGGTACGCGCGGTCCATGCGCGTGCCCGTGCCGGCAATGCATACGTCAATCGCAACATGATCGGCGCGATCGTCGGCTCGCAGCCGTTCGGTGGGGAGGGTCTGTCGGGAACAGGGCCGAAAGCGGGCGGCCCGCGCTATCTCCACCGCTTTGCTGTCGAGCGCTCGTTGTCGGTCGATACAACCGCTGCAGGCGGTAACGCTGCGCTGATGACGCTGGAGGACAGTTTGTGAAAAGAGAAACGCGAGGGCCGGGGAGCCCTCGCGTCCGCTCGGCGATGAGGGGGGTGCGGCATAACCCTCACCGTCAATGCCCCGTATTACGCGGTCTTGACGGCGGCCATCCCCCGAAATATGTGAGCGCCCCGATCTATCGCCAACCGGCGCGGTCCGCCACCTTGACGGCTTCGGCGTTGTGCTTTGCAAGTTCCGCCAGTTTGAGCCGATCGGCCTTGAACTTGCCCCAACGCTCGAGCACCTCTGGCACGGCAATGCCCCGCTTGACCGGATATTCAAGAACTTTGCGCGCATAAATTCGTTGCGCCTCATCACCGGCCAGGAACTCAAGCAGCCTGATCGCATTGGCGCGGTTCTTCGACGATTTGGTGACGCCGGCTCCGCTGATGTTGACATGCGCACCTCGACCGGCCTGGTTCGGCCAGAAAATGCGAACCTTTCGTGCGGCGTCCCGATCCGCGGCGCGTTTTCCGCGGATCATGCCTGCAAGATAGTAGGTGTTGGCGATCGCGATATCGCAAACGCCCGCCGCGACGGCTCGGATTTGATCGCGGTCGCCGCCCTTGGGTTTGCGGGCGAAGTTCGCAACGAAACCTCTGACCCAGCGTTCGGTCTTGGCGACGCCGTGGTGTGCGATCATCGATGCGATCATCGACTGGTTGTAGATATTGCTCGACGAACGGATGCAGATCCGCCCCTTCCACTTGGCGTGCGCCAGCCCCTCATAGGTTGAAAGCTCTGATGGCTTGACCCGATCGGCGGCATAGATGATGGGCCGGCCGCGGATCGTCATGCCAAACCAATATCCCTCGGGATCGCGATACTGCGCGGGGATCGCTGCGGCGAGCGCCTTGGAAGTAATTGGCTGCAACACGCCTGCCTGCTTTGCTCGAATAAGCCGTCCGGCATCGACTGTCAGGATTACATCGGCGGGACTGTTGGCGCCCTCGGCCTTGAGCCGGGCGATCATCCCATTCTTGGCGAAGACCACGTTGACCTTGATCCAGGTCGCCTGGGTAAATCGTGTGAGTAGGGGACGGATCAAGACCTCCTGGCGGTAGGAGTAGATATTGACTTCGCCAGTTGCCTGAGCCTGCGGCGTGGCAACCGCGAATGTGATGCCGGCCGCGAGTGCGGCAGCCAATTGTGTTTGCAGGGATTTCATTCGCCGGGTCCGTTCGCCTGGTGTCGTGACGAGCCCAAGTTCGTGGGTGGGCTATCCGACCCTTTATGTAGTGATATTCAGAATTATTCGCAACGGTTATCTTGAGCGATCATGCGCCAAATCGTTCTTCCGCTATGGTGTCCGCGACCTTGCTGGTCGCCATGTTCTCGCGGTCGGCTCGCTGGAAAATCTCGGTCAGCGTGTCATCGATGCGGCGCAGCTTGGCGCGGGCTTCTTCGATGTTCATGTCCACCTTGAAGCGGGCGACGTCGATAAGCCCGCCTGCGTTTATCACGTAGTCGGGTGCGTAGAGGATGCCGAGCTCGCGCAGTACTTCGCCGTGTCGTTCCTCGGCCAGCTGATTGTTCGCGGCGCCCGCGACCACACGGACCCTCAACTTTGGGATCGTTTCATCGTTGATCGCCGCGCCGAGCGCGCAGGGGGCGAAAACATCAGCCTGCGCGCCATAGATGGCGTCGGGTTCGACGGCGGCGGCGCCGAACGCCTCGACCGCGCGGTCGATTGCGGCCTTGTTGATGTCGGTGACGACCAGTTTTGCGCCGGCCTGATGGAGATAGTCGCACAGTCCGTAGCCGACGCTGCCAAGCCCTTGCACGGCAACGGTCAGCCCCTCGACACTGGTCTTGCCCAGCTTGTGCCGAATGGCGGCCTCAAGACCGATGAATACGCCGTGGGCGGTCGAGGGCGAGGGATTTCCCGCACCATCGGAAACGCCTGACACATGTAGCGTGACAGTACGGATGAGATCCATGTCGGCGACCGTGGTTCCAACATCCTCTGCCGCGATGTAGCGGCCATTCAGTTGATCAATGAAGCGCGCGAAGGACAGGAAAAGCGCGTCTGATTTGTCTTTCTTTGGATCACCAATGATGACCGACTTGCCGCCCCCCAATGCGAGCCCTGCCATTGCCGCTTTGTAAGTCATCCCTTTGGAGAGCCGAAGCACATCGGTCAGCGCGTCGGCGTCATTCTCGTAATTCCACATGCGGCAGCCCCCAAGCGCCGCGCCAAGATTGGTGTTGTGGATGGCGATGATTGCCCGCAAGCCGACCTTCTTGTCACGACAAAATACGACGCGCTGGTGGTCGTCGAAATCCGGATGGGTGAATACCGACATTGTCGTATGGTTCCCTCTGTGACGCCCCCATTGCGGTCGCCGGGATGGCGTTCGCAATGAGCCAAAAAAGGCCGATTCGCCGAGGCACACTTTGATACCGCAAAATTATGAGTCGCGCCCTAACGAAGGCGGTTGATCACCGCATCGGCCTTCGCGCAAGACTGCGTGCGCCCGTAGGCGCGGCTGGAACGCCGCGCCTGATTTCGTTCAAGGGCGGGCGATGCTGCCACTTTTCACGATCGAATCGCTTGTTGCATTCCTGCTGATCGGGCTTGCGGCGGGATGGCTGGCACGCGTTCTTCTGAAGCGGGAGCACATGGGAATGCTCGCTTGTATGGTCGTTGGCATGATCGGCGCCATCTTAGGCGCTCGCTTTCGTGTTCATGGGGCTTCAGTTTCAGGGCCTGATTGGCACGTTTTCAGCCGCTCTATCGGGCTCGATTCCCTTATTGCTGTTGATTGGATTTATTCGGTAGATAGGCGTTCGAGCGACTGCTCACGCAAGCGCACGCTCGACAAAATCGAGCCGATCCTGGCCCCAGAACATCTGGTCGCCAACGAAGTAGGTCGGCGAGCCAAACACTCCGCGCTCCAGGGCCTCATTCGTGTAGGTCTCGTAGATTTGGCCGACGACATCGGACTCCGCAGTGGCGCGCAGGGCAGAGCCATCCATGTCCAGCCGGTTTGTCGTGCGGGCAAGTGTATCCGCATCGGATACATCGCCGTCCTCGGCCCATGTCACGGCCAAAAACGCATGCGCCAATGCGAAGGGATCGGAACCGACTCGCTCGGCAGCGATGATCATGCGTGACGCCAGTGCGCCATCGACAGGGAAGTGAGTGGGTTTCACGACCAGCTTCATGTCGCGATACGCGCTCCAGCGCCTTAGCTCGGTCAGGCGGTATGCCTGACGGACCGGCGCTCGCTTGGCGACCGGAACACCGCCGGTCTTGGGAAATATGTAAAAAAGATCAATTGGATAGACGTTCACATGCGTGCCGGATTTACTGACGATCGTTTCGAAAGCTCGGCTGCCTAGATAAGCGTAGGGCGATTGGATCGCGAAATAGTAATCGATGGTATCGGTCATGCGGATGTTTCCATATTTGTTCTCACCGCCGATATAGCGCATGCATAAGTAGATATGCCATGGCGTCAACGCTCACTTGCCGCCGTCCAGACGCATGACCTTCAGGGGCAGACCCGTCGGCGCCCGAGCGCGACCCCGTCCATCCGCCGCAACACCGATTCGGCGCGGGTGCGGGTTATTCGGCTCGGGCTCACGGGCGAGAAAATCCGCGCATTGGGCAGAACCGCGGCGAGGTATGCAGATTGCCGCCGCGTCAAGTTTATTGCCGGGCGGCGGAAATAGCGCCTGGCAGCGCTTTCGATGCCGTAGATCCCATCGCCCCATTCGGCGACGTTGAGGTAGATTTCCATGATCCGGTCCTTTGGCCAGAGGACTTCCAGCAGGATCGCGAACCAGGCTTCCAGACCCTTGCGGATATAGTTGCGGTTGGGCCACAGAAAGAGGTTCTTGGCCGTTTGCTGGGTGATCGTGCTGGCGCCGCGCGTTCCGCCGCGTCGCCGCTCTTTGAGAGCAGTTTCGATGGCGTCGAAATCGAAACCATTGTGCCGGCAAAATCCGGCGTCTTCAGATGCGATGACGGCGCGCAGGACGTTGCGGGAGATGAGGCGCAGCGGCACCCAGCGTTTGCGAACCTGGCCCGAATACCGTTCGTCGAACTTGCGCAAAACCATCAACGGCGTGCCTGGAGGCGGGACGAACCGGTAGATCAAAACCACCGCGACCGATACGAGCGCAAAAGCCAGGACCGACCACATGAAAACGCGGACGATCAACCGCATGGGCGCGGCGGGCGATCGGCGCTGAGACGTCCCGGCGGACGATTATGCCGCACTAGCCGCACACCTTCCTGCGTGCGATATCGCGCTCGCGCAAATCCTTCCGGCGGATCTTGCCCGTCGCGGTAAGCGGCATCGCGTCGACGAACTCAATCTCTCGTGGATATTCGTGGGCCGCCAGGCGGGTCTTGACGAATTCGCGGATCTCCGCTTCGAGCGCGGCACCGGGCTCAAAGCTCTGGTTGAGCACAATCACTGCCTTTACGATCTCGGTGCGCTGGGGATCTGGGACGCCGATCGCGGCGGCCAAACCGACCGCGGGATGGGTCATCAGGCAGTCCTCGATCTCGCCGGGCCCAATACGGTAACCGGCCGAAGTGATAACGTCGTCGGTCCGGCCGAGAAACCAGAAGTAACCGTCCTCGTCTTTCACGCCCAGATCTCCCGATATCATCCAGGGACCGACGAACTTGTCTCGCGTGGCCTCGGGGTTGCGCCAATATTCCTTCATGGCGACAGGATCCGGCGTTTTGAAGGCAATGTTGCCGGTCTCGCCCGGTGGGCGAATATTGCCCTCGTCATCGATCACTTCCACGGTGTGGCCGGGAACGGTTCGACCCATCGAGCCGGGTTTGACCGGCATGATCGCCGCGCAGTTGCCGACGCAGATGTTGAATTCGGTCTGGCCATAACCTTCGTTGAACGTAATGCCGAACGTCTCCTTGCCCCAGGCCAGGACTTCTTCCCCCAGCGTCTCGCCGCCGCTGAATAGTGAACGCAACGACGGTGCGTGGCGCTCTTTGGCGTCCGTTACCTGGCGCATCATCTTGAGCGCCGTTGGCGGAATGAAAGTGTTGCGGACACGGTACTTGGCCATCAAGGCGTAAGCTTCCTCAGGATCGAACTTACCGGCGCGGTAGGCCAGGACCGGGATGCCGTGAAACCAGCAAGGCATCAAGAGGTCCATGAGCCCGCCGATCCAGGCCCAGTCGGCCGGTGTCCAGCCGAGATCGCCCGGAGCCGGCGGAAACTCGTGATAGAAGTCGAAGCCCGGCATATGGCCCAGCATCGTCCGATGCACGTGCAGGGCGCCTTTGGGAGGTCCTGTCGTACCCGACGTGTAGACCAAAATGGCGGGATCCTCGGCCTCTGTGTCGAGGGTAGCGAAAGCATCCGATGCGCGTTCGAGCTCGGCTGGGAGCTCGAGATCGCCGCCGGCGCCGTCGGTCACGATCACGTGCCTCAGCGCCGGCAGACGCGGGCGTATGGCAAGAACCTTGGGCAGATTGACCATGTCGGTCACGATCGCCGCCGCCTCACTGTTGGCGAGCCGGTATTCCAGCCCGTCCTCGCCAAACAGGACAAAAAGCGGCAAGGCAATCGCGCCCATCTTGTATGCCGCGACATGTGTGAATGCGGTCTCGGGGCATTGCGGCAGCAAGATTGCGACCCGGTCGCCCTTCGTTATGCCGATCGCTGTCAGGAAGTTCGCCATTTGATTGGCGCGCCGCTGGATATCGCGGAATGTAAATCGCTGCTCGCCCGCCGGGCCGCCGACAAAGATAAGTGCGAGTTTGTCGCCGTCGCCCGCATGCCGGTCGCAGACGTCGCGGGCCATATTGTATCGCGCGGGTACATTCCAACGGAATTTGGCGACGATCTCTTCGTAAGTTTCGGCCCTGGGCAGCACGACCATGTCTCCATAATTGCCGTGATCGTCCCGATGATAGCAGCGGTACGATGGACCCAGAAGCGCTGAGACCGCTTACCAAGCTTTGTGGCGGCATCACCAACTTGTGACCCGGGGTTTGTTGCCTTGCGAGCAGCCATCCCCAAGACTGAGGTGATGGAGCCCATAGTGCCCAGAATTGTTCCCAGGCGCCGGTTGTTGAGCGCTACGGCCCTATTGCTGATGGCGTTGGTGTTGTCTGGTGGTGCCGTCGCTGAGGTCGATGCGGGCTGGAAACGCGAGTTTCCCAAGGCTGATTTTTCCAAGCATTCGGTTGATCTGCGCGAAATATTCTCGGGCGGACCGCCCCGCGACGGCATCCCGCCGATCGATAAGCCGGCGTTTACCAGCGTCGAGGAAGCGGCAAGCAAAGGTCTGCCGGACCGTGAGGCGGTAATCGCCGTCGCAATCAATGGCGACGTCCGTGCCTATCCCTTGCGAATTTTGATGTGGCACGAGATCGTCAACGACACCGTGGGCGGGGTGCCGGTGGCGGTGACTTTTTGCCCGCTTTGCAATTCCGCGGTGGTGTTCGAGCGTCGCCTGGACGGCATCACGCTCGACTTCGGCACGACCGGAAGACTGCGGAACTCCGATCTCGTCATGTATGACCGCCAAACCGAGAGCTGGTGGCAGCAATTCCTTGGCGAGGCGATCGTGGGCAAGTTGACCGGCAAGCGACTTAAGATTTTGCCGGTCCGGGTCGAGTCCTTCGCCAAGTTCAAGGCCCGTACTGCCGCAAACAAGAAGGTACTTGTGCCCAATAATCCGAGCGCGCGGCGATACGGATCCAATCCCTACGCCCGGTATGATTCGCGATCGCGGCCCTATCCGTTCTTCCGCGGGAAGATGCCCGAGGGTATCGCGCCGCTCGAACGGGTCGTCGTCGTCGGCAAGCAAGCCTGGGCGCTGGGCCTTATCAAGGCAAAGAAGCAAATCAGGGCTGGTGACCTTGTGATCACCTGGGAGCGCGGTCAGGCCTCGGCCCTCGATACGACCGTGATCGCGCGCGGCAAGGACGTCGGCAACGTGGTGGTGCAACGAAAATCCGGGCAAGGGCTGGTCGATGCCGTCCACGACATCAGCTTCGCCTTTGCCTTCCACGCGTTTCATCCAAAGGGCAAGATCCACACTCTGAATTAGACGTTCGTAGAAACCAAACGCCGGTGCTGGCTGCATTCCGCACGGCCGGCCGGTTGATTTCCGACCGGCTCGTTCGTAGTTTCCGAGGAGGCAACCGGAGTTCCAAGCGCCATGCCCCTCGATATCGTTCATTCGGCCTGTCCCCACGATTGCCCCAGTTGTTGCGCGCTGGAGGTCGAGCGGATCGATCCCCAGACCATTGGGCGGGTGCGAGGCGCCAAAGCGAACAGCTACACCTGCGGCGTGATCTGCGCCAAAGTCGCGCGGTATGCCGAACGCGTCCACCACCCCGACCGGCTGAAAACGCCGCTCAGGCGAGTAGGGGACAAAGGCGTCGGGATCGAGGCTTTCGAGCCCATGAGTTGGGACGAGGCACTTGACGAGGTGGCGGGGCGCTTCAAGGACATTGCCGCCGAATACGGCAGCGAGGCGATATGGCCGTTCTTCTATGCCGGAACCATGGGCTTCGTGCAGCGTGACGGAATCGAGCGCCTGCGCCATGTGATGAAGTATTCGCGCCAGCACTCCACGATCTGTTCGGCATTGTCGAACGCCGGCTGGCTGGCCGGTACCGGGCTTGCCCGCGGTTCGGATTCGCGCGACATGGCGCAGTCCGATTTGATCATAAGCTGGGGCACAAATCCGGTCGCAACCCAGATCAACGTCATGCATCACGTGACCGAGGCCAAGCGAAACCGCGGCGCCAAGCTGGCGGTGGTCGATCCCTACCGGACGGCCACGGCGGAAAAAGCGGACTACCATCTGATGCTGCGGCCGGGTACCGATGGCGCGCTCGCCTGCGCGATCATGCATGTCATGCTGGCCGAGAACCTCGCCGACCGCGACTACATGGCCCGGTACACCGACGTGCCGGATGAGCTGGAGAAGCATCTGGAGACGCGTGGCCCCGAATGGGCGGCTGCGATCACCGGGCTGACGGCGCAAGAGATCATCGAGTTCGCGCGCGTGATTGGCCGCACGCCAAAGACATTCTTTCGTCTTGGCTACGGGTTTTCGCGATCGCGCAACGGGGCCGCCAATCTCTTCGCGGTTTCCTGCATTCCGGCGGTGTCGGGCGCCTGGCGCCACAAGGGCGGCGGCGCGCTCTATTCGAACAGCCAGCTTTACGGGCTCGATCTATCACTGATCACAGGGGCTGACGCCATCGACAAGTCGACCCGTCTGCTCGACCAGTCGCGGATCGGACCGATCCTCAAAGGCTCTCACGACGATCTGGGCGATGGGCCGCCGGTGAATGCCCTCCTCATCCAGAATACCAATCCGGTGATGGTGATGCCCGATACCACAGCGGTCCGGGCAGGTTTCGCCCGCGACGATCTTTTCGTCTGCGTTCACGAGCAGTTCATGACAGAGACCGCGGCGATGGCCGATATCGTGTTGCCCGCGACGACCTTCCTGGAGCACGAGGATTTTTACGTGGGCAACGGCCATACGCACATCCAGGTCGTGAAGCCGGTGATCGAACCGGTGGGTGAGAGCCGCTCGAACCATGACGTTATCTGCGCGCTCGCCAAACGCCTTGGCGCGGGGCATCGTGGCTTTGAGATGTCGGCCTGGGAACTGATTGACGCCACTCTAAAGGCCTCTGGGCATCCCGACGCGGATACCATACACGCCGCACATTGGCTCGATTGCGCCGAGCCGTTCGAGGAAATGAACTTCCTGAATGGCTTCCCGACGCCCGACGGAAAGTTCCGCTTCAAACCCGACTGGTCGGCGATCGGCAGTGACCATGCGCGGATGCCCAAGATGCCCGATCACTTCGATATTATCGACAACGCGACCGAGGAGCGTCCCTTCCGACTGATCGCGGCGCCGGCGCACAATTACCTGAATTCCTCCTTCACCGAGACGCCGACGTCACGAAAGAAGGAGCGGCGCCCGACCGTGCTGATGCATCCCGACGACTGCGCAAAGGTCGGCGTGGCGGAGGGCGAGCGTACTCGGATCGGCAATGCTCAGGGCTCGGTCGTCGTCCATGTGCGCCCATTCGATGGTTTGCAGCGCGGCGTCGTGGTGGTCGAAAGCATCTGGCCCAACGCGGATTTCGAAGAAGGCAACGGTATCAATACACTGATTAGCGCTGAGCCCGGACCGCCGCGCGGCGGCGCCGTTATTCACGACACGGCGGTGTGGATCACGCCGGCCTAGACACCGACGGGACACACCCCCTCGAGAATCTCCCCTCATTACTGTTTGGTCCGGTTGCCTTTGCAATCGACATGCTTGATTGTGGGACGGGGGACCATATCGGGGATCGTCGGAGCTTGGGGTGAGCCATCCGGGTTCGGTGAACGGGGCCGTTCGGGCCAAGGGCCGTACCAAGGTTGTCGTACTGGGCAACGAAAAGGGCGGTACCGGAAAATCGACGACCGCAATGCACTTGATTATCGGTGCCATGCGCGAGGGTGCTCGCGTGGGCTCGATTGATCTCGATTCGGGCCAGGCATCGCTCTCGCGCTATATCGCCAATCGCCGCGATTTCGCCGATGAAAACGGCGTCTCCTTGATTATGCCTGAACACCATCGCCTGGTCCTCAGTCAGGATGACAGCCGCTCGCGCGCCGGAAATGAAGATCGTGGCCGTCTCACCCGCGAGATTAAGCGCTTGTCCCAGACGAACGACGTGGTGTTCATCGACACGCCCGGGGGCGACACGGAAATCGGCCGCACCGCGATCCGCTATGCAGACACCCTGGTCACCCCGATCAATGACAGTTTGATCGATCTTGATCTGATCGCCCGGCTGGAGGGCGATCCCCCGGAGCCGGTTGGCCCGAGCCGGTTCAGCGAAAAGGTTTGGGATGCCCGCAAGGCGCGGGCCGCCGACGCCATGGGTCCGATCGATTGGGTGGTGTTGCGGAACCGGGTGAGTACACTTGCATCGCGCAATCGCCAGGCAATTGAGGCGGCCCTCGATGACCTTGCCGGACGGTTCGGTTTTCGGGCCGCGGCGGGGTTCGGTGAGCGCGTCGTGTTCCGCGAGCTATTCCTGCAGGGTTTGACGGTTCTCGATCTGCGCGAAAGCGGCACCAATGTTCCGCTGAATATGTCGCATATCGCCGCACGGCGAGAAGTTCGCCGTTTGCTGGAATTCGTCGGGCTCGTGGATTTCCGCGACGAGCTTGAACGGGCCGCATCGTCCTGAGGCTGGACGCGGCGCCCGGAAGTCCTTATCTCAGAAGACCGAAATTAAGCACGACGCTGAGGCAGATGACCAAGCGCAAGGCGGGTCTGCCGGCGCGTTCGAACGCCGGGCAGGTCGAAGAGTTTCTCCAGAAGGTGGCGGCCACGCCGGTGACAAAGCCGGCCGGCCAGCGCGGCCGGCTGATGTTTGCCATTGACGCAACGGCGAGCCGCAAGCCGACCTGGGACATGGCCTGTCATCTCCAAGGCGAAATGTTCGAGGAAACCGCAAATCTCGGTGGACTGGACGTTCAACTCGTCTACTACCGCGGGTTTGGGGATTGCCGTGCCACGCCATGGGTCAGCAATTCACGTGACCTCGTGCAGCGCATGAACCGGGTTCGGTGTCTGGGCGGCCGCACACAGATTCGCAAAGTCCTGCATCACGCCACGAAAGAGACCAAGCGTCAGCCGGTTGATGCTTTGGTTTTCGTCGGCGACTGCATGGAAGAGGATGTCGACAAGCTTTGTCACCAGGCGGGGGAGCTCGGACTTCTGGGCGTACGGGCCTTCATGTTTCACGAAGGAGGCGAGCCCGTCGCCCGCCGCGCCTTCGAGCAGATCGCCCAATTGACCGGCGGGGCTTATTGCTCCTTCGATGCTGGAAGTGCGCGTCAGCTGAAAGAACTATTGTCGGCGGTCGCGGTCTATGCCGCGGGCGGCCGTCCGGCGCTTGAGGATATGGGAGCCAGGCGCGGGGGCGCGGCGCTTCTGATCACCCATCAATTGAAATAGGGCGGGCGTATGTCCTATTTCCTGCTGGGTCTCGCATTCGTCGCGGCGGTAATCGTGTTATCGCGATGGTTTCAGTCCGCCAATCCGGTTCAAATCTCCAGCGCTCTTCGCTGGGTGGGTCTGGCTGCCAGCGGCCTCGCCACCGCAATCTTCTTCATTGCCGGCCCGATGCCACTCGCCTTCTTCAGCATGCTGGGTTTTCTCTACCTTCTGATGCGCACCCCGGGGCCGCGTCCGGCGGTCGCCAAGCCAAGCCGCGCCAAGAGCAAGCAATCAAGGATTGAGACCACCTATCTGGAAATGATCCTCGATCACGACAGTGGCGAAATGGCCGGCAGGGTCCGCACAGGTCCCTTCGCGGGCCGCGATTTGAGCGATATGCGGCCCGAAGAGATGATGGCGCTGTGGCGCGAATGCGTGGCTCGCGATGAACAATCGGCAAGGGTGCTGGAAAGCTTCCTTGATCGCCATTTCGGTGGCTGGCGCGAAGCCGCCAAATCGCAGGACGAGGCACCTCGCCGCGGCGGGGGTATGAGCCCGGACGAGGCCTACGAGGTGCTTGGCGTAAGCCCCAAGGCGTCCGACCAGGAGATCAAAGAGGCGCATCGCAAGCTCATGCGCAAGCACCATCCCGACCAAGGGGGCTCGGCAGAATTGGCCGCACGGCTCAATGAGGCGCGCGACATATTGTTAGGCTGATGACAAGGATTCGCCTCACATACTAGGCAGGTGGGTCGGGTCGCGGTTGGCCGTGGGCCCGGGACCTTCAATTGCGGAGCCTTCGTGCGCGTGCTTTGATGCGCCGGGTTAGCGGTTCTTTGGCAGTGGGCCATGAAATGCGTTTAAGCGAGAGCGGAATCAGATCGGGTCTTTTCAACTTTGCGTTGTTGGCGATCGTCGGCGGGTTGACGCTCTATTTCTTGATCGTCGCCAAGAACCTGCTCATTCCCTTCGTGATCGCGGTGGTGTTCTGGTACCTGATCGACGTGCTGGCGACGACCTATCAGCAATTGCCGATTTGGCGCTGGCGTATGCCGCGATGGTTGAGCGTGACGTTGGCCTTTCTGTCTTTCGCTGCCGCGCTGGCGATCCTCGTCAGCTTCGTGAGCGCAAATTTCTCACCCCAGAACCTGCAGCAGGTCGCGAATGACTTCCAGGCGAACCTCGGCACGGTTCTCGATAGCGTGATCAAGTTGCTGCCGATCAAGGAAGGCACACTCACGGTGGGGGAGCTGCTCGGGCGTATAAACTTTGGTCGCATCGCAGGTAATCTTGTTTCGGCGGTGACCAGCATTGCCGGAGATATCGGCATTATCGTCGTCTACGTCATATTTCTGTTGCTGGAGCAACTGACCTTCGACCGAAAAATGGTCGCGTTGGTGAAGGACAAGGAACGTCGCGAGCGTGCCCGCCGAATGCTTAAGCAGATCGCACAAGACATTCAGCTCTACATCCGGATCAAGTTCACGCTGGCGCTCATCACGGGGCTTGTGTGCTACGCGATCATGCGGTCGGTCGATCTACGCTTTGCCGAAGTCTGGGGCGTGTTGATCTTCTTCATGGCCTGGATCCCGACCGTTGGGCCCATTATTGGCATCATATTCCCGCTCGTGTTTTCCATCGTCCAGTTCGCCAGCGTCTGGCCGATTCTCGTCGTCGCGATCGGGGTTGGCGTAACCCAGGCCGCGATCGCCAATATCATCGAGCCCAAGCTTATGGGGAGCTCGCTCAATCTGAGCCCGCTTGTTGTGATCGTCTCTCTGGTCGTCTGGGGAACCATTTGGGGTGTCACGGGCATGTTCCTGTGCGTGCCGATCATGGTGATCCTGATGATTGTGCTGTCGAATTTTCCTCACAGCCGGCCGGTCGCCGTCCTGATGTCGAGCGACGGACGCCTGAAGCATTGAAAACAGGATACGCCACGATGGGCCCAAGCGACGGGCGAGAATTTGCTGAAAGTGCTAAGCTTGCCTGTGTTGCCAGCGCGTGCAAGAACAGCGCCGCCTTGGTGCGGGCGCCACGTGGAGATCGATGCAGCCGGCGGAGATCGACGAGACCTTCGATGCAAGCGAGCATGCTGTGAGCCGGCCGGTCCGCAAGGCGGTGTTTCCGGTTGCCGGCCTCGGAACGCGTTTCCTGCCGGCGACAAAGGCGGTGCCAAAAGAGATGCTGCCCATCGTCGACAAGCCGCTGATCCAGTATGCGCTGGAAGAGGCGCAAGCGGCGGGGATTGAGGAGTTCATCTTTGTCACCGGGCGCGGCAAGGCGACGATCGAGGATCATTTCGATCGTGCGCCGGAATTGACCGAGGTGCTCCGGTCTCGCGGAAAAACGGCTGAGTTGGAAGCGATATCCAAATGGCTGCCGGCGCCCGGCCAGATCAGTTTTACGCGCCAGCGTGAAGCGCTCGGGCTGGGGCACGCGGTCTGGTGCGCGCGCGCCTTCATCCGCGATGAGCCTTTTGCAGTGATCTTGCCGGACGATCTCGTCGCCGCAGACACGCCGTGCCTGAAGCAGCTTATCGATGCCCATGCGGAGACCGGCGGCAATGTCGTCGCGGTCATGGACGTGCCACGCGAGCACACCAATCGTTATGGCATTCTCGATATAGAAAGCGATGACGGCCGGCTGGCGTCGGTACGGGGCCTGGTTGAGAAACCAGACCCCAAGGATGCGCCGTCAACCCTGTCGATCATTGGGCGCTATGTGCTGCAGCCCCAGGTGCTGGCCGAACTTGACCGACACGCGACGGGCGCCGGCGGCGAAATCCAGCTCACCGATGCAATCGCGGCGACAATCGGACGTGTTCCGCTGCACGGTCTTCGCTTTGAAGGCACGCGCTATGACTGCGGCGATCGGGCCGGTTTCGTTGAGGCGACGATGGCCTTTGCACTCGCACGTGAAGATCTTGCCGATGCGGTCATTCGGGCAATGGGCCGGCTGATCGGCAAGAGCTAGGCGTACCGCTGCCCGTGAGCGGGCGTAAAGGGAGCATGCATGCGAATAGCAATGATCGGAACGGGCTATGTCGGGCTCGTCTCGGGTGCCTGTTTCTCGGAATTCGGGCATCACGTCACTTGCGTCGATGTGGATGCAGACAAGATCGCGCGCATCGAGAAGGGAGAAATCCCGATTTTCGAGCCCGGCTTGGATGCGCTGGTGGAGAAGAATGTCGCCAATGGTCGGCTGTATTTCACGACGGATCTGCCCAAGGCCGTGTCGAGCGCGGACGCCGTGTTCATTGCAGTTGGAACACCGACCCGGCGCGGCGACGGCCATGCCGATCTAACTTATGTTTACGCCGCTGCTGCGCAGATTGCCGACGCGATCGACCACTATACCGTCATTATTACCAAGTCGACGGTCCCGGTTGGAACCGGGCGCGAGGTCGAACGCATCATTCGCGAGGCGCGGCCCGAGGCGCAGTTCGACGTCGTCTCCAATCCGGAGTTTCTGCGCGAGGGAGCGGCAATCGAAGATTTCATGCGGCCCGATCGCATCGTCATTGGCTCCGAATCGGAAACCGCGAGTGAGGCGATGCGCGAGCTGTACCGGCCGCTTTTCCTGCGCGAAACGCCCATCCTCATTACCTCGCGCGAAACGTCTGAGCTGATCAAGTACGCCGCAAATACGTTCCTTGCCACAAAGATTACCTTCATCAATGAAATGGCTGATCTTTGCGAGAAGTTGGGCGCCAATGTGCAGGACGTTGCCAAAGGCATGGGCATGGATGGGCGGATCGGTGCCAAATTCCTACATCCGGGTCCCGGCTATGGCGGATCCTGTTTTCCCAAGGACACGCTTGCATTGGTGCGAACCGGCCAAGAGTACGGCGCACCGCTTCGTATCGTCGAGATGGTGGTCGAGGCCAACGCGCAAAGAAAAAAACGGATGGCCGAGAAGGTTGTCGCAGGTTGCGGTGGCTCGGTCGAAGGCAAAACGATCGCGGTGCTCGGTCTGACGTTCAAGCCGAATACCGACGACATGCGCGATAGCGCCAGCCTCACCATTGTTCCAGCTTTGCAGCAGGGCGGGGCCACAATCCGCGCGTACGATCCCGAGGGTATGGAGGAAGCGAAAAAGTCGCTGCACGATATCGTCTGGTGCGGTGACGCTTACGAGGCCATGCAAGGCGCCGATGCGGTCGTGATCATTACTGAATGGAACGAGTTCCGTGCGCTCGACCTGGGCCGGGCCAAAACGCTGATGCGGGCGCCGGTGATGATCGATCTGAGGAACATCTATATGCCGGTGGAAATGGCCGAGGCTGGCTTCATCTATACATCCGTTGGCCGCCCGCCGGCAAAGCCGGCGCTTGATAACCGTCGGCGTGGTACTGCCTGATGGGGACAAGTCATCGTTTCGATCCGACTGTTTTGCGCGAGTACGATATCCGCGGGATAGTCGGCGAGACCATTAGCGAAGACGACGCGCGTGCCGTGGGAAGATCGTTCGCAACGGTCGTAGCGCGCGATGGCGGCACAAAGGTTGCGGTTGGCTACGATGGCCGGTTGAGTTCGCCTGCCATGGCCGCTGCGTTGGAAGAGGGGCTCCGATCCGCCGGAATGCAGGTGCTGCGTGTCGGCCGCGGTCCGACGCCGATGCTCTACTACGGCGTTTATGCGCTTGAGGCCGATGGCGGGATCATGGTCACCGGATCGCACAATCCGCCGAATTATAACGGATTCAAAATGATGCTCGGCCATGGCGCATTTTACGGCGAGGCCATCGCTGAACTCGGATCGATAGCCGCAAAGGGCGAGTTCGCCGAAGGGCGGGGATCGGCCTCAGATGCGCCGATCTTTGATGATTATGTGGCGCGGCTTCTAGCGGACTACCGCGGCGACCGGGCGCTCAAGGTGGCTTGGGACGCAGGAAACGGTGCGGCCGGCGAAGCGATGGTGAAGCTTGCCGCGCAGTTGCCGGGCACGCACGTGCTGCTCAACGAGGCGATCGACGGCACCTTTCCCAATCACCATCCCGACCCCACCGTCGAAGCCAATCTCGATCAGTTGAAAGCGGCCGTGCGGAGCGACGACTGCGACCTCGGCGTGGCCTTCGACGGCGACGGAGATCGCATCGGCGCGGTCGACGGTGACGGACGCGTGCTGTGGGCGGATCAGTTGATGGTCCTCTTCGCCGGCGAGATTCTGGCCGAACGACCCGGCGAGACGATAATTGCCGATGTCAAAGCGAGCGGTGTCCTGTTCGATGAAATCGCGCGTTTGGGCGGAAAACCACTGATGTGGCGGACAGGCCATTCCTTGATCAAGGCCAAGATGCGGGAGACCAACGCACCGTTGGCCGGTGAGATGAGTGGCCACGTGTTTTTCGCCGACAAGTATTACGGTTTTGACGATGCGCTCTATGCTGCGGTTCGCCTGATCGGCATCGTCAGCCGTTCAGGGGAAAGTTTGGCCGCGATCCGCGATCGCCTGCCCGTGGTGGTCAACACACCGGAAATCCGTTTCGATTGCGACGAGGCGCGCAAGTTCGACATCGTCGAGGAAGTGCGCGCGCGGCTTTCGGCGGCGGGAGCGGAGGTCAACGGGATCGACGGCGTTCGGGTCAGTACCGAGGACGGCTGGTGGTTGCTGCGGGCTTCAAATACCCAGGCCGTTCTGGTGGCCCGCTGCGAGGCTAGTGATGATGCCGGCCTAGATCGCCTCAAGAGTCAACTGGCTGGGCAGTTGCAGAAAAGTGGCATCGCCTTGCCGGCTTTCTAGGCGCTGATCGTCAAACGGTAGGCTCGTCAGTGTGTTTGATTTCTTCTTCTACGGGACGCTCGTTGACGCCGACGTCCGGCGATTGGTGCTCGGCCGAGATGTTCTGGATGATACGCTGATCCCGGCGGACCTGTCGGGTTTTTGCCGATACGCGGTTCGCCGCCGACCTTATCCTGCCGCGGTACCCCAGGCCGGCGCGCGCATAGATGGCGTCATCATGCCAGGCGTCGGATTGCGCGAAGCGGCCATATTGAGTTGCTTCGAAGGTGCCGACTACGCGGCCCAGCTATGCCCTGTAACGGCTCGGGCTGACAACGCAACAGGCCGCCACGCTTGGGTCTTTGTTGCCAGCGACCGAGTGCCGCGCGCTGATCCCGCCTGGTCAATCGTTGACTGGCGAGCGAACCACAAGCCCCAGTTTATCGAAATTGCGCAGTCCTGGCTGGATGCCATAAGCGTGATCGAGATCAGCGCGGCAGAGCAATTTTGGCGTGAACAGCTAGATCCGCCGGAGCCGTGAATAGATACGGCTCCGGGCGGATTTACCGCGCTAGCTGCGGGATGGACCGCGAACGGCGCAGCGATTGCCCCGGCGCTTCAGCGAGCGACAGGCGACATAGGCTTGTTGCCGCGTCAGGCCGCGCAAACGCGCGCGATAGCGATACAGTGAACCACTGACTTTGACCACCGACGGTACCGCGCGGCGCAGCGTGCTGGATCGGCGCTTGGCCAGATAAGCCGCCCGACGCGCCCGCCGATAGCTGCGGAATGCGCCAACCTGGACACTCCAGCGTCTCGTGCTGCTGAAGCGGCTGGCTCGTTTGTAATTTCGCGCCGTGTACCGCGCGGCGGTGTAACTGCGCGCGGAGGCAAAGGCGGAAGCCTTGCGCTGGGTGCGTCCGGTCTTGACATGGCGGCCGCGTTGCACCAGTGACGCATAGCGGGTCTTGCTGCCGAACGAGTGGTTCAACAGGCCGGTCATCTGAATATCGCGGTGGCGATGCGAGCGGCCTCCCAGCACCACAGCGACGACCCGCGTTCCGGAGGGTTGGCGCGCCGAGACGATGAGATTGAAGCCCGAGGCGCGCACATATCCGGTTTTGAGGCCATCGACGCCGGGATAGCGCCCAAGCAACCTGTTGTGGTTGCCGTGCCGACGACCGCGGAAGTAGAAAACCTGCGTTCGGAAGTAGTGATAGTGGTGCGGGAATGTCTTGATGATCGTACGGGCCATGATGGCCATGTCGCGCGCCGTAGTGAGCTGGCCGCGCGCGGGCAGGCCTGAGGCGTTGCGGAAGGTCGTGTGGGCCATGCCGATCTGGCGTGCCCGAACCGTCATGATCCGGGCGAACCGCGCTTCGCTGCCACCAAGGGCCTCGGCAATGACAACGGCGGCGTCGTTAGCTGACTTTGTTACCAAGGCCAGGATCGCTTCTCGTACCGTGATTGTTGTCCCAGCACGCAACCCGAGGCGCGAGGGCCGGGTATACTGTGCCTTCACCGACACGCGCAGGCGTTTGTTGAGAGTTATCCGTTTGGCGTCCAGGGCCTCGAAGACGAGATAGAGCGTCATCACCTTGGTGAGCGAGGCGGGCGCATGCGGCTTGTCGGCGCGGTAGGCGCTGATCACCCGGCCGGATTTCCAATCGATAACGATCGATGCATTGCCGGGCCTGGCTGCCGCCGGGTTTGGCGCAGCGAGTACGAAGAACATCGCGGTGACCGCGGCAATTGCCACGGCAACCGAAACAGAGCGAACCGAATTCCACATATGCGTCATAGCCCCACTGGTCAAAAACGCCTCCAACAAAAGTTCCCTGAATCAAACGGTTCGTGCCGTTGATTCTACGCTGCGGCTGAGTCCCTGTCCATCGCCGCGCTTGTGCTGCCAATACTGGCTCACAAATAGTTAACAAAAGTTAACTTTTTGGCGATTTCCACCGATATTCCGGCCATCGGACGCTAAATACTTGGTGTTCGTTGGCCGGCGGAACCGGTTGAGACTTAACCATACGGCCCGTTTTACGCGATCGAATTGGGAGGCATCCCCGAGAATTGTGGCCCTTGCGTGTTTTGTGCGGCGCAAAATTTTTGATTGAATATTTTGCCCTTTATGACGTATTTCCAAGTAGTTGTAGTGATGCGGCGGCGCGGCATAGGCAGTTCGCGCCACACGACGGCCACGGAAATCGGGCCTCCATTGGGCGCGGGGTTGAACGCCAACCACTAAGCATTGAACGCCGGTGGCTAAGCGTGAAACCGAATGCGAGGTGACAATGGAAGACGGAAAATCCAAGCAGATGGATTATCGGAAAGGAGCGAGGCGACCGCGGATGCCGACCGCGGCACAACTGAGACGGCCGAGAAGGCGGGTAGCCTTGGCCGAAAGTTCCAAATTGGGCGAATGGACTGCCGTGGCCGCAAGCGCGACGGTTGAGCCCATCGCCGCCGAACTTGCAAAAGCGAACGCGACATAACCTGTGCGCCAGCAATGAAAATCGGAGCGCCCGACGGTCTTTGCACAACCGAGCTGTTTTATTTTAAAGAATCGAGCTTGAATCTGCCGGTCAGAATGGCGAATCTCATAGCAGACGAAGTTCACCGAATCTTTCCCATGTTCACTGCACACTCGGGGCGAAAATAGCAAATGGGCGCGTCGCAAAGGCTATGAGCGACGACAAAGACAAAAACGACGATGGCTCGAATTCGGGCGTGGTTGTCAGGACCCGGCCGAAAACCAAGAAGCCGTCGATGTACAAAGTGTTGATGCTGAACGACGACTACACACCCATGGAGTTCGTCGTTCACGTGCTTGAACGTTTTTTCAATAAGAATCGGGAGGAGGCAAACCGCATAATGCTGCATGTCCATCAAAAGGGCGTCGGTGTATGTGGCGTGTTTACTTACGAGATCGCTGAGACCAAAGTGAACCAGGTTATGGACTTCGCGCGGCGTAATCAGCATCCTCTCCAGTGCACGCTGGAAAAGGAATAGCGCAAACCGGCCAGGAGATCGGACCCCCCGCATGCTGTCATCGAATCTCGAGCAGAGCCTCCACAGAGCACTTGCCTATGCAAATGAGCGGCGCCACGACTATGCGACGCTCGAGCATCTTTTGCTTTCGCTGACGGAGGATCAGGACGCAGTCGCAGTGATGCGCGCTTGCGGCGTCGACATCGACCGCATTCGGGCGGAGTTGATAGACTATATCGACAATGAGCTTGATGATCTGATCGACGAGTCGGGCGAGGAAGCCAAGCCCACTGCGGGCTTCCAGCGCGTTTTGCAAAGGGCCGCCATCCACGTTCAGTCGAGCGGCCGCGAGGAGGTGACGGGCGCCAATGTCCTAGTCGCCATGTTCGCGGAGCGTGAAAGCCACGCCGTTTTCTTCCTGCAAGAGCAGGACATGACGCGTTACGACGCCGTCAACTACATCTCACACGGCATCGCCAAGGTTCCTGGCAAATCGGAAAGCCGGACCGTCCACGGCTCCGAGGAAGAGGGTGGTGCCGAGAACGTCGTCAAGCAGGGCAAGGAAGCGCTGACCAGCTACTGTGTCGATCTGAACGAGAAGGCGAAGAAAGGCCGCATCGATCCGTTGATCGGCCGGGCTGAAGAGGTTGAGCGCACGATCCAGATCCTGTGCCGGCGGCAGAAAAACAATCCGCTTTACGTTGGCGAGCCGGGGGTCGGAAAGACCGCGATTGCCGAGGGTTTGGCACGGCGTATTGTCCATGACGAGGTGCCCGAGGTCCTGAAAGACAACACCATCTATGCGCTCGATATGGGCGCATTGTTGGCCGGGACTCGTTACCGCGGTGACTTCGAGGAACGTTTGAAGGCCGTGTTGTCGGAGCTCGATGCGATGCCCGGCGCAATTCTTTTCATCGATGAGATCCACACCGTGATCGGCGCGGGGGCAACCTCCGGCGGCTCGATGGATGCGTCCAACCTTCTAAAGCCGGCGCTGGCCTCGGGCACGCTGCGCTGCATTGGCTCGACGACCTACAAGGAATTCCGGAACTACTTCGAGAAGGACCGGGCGCTCGTTCGCCGCTTTCAGAAGATCGATATCAACGAGCCTTCGATCGAGGACACGGTGAAGATCCTGCGTGGGCTCAAGCCCTACTACGAGGAGCACCACAAAGTCCGCTACACGGCGGAGTCGATCCGCTCGGCGGTGGAGCTCGCCTCGCGCTACATCAATGACCGCAAGCTACCGGACAAGGCGATCGACGTGCTCGACGAAGCGGGAGCAGCGCAGATGCTGCTGCCACCGAGCAAGCGCAAGAAGACTATTGCCGTCAAGGATGTCGAAGCGATCGTCGCTAAGATCGCGCGCATCCCGCCAAAGAATGTGAGTCGCGACGACCGCCAAACGCTGGAGACGCTCGACCGCGACTTGAAGCGCATGGTCTATGGCCAGGACGAGGCAATCGCTGCACTGTCCTCCGCAATCAAGCTTGCCCGGGCCGGCCTGCGCGAGCCGGAGAAGCCGATCGGCAACTACCTTTTCTCCGGTCCCACGGGCGTCGGCAAGACCGAGGTCGCCCGCCAGCTCGCCATGACGCTTGGGGTCGAGCTGATCCGTTTCGATATGTCGGAATACATGGAGCGGCATTCGATTTCGCGGCTGATCGGTGCGCCTCCGGGCTATGTCGGCTTCGACCAGGGCGGACTGTTGACCGATGCGATCGACCAGCACCCCTACGCAGTGCTTCTGCTCGACGAGATCGAGAAGGCCCATCCTGATCTCTTCAATGTGCTGCTGCAGGTCATGGATCACGGCAAGCTGACCGACCACAATGGAAAGAAGGTCGATTTCCGCAATGTCATCGTGATCATGACGACGAATGCCGGAGCCGCCGATCTTGCCAAACCGACGATCGGGTTCGAACGGACCGAACGGGTCGGCGATGACACTGAAGCGATCGAGCGCATGTTCTCGCCGGAATTCCGAAACCGTCTCGATGCCACGATCGGCTTCAAGGCGCTGGGTCCTGAGGTCGTCGAGAAGGTCGTCGACAAATTCATCATGCAGCTCGAGGAGCAGCTCGCCGACCGCAACGTAACGATTGAGCTCACTCCCGAAGCGCGGAAATGGCTGGCCGAACGCGGCTACGATCCCAAGTTCGGCGCGCGGCCGCTGGCCCGGCTGATCCAAGATCAGGTCAAGAAGCCCCTGGCTGAGGAGCTTTTGTTCGGCAAGCTGGAGAAGGGCGGGACGGCCCGGACCCGTGTGTCGAAGGACAACAAGCTGGCCTTCAGCTATCAGTCACGCCCGCCGTCGAAGGCGGACCGCAAAAAGTCGAAGCGCGGTCCGGACGACAAAGGAGGCCCTGAGGACAAGGGCGGCCCCGAGGACAAATCGACCGAACTCGTCGAGCCGCGCTGACCAAGTGGCCCGCCCGCGATAGAGCGGGCAGGGTAGGGGCAATGCCTGACGACGACATGCCGGTGCCGTTCGAGATTGCGATATCCGACGCGCAATTGGCGGATCTCGAAGCTCGTCTGGAAAATGTCCGGTGGCCCCGGCCGCCCGAGGGTGCTGGCTCGGCCGCCGCTTGGACCTATGGCAGCGATCTCGACTACATGCGCGCTCTAGTCGAGCACTGGCGCGGCGCCTACGACTGGCGCGCGGCGGAACGGCGCCTCAATGGTTTTGCGAATTATCGCGCCCAGATCGATGGCCAGCCGCTTCATTTCATCCACCAGAAGGGCAGTGGCAACCAGGCCCTGCCGTTGCTGCTCAGCCACGGCTGGCCTGGCTCGGTCGCGGAGTTCCTCGACATCATCGCGCCGTTGGCCGATCCCGAGCAGTTCGGGGGAGATGATGGCGACGCGTTCGATGTCGTGGTTCCTTCGTTACCGGGATATGGCTTTTCCGGCCGTCCGAACGAGCCGATCGGCACGCGCACGATGGCGGGCCTCTTCCATCGCCTTATGACCGAAACGCTCGGCTATGCGCGCTATGGCACCCAGGGAGGCGATTGGGGCAGCATGATCGCCTCTTGGCAGGGCGTCGACTATCCGTCGGCCGTGGCCGGTGTGCATATCAACATGGTGGGATTGCGCCCGCATATCGGTGCAGACGATCCGCCGCTGAGCGAGGCGGAAAAGGCTTGGCTCGCCGGGGCGGCGCCGAAAATGCGGATGGAGCGGGGCTACCGAGAGATCCAGGCGACGCGCCCGCAGACCCTGGGCTACGCGCTCAGCGACTCGCCTGTGGGTCTGGCTGCTTGGATCGTCGACAAATTCCGCGCCTGGGGCGATACCGGCGGGGACATCGCCTCGCGTTTTGACCTCGATCTCTTGCTCACCAACATCATGCTCTACTGGCTGACCGGCACTGCCGACAGCGCGACCTGGGTCTACTATGCGTCGCGCGCCGATGGCAGCTTGGCACTGGGACCTGGCGAGCGGGTCACCGCGCCCACGGGAATCGCGGCTTTCCCGGTCGATCTGGTGCCGCCGCCGCCGCGTTCCTGGGCCGAACGCGCTTACAATGTCGTGCACTGGACCGATATGCCGGCGGGCGGGCATTTCGCGGCGTTGGAGGAGGGCGAACGACTGGTCGAGGACATACGTGCCTTCTTCCGGCCGCTTCGCGAAAGATAAACGCCCGCGAAATATGAACCGCCTCAATCCTCGCTGCGGCGGAACGGTGAGATCTCTTCGATATACGTCATGTCCTGCTCGATCGCCGCGCGCTCGCGCCGGCAAAAATCTTTAACCGCCTCTCGGAAGTTCTCATCGCTCAGCCAATGAGCGCTCCAGGTCCGGCGCGGCAGGTATCCGCGCTGCACCTTGTGCGGGCCTTGCGTCCCGGCCTCCACGCGGGCGAGACCGTGGGTGATCGCAAAATCGATAGCCTGATAGTAACAGGCCTCGAAGTGCAGGAACTTGAAATGCCCCGCGCAACCCCAGTTGCGCCCGTAGATCGCATCGCCGCCAAGGAAGTTGAGCGCACCCGCGACGATCTCGTTCCCATATTCGGCGATTACCAGCACGACACGGTCGCCAAGGCGCTCTCCCAGAAGAGAGAAGAACTCGCGTGTCAGATAGGGATAGCCCCATTTGCGGTCGTAGGTGGCGATGTAGAATTCATGGAACGCATCCCAGTGGCGCGCCGTTATCTCATCACCCACCAGCGGGCGCACCGCAATGCCCGCGTCGATCACCTTGCGGCGCTCCTTTCGAATATTCTTGCGCTTGCGTGAGGTGAGTGCTGCCAGGAAGTCATCGAAACTCGAATAGCCTTCGTTTTGCCAGTGAAACTGCTCGCCCATGCGCACCGCAAAGCCCGCTTCCGCAAGGGCTTGGACATCGGGTTCGTCCGCGAAGGTGACGTGGAGCGACGAGACGCCGCTATTCTTTGTAACTTCGAGGAGGCCAGTGATCAGGAACTGCCTGTTGCGCGCCTCATCGTCATCCGGTCTGACCAGCAGGCGCGGACCGGTGACGGGCGTAAACGGCACAGCGATCTGAAGCTTTGGATAGTAACGGCCGCCGGCTCGCTCATAGGCGTCGGCCCAGGCGTGATCGAAAACATACTCACCCTGGGAATGCGACTTCACATACATCGGCGCGCAAGCCAAAGGTTTGCCGGCCCCATCCTCGACAACGACGTGTTGCGGCATCCAGCCGGCCCGGTCGGTCGCCGATCCGCTTTCCTCCAGAGCATTCAAAAAGGCGTGGCTGACGAATGGATTGTCATCTGACGCGCCGATCCGCGCGCAGGCATCCCAGTCTACCGCGCTGATGTCGGCTATCCGGCCGTAGATTTTTATGGTCGCAGAGTCGCCACCGTCAGGCATGGTTTCACAATACGGTCCCCGGCGTTAACCGCCAAGCATGAAGGTCAAGCCGCGTCGCAGATCAGCGTAGGTTGCGTGCCTTTCGCACGCGCGCTGCCCAGACTTCCGCTTTTCGTGCGTCGGGCTTGAAACCCATTTCGCCGTGCAGATAAGCCTTGGTCATTTGGTCCATCGCGGCGACATGGCCGGCGACAGCGGCCTTTCCAACCCAATATCGGGCCTGGGCCATGTCCTTCTTGGTGCCTACCCCCGATTCGTAGTGATAAGACGTCATGAACATCGCGACCCGCTCGCCAAGGCCGGCAGCCCTGAGGGCGACGCGAAACACCGTCTCGTCGCGGCGAACATTTCGGAAGATGATGGTCGCGAGCATGAGCGATTGGAGATTGTCGGGCTCGATCCGGATTGCCGCCTCGATCGGCTCGACCGCCGAGGGATAAGCCTGGAGAAAGCCATATACCGAGGCGAGGTCGAAATGGCCCTGCCATTCATTCGGCCAGCGCTGGGTCACCACGCGAAGTGCAGAGATCGAATCTGTAAACAGATCGGCTTCGAGATAAGCAAAACCGAGGCGGCGCCGAAGCTCCTTTGATCCTGGATCTGCCTTGATCGCCGCGAGGCACGCCGTAATAGCGGGCTTGGCCTTGAGCGAATGGCACTGGCTCGCGTGGTCTACCTTCTTGGCGGCGGCAAATCCAGCGGCCGGCGTCAGGAGCAACGCCGCTGCAACAGAAAACGCGGTGCGCCACATATCGGGGCCTTCCTCAATGGTCTGGTTTTGATGTTTCCGGATTGCTCTTGGGGTCCGGCAGCCTGCCCTTGATGACCTTGCGTGTTGGCGTAAGGGGCATCGCTTCGACGATCTCCAGGTGTTCCGGCCACCGTCGCTTCGGCATGCCGTCCTCCTCAAGAAATCTGCAGAGATCCTCCAGGCTCAACGCTGTTTCAGGCAAAAGCTCAGCAAAGCAGCATAGACGCTCACCCAATACGTCATCGGGCATCGGTACGATGGCGGAGACGACCACGGCTGGATGGCGGTCGATGGCGGCCTCGATGTCGGCTGGGTTGATCTTGATGCCGCCGCGATTAACGACATCCTTCAAGCGGCCGCTGATGGTGACGTTGCCCTTTTCGTCGATCTCGCCGAGATCGCCGGTGCGAAACCAGCGGCCGTCGGCGAAAGCCGCATGGGTTGCCTCGGCGTTGTCGAGATAGCGGCCGAGGACCGCGCCGCCGCGTATCTGCAACTCGCCTTCTTCCCCCGGTGAAAGCCGTGCGCCGTCGGGCGAGCGCACGCGCAATTCCTGACCCGGAATGACCCGGCCCACACTGCCGTGGCGGACCCGTTTACCGTCCCGTGGACGCGTGACCGCCATGCACATCGCTTCGGTCATGCCGTACATCTGCTGCACCTTGCCGCCAATGAGGGCCTCGAACTGCGCCGCAAGCTTGGGCGGGCAGACGGCCCCGGAAAAAATTGCGGTGCGGACCGAAGACAGGTCCTTGTCTTCAAGCAAACCGGCCTGCAGGCACGCGGCAACATGGGCGGGAGCGGTGAACAAGACGTCGGGTTTGCCCTTGTCCAGAAGCTCGGCATAGCGATCTGGACGGAACTGCGGCAGCAGCAGCAAAGCACCGCCGCAGGCGAGTGCCCAATGGACAACCATCATTCCGAACATGTGGGTGAAGGAGGCGACCGACATGATGGTGTCGTCGCGTTTGAGCCCGAGAAGCGGCTTGGCGGCGATGATGGTGGAGAGCGCGGTCTGATTCGAGGCCAGCACCGCCTTGGGGCTGGCGGAAGTGCCTGACGTGAAGACGAGCAACAATGGATCGGCAGCTACGGGCGGATCGAGAATGTCTTCGACGGGCGGCGTTTCAGCGATATCGGTCCAGCGGAGCGCGCCTGCGGGGGCCTCGGCCACGGTGACGACATGGGCGAGCGCCGTAAGCTCCGATTTTAGTTCGAGCAAAGCCGGTGCCGGATCACCGGCCGGGCCGGGGCCGGTGACGATCGCCTTTGCTCGAGCATGCGCCAGCAAGGGCTTGAGTTCGGCCGGGCCGTACACGATGTGCATCAGCGCGGGAACGATGCCGGCGAGCACGAGGCCAAAATAGGTCAACAAATATTCCGGCGTGTTCGGCAGCTGCAGTGCGACTACGTCGCCCTTGCGGAGGCCGAGCTTGAGGAAGCCCGCCGCAATCCTTCGTGCGCCGTTGAGCGTTTCTGCGTAGGTAACGGTCTTGCCGTCATGGATTGTCAGCGGTGCCTCGGGATGGGCCTCCGCGCCGTCAGCAAGCCAGCTGGCCACCGTATCGCCCGACCAGACACCCTGCTCGATAAAGTCGCGCACCTGAACCGGATCGAAGGCAAGCGCCGCTTTCACAGCCATCGCCTCTTCGCTCGCCTTGTAGCGGTCTTCGGGCGCCAGATAACGTTCCTCGCGATACCGCCGCCCACCGCCCAGTGAATACAGCTTTTGGTATTGGTTGACGTCGAAGCGCCGGCTTTCCTCGAGCATGCGGATGTAGCGGACCTGGTATTCGGTAAGCCCGGTGCGGCGGGCGATCTCGATGTCGGACATGCCGGTGCCGGGCCGCTGGCGCTCGATTTCGGCGTAGTCGAGCCTGCGCACCGGATCGCCCCGTCGGCGCTGGATATTGTTCGAAAGACCGAAGACGAGATCGCTATAGGCCGCGATCATCTCCTGCGTGACGCCGAAAGAGGGGTATTGCATGGGTGCGCTAATCCCCTGCCTTTTTCACCGCGCGCCGTTCCGCGCCGCGCCTGACGCCGTCGGCCATTGGCGCCTTGGTCGCAACCGGGCAGACGCGCATGCACTCAAAGCATTGGCCCAGCAAGCCGCCGGAGCTGACCGAGAGCTTGTAGAACAGCATTTTGGAGACTTCCCCAAACATGATGTTGCTCCGCTCGTCGGGATCGTCGGTCGCCATCGCACTATGCAGCACGTTGGGGACGATTTCGTATTGCTGGGACATCTCCGCGCATTTGTACATATCGAAGTCCATCGCGGCCTGCTGCCCATCGGCATCGATCTCGCCTGAGAGGCATTCGACGGGGCAGAACTTCATGCACGGCGTCTGGCCGATCTCGCGGTACATCTTCACGCAGGATGGCGCCGGGCAGGGATTGGCGTTGAGCGGCGCGTCGGCTGGCAGCGCCAACTCGGTGAAGACCGAGCCGTAATACATCATCCCGAATTCGGGATGGAGCAGGATGTCGCCGGCCAGCGAGCGAGCGCCGAGCCCCGCCAGCTCGGCATGGAGCTTCAGGCTCTGAAACGGAATGCGTGCGCCGCCCTCCTGGTCGCTGTCGGGCGGGCAGTAGATGGTGGGCGCGCCGAACTCGCGCTCGATGAAATAAGCGGTGCCGTAAGCAATCTTGTAGGCGAGACCCTCCGAGGAGCCCATGAAGCCCATCGCCTTGGCGGACACGCCCCAGGCGCCGAGGGTCGGGCCGCCGACGCCGATCGAGATCACCGAGCGAACGCGGGGCATGATGTCCCGCGGACCGAACCCTTCCGGTGCGATCTTCTGCAATGCCTCGATATCGGCGATGCCGACCGCGAGCGCGCCCTTGCGCTTGCCATAAGCAATGACAGCGTCCTTTGCCGCTGCCTCGTCGGCCCCGAAATTGGCTTCGCGTACAGGCTTGTTCATGGCTACCGGCTCCGCTCGTCGAGGCATGGCGCCCCGATCCACCGACTTTAGCATGACCGGAAGTGCTGTAAATCGGTGGCGCGGCGTGAGGTTCCAACACCGTCCAAGTTGTGTTTCGTCCCAATTTCGGCACGATATTGCCCAAGCCAGGCCGTGAACTGACCGCGATTGGTCCGTCTTATGAGGGGAGGGAGGCTGCCAGGAGACTTGTGTGATGCGCAGATGCAGCTTGATCGCCGCCGCCTTGTTTGCAGCCTTGCTCTTGGCCGGATGCGCCGGCGGAGACGGTGTAGACAAGCATCTGGGCGCATTTCACAAGGGCTGCACCCCGGTCTCCGGGGGCGTTTCCTGCACAGGTGGATAAGTCGCCAACCGCGCGATGGCCATCCTTCGAGAAAAGTTCCAGTATCGGCGAACTAGAGCGGTTTCAATGAACGCGGAATCAATTTGGGGATTCCCCTGAGGCTTGATCTGTGATTCGATTCTCTTCTGGTCCGAAAGAGGAGGATTTTATGGCACGGAGCTATAGTACAGACCTTCGGGTTCGGGTGATCAGGGCGATTTCAGGTGGCCTTTCGGCGCGTCAGGCGGCGGCTCGTTTTGGCGTCGGAGTTTCGACGGCGGTGACCTGGTTTCGGCGCTATCGGGAGACCGGTGAGGTTACGGCGCGCAAGCAGGGTCAGCCGGGCGGATCGAAGCTGGATGCCCATGAGGCTTTCATTTTGGCGTTGGTCAAGGAGCGGCCGGACATCAGCCTGGCCGAGATCGCCGAGCGCCTGGCCGAGAAGCAGGCTGTGTCGGCCTGTCCGGCGACGGTGTGGTATTTCCTCGACCGCCGCGGCATCAGCTTCAAAAAAAACCGCGCACGCCGCCGAGCAAGAGCGGCCTGATGTCGTCGCCCGTCGCCAAGCTTGGTTCGACGCCCAGCCCGATCTTGATCCCAACAAGCTCATCTTCATCGATGAGACCAGCGCCTCGACCAAGATGGCCCGCCTGCGCGGCCGATCCAAGCGCGGCGAGCGCTGCCGGGCCGCCGTTCCCCACGGCCATTGGAAGACCACGACCTTCACTGCCGGCCTGCGCTTGGGAAGCCTGAGCGCGCCTATGCTGCTCGACGGGCCGATGGACGGCGACGCCTTGCGCGCCTATGTGACCCACGTGCTGGCGCCCGAGCTGATACAAGGCGACATCGTCGTCATGGATAATCTGCCCGCCCACAAGGTCGCCGGCGTGCGCAGCGCCATCGAAGCGGCCGGCGCAAGCCTGCTCTACCTGCCGCCGTACTCGCCCGATCTCAATCCCATCGAGATGGCCTTCTCCAAACTCAAGGCGATCCTCAAAAAGGCCGCGGCGCGAACCGTCGATGACCTCTGGGACGTCATCGCTCAATCCCTCGACGAATTCAAAGCCACCGAATGCAAAAACTATTTCGCCGCCGCCGGATATGAACCGGAGTAAATTGAACCTGCCCTAGTATAATCTGTATCTATATACAACGACATTGTTTAAATATCTGTAATTGTTGATAATTTGAAAGCTAAAAATTATCATTATTTTTATAGTACATAATTATCCTATAATATTAGAAAATTTTTATCTATATAAATATTGACATAAATTTATATATGCGGAAAATAACCACGAGTTTTGCTCTGTATTGGCGCTGAATACTATGGCATCCGATTGGAGTTTTTGATATTTGAGATTGAAGCGCCGCAGGGCGCTTTTTCACTAGCATCCCCCGATGCGGGTAACTTGCCGTCGATCGCAAGGTCGGCGGCTTTTTTTTGGTGATTCCCGGGGCCGCCTCAGCGGATTTCGAAAATACCGTCGATCTCAACCGACGTTGCGAATGGAAGCGCCGGCGCACCGACCGCAAATCGTGCGTGACGGCCCGCCTCGCCAAAGACCTCGACCATCAGATCCGAAGCACCATTGATGACCTTTGGATGGTCTGTGAAATCGGGTCCGCACTGTACGAACCCGCCCAGCTTGACCACGCGAACGACACGGTCGAGTTCGCCTTCCAGCGCATCCATAACCTGTGACAGGAGATTGAGGCCCGTGAGGCGCGCGGCGGCAATGGCGGTATTAACCGTTACCTCGGCTCCGACATGCCCGGTGCATTTGATCGTGCCGTTCTCCACCGGACCTTGTCCGGCGACGTGCAGCAAACTGCCGGTGATGGTCCAGGGAACGTAGTTTGCGGCCGGTGGCATGGGATCGGGCAGTACGATGCCAAGCGCTTCCAAGCGCGGATGGGTGATCGAAGCCATGGCTGCGCGCTGGGGCGGCGCTCAGGCGATTTCGAAGACCGCGTCGATCTCGACGCTGACACCGAGCGGCAGGGAAGGGGCGGCCACGGCGAAACGTGCGTGTTTGCCTTTGTCGCCGAAGACCTCGACCAAAACATCTGAAGCGCCGTTCGCGACCTTGGGCATGTCGGTGAAGTCGGGGGTGGCATTCACGAAGGCGCCCAGCTTGACGCAGCGTACGACCTTGTCGAGGTCACCGCCGCAGGCGCTCTTGACCTGGGCGATGATGTTGAGCGCGCAAAGCCGAGCTGCGGCCTGGCCATCTTCGATGCTCAAATCAGAGCCCACCTTGCCGAGGTATTTGAGCTCCCCGTTCCAGAAGGTGATCTGCCCGGAGACAAAGACAAGGTTCCCCGTGATGACCCACGGCACATAGTTGGCCGCGGGCGCTGCTGCCTCCGGCAGTTCGATGCCGAGTTCCTGCAAGCGTCTGTCGACCATCCCGGTCATTTCGAACCTCCCCCCATGTTTGGCGCGGCACCGTAGCCGATCGCTTGCGCCACGACCAGCGCATCGCGCGCCCGTATCGACCCGGAGGTGTCGACTAGTAGAGTTCTCTGCCGGGCCAAAAAAAGGGGGGTGCGCTTGAAGCGCACCCCCAAGGTAAGGGAGGAGTAACGGTCAGGCACGAAGTACCTCCCCGGGAGGGAGGCAACGTAGCCCGTCAGCTACATCCGCTGGTGCCGCCACAGGTGTCACATTTGAGGCAGGTCCCGTTGCGTACCAGCGTGAAGTTGCCGCATTCGGAGCAGGAGTCTCCCTCATATCCCTTCATCCGCGCATGGCGAATTTGGTCAAATCGGACATCGACTCCCGCCACAATTGCAGCAGAAACAGCGACAGCTCGGGTCGCGCTGTCGCTGGTCACGGCGCGGGACTCGCCGGCAGCCACTATGGCTGCCGCTCCGTGCACCTCGTGGTGCTCCGTCCCGGCCGAGCTCGTGAGGGCGGCGCCATTTGTCGTTCCGTTGGCTTGTAGGGCGGCGCCGCCCTGGAATACACGGAACCGATTGCGGACGTATCCTGTGCTTGCTACCTGCTTGACCGCGTCAAGCGCGGCCTCGGCGGCAGAATTCCTTACGTCCATCAGTCCCAGAGTGCTGTCGCCCAGCCCCCGGCCGACACTGTCGGGCTCGAGATCGGCCGGCTGGGCGTGCGCGAGGTCGTTGCGTCCCAGATAAGAGACGGCAAGCTCGCGGAATAGGTAATCGAGCACGGATGTCGACATCTTGATCGCATCGTTGCCCTCGACGATGCCGGACGGCTCGAAGCGCGTGAAACAGAACGCATCGACAAACTCTTCCAACGGAACGCCGTATTGCAGGCCGATCGAGATGGCGATCGCGAAGTTGTTCATGAGCGAGCGGAAGGCCGCCCCCTCCTTGTGCATGTCGATGAATATCTCGCCGATCGAGCCGTCGCCGTATTCGCCCGTCCGCAGATAAACCTTGTGTCCGCCGATGACGGCTTTCTGCGTGTAGCCTTTGCGGCGCTGAGGCATGCGCCGGCGGTCGGTGCGTATCCGCTCGACGATCCGCTCGACGACTATAGGGATGGCGGCGGCAGCCGGTGCTTCGAGTATGTCCTCGATCGCCTCGGCCGCGTCATCCTCGTCCATGTCCTCGAACATAGTGGCGGCAAGCGGCTGCGACAGCTTGGATCCGTCGCGGTAGAGGGCGTTGGCCTTGAGCGCCAGCTTCCAGGACATCTGGTAGGCGGACTTGCAGTCCTCGACCGTGGCGTCATGGGGCATGTTGATGGTCTTGGAAATGGCCCCGGAGATGAAAGGCTGAGCCGCAGCCATCATCTTGATATGGCTCTGCCAGGACAGCGCCCGCTTGCCGATGCGCCCGCATGGGTTTGCGCAGTCGAACACGGAAAGATGCTCGTCGCGCAGATGAGGTGCGCCTTCCACGGTCATGGCACCGCAGCAATAGGTGTTTGCAGCTTCAATATCGCCCTTGGAGAAGCCGAGTTCGGCCAGCATGTCGAAAGACACATCGTCGAGCTGCGCGGGTTCGAACCCCAGCACGCGGGTGCAGAAATCCTCCTCGAGGGTCCATTTGTTGAATGCGAAGCGAATGTCGAAGACGCTGACCAGCGAATCTTCCAGCTTCTGGATCGCCGCTTCGGTGAACCCTTTGCCGTGGAGCGTATCGTGGTTGACCCCGGGCGCACCCGAGAGCGTGCCGTGGCCCACCGTGTAGCGAACGACATCCTCGATCTGTGTTTCGGTGTAGCTGAGCGTGCGTAGCGCGCGCGGTACCATGCGGTTGATGATCTTGAAGTAGCCACCGCCAGCAAGCTTCTTGAACTTGACGAGTGCGAAGTCCGGCTCGATGCCGGTCGTATCGCAGTCCATCACCAGACCGATCGTCCCGGTCGGCGCGACGACAGTGGCCTGGGCGTTGCGGAAGCCGTGGGTCTGGCCGAGCTCGTATGCCTTGTCCCAGGCCTCGGCCGCCGCCTTGGCGAGATCGGCGTCGGGGCAGTGTTCGGCCACCAGCGGAACCGGCTTGATGGCCAGGCCTTCGTAGCCGTTCTCCTCTCCGCGCGCCGCATTGCGGTGGTTGCGGATAACCCGCAGCATATTGTCGCGGTCGACCTCGAATGCCGGGAAGGCGCCGAGTTGTTCGGCCATCTCCGCGGAAGCCGCGTACGAGATGCCCGTCATCATTGCGGAGATTGAGCCACAGATCGCCCGGCCTTCGTCGCTGTCGTACGACAGGCCGGAGGCCATCAGCAAGCCGCCAAGATTTGCGAAGCCGAGGCCGAGGGTTCGGTAGTTATAGCTGAGCCGTGCGATCGCCTCTGACGGGAACTGCGCCATCAGAACCGAGATCTCGAGCGTGATGGTCCAGAGCCGCACCGCATGTTCGAACGCCTCGACATCGAACGAGCCGTCACCGCGCAGGAACGTCATCAGGTTGAGAGAGGCAAGGTTGCACGCCGTGTCGTCGAGGAACATGTACTCCGAGCACGGATTGGAGGCGTTGATGCGCCCGCCTTCGGGACAGGTGTGCCACTCGTTGATCGTGGTGTCGAACTGGATCCCGGGATCGGCACATGCCCAGGCCGCATCACCGACGCGGTTCCAAAGATCGCGCGCATTGACGGTCTTGGCGGTTTCACCGGTGGTCCGCTGCGTGAGGTGCCATTCGGCGTCTTTCTCGACCGCCTCGAGAAACGCGTTGGTGACACGCACCGAGTTGTTCGAATTCTGGCCGGAAACGGTGAGGTAGGCGTCGTCGTCCCAATCGGTGTTGTAGGTCCGGAACTCGATCGATTCGTAACCCTGGCGCGCGAACTCGATGACGCGTCGGATATAGTTTTCCGGGATCATCGCCTTGCGGGCGCCGCGAATCGCGCGTTTCAGTTCCGGGTTTTGTTTCGGCTCGAAGGCTTCCTCGCCGCTCAGCGCACGGCAGGCGGCGATAACTTCATTAAGGTGTTTGTCGGCAAGCTTGGAACCAGCGACGAGAGCGGCGACCTTCTGCTCCTCGACCACTTTCCAGTCGATGTAATCCTCGATATCCGGATGGTCGATGTCGACCACGACCATCTTGGCGGCGCGCCGGGTGGTGCCACCCGATTTGATCGCGCCCGCGGCGCGGTCGCCGATCTTCAGGAAGCTCATCAGCCCCGAGGACTTGCCGCCGCCGGAAAGCGCTTCCTTTTCACCGCGCAGGCGCGAAAAATTTGTGCCGGTGCCCGAGCCATATTTGAAAAGCCGTGCCTCGCGCACCCACAAATCCATAATGCCGCCTTCATTCACCAGATCGTCAGCGACCGACTGGATGAAGCAGGCGTGTGGCTGGGGATGCTCGTAGGACGACTTCGAGCGGACCATTTTGCCCGACTGAAAGTCGACATAGAAATGGCCTTGGCTCGGTCCGTCGATGCCGTATGCCCAGTGGAGGCCGGTATTGAACCATTGCGGTGAATTGGGCGCGGCCATCTGCTTGGCGAGCATATGACGCATTTCGTCATTGTATGCGCGCGCGTCGGCCTCCTGATCGAAGTACCCGCCCTTCCAGCCCCAATAGGTCCAGGTGCCGGCCAGCCGGTCGAACACCTGGGTAGCCTTAGTCTCGCCGCCGGTGGTCTTGGCGCCCTTCTTCGCGGCGTGCCGCCAGAGCCATTCAGGGACTTCCTTTTCCTCTACCGGCTCTAGGTCTGCCTCAGCGGCGACACCGGCCTTGCGGAAATACTTTTGCGCCAACACGTCGGTCGCGACCTGAGACCATCTCGCCGGCACCTCGACTTCGTCCTTCTTGAAGACGATGGAGCCGTCAGGATTACGAATCTCGCTCGATGCCGAGCGAAACTCAATGTCCGCGTATGGTGACTGGCCCTCCGTCGTGAAATGCCGCTTGATGCGCATTCGTCCCTCTCCTGATCCCCAGTTGCCGTTGACCGCCGGTTCCGGCAAACCCCAGCTTTTTGCGTTGAGCCCCACATGTTGTGTGAGGGAGGAGAGAGAAACACAATTGATAGTCTGGATCAATCATTTTGTGGCGGAAATGTGGCCACCCACATCATTTAGTGGTTAGTCTAGATATTGTGGAAACGCGTTTTGCGCGTCAACCGCTTGGATCCTTGGGCAATTTGCCTGATTGGCTAACCGCAGGACGGTCAGTGCGGTATTTCGATCTGGGCTTTGACCGCTCGTTATGGGTGAGACGCGGCAGCCGGATCCCGCCGAGCTGCGGCGGTGTTAGCCACCTTCGGCCGAAGCCGCGGCACGCCGTGACTTGAAGCCGAAATACGCATTGGCGGAGATCGCCGCGACGACGATGGCGGCGCCCAGCAGCTGGATCTCGGTTAGCCGTTCTTGGAGGATGATACCCGCCAGAATGATCGTGAAAATCGGCTCGACGTTCATCACGATCGCGACCTTGGGCGGCCCCAAACGATGGATCGACGAGTAGAGCGCGACTGCGGCCACCAAATATGCAAGGACCGATCCGGCCAGCGGCCACCATCCGGCGGCATCCCGCGGCAGGACCATCTCGCCCCGAGCTGCATTGGCGATGACGTAGACTAGGCACATCGCCACCGCCATTACGAAAGTGAGAACAATCGGGTTCATCGACTGCATGACCGATCCTGAACCGACGATATTGGCCGACACGGCAAGAGCCGCGACTAGGCCCAAGACGATGCCGCGCCAATCGAGCCCGTCCGGGGCCACCCCGAGGGCTATTGCCACGCCGATAAACGCCGCCGAGAGCGCGACCAGATTGACCGCTGTGATTTGGTGCATTCCGGTCAGATGAGAAAAGGCCGCCACTATCATCGGAAAGAGATAGAAGATGAGGATCAACAGGCTGGCTGGAATGAAATAAAGAGCGTTCAGCATCGCCGCCGCCTGAATAGCCAGCAGAACGCCGAGGAACAGCCCCTGCCAGAGCGGCTTCCCCCGGGGCCACGGGTTGAGCCCGCGCAGACGCAGAATGACGTAAAGCGCGATCACCGTGGTCAGGCTGCGGAAGAGCAGGATGGTCATTGGCCCGGGACCGTGGTCGTAGCTCGCGCGGGACAGGGTTGTGTGAAACGAGTAGCCGAGCGCGGCCAGTACAACCAGCGCCACCGCGACCCGCCCACCGATGCCGGATGCGGAGCCGTCTTGAGATTTGGTTTGGTTCAATGCGCCGACCGATCACGCCTAGAATGCGGGAGGGCGGGCTTACCGGCGGCGCGGGCTGGACGCGCACGCCACGCGGTGCCATAGTCCCGCCGCCTCGGCCGGAGCGATATCCCGGATCGGGCCAATGTCGCCCTCGCGGGAATGAGCATGAGCATCGGCACCGCTCTCTTCACATTGTTCAAAGGCAAATTCGTCGGTCAGGACGAATACAGCAACAGATACTATATCGAGCGCCAGGCACGCAAAGGCATGCGCCAGCGTCGTTGGGTGCGCTATCGCGGGATCGAGGAAGCCTCGAAAGTCCCCCCTGAATGGCATGCATGGCTCCACTATTCCACCGATGCGCCGCTCGCTGCCGATCGGCGGGACTGGCAAAAGCGGCACAAGCCGAACGTCACCGGCACGCCCAATGCTTACCGGCCTGCCGGCAGCGAATATCGCGGCGGAAAACGCGCCCGTGCGACCGGCGACTACGAGCCCTGGCAACCTTCTTGAGGCCGGTCTTGCCGTAGACCATTGCCCGGACGGGTAGATGAAGCAACGATCACGATCCAGACTTGAGTTGGGAGTCGGCGCCGCCGTTTTCGTATCGGCGTCAGTGTTCCTCGTTTTCGCATTCACCGGCGGCGGCCTGTTCAATGGAGCGGGCTACCCCGTGGTGGCCAAATTTCGCCAAATCGACGGTATCAGCGTGGGCAGCGCGGTCCACCTGGCGGGCATCAAGATCGGTGAGGTTTCAGCGCTCGGCTTCGATGCCAAGCGGAACCAGGCGGTCGTCACCATGCGTGTTCGTTCCGACGTGAAGCTGCCTGAGGACACCGCGGCACAGATCGTCACCGACGGTCTGCTCGGTCCGAAATTCGTCAAGCTCGAGCCGGGCGGCGCGGATGAAACCATCCCGCCTGGAGGGCGTTTGCTCTATGTGCAGGATGGGCTGATCATCGAGCGCATTCTGCAGAAGCTGATCGAGAATGCCGAGGCCAATCGCCGCGAACGCCTGGAGCGCCGCAAACCCTGTCGCTGCGACGAGCGTCCGGGCGGGGCAAAATAATTGTACGACGTAAGCTCATGAAGGAAGTCGGGGAGGCCGCATAGTGGGACGTAACCTGGTCGAAACCGTGATGGGAGCAGTCGTCCTGCTGATCGCCGGGTTCTTTCTGATTTTCGCCTACAACTCCAGCAACCTTCGTCCCATCTCGGGATACGAGGTCAAGGCTCGCTTCAACTCCGTTGAAGGCCTGCAGGAGGGCGGCGATGTCCGCATTGGGGGCGTCAAGGTTGGCAGCGTGACGGGACAGACGCTGGACACGGAGAACTTTCAGGCCGTCGTCACTTTGACGCTCAAGCGGGAGGTCAAATTGCCAACCGACTCGATCGCGTCGGTCACGGGCGACAGTTTGCTTGGTGGCAAGTACATCAAGCTGGAGCCGGGAACCGCCAAGACGATAATTGCGGCCGGCGGCGAGGTGAAGAAGACCAAGGATGCTTTGGTGCTCGAGCAAGTACTTGGCCGGATGATCTTCCTGCTCACGGAAGAAGACAAATCTCCCAAGCGGTAAGCGGACACAAATGTCGGAGACAAGCCAAACCTGGGACCCGGAGCGCTATGCGCGGACGGCACGCTTCGTCGCTGAGTACGGCGCTTCGGTTCTTGATCTCCTGGATCCGCAGCCCGGTGAGAGGATCCTCGATCTTGGATGCGGCGACGGTGCGCTCACCGTAGAGATTGCGCGCGCCGGGGCCGCGGTGGTCGGCGTTGATGCGAGCGCCGAGCAAATTGCCGCCGCACGCGCGCTTGGAATTGATGCGCGGGTGATGAGCGGCGATGCACTGACGTTCGAAGCGGAATTCGACGCTGTGTTCACCAATGCAGCGCTGCATTGGATCAAGGACGCGCCCGCGGTGATATCGGGTGTCCGCCGGGCCCTCAGGCCGGGAGGCCGCTTCGTGGGTGAGATGGGCGGGGCCGGCAATGTCGCCTCGGTCCGTGGCGCGCTGCACGAGGCCCTGACGGGCCGGGGCATAGACCCCGATCGGCTTGATCCGTGGTTCTTTCCCGACGAAACGGAATACGGCGGGTTGCTGAAAGCGGGTGGTTTTGAGGTGCTGGCGATCGAGCGGTTCAGCCGGCCGACGCCGATCCCGGGTCCACTGGAGGATTGGCTCGACACGTTCGGGGAGTCGTTCCTGATGGCGTTGCCGGAGGCCGACCGCGGCTCAACAAAGGCCGCGATCGCCGCCAACTTGAGGCCCACGCTCTGTGACGATGCTGGAAAATGGACTGTCGACTATGTCCGTTTGCGCTTCGAGGCCCGGTTGCCACCGTCCTAAGCAGCGGCCAGCGGGTGCTTTGCCGCTCTTGGGGGCCTTGCTAAGGTCATATTCCGCCCATAAGTGACGGCTCAGACTTTCATTCCCGCCGCAGGCGCAGCCGCCGCAATCGAACGGTCTCTGACAATGGCGCAGGACGAAAAAAGGGAATTCAAGCCGTCGGTGTGGCGCGACCCCAAGGGCGAGCCGGTTTCCTGCGTGGAGAAAATCAAGGTACTGAATGAGAATCTCGACGAAATCAAAGAGATGTGCCAGGAAGCATTGGAGGACGCGGTGCTCATGGGCTGCGATGAGGCCCAGTTTCGCGGCGTGATCGACCAATTGACGAAGTCCCTCATCAATCCATACAAGAAGTAAGGCAAACGAGCGTGCGCATCGCCCGCCTGCTAATCGCTGTCGCGATGTCTGTGCTTGCCGGAGCGCTTATCGCGGCGCCGGCCGCAGGAGAGAACTTGACCGGAAGTGCGGCTGTGCTGCAAGCGATGGACAAGGTGACCGCGCGGATCTCGAAGATCGAGGCGCCGATCGGCCAGGCGGTACGCTACGGCGAACTCGAAATCCATGTGAAGAGCTGTCGCAAGCGCCCGCCCGAAGAGCCACCGGAGAGTGCAGCTTTTCTTGAGATATTCGAGACCAAGAAGGGCGAGCGTAGAAGGGTCTTCGGCGGCTGGATGTTCGCCTCCAGCCCGGCCCTCTCGGCGATGGAGCATCCGGTCTACGACGTTTGGGTCGTCGATTGTACCATCGGCAAGGCGGCCGCACCCGGCGGCGCCAAGAAAGCTCTGAAGAAGCGATAGGCTTCACTCATCGCCGGCCCGTTTTTGCATAACGTATTCGACGTCTTGCTGGCTGACCGGCACGGCGAATTGGCCTTCCACTTCAAGGGCGGCCGCGAGCAGTTGCCTGTAATCGTCCCGCGGAATTTCGATAGCGCCAAATTGTTCGAGGTGCTTGGTAATGAATTGGGTGTCGAGCATGGCATAGCCACCGCGGCGGAGGCGGGCGACCAGGTGGACGAGAGCAACTTTGCTAGCATCCCGCTGGCGGCTGAACATGCTTTCGCCGAAGAAGGCGCCGCCCAGCGATACGCCGTAGAGCCCGCCGACGAGCTTACGCTCTAGCCAACATTCCACGGAATGTGCGTGGCCAAGGCGTGCGAGTTCGGCATAGGCGGCAGCGATCTCGTGGTTGATCCAAGAATCGGGCCGGCCGCGTGTGGACTCCGCGCAGGCTTCGACGACCTCGCCGAACGCGGTGTCGGCAGTCGTCTCGAAATGGCCTTGCCGGACGGTCCGTCGAAGCCGCCGTGATACGTGAAAAGCGTCGAGCGGAATGACGCCCCGCCATTCGGGGTCGATCCAGTAGAGTTCCGGATCGTCGCGGCTTTGTGCCATTGGAAAGATGCCCGCCGCATAGGCGCGCAATAGGAGTTCGGGGTTCAGCCGTAGCACAGCTTTCGCGATCTCATCGTGCGGTCAGGCCGGCCAGCCGCATCAGTGGTCGATACCGACGAAGCTTTCAAGCCACTTTATATCGTAATCGCCATTGATGAAGCCCGGATCGCTGATAATTTGTCCGTGCAGTGAAATCGTCGTGTCGATGCCGCCAATGGCGAATTCTTCGAGTGCTCGGCGCAAGCGCATGAGGCACTCGTTTCGGTTGGTGCCATGGACGATCAGCTTGGCGACCAAGCTGTCATAGTTGGGCGGCACGACGTAGCCGGTATAAAGACCCGAATCGACGCGCACGCCGAGCCCGCCGGGCGGGTGGTACTCGGTTACACGTCCTGGCGATGGCCGAAATGTTCTTGGGTCTTCGGCGTTGATGCGGCATTCGATGGCATGGCCTTGGAGCTTCACGTCCGATTGTTCCATTCCGAGCGCGGCGCCGTCGGCGATGCGGATCTGTTCGCGCACCAGATCAATGCCACTAATCATTTCGGTAACGGGATGCTCGACCTGAAGCCGTGTATTCATTTCGATGAAGTAGAAAGCGCCGTCCTCGTAGAGAAACTCCATCGTGCCGGCGCTCTGGTATTTCAGATTTGCCGTTGCATCGCTGGCAACTTTTCCGATCGCCTGACGGGATTTCTCGTTGAGCGCAGGCGACGGTGCCTCCTCAAGCAATTTTTGGTGCGAGCGCTGGATCGAGCAGTCGCGCTCGCCCAGATGGATCGCCGCACCCTTGCTGTCGCCTAGGACCTGGACTTCGATATGGCGAGGACGGTCGAGAAACTTTTCGATATAAACCTCGTCGTTGCCGAAGGCCGCCTTCGCCTCGGCGCGGGCGTAGGTGAATGCATCTTCCAACTCGCTTTCGTCGCGTGCGACCTTCATGCCCTTGCCGCCGCCGCCGGCAGCGGCTTTGATCAGCACCGGATAGCCGACCTCCGCAGCGATTGGCCGCGCCTCGGCCACCGAGGCGACGGGGCCGTCCGATCCGGGAACCACCGGCACGCCCAGCCGGATCATCTCGGCCTTGGCGGCGACCTTGTCGCCCATGACACGGATATGGTCCGCGCTTGGGCCGACAAAGGTGATCCCGTGCTCTTCAACGATCGAAGCGAAGTTTGGGTTCTCGGACAGGAAGCCGTAACCGGGGTGGATAGCATCGGCGCCCGTGATCATTGCCGCCGAGACGATCGCCGGAATATTGAGGTAGCTGTCGCGCGCCGCGGGCGGGCCGATACAGACGCTCTCATCGGCGAGGCGTACGTGCATCGCTTCGGCATCCGCGGTGGAATGGACCGCCACGGTGTGGATGCCCATCTCACGGCAGGCGCGGTGGATTCTGAGCGCAACTTCCCCCCGGTTGGCGATCAGGATCTTTTCGAACATTGAGGCTGACGATTCCCGAGCGGTGGCTATTCGACGACCAGAAGGACATCGCCGAACTCTACCGGTTGCTCGTTTGTAATGAGAACACTGGTTACCGTTCCCGCGCGCGGTGAGCGGATCTCATTGAATGTCTTCATCGCTTCAATAAGCAGCAGGGTTTGACCCTCCGAAACCGTGTCGCCGATTTTGACGAAATCGCCGGCGCCAGGTTCAGGAGCGGTATATACGGTGCCGACCATTGGCGATGTGACCGCGCCTGCCGGCGCGGCATCACTCAACTGCGAGGGTGTTGTGCCTTCGTCGCGAGCAGACGCCTGCTGGGCTGACGACATCGGTGCCCCGGCAGGTGCCGCCGCCATCGTGACACCGCCCTGGCGGCTTACTCTGACCCGCAGTGTCCCGGTCTCATATTCGATTTCGGTAAGCCCCATCTCGTCGAGTAGGGCGGCGAGGTTGCGCACCACGTCCGCGTTGATGTTCGCCTTTGGCATTATCGCCCGCCTTGGTCGTCTGCGATCAGGTGCGCGATCGCCTCGAGCGCGAGACTGTATCCTAGCCCGCCAAAACCGCAAACCAGTCCTATCGCCGCCTGGCTGACATAAGAATGGTGGCGGAAGGTTTCACGGCGAAAAATATTGGAGAGGTGGACTTCTACCACCGACAGCTCGCTCGCTTGCAGGGCATCGAGAATGGCCACAGAGGTATGGGTGAAAGCGCCGGCATTGATGACGATGCCGGCCATATCGTGGCGCGCGCCCTGAATCCAGTCGACCAGCTCGCCTTCAGTGTTCGATTGCCGAAATGCGATTTCAAGACCCAATTCGTCGCCACGTGCGCGGCTCCGGCGCTCGATGTCTTCGAGCGTCTCGGTTCCATAAATGTCCGGCTCCCTGGTTCCAAGAAGATTGAGGTTCGGACCGTTCAGGACGAGGATCTTATGTTTTGCGGCCAAATCTTTTGTCCGAGTTGCCCATAATAGGATCGATCGGCGCGGGTTATAGCACGCACCGCGACGGCCGTGTCCACGGGGGTGGCGTGACGTCACATTTTTCGGTCTAACGATTGCGGATGCCGGGAGATGGGGAGCGTTGAATTGCGCCTGACGAGCGCCCATTCTGTCATTGATTGGGCGACATGGTCCGCCGATGAGCGGGTGGGGAACTGGCCACGATGATCTGGCAGGCGGCAAAAGCGGACGCAATGGGCGGCCGCAAGGAACAGCAGGACCGGGTCGAGCTCTTTGAGGCGCGCGATGGCTCTGAACGCCTGCTCGTGCTGGCCGACGGGATGGGGGGGCATTCCGGGGGGGCGCTGGCCGCCGAGGCGGTGATTGAAACCGCGCGGGCGATCTGGCGAAAACACATTCTCGAGCCTCGGGCGCCCGAGACGCTTCTTCGCGATTTGATTCAAAGGGCGCATGACCGGATCAACGACGAGGGCGAGAAAAAGGGGCTATCGCCGCGCAGCACCGCCGTATTGCTCCACATTACAGATCATCACGCCAGTTGGGCCCATGTCGGCGATAGCAGGCTGTACCGTTTCCGCGGATCGGAGTTGGTCGGACGATCGCTGGACCACTCGGTGGTCCAGATGCTGGTCGATATGGGCAAGGTTGCCGAGGATGAGATGGCGACGCATCCGGATCAGAACCGCTTGACCCAGAGTCTGGGTGGTAAAACCCCGCCCGAACCCGATTTTGACGGCGCCGAGATCGTGGTCGGCGACGGTTTTGTTTTGTGCAGCGACGGGTTGTGGGAGCAAATCACGCCTGAAGAAATGATCAAGGCCTTGGAAGCCGGGGCGCTTAGCGTAGAAGCCAAGACTTTGGTGAAGCGGGCGACGGAGCGCGGCGGCGCCGACGGCGACAATGTCACGATCGCGATGGCGCGCGCCGATGTTGGGGGGAAGGAAAAACGCCGCGGTGGCGGACTATTCGGCCTGTTCTCGTCCTAGCGCCGGATCGCCGTAAATCACAGGCAAGAGTGAGACTTACCCGGATCCTTCCTTTCTAAACGCCAGCCCCAGCTTTATCGCGCGCGTTGACCCGGCGGGTTATTCTGCTATCCAATTTGGCAACTGGCCGACCATGGGCCATATGCACTGGCGAGGAGGCCGGCATGCGACTGTTCATGGCGCTCTTTAGCGTGGCTGCGCTGACGGTCCTGCACGGCACCGCGTGGGCGCAATTCGACATTAAGAAAGTCGACCGTTCGGTCGTGCGCGTCCAAATGGTTCTGGTTAAGGACGGCAAGATGCGGCCGGGCGGGCATGGCACGGGCTTCGTCGTGAGCAGCGACGGTTATATCGTAACCAACAACCATGTCGTATCCCCCGATCGGTCCAAACTTCCGCCGGGTGTGGACCTGCAGTTTCGTATCCCCGATGGTAGCTTCAAACGATTATTGCCGGTCCAGATCGTGGCGACCTATCCGAAGCTCGACCTTGCCATCATCAAGGTGCAGGGGCTCAACCGGCCTGCCGCGACGTTGTCGGCCGCCGCGCACGGCGAAGCGCCACAAGTCGGCGACAAGGTGTTCGCGGTCGGCTACCCAGGGGCCGCAGATGCGGGTACGGAAAGCGCCATCCGATCGACACTCACCAGCGGGATTGTTGGAAAGATGTTCATGGGCCGTGGCGGGCGCGAGCAAGCCGACCGACCGGTTGTCCAGCACGATGCCGGCATAAGCCCGGGAAATTCGGGCGGACCGCTTTTCAACAACTGCAACGAAGTTGTTGGCGTGAATACGTTCGTTGCGACATCGCGTTTCATCGTGAGCCGCGAAGGTGGCCGGATCGTGGCCCGCGGCGCGGCCGTGGCGGGCGTGTACTACTCGCCGCATGTGACCTCGGTCATAAAAATCCTGAAGGAAAAGGGGATCAGCTTCAAAAGCAGCTCCTCGATTTGCAAGATCGCGGCGCCCGGCCAGGACCCGATGATCTTCGTCTATATCGGTCTCGCGGTTCTGCTGGCCGCCTCGTCCTTGTTACTTGCGCTGCGCAAGCCCCGCGAACGGGTGGTCAAGGTAGTTGAGACCTATAGCCAAATGCTGCGCCGCAAGGGACATGCGCGGACCGACGATGGTATTGCGTCGCGCCCCGGTGGCTCCTCCGGGCACCCAGTGTCCGATTCGGCCGCAACGGCGGGCGGGGCTGCCAGTCCACGCTGGACGATGTCCGGATCCGATGGCGCGGGAAAGGCAGTTCGGTTGAGCCTCACCGAGGCGCAGTTCGTGAATGCGCCGCAAGGCCTGGTGGTTGGCCGCCAGCAAGCAAGTTCCGATCTGGTGCTTTCCGATGCCAGCGTTTCGCGTAGTCATGCGCGTTTCAAACTCACCGGAGGGACCCTGTCGGTCGAAGATCTTGGCTCGGCCAACGGGACGCGGGTCGACGGCCAACAAGTTGGCGAAGGCAAGACGGTGAAGTTGTCGGACAGCGCCGTTGTCGAATTCGGCGACGTAAAGGTGACGCTGTCCCGCAGCTAGTACTCTGCGCCGCAGTGTCCGTGCCGGCGCGGCGACGGCCGGGACAGGCGGCATGCATTTTCGAACGTCCGAGGACGCGAACCACGGGATGATCAAATCGCTCGCATTGGTTCGACTGCTGGCCCTGCTCATGCCGGCCGCGCTCGGCGCATTTCCCGCGCGCGCTGAATTTGAGATTGCAAAAGTTGATCCCAGCGTCATTCGCATCCAGCACATCCTCAAACGCGGCGAGGTTGACAGTTTCGGGCCGCATGGGTCGGGTTTCGTCATAAATGATCAGGGGTATGCGGTCACCAACCAACATGTATTGCTCCCGCCGCAGCTGTCGGGCGGGGCCCGGCATGTTGGGTTGTTCGTGCCGGATGGCGGGTGGTCAAAAGACAAATTGCGCCCGGTAACAGTGATCTGGGAATCCGCAGAACTCGACTTGGCGATCATCCGGGTCGACGGCTTGAAGCGTCCGGCGGTTTCAATCTCGGCGCTGCAACACACGAAGTCGCCGAAAAAGGGCGACAAGGTCTATGCGGTAGGGTTCCCCGGCGCGGCCGATGCGTCCCCTGGCGGAGCGCTTAGCACAACATTGACGTCCGGCATTGTCGGCAAGGTTTTTATCGGGCGGGGCGGGCGCGATCAAACGGACCGACCGATAATCCAGCACGAGGCGGGCGTAAGCCCCGGCAATTCCGGCGGACCGCTTTTCAATGACTGCAACCAGGTGATCGGCGTGAATACCTTCGTTGCCACGTCGAAATTCATCGTTCGACGCGAGGGCAGCCGGGTGGTGGCGCGCGGCGCCGCAGTCTCGGGGGTCTACTACTCGCCCCATGTGAGTTCGTTAATCGTTGCTCTCAAGGCCCGCAACATTCCGTTCAGATCGACGACGACCCTATGTGTTCCGGCCGGTTCCGGCTCGACGATGACGATTGTCCTTTCGGTTGTCTTGGCGGTGCTTTTGGCCGCCGCGGCGTCGGCGCTGATCGTGCTGCGGCGTCCCCGCGAGCGGGTCGTGCAAGTTGTCGAAACGTACAGCCAGATGTTGCGGCGCAAGGGCGAAGTCGAGGCGGCGGCAGGTCGGCCGATCGCAACGGCGCCCAGGGGCGCTGTCGGCACGGTTCCAAGGCAGCATCCAATGCCGGCGGTACAGGCGGCGGGCTCAATGCCGGCAGCGCCTGGCGGCGGCCTGGCGTCGAGCAACGGCTGGGCGTTATCGGGTTTCGACAGCGACGGCAAGGCTGTGCGGCTGACAGTGGCCAAAGAAGCGCTGGCGCGGGCCGCGCGTGGGCTGGTTATCGGACGGCAGGAATCGCTGTCTGATCTGGTGTTGGATGACACAACCGTCTCGCGTCGCCATGCGCGGGTCGTCGAACTCGAAGGCGGCGTGGGCATTGTTGATCTAAACTCATCAAACGGCACGGCAATCGACGGCCAGCTATTGGCCCCCTACAAGGATCCCATAGCGCTGCATACCGGCGCGAAGATCGAATTTGGCGACGTTAAGCTGACTTTCAGTTGGACGTGACGCAGCGGAACATGCCGCTTTGCGCATAGCCGGTCCCTGCCAGATCGTGTGTGTCACCGACAGAGTTGTGTCATACTTATTACCAAGGGGCGCTGGGAAGGATTTCGTCTGGCTGCTCACATTGCCATGGAGAAGTTCGTGCGACGCATCGTTTTTCTCGTGATTGCCGGCATTGTTTCGGTCGGCTGGTCAGTCCCTGCTGTCGCCCAGTTTGATTCGACGTTAGTCGACAAGTCGATCGTGAGGATCTTTTCCAAAGTTCGAAAAGACGGCAAGGTTGGCTGGGCCTCGGGCACGGGATTTGTGCTTAACCGACAAGGCTTCGTCGCCACGAACAATCACGTTATCGACAATAATGTCGAGATCATCGTGCCCGACGGTAGCTATGAGAAAAAGCTCAAAGGCACAGTGGTTTGGGCCGACAAAAACGTCGACCTTGCGGTGATTCGCGTCCAGGGCCTGAACCGCCCAGCGGTGCCGCTGGCAGTACCGGAACCGGTCAAGGGCCACCCGGTCTATGCAGTCGGGTTCCCGGGCCGCGGCGATGAGATGGGAACGCGGCCGTCGCTCGATACGACAGTCACGTCGGGAGTTGTCGGCAAGGTGTTTATCGGTGGCCACAATATCCGCAACCGCGAGACAATGCGCCGGTTGGTCCAGCACAATGCGCAAATCAATCCGGGAAACTCCGGCGGCCCGCTGATCAACAACTGCAACCAGGTCATTGCCATAAATACCTACGGCAAGACGGCGCTGCTCAAAATCCTGCGCCACCCGAAGACCGGCAAACCGATCGCTGTCGGATCGGTTCCGGCCGGTATCTTCATTGGCTCACATGTCTCGGTACTGATCAGCAATTTGAAGGCACGCAACATCAGTTACACGCCGGCACTCGAAGCATGCATAATCCTCAAGGGCGGCGGCACGATCATCAAGCAGATCGTCCAGGGCGGCACGCCGGTCGATATGTACATTTATATCGGCGCGGCGTTTCTGGTCGGTACGGCCGGGATTGCACTGGCGCTGCGCAAGCCGCGCGAACGTATCGTCAAGGTCGTGGAGACCTACAGCCAGATGCTGCGCCGCAAAGGCAGCGATGGCGGCGGAAGCCAGGCGGCACGTGCGGCGCCGGCCGCCGGACGGGTGGCGGGCGGCACTATCGGCAAAGCGGCGGCGGCTGGCGTGGCTCCGGCGGCGAGCGGGGCGGGATGGCTATTGTCTGGCCTTGATCGTTCCGGTCACGCGGTGCGGCTTGTCGTAACCGACGGCGAATTGCAGCGCTCTCCAAAAGGCCGTGTGATCGGACGCAAGGCTTCATTGGTGCACCACGTCCTTGGCGACCGAAGCGTATCAAGGCGTCATGCGAGGATTGTGCCGACCGGAAACGGCATCGGGGTCGTCGATCTCAACTCCTCGCATGGGACTAAAGTTGACGGCCAATCCCTCACTGCGTTCGCGGAGCCGGCGCCGATCAAGGACGGCAGCGAGATCTCGATTGGCGGCGTGGACCTCAAAGTATCGCGCCAGTGACAGCGCCGCACTGCGTCGACGCTGGTCGATCAACGTGACAGGGCGGCGCGTGCCGGCTTTCAAATTTATCAGGGCAGCGCGCGTGGGGTCGGTCTTGGACCGGCGGGGTCGGTCGCGAGCAATGGCCAGGCCAACTGTTCTGGGCGCTTTGGCATTGGGAATCGCGGTGACATTGGCTGCGGGTGATGCCCGTGCCGAGTTTGACATCGACAAGGTGAAGATCAGCGTAGTCCGAATTTTCGTTCAAAAGACCATCGACGGCCGCACCAGTCGGTGGTCGGGCTCGGGCTTCGTGATCAACGATCAGGGCTATGTGGCCACCAACCACCACGTCGTTAAGGGCGGCGAGAAGATCGAGGTGCCTGACGGCGGCTGGGAAAAGGTCCTGACCGCCAAGGTGATATGGAGCAGCGCTGACGTCGATCTGGCCGTGATAAAGGTCGATTCGCTGCAACGTCCTGCCGTTCCGTTGGCGATCTCGGAGCCCAAGCGCGGCAGCGCCGTCTGGGCGGTCGGCTTTCCTGGTCCCGGCGATAGCATGGTGCGCCGCGCCGAAGGGCGCCCTTCACTGGTGGCGACCGTGACCTCCGGCGTGGTCGGCAAGATCTTCGTTGGTGGACACAAGAGCGACAACAAAACCTTCCGGCGGATGATTCAGCACAGTGCGGAGGTCAATGTCGGCAATTCCGGCGGGCCGCTCTTTAACACCTGTCATCAGGTTATCGGTGTCCACACCTATGGCAAGCGGACGATTTTGGAGATCGTTAAAGACAAGCGAACGGGCAAGAACATCGCCGTTGGCAGGACGGCGCACGGAATCTTCAATGGATCACACGTGTCGGTGCTGATCGAGAATCTAAGGGCGCGGAAAATCACGTTCACGCCGGCGACGGGCATCTGCGCCACAAACGCACCGGGCGCAACGTTGCCGATCATGATCTATGTCTATATCGCCGCGGCGACGCTCCTGGGCAGCACGGGGCTGGCGCTCGCGCTGCGCAAGCCGCGCGAGCGTATCGTCAAAGTTGTCGAGACCTACAGCCAAATGGTGCGGCGCAAGCGAAGCGAAATGGCGGTGGTGGGGGACGAGCGGCCCAAGGTCTCAAAGCGCCCGGCGGCGGCGCACGCGGAGACCGCGGTGCCGGGCTGGCAATTCGAGGGATATGACAGCGACGGCCATAGTGTCGAGTTCGTGGTGAAAGAGGGCGAGTTGACCCGGTCGTCGGACGGCTTTTTGCTCGGCCGCCAGGAAGCGTTGGTTAACTATATGATCTCCGACCGGAGCGTTTCGCGCCGCCATGCTCGCATCGTGGCGGTGGGCCGGGATATCGGGATCGTCGATTTGAATTCGACCCACGGGACCTGGGTCAGTGGGCGCAAGCTGACTGCCAATTCCGAGCCGGTTGTGATTGAGCCGGGATCGCGCGTCGCTCTGGGCGGCGTGAGTTTCAAAGTGACCCGGCAATAGACGCCTCTGGGCCGCGCCTTGGCGTGGCCCCGATTATTTCGGCTCGCGGGCCTTCATGGCATCGGCCAGATTGGCTCCAGATTCGGCGGCTGCTCTATTTTCCTCTTGGATCCGTTCGTAAATTTCACGGCGAAGCACGGAGGCTTCGGTGGGAAAGGTGAATCCAAGCTTAATCGTCTTGCCTCGGACATCGACGACGGTCACTTCGATATTGTCGTTGATGATGACCGACTCACCGATCTTGCGTGTCAAATACAGCATGGTTTGGTCGTACCTCGACGCGTGGGATAGGGCGGGACCGTCCGACTTTACCCTTCATTAACCGCACGGCACCGATACTGGCTGGGTTCAGGCCGAGGCGCAAGTCCGGCCGAAGGACACGGGAATATCATGGATTTTAGTAAAATCCCGCTGTTCCAGGGGCTCGTGCACAAGATGGGCTGGCTTGCCCAGCGTCAGCAAGTGCTTGCCCGGAACATCGCGAACGCCAATACGCCGGGCTTCAAGCCGAAAGACATTGAAGCGCCGGATTTCAGTGCGCTGCTTGAGCGCGGTGGGCCGGGCAGCAGGGCTGGTGTCGGTGGCACCGCGACCCGTCAGCCGGCGGCCGTGCCGTTGATGGTGACCCATCCACGTCACATACCCGCGGGTCCGGGCGATGAGCAGACAAGTGCCAAGGAACACAACATCGACACCAAAGGTGCCCCAAAACGGATTAGCGGCAATGCCGTGGTGCTCGAGAACGAATTGATGAAGGTCGGTAAAACAGCGATGGACTACGAGCTCTCGACGAACATCTACAAGCGATATGTCGTGATGTTCCGAATGGCGCTCGGCCGTGGCGGTGGCTGAGCCAGCGCAGGAGGGACCACGAAATGAGCCTCGATAAAGTCCTTGGTATATCGGCCTCCGGTATGACGGTGCAGTCGGCACGCTTGCGTATCGTGGCCGAGAATATCGCCAATGCAGGTTCGCTTTCCGATACATCTGGCGGCGACCCGTACCGGCGTAAGCTCATCACCTTCAAGACGGTTTTCGATGAGACTATCGGGGCGTCGGTCGTACAGGTCGCCAACATCTCGTACGACCGTTCGAATTTCGGCCGCAAGCACGATCCCAATCATCCAGCAGCCGACAAGGACGGGTTTGTCAAGGTCCCCAACGTGAAGCCGTTAATTGAGTTGACCGATCTGCGCGAAGCGCAACGAAGCTATGAAGCCAACCTCAGTGTGATCGATGTTGCCAAACGCATGTTGCAACGCACGATCGGCATACTGAATGGATAATCAATTCCCCGCTTGCCAGGACGGCCTAGGGACGAGGAGAGCGAATGACTGTTTCCCTCAGCAACGCCCTGGCCGCCTACAGAAATGCGGCCAACAATCTTGGCAATCAAGGCCCGGAGCCCACTAAGACCGGTGCTTCTGATTTCTCCGGCTTGGTCAAGGATGCCATCGGCACGGCGACCCAAACCATGGCTCGCGGCGAGAATCTCTCTGCCCAATCGGTCGCCGGCAAGGCCGAGCTGACGGACGTGGTGACGGCCGTGACCTCTGCCGAGTTGACGCTGCAGACCGTTGTGGCGGTGCGCGACCGGGTGATCGGCGCCTATCAGGAAATCCTGCGGATGCCGATCTAGCGGGCATACCGATGGGTCCGAACGACGTTCTCGATATCGCCCGCGATGCGATCTATGTGACGCTGCAGGTCGGCGCGCCGATCATGCTGGTCGCGCTACTCGTGGGCTTGATCGTTTCGCTGTTGCAGGCACTGACGCAGATTCAGGAAATGACATTGGCCTTCGTGCCAAAAATTCTCGTCATCTTTGCCTCGTTGCTTCTGTTTCTACCCTTCATGATGAACACGTTGACTGGCTTCGCCGAACGGATGGCCGACCGCATCGTCAGTCTTGGCTAGCAGCGGGCAGCGTCCATGCTGGATCAGCTGATACCAGGTAATTTGTACGCCCTCTTCCTCGTGTTCGCGCGGGTCGGATCTGTGATCATGTTGCTGCCGGGCTTCGGCGAAGCCTATGTCAGCGCACGCATTCGCTTGATGTTCGCGCTCGTCCTTTCGGTCGTGCTGCTGCCAATTGTGGCGAAGCATCTGCCAGCCATGCCCGCTTCACCGTTTCAGCTGGTGATCCACTTCGGTATCGAGATCCTGATCGGTCTGTTCATCGGCGGAGCGGTACGCATTCTCGTCTCTGCGCTGCAGATAGCCGGAACCGTGGTTGCATACCAGACGAGCTTGGCGAACGCCCTTGTCTATGATCCGGCCTCGGCCCAGCAAAGCGCGCTGACGAGTACCTTCCTTGCAACCACCGGTGTGATGCTGATCTTCACCACCAATCTGCACCATTTGATGCTCGGCGGGATTGTGGAGAGCTATCAGCTCTTCGCTGTCGGAAAATCGCTGCCGGTCGCCGACATGTCGGAAACCGCCTCAAGATTGCTGGGCCGCGCCTTTGTGCTGGCCATGCAGATTGCCGCGCCGTTCGTTGTGGTGGGTTTGCTGTTCACGCTTGGCGTCGGCCTGGTGAACCGGCTGATGCCTCAGGTTCAGGTCTTTTTTGTTGCCATGCCCATGCAAATTGCGATTGGTATATTTGTTCTGATGCTCACCGTATCGGCGGCCATGATGTGGTTCCTTGGTGCGTTCGAAACCGAACTTCGCACACTGTTCACGGGGAGTTGAGCAGTGGCCGAGGAAACCGAAGACTCACAAAAAACCGAGGAACCGACACCGAAACGGTTGGAGGATGCGAGACGAAAGGGTCAAGTCGCCTCCTCCCGCGAAGTCAATCACTGGTTCATTATTCTGGCTGGAGCGGTCTCGTTCATGGCGCTCGCGCCTGGCATGAGCAACGGGATTGTTCGTGCGATATCTCGCTTTGTCACTGAACCCGATCTGATCATCGTCGGCAGTGCCGGTATCGGCGCCGCGCTGAAAGGCATGCTGGGAGAGGTTTTGCTGGCGGTTATGCCGGTGATCATGTTGCTGGTTATCGCGGCGATCCTGGCGGGTGTGGTCCAGTCCGGTCTGGTCTTTTCAGGCGAGCGGATCAAACCCGAACTTTCGAAAATTTCCATTGCCAAGGGCGCCAAGCGCCTTTTCTCGCTCAAGTCGGTCGCCGAATTCGTCAAGAGCATCCTCAAGCTCATCGTTGTTGGCGGTGTGGTCACGCTGCTGTTCATCCCGATCTTTGATGATTTGACGAGCATAACGACCATGCCGATCAAGGCGACAATGACTTTGTTGCAGTCGCTCGCCGTCCGGCTCTTCATTGGCGTGTTAGCCGTATTGAGCGTGATTGCCATAATCGATTTCCTTTATCAGCGGTTCGAGCACACAAAGTCGATGCGGATGAGCCGTCAGGAAATCAAAGACGAGCTCAAGCAGACCGAGGGCGATCCCCAGGTTAGGGCGCGGCTGCGGCAAATCCGGACCGAACGCGCGCGCCGTCGCATGATGGCCGCCGTGCCCAAGGCCGACGTGGTTATCACCAACCCGACGCACTTTGCCGTGGCGCTCAAATACGATCCGCAGGAGATGTCGGCGCCGCGCCTGGTCGCCAAGGGCGCCGACGCCATAGCTGAACGTATTCGCGAAGTGGCGCGTGATCACAATATCCCCCTGGTCGAGAACCCGCCATTGGCCCGCTCGCTCTTTGCGAGCGTCGACTTAGAGCAGGAAATCCCCGCCGAACACTATAAAGCCGTCGCTGAGATCATCAGCTACGTGTTCCAATTGAAAGGCCGGGCAATGCCGAATTGAACATTTAGCGCTTGGCAAATAAATCAAAGACTGCAACAAATAAATCGTTCATAAGTACCTTGCATCCAGTAATGATGTTAGAGGGCCCCGCCACGAATTCTCAGCCTGGGCTTTTGGAACCCTTGCCGAAGTTGCCCGCCGTTGGTCGGCGCCGGCGAACCAGCCGCGTTATGTTCGTGATGTACGCTGCGGCGATATTTGCTGTTGCCGCGGCCACCGGGTTTTTGCTGACCCGTTACAACGCTGCCGGACTCCCGCCAATGTGGCAGGCAGTGATCGCCATTGCCTTGCCGGGCACCATGTTCGTGGCGGCTTTGATTGTCGTCGTGCGAACGCGCGGCGTGGAGGACAAGGTCCTTGATGTGATCCTCGGCGCCTATGAATCGCTGCGCGCGCCGCGAATTATCATCGGTCCCGATGGTACGGCGGTCTACGCGAATTCGGCATTCTTGAAAATGTTCGGCGGCAATGTTCGAACCACCCTTGAGGCAATGCGCCGCCAGCTTGCGGACAACCCCGAAGCCATACGCGAGATCGCAACATTGCAGTCGCTGGCGGCGGAAGGCACGCCAGGTCACGCCGAGATCCAAATCCCCGATCCGTCCGGGCGGCGGGAGTGGCGCAGTATCGAAACCTCGCCGCTGACTGGCTTTCCGCACTATGTCGTGCTGCGGATCGAGGACACGACGACCCGGCGCGAGATGGAACAGATCATTCGCGAGGAGCAGGAAAAGCTCATCGACTTCCTCGAGAACGCGCCGATCGGTTTCTATTCGGTCGATGGTGACGGTCGTTTCATCTTTGCCAATCACACGCTTGCAAAATGGCTCGGCACGACGCCGGAAGCGGTTCTCTCCGGACGCCAGAGGCTGCAAGACTTTGTCATTAACGACACCAAGAATACTGATTTTCCATTTGACCCGTTTTGCGGTGATGGCAGCCAGCGGGCGGGCGAGGTGACCTTGCGCGGTGTCCACGGCCAGACGCTGCAGGCACATGTGAGCCAGAGCGTCGTACCGAGCGAGTTGGGCGGTTTGCGTACTCGCTCGGTGGTGCGCGACCTGACGCCGGAACGCGAGATGGCGGCCGCGCTGGAGCGCTCTGAGTTGCAGTTCAAGCGTCTCTTCGAGTATGCCCCGGTGGGCATCGCCCTGCTGGATCTTGACGGCAAAATCAACCAAAGCAACCGGGCCTTCCTGCGCCAGTTCTCGCCGCGCGTTGGCGGCGATGTGCGTGGCAAGGATTTGGCGGCGTTGGTATCGAATGAGGGGCGGAGCGAGCTGCTCGCGTGCCTCAACCAAGTGGCAGCCGGCGAGCAGCGCGACACGCCGTTCGATGTGACCCCCGCCAATCAATCCGAAATATCGGTTTCTGTTTTTCTCAACAGGGTCGAGGATCAAGCAGGGCGGGTCGCCGGTGTCATTGCCCATTGCCTCGACACCACCGATCAGCGAAAGCTCGAAGTTCAGTTTGCCCAGTCGCAAAAAATGCAGGCTGTTGGACAGCTCGCTGGCGGCGTGGCCCATGATTTCAACAACTTGCTGACGGCAATGATCGGGTTTTGCGATCTATTGCTGCTGCGTCATAAGCCGGGCGAGCAGTCCTTCGCCGACATCATGCAGATCAAGCAGAACGCCAACCGGGCGGCGAACCTTGTGCGGCAGTTGCTCGCCTTCTCGCGTCAGCAAACGCTGAAGACCAAGGTGCTGAATGTCACCGATGTGCTGGCCGAGCTTGCACATCTTCTGCGCCGGTTGGTCGGCGAGAACATCAGCCTGGAAATGGTTCACGGCCGCGACCTCGGGCCGATCCGCTGCGATCAGGGCCAGTTGGAGCAGGTGATCATCAACCTCGTGGTCAATGCACGCGATGCCATGCCCAATGGCGGAACCGTCACAATCCGAACGAAGAACGTCTCGCCCGACGCGCCTGAGCGTCATGGCCATGAGATGCTCACACCCGGCAACTACGTCCTGATCGAGGTGATCGACGAAGGCTGCGGCATTCCCAGAGAGCATCAAGGTCGCATCTTCGAGCCGTTCTTTTCCACCAAAGAGGTGGGCTCTGGCACGGGGCTTGGTTTGTCCACGGTATATGGCATCGTCAAGCAGACCGGCGGCTTCGTTTTCGTGGACAGCGCCCCGGGCAACGGCGCGAAATTCGGCGTCTTTCTGCCGCAGCACGAAGCCGACGATGTGGCCGAAGAGGTCGAGACAGCGCAGAGCGCCAAGGAAGGCGCGCGCGATCTTACCGGCGTCGGCACGGTGCTCTTGGTAGAGGATGAGGACGCTGTGCGCATGTTCAGCGCCCGCGCGCTCCGCGACAAGGGCTACACCGTTCTCGAGGCCAAAAGCGGCGAGTCCGCCATCGACGTGTTGAATGGCAAGGGGGGCGAGATCGATTTGCTCATCACGGATGTGGTGATGCCGCAGATGGATGGCCCGACGTTAATCCGCGAGGTTCGCGAGAAACTGCCGGAAATCAAGGTGATTTGTATTTCCGGCTATGCCGAGGATGCCTTTCGCAAGAAGCTCGACCAGTCGGCCGATATCCATTTCCTGCCCAAACCGTTCAGCCTTAACCAATTGGCGGGTACGGTCAAAAAGGTGATGGCGACAGGGGTCTGACTGGCGATTGCCGGCGGCAATACTTGGATTTTGCGAAACTCCTATCCTGTCGAAGCGTAAAATTTCCGTCACGGTCCGGCCGGCGCAGCTTGCTCTGTCCGTCCAGCCTAATTAGCCTGATGAGCCAGGCCGCCCACCGCGCATGCTTGGCGGAAAATCGGCTCTTTGTGATAGCGAAATCAACCGGATAGGCGCTGATGTCCAACGAGCACCGCAATGCCCTGCCGCAGGGATATCAGCTCGACGAGTACGTGATCGACCGTATCCTGGGCGCGGGTGGCTTTGGCATCACCTATTTGGCGCATGAGAGAACGCTTGATCGCAGTGTTGCGATCAAGGAGTTCCTGCCGCGCGATCTCGCCGTGCGCGGCGAGGACGGTAGCTCAATCCATCCGGTCAGTTCATCCGACCAGGAGGATTTCGCCTACGGGCTAGAGCGCTTTCGCGAAGAAGCGCGAACGCTGGTGAACTTCCGCCACCCAAACATCATTCCCGTCCATCGCCTCATGGAAGCGAACGGGACGGCGTATCTTGTCATGGAGTACGAAGACGGCGACAGTCTCCAAAAGATCGTCGAGCGCGAAAGCACGCTTGACGAAAACATGGTTATGGGCGTTCTCCTGCCCATACTCGACGGCCTGGGGCAGGTTCACCAAGCGGGGTTTCTGCACCGGGACATCAAGCCGGGCAACATCTATATCCGCAGCGACGGCTCGCCGGTGCTGATCGATTTCGGCGCTGCCCGGCAGGCCCTGGGCGCGAAGAGCCGCAGCATGACCGCGGTGGTCAGTGTCGGCTATGCGCCGATGGAGCAGTATTCGGTGCGCGGCAAGCACAGCGCGGCTACCGATATTTATGCCCTTGGAGCCACGGCCTACCGTGCCGTCGCGGGCACACGGCCACCGGATGCCGTTGAACGGATCGAAAACGACCCGTACATTTCAGCCGCCGTGGCGGCGAAGGGCCCCTACAGCGACGCTCTCCTGGCGGCGATCGACTGGGCGCTGCGAATGGACGCGGCTGCGCGTCCGCAATCGATCGGCGAATGGCGGGCGGTGCTGACCGGAGAGGCGCTCGCGCCAACGGTGCTGGGCGCTGCCGACATCGCGCCATCCCAGGCCGGGAGCACGGCGACCGCCAGGACCGACGAGGCTGCTGCCACCGGGCGCGCGCGCATCGCCATGATCACGCCGGGGTCAAGGGATGACAGCACGGATCCTACGACGATGCGCCAGGACGGCGCGGGACCATCGAAGGCGCTGCCCTGGATCGCCGGGGGGTTGACCGCGTTGATCGCGGCTTCTGCGACAGGAGCTGGCTGGCTTTGGTACGAGGCGCATGAGGATGCCAGCCGTGAAGCGCAGGCGCGAATTGCCACCGAACGAATGATTGCCAAGGAGGCCGGCAAGCGACGTAAGACCGAAGAAGCACGCCGGCTGGCCGAGGAGAAGCGCCGCCGCGCTGCTGAAGAAGCCCAGAAACGTGCGACGGAAATCGAACGCCGCAAGCGCGAAGAAGTTGAGGCGGCACGCCGCGAAGCGGAGCGTAAGCGCACCGCGGCGTCGCGTAAAAGCGCCGAGGCCGAACGAAAACGTATCGAAGAAGCCAAACGCCGCGCAAAAGGCATTGGCCAATATAGGCTCACAATCATCAATAAGTGCAACCGGGTCAGCGCGGCCTATGTCGCGTACCGCGTCCGTAACGACACAGGTCAGTGGATCACGCATGGGTGGATACGGGTCAACCGCGGCGGCCGTGCCTATCGTCGCTTGGCGACACGCAATCGCATCATCTATGTCTATGCCCGCGCCGGCGGGCTGCAATGGGGTGCCCAAGGGCAGCCGGGTGCCATTCGCCGTTGGGTGCGCTCCCAAAGCTTTGCCCATGCGACCGGCCCTATTCGCGGAGCCGGGGCTCGGTTGGTTTGGTTTCACAAAAAGTCGATCGCCCAGAATACAACCGGATACGAATGGACGCTGGTCTGCACGAACTAGAGCACGATCGCGTCACGGTGATCTAGCGCGAGCGCGCGAGACCGCCCGCACTTCTCCGAGCGGGGCCGCCTTCATAAAATTCCTCAAATGAAAATCTGGCCGCGCAAAAGGCGGGGCGTCAGCCTTCTTTAACCGGAACGCCGCCTACACTTGGCGCAGGGGCCCGGCCATTCGGCTGGCTCGCTCCGAGCGGACCAAGACGTCCGGTCATTTGCCCATGCAGACTCTGGATTGTGGCGCTTCCGGTACGCACGAAAAGGAAGGGTAACAGGGCATGAACCATGCAGGCCAGGCCCGCACCGAGCAAGCGAACGCCATACCATGACGCCACCGAAAAGTGCTCGCCATAGCTTTCCCCCACTGACTGGGGGTGTTCGACAAATAGTCGCCTCAACATCCTGCGCGTGCTCCGTTCATCAGCTTGCTTCATCGGCTTGTAGGATCACAGGCTACCGTAAATCGGCTAAAATATCATTTTTGATTCTTGCGTATCTCGCAGAAATGTTAGAAAATTAATCCGGATTAAATGATATTTGAGGTAATATATCCTATGGATAACATAGATAGAAAAATTCTACACTCCCTACAGGATGACAGCTCCCGGTCCCTGGCGGAGATCGCCGAATTAGCGGGCCTGTCGCCGACCCCATGCTGGCGGCGGATACAGAACCTGGAGAAAGCAGGTGTTATCAAAGGGCGGGTGGCGTTGCTTGATGCCGAGAAGCTCAATGTCGGCACCACGGTGTTCGTCCGCATCAAGACCAGCCAGCACAATTACGAATGGCTTGAAGATTTCGCCCAGGCGGTAGCCGGGATTGACGAAGTCGTCGAGTTCTATCGCATGAGCGGTGATATCGATTATTTGCTGCGAGTGGTAGTGCCGGATATTGCGGGCTACGACGCGGTCTACAAGCGTTTGATCAAGGTGGCCGATCTGGCAGATGTGAGCTCCAGCTTCGCGATGGAGAAGATCAAGTCGACGACGGCGCTGCCGCTTACCTACGTGGACTGATCTTTCCCATCCGTATCCGCACGCTCCGTCTTCGAGAAGGACAGCCCATTTATTGTCGGTACAGCCGGACCCGCCAGCGGTCGACCCGGCTGCCGATGCGTGATTCGCCCTGGCAGATGATCTCACCGGCCGGGTTGGGCTGGCAGGTCAGATGATCGGCCCACCAACCGCCATTGTCGCGCGTGCCGGTATGGCAGCGCGAATCGGAATCGTCGATCAGTATGAGGGCGCCATTGCGCTTGATCGTGGCAAAGGAGCTGCACATTTCACGCTTCGCCTCGCGGTAGAAGATCATGTTGCCCTTGCCGTTTTTGTCGAAGCAGTACTGCGCGACGCCGGGCAGCTGGGTTGCACTGTGGCGAAAGGGGTCTGTACGCCAACAGCCAATCGCGAACTTAAGCGTCTTGTCGCCCTGGTTTTTGGGCGCTGTCATGGTGCCGCTGCCGCGCTTTTTGGCTGCTTGTGCCGCGCGTTTTGCCTTCTCTGCTTCGTTCTTGGCTTTAGCCGCCTCGCGCTTGGCTTTCGCGGCTTTGGCTTTCGCCTGGGCGGCCTTGCGTTGCAGTGCCTCGATCTCGGCGGCCTGGTGTTTGGCCGCGGCGGCCGCGTCCTTGGTGTTGAGGTAGTAGGGAAAGAGCACGATCGCGATCAGAATGAAGGTGCCCATCGCCGAAGCGAAAAGATCGAGCGCGGAAACCGAGAAGACGGCGAGGGTGCGGTTGCGGTGCTTCATGGCATGGGCGTTGGTGTGGGCGCCAGCATGGCGGCATGTGTCATTGCTTGTGTAACCTTACCTGCCAGGTCGCGCCGGAACTCGAGCCGCCCTCGCACCAAACGACGCCAGACGTATCTGGTGCGCATTCCAGCTTGTCGGCGGTCCAAACGCCCTTGTCCTTCTGGTCGATATTGCAGCGCGCGTCTGTGTCCCTGATCGTGATCTGCTCGCCGGTTCGCTCGATCGAGGCGTAGGCCGAACAGACGAATGTTTCCGTTGTGCGGAAGTACATCATGTTGCCCTTGCCGCTCTTGCCGAAGCAATACTGTGAGACACCGGGCTTGTGGCGTGGGCTGTGGCGGAATGGGTCCGTACGCCAGCATCCCTTGGCGAACTCCAGAGACTTGGACTTCTTGCCGCCCTTGGGCAGCTTCATGGGGCCACCGGATCTTGGTATCTCGGCGCGCGACTTCTCTGCCTCCGAGCGCGCCTTGGCGGCCTCGGCGCGCGCGGCGCGCTCCTCACCTTCAGCCGATTTGACACGCCGCTTTAGCGTGTCCACCTGCCCTGATTGTTTCTGCATGGTGCGGATCAAGGTTTGGTTTTTCAGATAATACGGGAACAGGACGATCGTGATCAGGATGAACGTCCCCATCGCCGACGCGAAAAGGTCGAGCGCAGACAGACTAAAAACCTGGAGCTCTCGGGGTGGGCGTCTCACGGGCGTACTGATTGCTGTCCGTTCGTGGCGCGGCGTCGGCGTAGTGCCTTCCCAGGCAGTGTTGCCTTAAGGGGCATTATGGGGAGGCGTCCGGTCGCACCGCAAGGGTCGGGACGGAAATGCATGCGAATTCGAGAAAGAACACTTGTAGAACGAGAACATATGCAGTACACAATAACGCATTCGGACGCCATTGAGGGCTGCGTTGCATCGCCGCAGCCCCTGTGAAATAAGAGGGATATTCCATGGCACAATCTGCGCTTCGGCTGGTCGAGCAGGACACGATGGACCGCGAAAAAGCACTGGACTCCGCGCTCAGCCAAATCGAGCGGGCCTTCGGCAAAGGCTCGATCATGAAGCTCGGCCAGAATCAGGAGCTGGCCGATGTCGAGGTTGTCTCGACGGGTTCGCTCGGGCTCGATATTGCGCTGGGGATCGGTGGCTTGCCGCGCGGCCGCGTCGTGGAAATCTACGGACCGGAAAGCTCGGGCAAGACGACCCTGGCGCTGCATGCGATTGCCGAGGCGCAAAAGAAAGGCGGCACCTGCGCCTTCATTGACGCCGAGCACGCGCTCGACGCCGCCTATGCTCGCAGGCTGGGTGTCGATATCGAAGAGCTGCTGATTTCGCAGCCCGATGCAGGCGAGCAGGCACTGGAGATCGCCGACACGCTGGTGCGTTCCGGCGCGATCGACGTACTGGTTGTTGATTCGGTCGCAGCGCTGGTGCCGCGGGCCGAACTCGAAGGCGAGATGGGCGACACTCATGTAGGGCTCCAGGCGCGATTGATGAGCCAGGCACTGCGCAAGCTCACCAGCTCGATTGCGCGGTCGCACACGCTGGTTATCTTCATCAATCAGATCCGTATGAAAATCGGCGTAATGTTCGGCAGCCCCGAGACGACCTCGGGCGGCAATGCGCTCAAGTTCTATGCCTCCGTTCGCCTCGACATCCGACGCATTGGTGCGATCAAGGACCGCGAAGAGGTTGTCGGCAACCAGACCCGCGTCAAGGTGGTCAAGAACAAGATGGCGCCGCCTTTCAAGGTGGTTGAGTTCGATATCATGTACGGGCGGGGCATCTCCAAGACCGGCGAGTTGCTCGATCTGGGCGTGCAAGCTGGGATCGTAGATAAGTCGGGTGCCTGGTTCTCTTACAACGACCAGCGGATCGGACAGGGCCGCGAGAATGCAAAGACATTCCTCAGCGAAAATCCGGACATTGCGGGCGCGATCGAGGCCTCGGTCCGTGAGAATGCGGGCCTTGTCGCGGACGCCATGCTCGCGGGCCCGGTGAGCGACGACGAGGCGGTTCCAACCGCCACTGCGCTGCCGGAGCCTGAGGGAACCGACGATCAAGGATAGGCTGGGGGCCGGTTGAGCGAGTTGGATTGATGGACGGGCGCGCGACGTTTGTTGCGCGCCCTTTCCGTTCACTGAGGGTGCTCAGCAGTCGTGGTCGGGGCGCGCTGGTGGACAGCGGGCCGGGCAGGGGATAAACAAAGATGTCCCGTGCCTGAGGCCGCTTGGTGGCTCCTTGTCGCTCGGGCTTTCCGCCGGCCCGCTGGGTTCCTAAGTATTTTGATATGACCACCGCCAACGAGATTCGGGCCGCGTTCCTCGATTATTTCGGGCAGCACGGCCATGAAGTTGTCTCATCTTCTCCACTGGTGCCGCGTAACGACCCAACCTTGCTGTTCACCAATGCCGGCATGGTGCAGTTCAAGAATGTATTTCTCGGGGCCGAGAAGCGGGACTACGTGCGGGCGGTAACATCGCAGAAATGTGTGCGTGCGGGCGGCAAGCATAATGACCTGGAGAACGTCGGCTACACTGCACGGCATCACACCTTCTTTGAGATGCTCGGCAATTTTTCGTTTGGCGACTATTTCAAGGATGTCGCGATCGAACTCGCCTGGAATCTTGTAACCAAGGAGTTTGGCTTGCCTGCCGAGAGGCTGGTTGCCACGGTCTATGCGCAGGACGATGTGGCATATGATCTTTGGAAGAAGATCGCTGGCCTTCCCGATGAGAGAATCATCCGCATCGCCACCAGCGATAATTTCTGGGCGATGGGCGATACCGGCCCGTGTGGACCGTGTTCGGAGATTTTCTTCGATCATGGCGACAAGATCCCGGGGGGACCGCCGGGAAGCGCGGATGAAGACGGCGACCGTTTCATCGAGATCTGGAACCTTGTCTTCATGCAGTTTGAGCAGGTAACGCCGGCGGACCGGGTTGCCTTGCCGCGTCCGTCGATTGACACAGGCATGGGCCTGGAACGCATGACGGCGGTGCTGCAGGGAACACACGACAACTATGAGATTGATCTTTTACGTGGCCTGATCGAAGCTTCGGCGGAAGCAACCGGCACCCCTCCCGACGGGGAGCGGGCGGTCTCGCACCGGGTCATCGCCGACCACATGCGAGCCTGTTGCTTCCTTATTGCAGATGGCGTCCTGCCTTCCAATGAGGGGCGCGGCTATGTGCTCCGCCGGATCATGCGGCGCGGTATGCGCCATGCCCATATGCTGGGGTCTAAAGAGACGCTCATGCACCGGCTGGTGCCCGTACTGGTCCGTTCCATGGGGCAGCATTTTCAGGAACTGGTGCGCGCCGAGGCGCTGATCACCGAGACATTGCGGCTGGAGGAAACGCGTTTCCGGGCCACGCTCGAACGCGGCCTGAAACTCCTGGAGGAAGAAACCGACCAGCTTGGTGACGGGCGGGCGCTGGACGGCGAAGTCGCGTTCAAGCTCTACGACACGTATGGCTTTCCGCTCGACCTGACCCAGGACATTTTGCGGGGCCAGGGGCGTTCGGTCGACACGGCCGGATTTGACAAGTCGATGGAGGCGCAGCGCAAGGCCGCGCGGAGTGCCTGGCGGGGCTCCGGCGAGACCGCCGACGAGGCCGTGTGGTTCGATCTCCGTGAGGAGGTCGGCGGCACTGAGTTCCTTGGCTACGACGCGGAGACCGCCGAGGGCCAGATTGTGGCGCTGGTTGTGGACGGCGCGTCGGTGAAGTCGGCTGATACGGGCGCCGAAGTCGATGTAGTGGTCAATCAAACGCCATTTTACGCCGAATCCGGCGGCCAGATTGGCGACACCGGCGTGATGTTTACAAGCCAAAGCGTCGAGGCAGCCGTGAACGATGTCCAGAAGCGTGCCGGGACGCTTCATGTTCATAAGGCAAAGATCGCCAAGGGTACGCTTAGGGTGGGCGATGCGGCGGAGCTGCGCGTCGATGGCGCCCGGCGGGCAAAAATCAGGGCCAACCACTCGGTGACGCATCTGGCGCATGAGGCTTTGCGTCGGCGGCTCGGTGACCATGTGACCCAGAAGGGCTCGCTCGTGGGGCCCGAGCGCATGCGTTTTGACTTCAGCCATCCCAAGCCGCTGAGCGATACGGAAATCATGGACGTCGAGCGCGAGGTGAACGATCGGATCCGCCGTAACACCGAAGTGCTGACACGGCTCATGGAGCCCGATGCTGCTATCGAGGCAGGGGCATTGGCGCTGTTCGGCGAAAAATATGGCGACGAGGTCCGCGTGTTGTCCATGGGCGACGACGAGGCGCGCGACTTCTATTCGACCGAACTTTGCGGCGGCATCCATGTTCGGCGCACCGGTGATATCGGGCTCTTCAAGATCGTTGGAGAAAGCTCGGTCGCGGCCGGCGTGCGCCGTATCGAGGTGTTAACGGGCGCCGCGGCGGAAGACTATCTGCGCAAGGCCGATGCTGCGGTTGCCGCGGCCGCGGCAGCGCTCAAGGTGGGGCGGGCAGATTTGCCGGACAGGTTGGCCGGCCTGATTGAGGAGCGGCGCCGACTTGAGCGCGAATTGGCCGATGCCAAGCGCACGCTCGCGGCCGGCGGCGGTGGCCGCGATGCGGGCCCGGAGATCAAAGAGCTGAATGGCGTGAGCTTTACCGCGCGGAGTTTGCAGGACGTGCCGGCGAAGGAACTGAAATCGCTCGCAGACGACCTGAAGCGAAAGCTCGGCTCGGGCGTTGTCGCGCTCGCGACGTCGGTCGAGGGCAAAGCTTCGTTGGTCGTGGGGGTGACCGAGGATCTGAGCGGCCGGCTGAGCGCAGTCGATTTGGTGCGAATTGGCGCCGAGGCGCTGGGCGGCAAGGGCGGCGGCGGCCGGCCTGAGATGGCGCAAGCCGGCGGGCCAGATGGCGCTATGATCGATGCCGCGCTCGCCGCAATCGAGGCCGCGCTTGGCAACGCCGCTTGAGTGGCCTGCGCTAGTGGACCAGTCCAACAGCGCAACTAACCCTGTTCTCGATGCGATCGCCGCCTCGCTGGACGACACCGGTCTGTTCTACAGAGGCGGGTTCCATCCGAAACCGGAGGACGCAGTTCCGCAGCTCCTCGACGGAAGCGAGGCCGGAACCGTTGTCCTGATTGGCAATGCCGGCGGGGCGATGTGGCGCGCCTTCGGATTGGCCGATCCTGATCGCACACCACCTAGCCCACTTGATAGCTGGCTCGATCCCATACTTGCGCGATTGGCACGCCAGGTTGGCGCCGCACTGATATTGCCGAATCGGGGGCCGGAGTTTCCGCCGGTCCAAGACTGGGCAGCGCGTGCGGAACCTGTCTTCCGTTCGCCGATCGGCATCATGATCCATCCCGATTTCGGCCTTTGGCATGTCTACCGCGCGGCGCTTCTGTTCGCGGAACGGTTGGCCCTGCCGCCTCGTGCAGACGGCGCGAGCCCATGTGAAAGCTGTGTCGGCCGGCCGTGCCTGAACGTCTGTCCAGCCAATGCCTTCGAGCCTGACAGGTTCAATGCGCAAGCTTGTGTCGGGCACGTCACGAGCGATGCAGGCGACAACTGTCGCGATCGGGGGTGTCTGGCGCGCCGCGCTTGTCCTGTGGGCCGGGACTTTGCCTATCCAAAGGACGCCGGCGCATTCCACATGGCGGCGGTGGTGCGCGCGGTTCACGCCGGTTATGGGGAGCCATCGCGGGGCGAGGATTGAGGCGGAGCACAGCGGGTTTGCTCGTGGCCGCCGTTGCTCTAAAGTCCCTCGCGTTTCCGCCAACCGGCTATCCCATTCCTACAAAGCCATATTCGAGACCGGACAAGCATCATGAAGTTTGAAGGAACCGAAACCTATATCGCGACTGAGGATCTTATGGTTGCCGTGAACGCGGCGATCGCTCTTGAGCGCCCGCTTCTCATCAAGGGCGAGCCAGGAACAGGCAAGACCATCCTGGCTCACGAGATCGCCAAGTCGCTCGACAAGAACCTGATTGAGTGGCACGTCAAGTCGACCACCAAGGCCCAGCACGGCCTCTATGAATATGACGCCGTCAGGCGGTTGCGCGATTCGCAGCTCGGTGATGAACGCGTTCAAGACATCAGGAACTACATCGTCAAGGGCAAGCTCTGGGAATCCTTTACCGCCGACGAGCAACCGGTGCTGCTGATCGACGAGATCGACAAGGCGGACATCGAGTTTCCGAACGACCTGTTGCTCGAGCTCGACCGGATGGAGTTCTACGTTTACGAGTCGCAGGAGACCATCAAGGCAGAGCATCGACCGATCGTCATTATTACGTCCAATAACGAAAAAGAGCTGCCGGACGCGTTTCTGCGCCGCTGCTTCTTTCACTATATCCGTTTTCCCGAGCGCGAAACGATGGAGGCGATCGTCGATGTGCACCATCCGGGGCTGAAGAAATCGCTGTTGCGTGAAGCGCTCAACTGTTTCTTCAATATTCGTGATGTGCCCGGGCTCAAGAAGAAGCCTTCGACATCAGAGCTGATCGACTGGATCAAACTGCTTGTGGTCGAGGACATCCCGCCCGAAGCGCTCAAATCAAACGACTTGAAGACGATCATACCGCCGCTTTATGGCGCTTTGCTCAAGAACGAGCAGGATGTGCATACATTCGAGCGGCTCGTTTTCATGGCCAAGCGTAGCCAGAACTGAGAGGCGGTACGCGGCGATGTTCGTCGATCTCTTTCTTGAACTGCGCAAGGCGCGGGTGCCGGTCTCCCTTCGGGAGTACCTCACGCTTCTAGAGGCAGTGAAGCTCGGCATAGCGAGCTACTCGGTCGACGAATTCTACTATCTGTCGCGCGCTGCATTGGTCAAGGATGAGCGCAACATCGATAAATTCGATCAGGTATTCGGTCATGTTTTCAAAGGCTTGGATTACCTATCCGACCTATTTGGCGTCGAGGATGTTCCTGAAGAATGGCTGAAGGCGCTGGCAGAAAAAATGCTGACCGAGGAGGAAAAGGCGGAGATCGAGGCGCTCGGTGGTTGGGAGAAGCTGATGGAGACGCTGAAAAAGCGTCTTGAAGAGCAACAGGGACGCCACGAGGGCGGCAAGAAATGGATCGGCACTGCGGGAACTTCGCCGTTCGGTGCTTATGGCTACAACCCCGAAGGTGTGCGTATCGGCCAGGAAGAGGGCCGCGAAGGTCGCGCAGTAAAAGTGTGGGACAAGCGCGAATTCAAAAATCTCGACGATTCGGTTGAGATCGGCACGCGTAATATTAAAGTCGCCCTGCGGCGCTTACGCCGCTTTGCGCGCGAAGGCGCGCCGACCGAGCTTGATTTGCCGGACACCATCCGAGCGACGGCCAAGCAAGGTTGGCTCGACATCCGCATGGTGCCCGAGCGCCACAACGCGGTGAAAGTGCTGCTGTTCCTCGATGCCGGGGGTTCTATGGATCCTCACGTGCGAGTTTGCCAAGAGCTGTTCTCCGCGGCCCGCACGGAGTTCAAGCATCTGGAGTACTATTACTTCCACAACTGCGTTTATGAGGCGGTTTGGCGCGACAATAGGCGGCGCCATGCCGAGCGCATCGATACCTATCAGGTCCTGCATACATATCCGGCCGACTACAAGGTCGTCTTCGTCGGCGACGCGTCGATGAGCCCTTATGAAATCGTTTATCCTGGCGGCAGCGTCGAGCATTTCAATCCCGAGCCGGGTGAGATGTGGATGCGCCGCCTGACCGAGGTTTATCCCAAAGCCGTGTGGCTCAACCCGGTGCCGGAAAAGTACTGGAAGTACACCCCGTCGATCGACATGCTTTCGCAGCTCATGGAGGGGCGGATGTTCCCTCTGACCCTCGACGGCCTCGACCGGGCCATGCGCGATCTGAGCCGCTAACGCGGCCGGCCCGGCGTGCGGCGGCTCCCCGCGCAAAAACGGTTTTGTGATCAACGAGTTGGGTGTGGGCCACGGGCCACGTCGCCCCACCGTCGCGCGTCGGCTCCGCGCTCGCTACGCTCGGCTTTCGTATCGTACATGCGATTGCGGACGTGGATCGCCCCGGGCTCCTGATTCGGCCCGCCGGTTTTTCGGTCATTCAGGCGCCGGATTGGTCGGGCATTCGATGGCCACGGTGCTGATCGGAACCGGCTTTGAATTGCCGCCGTTCGATTTGCCGGAGTTTCCGATATTACGGGCCGATCGCGTACCCTTGACACTCCAGGCAAAGCTTCTGGAAGTAGCTTCCAAAGTCCAGAAGCACCTGGGCCGTCCTGCGCTGCCTGCCTTGTTTGCCGTGGAGTTTAGCGGCCTTCGGCATACTGCCGAGCTGGATCCCTGCGTCGATCTGCGCCGCGAGTCGGTATTGGGACCGATCGAGCCGTTGCCGGCATACATGCCAAGACCCATGGGCATGCCAAGATCCAATGGGCGCTCTGCTTTTGCCCAAATTGGCACCGAACAGCCCGATTTCCGCGAGATTGCCAATGGCTCACCGCGGCGGCGGCGTCCGATGCGGTCGAGGCGCTGTTCTGCGAGGATCGCACTGCGGACCACGCTGCCGTCCGCGCTCAATACATTGCAGGGCGTGCGCCCACCAATGCGTTGGCGACATTCGCCGATGCCTGCGAGGCATTGGTGGTGTAAGAGCAAAAGCATCGACACGTACTGCACATGCCGTACGTACGGTACGTGCGGCCGTTTAGTACGTACGGCGCATTCGTGGCAGATGACTGGTGATACGGGCATTCACCCGGCGTCGGACTGGCGCCTTCAAATCCTGTCGGTTCGAGCCATCGTGCCAGCCGCCCGCCGTGGCGGTTGTGGACGGCGGGCCGAGCCCGCATCGGTCAGGCCTCTCGAATCGGGTCAATGCCTGCGATGTGTGGCTGTGGTTCCTTCCCAATGCTGCGACAATTTGGATACGCCTGCCGGGCGGTCAGACATCGAATTTTAGCCGGGTCGCCTGGGAAACTGCGATAATTAGACTCTTGATCTAGCGACAAAAGAGGGGTGCTTTGTCATGGCCTCCCGCGACCCGGTAAGCGTGCTTGCCACTCACGAGGTGACAAACCAGCCGCCGCCGCTTGAGCCATACAATCTCTACGACAGCGATCCTGCACTCAAGGAAGCGTTGAACCGGGAGGGTGGCAAATGGGCTGAGGCAAAAGTTCGCGCCTTTGGTGAGCGCCTTGGCGCCGAGGAGACGTTCGAGCTTGGCCGGCTCGCCAATGAGCATCCGCCTGAGCTCAAGCTGTTCGATCGATACGGGCACCGGATCGACGAAGTCGAGTTTCATCCCGCCTATCACCAGTTGATGGGGCTGGCGATCGAGAATGAAGTGCCGTCTGTGGCTTGGACGGCCAAGGCAGGCGGCCATGTCGTTCACACGGCTCTGGAATACATGCTGATCCAGGTCGAGGCTGGTGTCTGTTGTCCCATGGCGATGACCTATGCCGGCGTGCCTGTTCTGCGCAATCAGCCGGAACTGGCCGCCGAATGGGAGCCGAAAATTCTGTCCTCGAGCTACGACAATCGGTTCGTTCCAGCGGCCGAAAAGGCCGGGGTCACCATCGGCATGGCGATGACAGAAAAGCAGGGCGGCTCCGACGTCCGCGCGAATACCACCCGCGCCCAGCCGATCAATGGCGGCGGACCGGGCGGCGAGTACGAATTGGTCGGCCATAAATGGTTCTGTTCGGCGCCGATGTCCGATGCCTTTCTGACGCTCGCTTACGCCAAAGGGGGATTGTCCTGTTTCTTCGTTCCGCGTTGGAAGCCCGATGGCACACGAAATCCATTCTTCATCCAGCGCCTGAAGGACAAGCTGGGCAACAAATCGAACGCGTCCTCTGAAATCGAATACAACGCCACTTGGTCCCGGATGGTGGGTGACGAGGGCGCCGGTATTCGTACCATAATGGAGATGGTCCAGCACACGCGCTTGGATACGACGCTGGCTCCGGCTGGCATGATGCGCCAGGCGATGGTGCGCGCGCTTCACCACACCGCGCATCGAACCGCGTTTCAACGCGTCTTGTCGCAGCAGCCGTTGATGCGAAACGTACTGGCGGATATGGCGGTCGAGTGCGAGGCCGGCACGACCATGGTGATGCGCATTGCGCGGGCCTATGACAACGGCGCACACGACGACTCGGAGCGTTTGTTCGCGCGGCTTGCCGTGGCGGTTGCCAAATACTGGCTCAATAAGCGGATCTCGGGGCTTGTCAACGAGGCGATGGAGTGCCTCGGCGGCGCCGGCTATGTCGAGGAAAGCGCGATGCCTCGGCTTTACCGTGAGGCGCCGTTGAACGGTATCTGGGAGGGCTCCGGCAACGTCATCTGCCTGGATGTATTGCGGGCGATGGACAAGGAGCCCGACAGCGTGGCGGTCTTCATCGGAGAGCTTGAGGCGTCGCGCGGCGGCGATCGCCGGCTTGACCGCGCCATCGACCGGCTGAAGACAATGCTGACCGATCGCGACGAGGCCGAGCTAAGGGCGCGGCGGATCACCGAGGCTATGGCACTGGCGCTCGAAGGCGCGTTGTTGGTGCGCCACGCGCCGCCTGCCGTGGCCGATGCATTTTGCGCTTCGCGCCTCAGCGAGGACTGGCATCAGACTTACGGCACGCTTCCAACAGGCTTGGACCTCGACGCGGTAATCGATCGGAACAGGGCCGGCCTCGCGTGACTTTCAGGCGGACCCCAATCTGCCCGAACGGCCCAGAAATTGGGGCTTTCTAGTTCGAATGCTCGGTCTTGAATTCGGCTGGGCGCTGAATATCTAAAAAAGCACCGGAGCCCATTCGGGGCCGGTATCGACAATGGTCCGACCATGGTGGTGGGCCATCAAACTCTACATGTTGCTTCCAAGGAGGATATGTAGCCATGCGACTGCAATACCTTTCCCCCCGCATTTCCAAGCGCGCGCTCACGACCGGCGGATACGATCCGTTCCGGCAGTTCCGCTCGCAGTTCGACCGGTTGTTCGAGGACTTCTTCGGCGACGAGGGCGTCCCCGCCACCCGCGGCGAGGCGGCCGCGCCAGTGATCTCACCCAGCCTCGATGTCGCCGAGAGCGACAACGCATACGAGATTGCGGTCGAACTCCCGGGTGTCACGGAAAAGGATCTTGACGTCACTGTTTCCGACGGCGTGCTCGCGATCAAGGGCGGGAAACGCTCTGGGAGCGAAGAGAAGGACAAGAACTATCACCGGGTTGAGCGTAGCTACGGTTCATTCGAGCGGCGGCTCACCTTGCCGGCCGAGGTCGATGCCGAGAAAATCGATGCCGGCTTCGCCAACGGCGTGCTCACGGTGACGATCCCCAAGGCCCAAGGCGCCAAGGAGACCGTGAAAAAGATTGCAATCAAGAGCGCCTGACGCCGACCGCGTCTGGGCACTAGCCTAAAAGAGAGCCGGGCCCCATCTGGGGCCCGGTTTTCATTTGAACGGCCGCGGATGCGCGCCGGTCAGGCGGCCTGTTTCATGGCGGCGGCGAGGTTCTCGTTGAGCTTGTCGAGGAATTGGTTTGTCGTAAGCCATTTCTGATCGGGACCGATCAGCAGCGCCAGATCCTTGGTCATGAAACCGGCCTCCACGGTCGAGACGCAGACCTGCTCGAGCGTGTCGGCGAAGGCGGCGACGTCGGGCGTGTCATCGAATTGGCCGCGATATTTGAGGCCGCGCGTCCAGGCGAAGATCGATGCAATCGGATTGGTCGAGGTTTCGCGCCCCTTCTGGTGTTCGCGGTAGTGCCTGGTCACCGTGCCGTGCGCGGCCTCGGCTTCAATAGTCTTGCCGTCCGGCGTCATCAGGACCGATGTCATCAATCCGAGTGAGCCGAAGCCCTGGGCCACCGTGTCCGATTGCACGTCGCCGTCGTAGTTCTTGCAAGCCCAGACAAATCCGCCCGACCACTTGAGCGCGGCCGCAACCATGTCGTCGATCAACCGGTGCTCATAGGTGAGCTTCTTGGCTTCGTACTCATCCTTGAACTCAGCGTCGAAGATTTCCTGGAACAGGTCTTTGAAGCGGCCGTCATAGGCTTTGAGAATTGTATTTTTGGTCGACAGATAGACGTCGTGGTCCCGCATCAGCCCGTAGTTGAGGCAGGCCCGTGCGAAACCGCGGATCGATTCGTCAAGATTGTACATCGCCATCGCGATGCCGCCGTCCGGGAAGTCGAAGACCTCGCGCTCGATGACCTGTCCGTCCTTGCCTTCCCATTTGATCGTCAGCTTACCGGCGCCCGGCACCAGGAAATCCGTAGCGCGGTACTGATCGCCAAACGCATGGCGGCCGATGATGATCGGCTTGGTCCAGCCTGGCACTAGCCGCGGCACGTTCTCGCAAATGATCGGTTCGCGGAAGACGGTCCCGCCAAGGATGTTACGGATCGTGCCGTTGGGTGAGCGCCACATCTGCTTGAGGCCGAACTCTTCGACGCGGGCCTCGTCGGGGGTGATGGTGGCGCATTTGACGCCGACCCCGTGCTCTTTGATCGCCTCGGCCGAGTCGATTGTGATCTGGTCATCGGTTTCGTCGCGTTTCTCGATCCCAAGGTCGTAGTATTTCAGGTCGACATCGAGATAGGGCAGGATCAGCTTGTCCTTGATGAATGCCCAGATGATGCGCGTCATCTCGTCGCCATCGATCTCAACGATCGGGTTCTTGACCTTAATCTTTGCCATGAGTTCTGGGCATTCCCTTATGTCTGGAAATGGATAGCCGCCGGTGGTGCGCGGCAGACCGGCCGGACCATATCATTGCGTCTCTGAATCGCAAGGGAGCGCTTGGCAGCCGAATGTCGCGGCTCGGACGGCGGTTCTAGAGGTGCTCGCGATCGACCCCGAAGCGCGGCGGCGGCATGGCTTGCAATGCGTCGAATGCCGCATCGACATTGCTCACTACAGTGAATAGCCCGGCGTGCTCCTTGCGCACGAAGCCACCCTCCACCATTGAGGCGATCATGTGCTCCAGCGGCGTCCAGTAGCCATCGACGTCGATGATGACCACGGGCTTGTCGTGGAGGCGCAATTGTCGCCAAGTCACGATCTCGAACGTCTCGTCGAGAGTCCCGAGCCCGCCGGGAAGCACCGCGAAGGCGTCGGCCAATTCGGACATCTTTGCTTTGCGTTCATGCATCGTTTCGACGACCACGAGTTCACTCAAGGCATCATGTCCGACTTCGCGATCCTGCAAATGATCGGGGATGATGCCGGTAACCGCGCCGCCGCCCCGGAGGGCCGCGTCGGCCATGATGCCCATCAATCCGACGCGGCCGCCCCCATAGATCAGGCGAATACCGCGCCGGGCAAGCTCCGAGCCGAGGCGGTCGGCTGCTGCCGCATAAACCGGTGAGGTTCCGGTGGACGAGCCGCAATAAACGCACAGACTGGAGAATGCTGGCATGGATGACCGATCGGATCGTAAGAATGCCGGAGCGCCGGGGCGCGGCGTGGCAGCGCAATTTCGCCTCTTGTTTCCCATCGGCGGGATGATGTCAATCGGACCGATCCGACGGCAGCCATGTATGCGATCACGGCGGTTGAAGTCCTGGCTCAAATTTGAGCAGAGCTCCGATCCCAATAGGGCTCTGGCCCGAAAGATGCTTGCAGATGTTCGACAAGCAGACCGACCATGCCCGAGGATTGCCGGTTGGGTCGATAGACCGCGAACAACGAAATTTCCGGAATCTTGTATTCCGGCATCACAACCTGCAATCGGCCGCTCTCAAGCTCACGGTGAACGAAAAAGGTCGGGAGATGTGCGATGCCGAGGCCGTTCAATGCGGCCTCCATCAAAATGTCCCCGTTATTTGCCGTGATACGGCCTGAGACGCGAAGCGTATGAGCACCGTCCGGTCCGATGAAGTTCCAGACATCGCGTGATGCCAGATAGGTGTAGTGAAGACAACTATGGCTTACGAGATCCTTGGGTGCCGATGGCATCCCTGAACGCTCAAGATATTCAGGCGACGCCGCAAGCACGACCCGGACAGGTGCGATCCGTTCCGCGATCAAGCCGGCTTCGACTTGTTTGGCCACACGGATCGCAACGTCGTACCCTTCTTCGGTCAAATTTGTAAAGCGATCGGACAAGCTGACGCTCAGCTCCAGGTCCTGATAGCGGTCGGCAAACTCGGCGATCGCAGCGCCAAGATGGCGGACACCGAACGACAACGGCGCGTTGATCGTTAGCGTTCGGCCAGCGTCGGAATGCAGGCGTTGAACCAGCTGATCGGCCTCGTCGGCGTCAACCAGAATCCGCATGCACCGATCATAATAAACCAAGCCTGCTTCGGTCGGTATGACCCGGCGCGTGGTGCGGTTGAGTAGGCGCGCGCCGAGTTCCGCTTCAAGCTGCATGACCCGCTTGCTAACCGCTGATCGCGACATACCAAGTTTCTCGGCGGCTTCGGTATAGCTCTCGGCCTCGACGACACGAGCAAAGATTTGCATGCAATGGAATTTGTCCATGGCGGCGTCCAATTGTTGCTCAAAAGTAGACAATTATGATCACACAAAGGTGATTATCCAACCGGCGGATAGCGGTAATATGCTCAGGTTTCTAGGGATTAGGCGAGATTGAGGTTTCCGGCGGATCTATGTGAGTATCCGGCCGGGCAACAACGGGAGAGGAGTCTGCAGATGCGGATACTGAAGACGCGGCATCTCGCTGCCGCTATCGTCGCCGGTAGCCTGGTGGCCATGTCGAGCACGACCGTTCTTGCGGCGAATGGCGCGGAATCGCTGGCGCTGCGCCGGGCCGTCATGCAATCGATCGGGGCCCATTTCGGCGCGACCGTCGCGGCGATCAAGAGCGGAAACAAAAAGCGCATTCAGGCGGCTGCACGTCACGCGCAAGCGATCAACACGTTGTCGAAAGGTATTGTGATCCTGACCCCCCCCGGATCGGGAGCATCGGCGGGCAAGACCGGGGCATTGCCAAAGATCTGGCAGGACTGGGCCGGGTACCAAAAGGCCGCCGCTGGATTGACTGCCGAGTCGGCGAAGCTCGTTGCGGCGCTGAAAACCGGAAATGCCAAAGCATCAATGTCGCAGTTCGGGCGCACCGGCAAGGTCGGCTGCGGCGGCTGTCACGGTACGTATCGCGCCAAGAAGAAGAAGTAACAGCAATCCATTCCTGATAGAATCTGGGGGCGGCGGGGCCATGTTCCGCCGCCCCTCTTGCATTTCCGGTAGAGGACGGTCCGGTTGCGTTTTGGTCTTGTCTGTTTGAGCTTCGGCGTCGCGCTTGCCATGATGGCGATGTCCGGCACCCAGGCGCGCGCGCAGATATCGCCGCAGGGACGCGGCAAGTATCTGCTGCATGCCGGTGGCTGCATTGGCTGTCACACCGATAAGGCTACCCTGAAGGCAAAGGGCCCGATCCTCGGTGGCGGCCGGGTGCTCAAGACGCCGTTTGGAACGTTTTACGGGCCCAACATCACGCCGCACCCCGAGCACGGAATCGGCCACTGGACGCAAGCGCAGTTCAGGCGAGCGCTGCGCCATGGCCGGGCGCCGTCGGGGTACAATTACTATCCGGCGTTTCCCTACGCCTCGTTCACGCAGATGAGCGACCGTGACATCGGGGAGTTGTGGGCCTATTTGCGGACACTGAAACCGGTCGACCGGCCCAACCGGCCCCACGCGCTCAAATTTCCCTACAACATCAGGTTTCTCGTGACGTTTTGGAACTGGCTCCATTTCAAGCGAGGCCCGTTCAAGCCGCAACCCGCCAGATCGAAGGCATGGAACCGCGGCGCTTATCTGGTCAATGCGCTCGGCCATTGCGGTGAATGCCACACTCCAAGAAATGCCCTCGGCGGCCTAAAGCAACGCCTTGCCATGTCCGGCTCGTCGGGCGGTCCGGCCGGCGACGCGCCGAACATCACGCCCGATAAGGATACCGGTATCGGCGGTTGGAGCGCCGAGGATATCGTGAGCGCGCTCAAACTCGGGATGCTGCCCGACGGCGACTTCATTGGCGGCGAGATGACCGAGGTGGTCGAACACGGGACTTCGCAGCTCAACGATAACGATTTGAAAGCGATCGCCGCTTATCTCGCATCGCTGCCAGCGGTGCGAAGCAAACCGAGAAAGAAGAAAGCGGCGGGCGATGAATGATTTTCGCCGTCGCTACGATGCTCGGGTGACAGCTTCTGTGCCGCGCGCCGGAACGCGGTGCTTCTTTGAGACGAGAACGAGTTCGACGCCGACGATCTGACGCATGCAGCGTTGCAGGTAGTCGGCTAGATCCCAGTCCAATCCGGCCATCTCGATGTCGACCTGCAGCGTGCCGGAGGCATGATCATGGCAACGACTGTGAAGTGAGGCGGGGATCAGTCCGCGCTTGGCGAATAGCTCAAGCAGCCGTGGCAGCACCGAAGGCTCGGCGTCTGCTCGAACGGAATAGCAATAAGTTCGATTGTGGTCAGTATCTTGGGTAATCAGCATGGCTCTTGATCTCGGACATATGATCGATTCGGACGGCCGCTAGTCCCGGTCGCTTGATAAGCGCCGGGCCGGAAATTCGAATGATCTGTCCCGAGAATTGAGCCAGCATGGTCAGCAAACTAACTGCAAAAGACCTTTGCGGCAACTGTTGCCAAACTCGGATCGGGCCATCTGGCGCTCCTTGAAGCGGTGCGTGCGCGCACGCGTCGTTCCGGCGGCGGCGGCCGGCGGCGCCAATCGATTGGCGAGGCGATGGCCAAAAGTGCTGCGCGAAGTATCGGGTCTTCGCTTGGCCGTCAGATCGTCCGGGGCATTTTGGGTGCGATACTGAAAGGCTGATTGCTCAGCCGACCGATGCGTTTGCGCGAAGAGTGCGTTCGTAAATGTCGCTGGTTTGCCCCACACGGTGGCCTGCTATAGGGTCGCCGCGCAATTGAAATGCTGGGTTGCGGCTTTGGAGGTGTTGCCGCCGTGCTGGCACCCACGGAAGCGAGAGACCCATCCATGACCACGGCAGAGAACGGCGATACCGTGCGGGTAAAATTCACCGGCACGCTGGAAGACGGGGCACAGTTCGATACCACCGATGGGCGCGATCCCCTAGAGTTCACGATCGGTGCCGAACAGGTAATCGCCGGGTTCGATCAGGCCGTGATCGGAATGGCGCCCGGGGAAGTGAAAAAAATCGTACTGGCGCCTGAACAGGCCTATGGCCACCGCGATTCGCAGATCGTTGACACCGTGCCGCGGCAGGCGATACCGCAGGAAATCAAGCTGGCCGAGGGTCTTGTCTTGGAAGCCAAGCAGCAAGATGGACAGGCCTTCGGCTTCACGGTTGTCGATTTCAATGAGACCACGGTCACCCTCGACGCCAATCATCCGCTGGCCGGTGAGACCCTCAAATTCGACATCGAGCTGATCGAGATCGTTTGATCGTATCGGCGGCTATCGGCGCTTGCGCCAGTATGAGTCGCCGAGAGGGTCGCGCAAGACCATTAAATTACCTTGCATGAGGCCATGGTCGAGCACGCCTTGCGCACCTATGAGAAAAACGCGGTCACCCCGGCGGACCAGAACGAGCTGGCGTAGCGCACCTTCCGGGCGGCAGCGCTCCCAGCGGATCGTCGTTCGGATTTCCGCAAGATACTGAATCTCGACGCCGCCGCCGCGGACCCGCCGCTTGACCAGGTTCATGGTTCCGGTGACCCGCTGTTTTCCGCAGCGGTGGCCGGTATTAAGGACTAGCGGCGTCAGGACCCATTGACCCAGCAGCTTTCGCTGTTTTGCATTTGGATGCGGCACGCCACCTAGTTCCGGCGGGACCTTCAGCGAGCCGCTTTTCGGCTTCGGCGGCGGCGCTGGTTTTGGCCTCAGCACCGGTGGCCTTGGCCCCAAGGCGAGTTGCGGTTCCTTGACCGTCGTAGGTGGCCTGGGGGCAGGAGGCGGTGGCGGCGTCTTCTCCTGCAACAAGGACTTCTTCACAGACTCCTTAGCTGTGTCCGTCTTTGGTCCTGGATTCTGGGGTGGTTTGGGCCCTGGCGCGGTCTTCTTTTCCACGCGCTTGGGCGGCTCCGCTTCGGCAATTTTTGGCACTGGCGCCGGCTCTGGCTTTTTCTCCGCGATCTGCGGCGGCTTGGCGGGTTCCTTTCTGGCTTCGGCTTTTGGCGGCTCGGGCTTGAGCACGGGCAGCTTTTTCGTGATTTCTGGCTTCTTGAGCTGCGGCTTCGGCTCCAGAAGGGATTGTTTGGTCTTTGGCTTTACCGGATCTTGCCTGGGTTTCGCAGGCGCCTTACGGGCTTGCTTTTGCGGTTTGGCGGGCGGCTTCTTCTCGGGCGCCTTGCGCACGATCTCGACGGGAATCTCCAGCGGCAGTGCCTTGGGCTTGCGCGGCTCTGGAACGACGAGCAGTGCCAGCGCGGCGATGGCGAGATGAAAAAGCACTGAGCATGGCAAACCCCAGCGCACGCCGATCCAGTCCTGTTTTATTGCCGGCATTCTCATCGGTCGTTGCGCGCAGTTTCTCCAGATTGGGGCCGAGCGCCATCCTATCAGCTAGATGACGCCCGGCAGACCCAATCGCAAGAATTGGGCAATTCTGCGATGACCTGGCCGCGCGATAGCTCATTACTCCCCAAAACCGGGAGAAAAATGGTGAGGATCGCAACGGGATCGCTGAAGGTTGGCTGGGGGACCTGGACACCCAGCGTTCCAACAGTATTCTCTATGTTTTCAATCGCTTACAGAAATGCTACGAACCTCCAACGAGCGCAATGTGGATCAAGGAAATGGCCGTGTCAACACGACGTGATGCGTCATCGGCCCTTCGGCGCGCTGGAGGTCTTTACACGCTGTTGGGCGGATTGCTGGTGCAATTGACGTGAATTCTGGTGCTGGTGCCCAATCATACCACCTGACTCTTAATCAGCGGGTCCGGGGTTCGAGTCCCCGATCGCCCTCCAACATAAGCCCCAGATATCGTTGTGATATTGGGGGCTTTTTCTTTGCCGACCTTATTTCTCAGAGACGCCGGTCGCCCAA
>Ga0307379_10000319_pt1 | contig 82908 bp, 73 predicted proteins | sample UN2MG_FD_202237 | JGI IMG/M metagenome (GOLD analysis project Ga0307379, IMG submission 202237) | Soil microbial communities from Risofladan, Vaasa, Finland - UN-2 | ecosystem: Environmental > Terrestrial > Soil > Coastal area > Acid sulfate soil | place: Finland: Risofladan, Vaasa | collected... | reverse complement strand
AAGATATAACCAGCCAACAGGTTTTATCTCAAAAAAATGTATTAGCCCAAATTAATGATAATACAAGAAATCAGGTAGAGACAGCGAATAAGATAATTGCTGGGTTTATAATTCTTTTAGGCGCGGTAACTGTTTCAGGAATTATTTTGCAGCAGAAAACGATTGCCTTTGGCTTTTCTGAACTCATTTTAAGAAGCGCAATTATTATTATTTTAGGCGTATCGTTCGCTGGGTTTCATTTGGAAAACTTAATAGGACACTTGATGATTTCTTAAAAATTAACAGGGAATTAACCAAGTATCTTCTCCTTCACTCCTACATTCCAGCAGAGACAAGCAACACTCACTCACTCTGGAAGCCTTCCGAAATTCCGCTCCGCTCCAGTTTCGGCTTTCCTTTTCGTTCGTTTCGTTTGTTTGTATCTCTGCTTCCATTAATGTCGTTCAGGGGCAAATACTTGTTTAATCTATTTAGATTTGATTGTTAATTATTTATTAATTGTTAGCTGTTAATTGTTATTTGTTATTATTCAAAGTATGTTTAGAGATTTTAAACTTTTTTTTCAGATTTTTTTTATAATTTTTATGATTTCTTTTTTTATTTTTAATGGGGGTGCTTTTTTTGATTTAGTAAATTATAAAATTAGTAAATTAACAGATGGCGTAAAGCAAGAATTAGTTCGAGCTCCTTCTTTCTTCGAAGATTTTTCTTCTGAATCGGGAATGCTACCGCCAATATCAAATATAATATCTGGAGGTCTTCATACAATTAATTTACCCGCAATTAATTTACCCGCAATTCCTGTTGAGGCGGAAAGTTTTAATCTTTTAGAAATGTCTCAATTTAATATTAAAGTGCCAATTTTAGAGGTGGAAACACCAGATTCAGGAACAATTTATAAAAAATTAAAGCAAGGTGTTGTATTGTATCCAGGATCTGATATTCCTGGCAACGGCTATTCTATTATTATAGGGCATAGTTCACAATACCCTTGGAGCCCAGGCAGATATAAATCAGTATTTTCTTTATTAAACCAATTAGAACAAGGCGATAGAATTTATGTATTTTGGGACCAAAAACCATTAGTTTTTGAAGTAAGGGACAAAAATATATTTTTGCCTTGGCCCAAGGGGACGGAAAGCACTGAAACTATTTTTCCGCCAAGCGATGAAATAACTTTAATTTTGCAAAGCTGTTGGCCTGTAGGCGTTGCCTCTAAAAGGGTGGCAGTAAAAACCGTGCTTGTAAGATAATCTTTTTTTTGTTATATTTTGTTATATTAAAAGTCTCTGGCGCTATCGTCTAGCTTGGTTAGGACGTGGGGCCTTCAATCCCAAAACATGGGTTCAAATCCCATTAGCGCCACTTTTTTTTATTATTTCTATTATTTATGATAATTTTAGGAATTGAGACTTCTTGTGATGAAACGGCTGCTGGTGTTTTAGAAATAAAAAAAACCAAAGCCGGTTTTTTTATTCAACCGCTTTCCAATACTATAGCTAGTCAGATTAAAATACATAGAAAATATGGAGGAGTTGTTCCTATGTTGGCGAGCAGAGAACATACAAAAAATATTCCAATAGTAGCTAATAAAGCTTTGAAAGAGGCGTTTGGTTCTGAAAAATCTATCGTCTCAAAAATAGATCTCATAGCTGTTACTAAAGGCCCAGGGTTGATTTTATCTCTTTTGATTGGAGTTAATTTTGCCAAAGCATTAGCTTGGAAGTGGAATAAACCAATAATTGGGATCAATCATTTAGAAGGACACTTGCTCAGCTTTCTCTTGCCAGAGAAAGCTGGGAATTTTCAATTTTCAATTTTCAATTTTCAAAAGATCTTTCCGTCAATTTGCCTTTTGGTTTCTGGAGGAAATACTCAATTAATTTATGCAAAAGGCATTGGGAAATATAAGATTATTGGAGAAACTCGTGATGATGCTGCTGGAGAGTGCTTTGACAAAGGGGCGAGAATCTTAGGACTTGATTATCCAGGAGGACCAGCCATTGCTCAGCAAGCTGAGCAATGGAATTACCAATTAGCAATGACCAATGACCAAGTTAAATTGCCCCGGCCTATGATTGATTCTAAAAATTATGATTTTTCTTTTTCTGGATTAAAAACCGCATTACTTTATTTAACTCAGGATATTGGACCGAAAAAGGTTAAAAAATATCGTTCTGCTATTGCTTATGAATTTCAAGAAGCCATTACTGATGTTTTGGTTAAAAAGACGATGCAAGCTACAAAAGATCTTAAAACAAAATCCATTATTTTAGCTGGTGGTGTTTCCGCTAATAAACGGCTAAAGGAAAAATTTGAAGAAAATTTAAAAATGGAGAAATCAAATGTTAAATTATTTGTTCCAAGCTTGGAATACGCGACTGATAATGCTATAATGATAGCACTCGCAGGGTTTTTTCAATATATTAAGCGTGATAAGAAATCATTTGATTGGAGAAAAATTGAGGCAGATTCAAATCTAAGACTTACATAGATAGTGGATAAAATTTACGAACCACAAAAAACCGAGCAGAAAATTTACCGACTTTGGAAAAAGTCGGGCTATTTTAATCCTGATAAACTACCGAATAAAAAAGGAAAATCGTTTTGCATTATAATGCCTCCACCTAATGCAAATGCTCCATTACATATTGGGCATGGGGTTGTTGTCACTTTGCAGGATATTATGATTCGTTATCAAAGAATGAAAGGAAAAAAGACTTTATGGTTGCCAGGTACAGATCATGGCGGTTTTGAAACCCAAGTTGTTTTTGAAAAAAAATTAAAAGAAGAAGGAAAATCTGGTTTAGATATGCCACGTAATGAATTTTATAAAGCGGTTTGGGAATATACGCAAAAAAATAGGAAAGTTGTTAGGAAACAAGCAGAACAATTAGGCGCCTCATGTGATTGGTCTCGCGAGAAATTTACTCTTGACAAAGATATCCAAAAAATCGTTTATCAAACACTGGAACAATTATGGAAAGATAGATTGCTTTATCGTGGCAAAAGAATAGTTAATTATTGCCCTAAACATAAAACAGCATTCTCTGATTTGGAAGTTGAATATAAAGAAGAAAAAGGAAAGTTATACTTTGTAAAATATAGGTGTAGAGATAAAGATAAATCAATTACCGTTGCTACTGCAAGGCCAGAGACTATTCCAGGCGATACTGCTATTGCTGTTAATCCAAAAGATGCAAGGTATAAAGATTTAATCGGCGAAATTGTTATAGAACCTATTACAAAGGGGGAGATTCCTGTTATTAGTGATGAAGCAGTAGAGATTGATTTTGGCACGGGAGCTTTAAAAATTACACCAGCCCATGATTCTTTGGATTTTGAAATAGGACAGAGGCATAATTTAGAGGCAAGAGAAACATTAGATTTTGATGGATATTTTAATGAGTTAGCTGGTCCTTTATCAGGGTTGAATATTGCAGATGCAAGAGAAAAATCAGTTAATATTTTAAGAAAAAATAAAGCATTAGTCAAAGAAGAAGATTATATTCACGAAGTGGGGCATTGTTATAAATGCGAGACAGTTATAGAACCTATGTTGATGGATCAATGGTTTATAAATGTAACAAAATCATTGTCTAAAACAAAAAAATCTTTACGGGATTTAGCTGTTGATGCAGTTAAGAATAAAGAGATAGAGATTATACCGAAATATTTTGAAAAAGTTTTTTTCCATTGGATGAAAAATATAAAAGATTGGAATATCTCTAGGCAAATTCGTTGGGGCATTCCTATACCTGCTTATTATTGTGATGATTGCGGAAAATCTTTTATTAATACAAAGGGGAAAATATTAAATTGTATTTATTGCAAGAGCAAAAATATTAAAAGCGATCCTGATGTGTTAGATACTTGGTTCTCTTCAGGACAATGGCCGTTCGCCACGCTTTTAACTTCTAAAAACAAAAAGGATTTTAAAACTTTTTATCCAACTGATGTAATGGAAACAGGTTGGGATATTTTATTTTTTTGGGTGGCAAGAATGATAATGCTTGGAATTTATTGTACAGGGAAAATTCCTTTTAAGACTGTATATTTACATGGATTAGTAAGGGATAAAAATCGCCAAAAAATGTCTAAATCTAAAGGTAATGCGATTGATCCTTTGGTAATTGCTAAAATTTATGGAACAGATGCTGTTAGAATGGCCTTAATAATTGGTAATACCGCTGGCAGTGATATGATTATTTCCGAAGAAAAAATCAAAGGATATCGTAATTTTGCGAATAAAATCTGGAATGCATCCCGTTTTGTTCTGATGAATTTGAAGGATTTTGATGGTAAAAAACCTGTTTTAGATGCGCATGATAAAAAACTTTTAAAAAATTTGGAGATTATAAAGAAAAAAATGACTTATCATTTGGATAATTTTCATTTTTCTTTGGCAGGAGAATTAATTTATCATTATTTCTGGCACACTTTTGCTGATAAGATAATTGAAGAGATGAAAAATAGAATTAGAGATGATAAAGATAAAAAGCAGGCGCAGTACGTGCTTTATAAAATTCTTACTAATTGCTTGAAGATGCTTCATCCATTTATGCCATTTGTGACAGAAGAAATATGGCAGAAAATTCCTCATTATTTCGAGCGCAGCGAGAAACAAGGTTCTCTTGAGCAAAGCGAAAGAGGTTCTTATAATGACAAAAGGGCAGATTTATTAATAATAGAAAAATGGCTTTAACACTTATTTTGGCTAGTTTATGCGGTATTTTACCAATAGTCTTATGGTTGATATTTTTTCTTTGGCAGGATATTAAAAAACCAGAGCCTTTTCGATGGATAGGCATTCTTTTTTTATTGGGAATGACTATTACGCCTTTTGTCTGGTTTTTGGAGAATCATTTTATTAATTTATTGCAGGTTGATATTAATACCGCGCTTCCTTTTTTTATCTCCGCTTTTGTTTATCTGGTCATAGCAGGAATAGAAGAATCAGCTAAATTTTTTAGCGCTGCTTTGCTCCTGAGAAAGAATAAATATTTTGACGAGGCTATAGACGCGATGATTTATTTAATTGTTTTAGGGTTAGGGTTCGGAGTTGTAGAAAATATTTTAATTTCTTATCAGGAAATTTCTTCTGGTGGATATTTCTTATCAACTTTTCAAATAACAACCTTGCGTTTTATCGGAGCTAATCTTCTCCATGCTTTAAGTTGTGGAGTAATAGGCTTTTTTTGGGCATTAAAATTAGCAACCGGAAAGAAAAAATACTTAGGAATTGGTTTAGTATTGGGAATTTTATTGCATTGGGTCTTTAATATTGCTATTATAAATTTAGGCGGCGATGCAGTATTCTTAATAAGTTTAATTTTGTTTTTGGTTGGCATCGCTGTTCTTTACGCGTTTGATGTTCTTAAACAAATTAAAAAACCAATAGTAATTAACAAATAACAATTAACAAATAACAAGATGGCAGAAAAAACAGATTCAAAAGATATTAAAAACACAAATCCATGGCCATCCTCAGAAGAAGAAGGGGAATTGGCAGTTGATCTTTGTGAAAGTAAAGATGAGTTAATTCTTCAGGCAGTAATCGGCGGGGTAGTAATCAGCGATTTAGATATTTCAATTACTAATGATATGATTACTGTTCGGGGCGAGAGAAATAGAGAAAGTAAAGACAATATTGAAAAAGTTTATTATAATGAGTGTTTTTGGGGTCCGTTTTCCCGTTCTTTGGTTCTTCCTTATGAAATAAACGCAGACAAAGCAAAGGCAACAATTAAAAATGGTATGCTGACTATTCATTTGCCTAAGTTAGTGAAAACAAAAAGGAAAACACTAAAGATTGAAGAAGAGTAATTAGTAAGTATTGCCACGATAGCGGAACTGGCGGACGTGGTGAAATTGGAAAACACATAGGACCTAGAATCCTATGCCGAAAGGCTTGTGGGTTCGAGTCCCACCGTCCGCACCGGTTTAATTAAATTAAAAACCCCGTTTTTGACGGGGTTTTAATGTGTATGGATCTATCATTCTCTATAGACCTGTATTACAACAAACGCTATAATATGTGTGAGTGAATAAAAAATGATGAATTACTTAAATAAAGTATGGTCAAAAAAAGTAAAAAATTTTGCAAGGATTGCGGAATGCCATGCACTTATCATATCCGGACTTGGATAGATGAATTAGCAAACCAATTTTTACCGCGACCATCTTTACCAAGAAAACTTGAACAACTTTTTGATGCCTTGTTAGAAAAGTTTTTTACTTTTTCTAAATTAGCTTCGCTAAGGGACAATTTTACTCGTTCTGATATTCAATTACGGACAACCTGCTTTATAGAAGAAGGCAAAAAAAGAGGAATAAAATTTAAGGCGCTTCGCGGACCCTTTAGTTATACTAATCACTTTCGAGCAGAAATAGATGGGAAGATTTTTCGATTTGAGAGTTTGCCAATTGCTGAATTTATCAGTAAATATGGAGTTCAACTTGTTGACGATAAAGAACAAACAAAATGCCATCTCAGGAAGGGAAATTTTCCTATTGCCGATGGCAAAGCGTTTTGGTTTTGGCAAAAGAAACAAGCTATTGAATTTGGACTTAATCAGCTATTCTTTCCTTTAGTAGTTAAACCACGGAGCGGTTCTATAAGTAGGCATGTTACTACGAATATACAAAGCATTAAGAAGCTTAAATACGCAATTGACAGAGCTATAATTTATTCACCGGCTTTTATTGTAGAAAAGTTCATTCCTTATACATTTGTTCATCGCGCAACAGTCATTGATTTTAATTTTGTTGCCTGCATTAAACAGGTGCCGGCAAACGTTGTTGGTAATAGTTCGTTAACTATTCGGGAGATTATTGATAAGAAAAATAGTAATTCTCGCAGGGGTGAGCCTCACCAAAAAGAATTCACTCTCTATAAAATAATTGAAAATGAAGCAACAAGAAATTTATTAGCAGAAAAAGGATACAATCTTTCTACAATTCTTGAAGAAGGTGAGGTCGTTTATCTACAAAAGGATTCTTTTTTGAAGCTGGGCGGGGATCTTATTGAGGTAACGCCACAAGTTCATCCTGATAATACTCAACTATTTCGTGATATTGCAAGATTTTTCGATATCCGAGTTGTAGGCATTGATTTTCTCATCCAGGATATTTCCGATTCTTGGAAAAATCAGCAGTGCGCTGTTTTGGAATTAAATAGTGTTCCCTGTATTGAGTTACACCATTTTCCATCTTCTGGTACACCGCAAAATGTGGCAAAAGCGATTGTTAATTTATTTTTTAAGTATTATCTATGAACATTTTAATTTATTTTGTGTTGATTTTATTGTCCGTGTTATTTGCTATTTTCGTGGTATTATTTTTTGTTTTTGTGATAGATTCTATATTGCGAGGGCATGATTTGTCTACAAGTAAACGGGCAATTAGGGCTCTGGTTAAAATTATATCTCAATACAAACCTGAGGCGAACAGCTTTTATGATTTAGGAAGTGGACGAGGTACACTTGTTTTGGCTGTCAAGAGAAAGTTACCACATCTTGTAGTATATGGTATAGATAATAGTGCGATAAGGATCTTTTTTGCAGAATTGAAATTTAGGCTCTTGAATCGAAAAGTCAATTTTAAAAAACAGGATATTTTTCAAACTGATTTAAGAAATGTTGACATTGTTTATACTTATCTTTGGTATGATTTAATGCCATTGCTTGAGAAAAAACTGCAAAAAGAATTAAAACAAGGTGCAATCGTTATAACTAACACATCCAATTTTCCCACCTGGAAACCGATACAAAAAGTCGTTACTTATCCTAAAGTTTCTAAAACACCTGACTTCGAAACATTATTTGTTTATGTTAAAAATTAATCCCCAGATATTAAAAACCCCGTTTTAACGGGGTTTTTAAATAATAGCCAAGAAAAAATTCAATTCAACTTTTCTAAAAAGTAGTTCCTTGACCAATGACAAATTGACTTACTACATAAATCAATCCTTTAGCTAATAAGGCTATACCTATACCTATTAAAGCTTGAACAAGACCGCTTAGGCCCTTTTTGGCTTTTTCATCATCTCCTCCAGCAGTTATATATATCCATCCTGCATAGACGATATAAAGTGCTCCTATAATGATTACAATATTAAAAAACCAATTCAAGACCTTTTTAAGTATTGTCCAAATATCGAGGCTTCCAGCCGCTGGAATATCACCTGCAGGAAGAACTGCTAAAACAGGCATAGCTATTAACATACTTATGGCTAGAACAGGTAAAATAGCTTTTTTCATTTTTTTATTCGATTAAAATTATTTATTATATTCGACCTTTGTTATCTATTATATTAAAGTATATCAAATCAAGATTGAACTATCAATGTTAATTTATATTTGAATAGATTCAGGCAATGCATTAGTAGTAGTTGTCGTGGTAGTTGATTCTCCAGAAAGAAATTCCTGAATAATGGCAGGCACACTACTCGCTATTAAAACAACAGCAAAACCTACTAAAGCCCAAATAAGAGTTTTTTGAGCGGTTTTTATTTTGTCTTCATTTCCAGCAGATGTAATATAGAGGAATCCCGCGTACACTACAAGGATCATGCTAATTGGGATAGACAAGACAATTAAAAAACCAATTATATTAGATAGCAGGGTACTAATGTCTTTTGTTTCTCCAAATGGATTAAAATCAAATGTAGTGGTGGCACCCAAAACAGGCATAACAAGCAACATACTTAAAGCTAAGACAGGTAAAATATATTTTTTCATTTTTCTAATTTGATTGAAGGGTCATTTTATTTATAGCATTCAATATGGAACCAGGTTCCTGTATAATCATCGCCGCCCATTTGTTTGATTGCCCAGAATACAGTATTAACAATTATCCATGCGGTTAAAATAATAACTAATCCAATAATAGCATTTGTTATGATTTGTTGTCCAGCCTTAAGATTTTCTTCTTTACCAAGAGAGAAAATCCAGCGAAATCCTCCGTAGACAATAAATCCAATTATTATAAGAAAAGCCATTTTTAAGGCAAATTCTAATACATTCTGCGCTAATACTAATAAATCGCAAACAGTACAAGCCTTCTCACCAGGGCCTCCACAAGGGACCAAACCAGCAGTGCTTGTGGTATTGGCAGCGTTTGTTAAGATGGGCGTTGATAATAGGATAAGAAGAAAAAATATAATTGATATATTTAGCTTTTTATATTTCATATTTTATGTTTCACGTTCCATGTTTCACGTTTTATGTTTATTGTTTTTTATTCCAGAAAAAATCAATTTTATCAGTTGCGGTGATTATTGCTTGAATCGGGGATTTACCTTTATTTGTAATGTCTTCTATCATTTCTTGAAATATTTTTGTGATTTCCTGAAAATCATATTGATGCCAATTTTGACTTGTTAGAATTTGTCTTGTAAATATTCCACTGATAGGTTCATTGACATAATTTTGGATTAAATCTAAGCGGGCAGGGGGGTTTTTTGTTTGAAGGTAATAAAATTCAGCAGCATCCTTTTGCGCAAGAAATTTTAAAAATTGCCAGCATTCTTCAGGATATTTTGAATTTTGAGAAACCACTAAGCTCATTGTATCACCATAATTTATCTTATTTGAAGAATTACCAGCAAATTGTGGCAAAGACGCAATACCATAATTAAGATTAGGGCTGTACTCTTTTATAATCTTTTGAGCTTGATTATATCCAATTAACATAGTAGTTTCCCCTTTGCTAAAGGCAATCACCGAATCAGTAAAATTATCATTCCAATTATAATAACGTGAACGAGAGTCGCTGAATTGAGTATAAAATTTTAACGCTTCTTCACCAGGCGAAATCTTTTTATCATTGATCAACAAATCATATTTAAAAGTTGTTTGTTTTTTATCTATATCAATAATATTACTGCCATATTGCATCATTAAGGCTGATATAATATCAAAATTCCATCGAACATTATAAGGAGACCCTAATGCTATTGCCGCTCGTGTAATCTGTCCTTGATTGTTAATTCTGCGCAGACGGGAGATTAAATTAAGAACTTCTTCCCATGTGGCAGGTGGAAGAGCGATATTATAATAGTTAAAAATGTCCCGATTATAATAAAGAGCCAAACTGTCAACGTATAAAGGAATACCGAGTAAATAGTCGCCTTTTAGTAATTCATTTTTTGCTATTTGAGGATAAGTTTGGTCTAAATCGAATAAATTTAAATCTTTATCCTTTTTTAAATCCAAATATGAAATTTTATTTTCATAGTAAGGAAGATTGCTGTTCCAAAGCATAAAGATATCCGGGGCTTGATTATCACTAAAAGCCTTTAGGAGATCTTCATAGTAAGTATTTTTGTCTTTTAATGTATAATTAATACGAGTGTAAGGATATTTCTTTTGAAAATTATCAATTATCGGTGAAAATATTTTTGAATCATCAATTATGCCCCAAATTTCCAAACTAACAGGTGTTGGTTTGGCCTTGTGAAATTTTATTCCTAAAAAAACAATAGAAATAATAATTAAACCGACGATTAATAGAATCTTCTTTTGGCGTATTGTTAATGTCATTTGTCTACTAATTTTGTTAGAAATCCATAATGAGTCAATCCTAAAGATAATTCTCTTTCTACCCGAAAACCGGATTTTTCGAGTAAATCAACGCTTTCGTCTTTACTGATTGGATAAAGTTTCTCTTGCGAAGGTAATTTATCGGGATACCATTCTATAAGGACTAAATAACCCTCCAATTTTAATACTCTTTTTGCCTCCTGAATTAAATTCCCTTTTTTCTCAATTTCAAAAAGAATATTAGATATTAAAACTAAGTCGCAAGAATCATTTGGCAAATTGCTTCCTCGTGTATCTTCTAAATTTGCCCAACGCGGCTCTATAATATTAAAAAGCCCTTCTAATTTAGAACGGAATTCTAAAGCTTCTAATGAAGGTTTCCAGATATCGAGAGCTATTACTCTTCCAGAAGGTTTTAAACACTTGGCTATTGCCAAACTAAAATATCCCGCGCCGCTGCCAAAATCAGCAACAGTCATTCCTTCTTTTAAAGGAAGGGTTTTAACTATTTCATCAGGATTGAGAAAGGAAGCCATATAATAAATTGCTAAATTGTTGAATTGTTAAATTATTCTACATTCACAGTATAACAAATTTTTTTACAATAGAGTAATTGCAGCAATTTTGTCCCCTTTATCTAATCTCATAATTCTTACCCCTTGGGTGGAGCGTCTTAAAACAGATATGCCTTTAAGGGGTGCCTTAAGGATTTGTCCTTTTTGAGAAATAGCAATTAAAGATTCTTCACTTTCCACTAAACAGGATTTTATGAGGTTCCCTGTTTTTGTTGTGATTTTCATTGTTTTTATCCCGAGTCCTCCTCTTTTTTGTTTTCGATATTCTTTCAGGTTTGTTCTTTTGCCAAATCCATTCTCACTTATCACAAGAATTTGTTTTTTTGTTTTTTCTTCTTCAGTTTTGACAACAATTAAACTAACCACAATGTCGTCTTTAGAAAGTTTTATTCCTATAACCCCGCTCGCCGAACGGCCAATTGCTCTGGCGTCTTTTTCAGAAAAACGTATTGACTGGCCTTTATTAGTGGTTAAAATTATTTCGTCATTCTTATTGCATAAGGCAGCACCGATAAGCTTGTCATTTTTCATAAGCTTTAGGGCTATAATTCCTCCTTTGCGGATATTGTCATATTCTTTAAGCAAGCTTTTTTTAATAATACCTCTTTCTGTAGCCATAAATAAATAGGTAGAGGAAGCCTTTGTTTGTTCTGAAGGACAATTTAACAAAACAATAATTTTTTCTTCAGGATCAAGGCTTAAATAATTCTGGATGGTTTTTCCACGTGACGTACGCGAAGCTTCCACAATTTCAAAAGCGCGCAATTTAAAAAGACGGCCTCGGTCAGTAAAGAACAAAATTTCATCACTTGTATTACAAGAGACAAGATGAGTTAAGATGTCTTCTTCGTTTTTTGCTTCGTAAGCTATTACTCCTTTTCCTCCTCTTTTTTGTCCTCGTAAAACATTTGGATTAAATCGTTTCACATATCCATTTTGGGAAAGGGCAATTAATGTTTCTTGCGATGGGATAAGTTGTTCTTCAGTAATGGCTTCAGGCAGATATGCCCGTACTTCTGTTCGTCGTTGATCCCCATATTTTTCTTTTAGTTTTTTAATCTCTTCTTTAATAATATTGGAAATTCTTTTTGGCTCTTTCAGGATTAATGTATATTCTTTTATTGATTTTTGTTTTTCCGCTAATTCTTGTTCCAGTTTTTTCCTTTCCAATTTTGCCAGACTTTGAAGCTTCATTTCCAGGATAGCATTTGCCTGAATTTCACTAAAACGATATTTCGCTATAAGTTTTTTCTGCGCGTCTTCTTTGTTTTCAGATGCTTTTATTAATTTGATAATATTATCAATATGATCTAAGGCTTTTGAAAGCCCTTCTAATATATGTGCCCTTTCCCTTGCTTTTTTGAGTAAATATTCAATGCGTCGTTTGACAATGTCTTTTCGGTGTGCGACATATTCTTCCAAAATATCTTTTATTGAGAGGACTTGAGGCTGTAATCCGCTTTCTGTCAGGGCCAGCATATTTAAATGGAAATTCTTTTCCAAAGGCGTAAATTTAAATAATTGATTTAGAATTCTTTTCGGAACTACATTGTTTTTTAACTCAATGACAATTCTGAGACCTTCTTTGTCAGATTCATCTCTAAGATCTTTTATTCCTTCGATTCTTTTTTCTTCCACTAAATGAGCGATATGAGTTATTAGCTCGGCTTTATTTACTTGGTATGGGATTTCTGTAACAATTATCTTTTTTGTTTTGTCTTCTATAACTTCTGTTTTGGCCCGACAAATTATTTTTCCTTTTCCATTTGCGTATGCTTCCAAGATATTTTGTTTGCCAAAAATAATTCCTCCAGTTGGAAAATCAGGACCTTTAATAAAATTCATTAAATCTTCAACAGAAGCGTGCGAATGGTCTATTAAATATATAAGGGCATCTGCTATCTCTTTTAAATTATGAGGAAGAATATTTGTTGCCATTCCTACGGCAATTCCCATTGTTCCATTCAGGATAAGCTGCGGCAATTTTGCAGGTAAATATTTAGGCTCTGTTCTTGTTCCATCATAATTAGGTATAAAATCTACGGTTTCTTTTTCTAAATCTTCTAATAATTCTTCAGCTAAAGGAGTTAGTTTTACTTCTGTGTATCTCATTGCAGCTGCTGGATCCCCATCTACTGAACCAAAATTTCCCTGCCCCTTGACTAATGGATAACGCAATGAAAAATCTTGAGCCATTCTTACTAAAGCGTCATAAACTGCAATGTCACTATGTGGATGGTATTTTCCTAATGTATCTCCAACTACTGTAGCTGATTTTCTCGATTTTGAACCAGAGCCCAAACCTAATTCATGCATAGCAAAAAGAATCCGTCTTTGCACGGGCTTGAGCCCATCTCTTACATCAGGCAATGCCCGGGAAATAATAATAGACATCGCATAATCCAAATAAGATTCTCTAAGTTCTTCAGCTATGTCTCTTGGTTGAATTGATTGAGATTTTTCTTTTTTTTCCTCTTCCTTTTTCATGAAAATCAACGAATTACGAATTTAATACGAATATACGAATGTCTTTAAAAAAGTTAGGAGATGTTGTTGAAGCAATGTTTCAAATTTAGAATTTACTGTTTATTTAATACTATTAATTTTGTTTCTCCTGGTAAATTATTTTTTCTAATGACTAATTTATCTAAAACCTCTGTTTTTTTGCTTATGGCCTTAAGAAATTTATCAAGCGAGTCTAATTTAATTTTTAAATTAGGTAAAGCATAATGCATAGGAATAATTATTTTTGGTTCTATTTGGTTAATTAGAGAAATTGCTTCTTCATAATTTATAGTGTCATGTCCGCCTATGGGAACAAGAAGAATATCGACATTCGCAACCTTTTCCAAGAGTTCTTCTTTTAAATTTTTTTTCTCCAAATTTCCTAAATGACAAAGTGTTATGCTTTCTGATTTCATAAAATAGATTGTATTGGATTTATGCGCTATTCCTTCAATAAAAATTCCTTTTGTTTCTATTTCCCCAGGCCCTTCAAGAGTTAAAGGATCTCCCATAATAGAACTTCTATTATTATTGTTTGCTTGTTGCTGAGTAATGAGAAGGATGTCAGATTTAAATCGCGGAGGCTTTAAACCTGTCGTTGATTCAGAATAAGGATCAATAGCAATAATTTTATTTTTGCTGTCAATGCGAAAATAGGAATGACCGAACCATTGAATAATCATGATATTTTTATTTTACCACGTTAGAAACAATATTTCTAACGTGGTTTACCATAAATATAGCTTAATTCAATTTTTTAAACACTCGGACACTAAGAAATGTTATAACAATATTAAAAGCAAGAAGAAAAAGAAGGCATACAGGCAAAGAATGGGTGGTCATAAGTAAAATTTCCTCATTGTTTAAAGATTTGGAAAGAACAACCCAACGCAGAGCATCTACGCTATAAGCCAAAGGATTATAATGAGCCATTATTGCCATCCAAGAAGGGACATTTTTTAATGGAAAAAAGGCCCCAGAGAGAAAAGCCATTGGTGCGATAATTATTTGGGAAAGAATAGAAAAGCTTTCAATTCTTTTTAAACGGGAAGCAAAGAAAATTCCCAAAGCGGCCATTCCATAGCCAATTAGAAAAATAACAAGGACTGTTTTTATAAATGAAGTTATGTCAAAATTAATGCCCAAATAGGGCATTATTAGTAAAATAAGAGCGCCTTGTAAAATGGCGGTCGTAGTTGCCCCTAATATTTTTCCTAAAGCAATATATGACCTGCTAATGGGAGAAACCAGAATTTCTTTTAAAAATCCGAATTCTCTATCCCAGACAATAGACATAGTAGACGAAATAGCCATAATGCTAACGCTTAAAGCTAATATCCCAGGAAAAAAGAATTGGACAAAATCATAATGTAAAACAGTGGTAGGAAATATTGTTTTTAGTCCCGTGCCAAAAAATATTAAAATTAGGAGAGGTAAAAATATAGAAGTAAAGAATTTTAAAGAGTTGCGCAAATAAATAAGCACTTCTCTATACCAGATTACATAAAGAGTTTGCAATTTTTTGTTCATCGTTTCTCTGTTTTTGATTTTTTTTCTTTTATTTCCGGCGAATTAAAAAGAGTAAATAAAGAAGTTATATCAAATCCCCGATTTTCCTCTTCTTCTAATTCTCCATTAATTTCTTCTCTTATTTTCCTGCCTGTAATTTCCAAAAAGATATCTTCTAAGGTAGGCTGTCTTAATTGCATTGAAGTAATATGAGGGCTAATAGCCTTAACTAATATCGCTAAGAACCTATCACCATTATCTATTTCAATTCTTAATTCTTTACCAATCCATTTAATTGGATATTCAGGAAATTTTTTTCGGAATTCTTTCTCCGCTTGTTTATTATTTTCAGTTTTGAAAATAATGATATCACCGCCGATCATCCTTTTTAAATTTTTCGGAGTATCAATAGCTACAATTTTTCCATGGTCTATAATAGCAATTCTGTCGCATCTTTCCGCCTCATTTAAATATTGAGTGGTTAAAAAAATTGTTGTATTTTTTTTATTCCTTACAGTAAAGATATAATCCCAGATTTTCTTTCGTGTTTGTGGGTCTAATCCAACAGTTGGTTCATCTAAAAACAGAATTTGAGGCCAATGTATTAAAGCCCGGACAAGTTCCAGTCTTCTTTTCATGCCGCCGGAGAATGTTTCAACTTTCATTTTTCTTTTACTCCAAAGCTCGCATAGCTTTAAGATTTCTCTTTCCCTTTTAATAAAATCTTTTCTGGAAACCCCGTAAAGCATTGCATGAAGATAAAGATTTTCTTCGGCAGTTAAGTGGTTGTCCAAAGTTGTCTCTTGAAAAACCAAACCAATAGATTTTCTTACAGAATCAGGTTGATTTATTACATGATAACCGTTTACATATGCTAATCCAGAATCAGGTAAAGCAAGTGTGCAGAGAATATTAATCATTGTAGTTTTACCTGCCCCATTAGGACCAAGGAAACCAAAAACCTCACCTCTTTTTACAGAAAAAGAAATCCCATCAAGGGCTGTTATATGTTTGTATCTTTTTTTGAGATTTTTTACTTGGATAACCTCAAGAATATTGTTTTGATTTTCTTCAGTTTGTTCAGCTTTTTCTGATAAATCTTTCATAAAAGTTAGATTAAAAATAAAATACAAAAGATTAAAAATACAGATTAAATTTTAAAAATATTTTTTATATTTTATATTTGATTTTTGATATTTTTACTATAGCCCCATTTTTTCTTTTACCTCTTTGAGTGTTTGTTTGGCAATTTGAGAAGCGTATTTTTGCCCTTGTTTTAAAATTTTATCTACTATTTCAGGTCGCTCTTCATAATATTTTCTTTTCTTCTGGATCGGCTTTAATTCTTTATATATTGCCTCAGCCAACTGGTTCTTTAGATCTTTATATTTAATCCCTGAACTAAGATATAATTTTTCATAGGATTTTCTTTTTTCTTTGCCTTCAAATAATTCAACTAACATTAATAAAACAGCTACACCTCCTTTTTCTGGTACTTTTTTGCCTTTTCCTGAATCTGTTGGGACTTTTGCCAGTTTTTTCTTAATAGTAGACAAATCGTCAATTAAATTAATATAGCTATTGGGTTTTGATTTTGACATTTTTCCTTCTCCTGTTAATGAAGGGATATAAGAAAATTGCATAAGGTATGTTTGAGGTTCAGGAAAAGTTTGGCCAAATGTTCGATTAAAAATTCTTGCAATTTCCCTTGTTACTTCCAAGTGTGGAACCTGGTCTTTGCCAACAGGAACAAATTGGGCTTTATATAAAAGAATATCTGCTGCCATAAGAATTGGATAATAAAAAAGCCCCATATTAATGTATTTTGGCTGTTCTTTTTTCTTATTTTTGTAAGTAGGAAGTTGTTCTAAACGGGATACAGGATAAATTGTTCCTAAGAGATAAGCTAATTCAATATGTTCTGGAATTTGGGATTGAATTATAAGATGGCATTTTTTTGGATCTAAACCACAAGCCAAATATTCTAAGACTACTTCCCGTATTTTATCCTGATAAGTTTTTGGTTCATATGGTGAAGTTATACCATGAAGATCCACAACCGCATAAATACAATCATAATTTTTTTTATTTTGAAGCTCAATATATCCTTTTAAACCGCCTAAGTAATTGCCTAAATGAAGAAAGCCGGTTGGTCGAGTACCGGAAAAAATTCGGGTTTTTAAATTGTCTTTTTTTGTTTTTTTATCCATAGATTTAGAGCGGGTAACGGGACTCGAACCCGTGTCTGAACCTTGGAAGGGTTCCGTACTGCCACTATACTATACCCGCAAGTAAACAAAAGAGATCTTTAAAGACCTCTTTTTATTTTAACTCTTATTTCCCCAAAAATCAATATAAATTTTGGTGGGACTTAACCCACAAACCATAGCGAGTACCAAGTGTCTTTGGCACTAAGATATGAAGTACGCGCTAATTTAATGTAGGGGTTGACAAATTATTTTTCTTTGCTACAATAGAGATGCTGTCGTTTTGAGGAGCTTGCTCCAAAAAACGGCGGCATTTTTTTTATATCTCTTTTAGAACTTGTATTCCTAATATTTTTAAACCTTTTTTCAGGACATTAGTGATTGTTTTTAGAAGAACAAGCTGGGCATTTTGTCTAGCTTTATTTTTTTCTTTTAGCACAGGAACACTTTCATAATATTTATTAGTTAAATCAGCTAAAGATAAAAGATAAGTAGTTAGATAGTTTGATGAATATTTTTCAGCGCTGATTTGAATTATACCTGGAAACTCAGATATTTTTTTTATAAGAGAAATTTCTAATTTGTGATTTAGTAATTTGTAATCGTATTTTCCTATCCTTTCTGCTTTTGTAAGGATTTTATTTATACGGGCATAGGTGTATTGGAGGTAAACACTAGTATCTCCAGAAAAATCAAGCATTTTTTTCCAATCAAAGACAATATCAGAAGAACGAAATGATTTTAAATCATTGAATTTTAAAGCTCCAATAGCAATTGTTTGGGCTAATTTTTTTTGTTTTAGTAACAACCATTCTGGCTTTTTCTCTTTAATTATTTCCAGTGATTTTTCAATCACTTGATTAATAACTTGTTCAAGAGGGATAATTTCTCCTTCTCTAGTAGAAAACTTTTTTCTTTTTTCTGATAGAATCAAACCAAATTTAATATGTACCAATTCAGTCTTTTCATTTGGAAAAATAATGTTTGATATAGTAAAAAGTTGTTTAAAATGAACATCTTGTTCATTGCCAACAACATAAAGAATTTTTGCAGGATGATATTTTGTAAAACGATATTTTAGTAAAGATAAATCGCGAGTAAGATATAAACTTGCTTCATCTGATTTTTGAATTAAAGCTGGCGGAAGATTGTATTTTTCTAAAGGAATAATAAGCGCCCCTTGGCTTTTTTGTGCTATTTTTTTCTTTTTTAAGAGATTTATTAATGGTACAAGGTCTTTTTCAAGAAAGCTTTCGCCTAAAAGAAGGTCAAATTTAATATCTAAAAGTTTATATATTTTTTGAAAATCTTTAATTGATTCTTTTTTAAACCAAAGCCATAATTTTCTATTCTCTTTATCGCCTTTCTCTAATTTTTTAAATTCTTCTTGTCCTAATTTTTCTAAATCTGGATTATTCTTTATTTCTTGATGGAATTTTATATAAAGGGCAAGAAGAGTGGAAATTGGATTTTTTTCTACTTCTTTTTTCTTTCCCCAGAGCTTGTAAGCGGCAATTAATTTTCCAAATTGAGTGCCCCAATCGCCGAGATAATTCCAGCGGATAACTTTATAACCCAATGTTTCATATAAATTAGCCAATGTTTCTCCTATAATAGTGGAACGTAGGTGTCCGATATGCATCGGCTTAGCAATATTAGGGGAAGAATAATCAACTATTATTGTTTTATTTTTTCCTGTTTTTGAAAGTCCAAATTTTGTTTTTTGTTTATAAATTATTTCTAATTCTTTTTGGACGAATTTTTTATTAACGAAAAAATTAATAAAACCATTTTTAGCTACTTCTATTTTTGTTATTTCTTTTGGTAATTTTTGTTGCATCTCATTTATCAAAATTGTAGCTATTTCAAGAGGGGATTTTTTAATATCTTTGCTAATGGAAAAAGCTATGGTGGTACTATAGTCGCCATATTGTTCATTTTTTGGTATTTCTAATAAAGTATCAGGCATAGAAGAAATAGACCATTCATTTTCAACAGTTACTTTTTTATAAGATTCTTTAATAAGGTTTTTAATGATTTCTTTTATCATATTTTATAAAGTTTTCTAAATTAAAATTACCATGCTTAATATTATTAAGTAAAGTGAAAACCAAAAGTATTTTCCTCTTTTTAATATTTTTTCTAAAATTTTTAAACTAATAATTCCTACAAAGAATGAAATAAGCATTCCAATCCCACCTAATAAGTAATTATTCCCTCCTTGTTGTATTAAGGCAGGTAATTGTAAAATAACGGCCCCAAGAATAACAGGAAGAGCTAAGAGGAAAGAAAATCTATAAGCAACTTCTGGCTTTAATTTTCTTAATAGCCCAGCGGAAATAGTAAATCCAGAGCGGGAAATTCCCGGGAAAAGAGCAGCTGCTTGAGCTATTCCTATTAATAAAGCATCAAGACAGGAAATGTTATCAATGACTTTTTCAGATTTTGAAAATTTAGTTAGCAAAAGAAATAAAGCGGTGATTAAAAAAGATAATCCTATAAATTTTAAAGAAAAGAATGATGATTCAATTTTTGTTTGAAAGAAAAAACCAAAGATTGCAGCTGGAATTGTTCCAATGATAATAAGTTTAATTAATGGCCAGTTTCTATTATAGAATATTTCCTTAATTTCTCGCCAGAATACGGCCAATATTGCTCCTAATGTTCCAAAATGGAGAAGGGCGTTAAAAGTTATTGAAGTTTTTGGCAAATTCCAGAGAATTTGCAGTACAGCTAAATGACCAGAACTGGAAATTGGCAAAAACTCAGTTACACCTTGAGTAATAGCTAAAATAATTGTTTGAAATATATTCATAATATTTGTCAGGGCGGAGAGAATTGCACTCTCGATTTCCGATTCCCGAAACCGGCGTCTTAGCTACTAGACCACGCCCTGTTATTCTACATAGTACTTTTTTTTAATTTTTCTTTCTCCCTCTTCTAAAAGATTTTTGTATTTTTCTTGGGCTATTTTTTCTTTTTTCTTTAGTTCATTTTCAGAAAGCTGATTTAATTTCTTTGCTTTTTTTTCTAAATATTTTTTATTATTCTTTTTAGGATCATCCAATACTTGTTCTAATAAAATACTTAAAATTGCTCCAATTTTAGGCCCTGGTTCAATTCCCAATATTTTTATTATATCATTTCCATTTATTTTTAATATTTTAAGAGATGGTTGTTGTCCCTCTAATTCTTGTAATACCTTTTCTACGCGAAATAGAAAATGACGGAGGCGAAAAGGAAGAGCTTTAGGACATCCCGATCCGATTCTATCAGCTTCCCTTACTTGGGCTAATTCTTGAATATTTTCTTTTCCGATTTTAACTAATAATCTACGGATAGCGGCATCTGTCGTAATTTCAGGGTCATAGACAAATCCATGACAACGCACTAATTTAATAATTTTTTCCGCTTTATTTTTGGGAAATTTTAGATGACTAAGAATACGGGCTGTAATTTTTGCTCCCTGCCATTCATGGTTATAAAAAGTGGCGTTTATGCCTTCGCCTTCTTTAGTATATGGTTTTCCAATATCGTGGAATAAACTGGCTAATCTTACTTCTAAACTATATTCTTTTTCGCAGGCATATTTTAAAGAGCGCCAAGCATGTTCCCAAACAGTATAAATATGGTGTTTGTTTTGAGTTACTCCAATACCTTTTTCTAATTCGGGAATAATTTGTTTTAGCAAATCATTTTCTTGTAAAAGAAAAATTCCTTTAACGGCTTGCGGAGAATTAATAATTTTGATTAATTCATCGCGAATTCTTTCTTTAGAAATAAAACCGAGAAGAGAAGCATTATCTTTTATGGCCTTTAATGTCTGCGGCTCTATTTGAAAATTTAATTCGCAAGCAAAACGAATTGCTCGCATTAAACGCAAGCCATCTTCAGAAAATCGTTCTTTTGCATTTCCTACTGTTCTGATAATCTTTTTTTGCAGGTCTTTTTGCCCATTAAAAGGATCAACAAGTTTTAATGACCAATTACCAATTTTCAATAACCAATTATTTTTTGGGATTTGAGATTTGGGATTTGTTTGGGATTTGGGATTTGGGATTTGGGGCTTTAGATCAATTGCCATTGCATTAACAGTAAAATCACGACGGCTTAAGTCTTCCTCAATTGTTTTAGCAAATTCTATTTTATCAGGGTGACGTTTGTCGCTGTATTTTCCTTCTTTTCTAAAAGTAGTAACTTCAATGATTTTTAAATTATCATCTTCTGAATTGGTTTTTACTGCTACAGTGCCAAATTCATTTTCATAAACACTATCAGGAAAGAGTTTTTGTATTTGTTTAGGCAAAGCATTAGTAGTAATATCCCAATCTTTCGGTCTGCCAGCTGACTGATTTTGTAGAATAGAGTCTCGAACGCATCCACCAACAATATAGGCATCAAAGTCAGCTTGATTGAGTTTTTCTATTATTTCTAATACTTCTGAAGGTATTTGCATATTTATAGCTTTTTTACTATACTTGGAAGATTCCTCTAATCATAAAGCAAAACTGTTTTTTTTTCAATCCTGCCCTCGTGGTGTAACTGGATAACATTTCTGTCTTCGGAACAGAAGATTGCAGGTTCGAATCCTGCCGAGGGCACGACAATAAATTATTTGAGCCCCCATAGCTCAATTGGTAGAGCAGATCCCTCTTAAGGATAAGGTTCCAGGTTCGAGTCCTGGTGGGGGCACAAATCTTTTTTGGAGGGGTGGCAGAATGGTAATGCGCCAGTCTTGAAAACTGGTGCCCGTAAGGGCTTGCAGGTTCGAGTCCTGTCCCCTCCGCCATATTTATTAATATGAAAGATAAAAACAAACAATTAGGTTTAGTTTCGCGTCCTCCGATTATCGTGGTTTTGGGTCATGTAGATCATGGCAAAACAAGCCTTTTGGATTATATTAGAAAAACAAAAATAGCTGAAAAAGAATCAGGTGGAATTACTCAACATATTGGCGCATATGAAATAGAAGTAGAAGGTAAAAAAATCACTTTTATTGATACTCCTGGGCATGAAGCATTTTCTAAAATCCGTTCTCGCGGAGCAAATGTTGCTGATGTTGCTATTTTAGTAGTTGCTGCTGATGAAGGGGTAAAGCCACAAACAAAAGAATCATTGAAAGATATAACAGAGGCAGAAATTCCTTTTATTGTGGCAATTACCAAAATTGATAAAGAAGGAGCTAATTTGGAAAAGGTAAAGAATGAATTATCTGAAGCAGGCGTGTTATTGGAAGGTCGGGGCGGCGACGTTCCTTTTATTGGTGTTTCTTCAAAAACAGGGCAAGGCATTGATGAATTTTTAGAGCTTATCCTTCTTTTATCAGAGATGCAGGAATTAAAAGCTAATCCAAATAATCCAGCAGCGGGAATAGTAATTGAATCCAATTTAGACCGTTTTAGAGGAAATACAACTAGTTTAATTATTACTGATGGTACCCTTCATCTTAAGGACAATATAGAAGCAGATCAGATAGGAGGAAAAGTAAAAATTTTGGAAAATTTTCAAGGGGAACCTATCTCTAAGGCGACTTTTTCTTCACCAGTAAAAGTGCTTGGTTTTGAAAAACCAGTGCCAGTTGGAGCAAAGTTTTTCGCTGGGAATGAACCTGCCCTGAGTAAAGCCGAAAAGCTTGCCATGGGCAAAGTCGAAGGGCTAAGAATAGTTGCTAAAGAATTAGGAGATAAAGATTCAAAAATTAAAATCCCTCTTATTATAAAAAGTGATACATCTGGTTCAGGTGAAGCATTAGAACAAGTTATAATGCAATTAGGAGAAAAAAACGGTTGGGTCTTTTTGCTCTTAAAAAATGAAACAGGTGATATTTCTGAAAGTGATTTTAAAATTACGCCTTCAGGAAAAACTTTAATTGTAGGCTTTCGAGTCAGAAAAAAGCCGGAGATAAATAATATTCTTTTGACTAATAAAAATTTATTATTAATTGAAGGGGATGTTATTTATGAAATTGAAGACAAAATCAAAGAATTGGTAGAAAATAAGTATATAAAAAAACCTACAGAGGAAATAGTAGGTAAATTAGAAGTTTTGGCTATTTTTAATCCTATAAAAGGAAATCGATTGATAGGAGGAAGAATTATTGAGGGTAAAGTTCAAAATAAAATCCGTTTTCGTTTATTGCGAGGAGAAGAAATAATTAGTCAAGGTAAAGTTTTGAATTTGCAAAAAAATAAAATAGATATACCAGAAGTAAAAACTGGGCAAGAATGTGGTTTGATAATTAACTGTCCAGAGAAGGCAGAGAAAGGAGATTTGCTTGTATTTTTCAGAAAAATTTAATAAGATAGATTTATGGCCATGTGGTGAAGTAGCTAACACGACGGTCTGCAAAACCGTTATTCGTGGGTGCAAATCCCACCATGGCCTCAAGATTTGCCGATTGGCAAATTAATTGCCCAGGTGGCGGAACGGTTTACGCAGAGGACTTAAAATCCTTGACTCTTAAGAGTTTGTGGGTTCGAATCCCACCCTGGGCACTAAAAAACATCCCGTTTTCCACGGGATGTTTTAGTTACTTTTTATTCCAATATCTCCATTATTGTTTCTTTGACTCCAAACTCTTGAGCTGATTCTCTGTCAGAAAACCAGATATCCACCCTTGTATCAGTGAAACGCTCATGCATTTTATCGTCAACAGTAAAGACCTTGTCTCTAAATAGTTCAGGAAATCTTACCTTTGTTCCAAATGACAGGAAATTGGAAGCAATAACCCCATCATAAACCCAGGCTCCAGAAGCAGTAATAAATGGAGAGTCATCAGTCTGGTCAGGTGTAGAAGAATAAGCTGTTACAGTAATTTTTCTTGTTTCAATTGAGGGCTGAAGAGAATTTACTGAGGTAAAGAAGGTATCATTTGAATTATGATAAAACTCCTCGTCAGTACTGAGAATTTCTTGTTCAGAGCCATTAATAATAGTAGATGGAGAGCCTTCTACTATTAACCCTGCCAAGGGGCTAAAAAAGCTTATACTCAAGACCATGACAAGAATTCCGGACTTCGCAGCTTTATTAAGAATATCCATAATATTTTATTTGTATTAAAAAACTCCCTTTTGGGAGACTTTTTGAATTTTAGCATACTGAAATCTTTTGTCAATAGTAAACATTTAGTTGCTTTTTTATTATTTTTTAGATAAACTTATTACAATAATTATTGCAGTAAATCCAAAGGAGGGTTGGCTGAGTGGTCCAAAGCAGCAGGTTGCTAACCTGTGGCCGTTTAAAAGCGGCCCGTGGGTTCGAATCCCACACCCTCCGCCAAGTTTAAAAAGTCCCGTAAAGGGACTTTTCTGATTTTAAATGTTGCTTTAGTAAATAAATTGTGATAATATAAAGATATTAAGATATGCTTACTACTAAACAAAAAGAAAAAGTTATTGAGGAATTTGCTACTCATAAGAAAGATACTGGATCGCCTGAAGTGCAGATTGCTTTATTAACAAAAGAAATAAAATTATTAAGCAAGCATTTAAAAAAACATCCAAAAGACTACCATTCAAGGAGGGGTCTTTTGGGCATGGTTTCTGACAGAAGAAGGCTTCTTTCTTATTTAAAAAAAGTATCGCTTCGTCGCTATAATAAAACGATGAAGAAGCTCGGTCTATAATTGAAATACTTTTATTTTAATTTTAATATATATTTCAATTTCAATGTTCTTGAGCGAAGCGAAAGGTTATTATAATTTTAATTTATGCTTATAAGACACAAAAACCAGCGCGTAGCAGTTTTGATAGATGTTCAAAATCTTTATCATTCTGCAAAAAATCTTTACGGTGCCAGAGTAAATTTTAAAAATCTTCTTTTAGAAGCGACAGCCGGTCGTCAGTTAATTAGAGCAATTGCATATGCTACTAAAGCTGATGAGCCTGGTGAGGCTTCTTTTTTTGACGCTTTAGAAAAAGCTGGGATTGAAGTTCGATTAAAGGATTTGCAAGTTTATCCTGACGGAACAAAAAAGGGAGATTGGGATGTAGGGTTGGCAGTTGATGCCATCAGGTTATGTGTCAATATTGATGTGATAGTTTTAGTGAGTGGTGACGGAGACTTTATTCCTTTAGTAGAATATTTAAAAGCATTAGGAAAACATGTAGAACTTATGGGTTTTGGAAAAACTTCCTCTTTTCATTTAAAAGAATTGGTTGATGGGTCTACAGATTTAGATTCTCGCCCAGACTATTTTCTTTTTAAATCTAAAAAGCAGGGCTTTGTAAAAAAATTACCTAATATTATTAAAATAAGGTTGAAAAGATAAAACAAATAAAACAAATAAAATAGAATTGAAATAATACTAATGGAAAAAAAAGAATATCAATTAAAAATCGGAGATAAAATTATAGGTGTAGAATTTTCTAATCTTGTTGAACAGTCTAATGGCTCAGTAATTATAAGAATGGGAGACACTGTGGTATTGGCTTCTGCGGTTATGGGCAAGGAAGATAGAATGGATTTAGATTATTTTCCTCTTTTAGTAAATTACGAAGAAAAATACTATGCTGCTGGTAAAATTTACGGCAGTCGTTTTCTTAGAAGAGAATCTCGACCATCAGACAGCGCAATTTTGACCAGTCGCCTTATAGATAGAACCATCAGGCCTCTTTTTCCAGCTAATATGAGAAGAGATGTCCAATTAGTAATTACTTGCTTATCTATTGATGAAGAGAATGATCCCGATATCTTAGGAATTATTGCCGCTTCGTTAGCTTTAGGCACTTCTAATATTCCATGGCAAGGACCAGTAGCAGCATTAAGGATTAGTTGGTCAGAAAAAACTGGATTTATAATTAATTCTACTTACAAACAAAGAGAAGAGTCTCTATTAAATATGGTGATTTCAGGTCCTGATAATGTCATAAATATGTTAGAAGCAGAAGCTAAGGAAGTTTCTGAAAATATCATTAATGAAACTATGAAAATAGCTCAAAAGGAAATAGCAGAACTTAATAAAAGATTAAGCAGTATTATTGCCGAGATAGGTTCTCCTAAAACGGAGATTGTTTTGAAGGAATATGATAAAGATATTAAAGAAGAAGTAAGGAACTTTTTAAAAGGCAAATTAGAATCTGCTCTTTATGTCGCAGATAAAACCGAAAGAGAAAATAAACTATTTTTTTTAAAAGAAGAATTAATGAACTATCTTCGTAGTAAAGATTATTCAGAAGAGAGTTTATCTGATGCTGAATCTGTTTTAGAGGAGGAGATTAATGAAGTTGTGCATAAAAATATTTTAGAAAAAGATAAAAGACCTGATTCGCGAAAATTAGATGAAATTAGACCTTTGGAAGTGGCTATTGATATTTTGCCACGACCGCATGGTTCAGCTTTATTTATGAGAGGCAAAACTCATGTTTTGTCAGTTGTTACCTTAGGAGCTCCAGGAGATGTTTTACTTTTGCAGGGGATGGAAATTTCAGGAGAAAAAAGATTTTTGCATCATTATAATTTTCCAGCTTATTCATCAGGGGAGATAGCGCCTTTTAGAGGTCCGGGCAGGAGAGACATTGGACATGGTGCTTTAGGTGAAAAGGCTATTTTACCAATGATTCCTTCACAAGAGGAATTTCCTTATACAATTCGGGTCGTTTCAGAAGTTTTATCTTCAAATGGCTCTACTTCCATGGCAGCTACTTGCGCTTCATCATTAGCTTTAATGGCCAGCGGAGTTCCAATTAAAAAGCATGTTGCTGGAATTGCTATGGGATTAATAATGGATAAAGAAAACAGATATAAAATTTTAACCGATATTCAGGGTCCTGAAGATCATTATGGAGATATGGATTTTAAGGTAGCCGGAACCAAGAATGGAGTCAATGCTTTACAAATGGATGTAAAAATGAATGGAGTAGGATCAAAAATTTTGGGAGAGGCTTTAGATAAAGCCAAAGAAGCAAGGCTTTTCATTTTAGAAAAAATGAATCAAGTTATTGCAGAACCAAGAAAAAATCTTTCCCCTTTTGCTCCGAGAATATTTACACTTAAAATAAAACAAGAGCAAATCGGCAGCCTTATTGGTCCTGGCGGTAAGATTATAAATAAGATTATTGAGGATACCGGTACTACTATTGATATTAATGATGATGGCACTATTTTTATAACATCTCCTGATGAGGAAAAAGCTCAATTAGCTATTTCTAAAATTAAAGAAGCAACTAAAGAATTTTTAGCGGGGGAATTGGTGCAAGGGACAGTGTCAGAAATTAGGGATTTTGGGGCTATTATAAATTTAGGTGGCCGCAAAGAAGGGCTTCTTCATATTTCAGAATTAGCCCCGCGTCATGTGGCTAAGGTGGAAGACGTTGTTCATTTAGGTGATGTTTTAAAGTTAAAAATTAAAAAAGTGGAACCAAATGGCAAGATTTCTCTTTCTTTGAAAGACGCTTCTGATAAAAATGATAAAGGAAGATTTTCTTGACATTTATTTTTGTGGTATAATAAAATGAATAGAATATCTTAAATTTTAATTTTTAAAAATATGCCAGAAAATTTTTCTTTACCTTCTAATGTTTCTAATGAAGATTCTGGAGTAACTCCAGAACAAAGGTTTTCTCCCCCACCATCAAATGTTTTTATAAGAACATCACAGTCAGATTTAGAAAAAATTAAATCTGAGGGAGGAGCAATTTCAGGAATGCCGCCCATACCACCACCACCTCCGCCTCCTTCTGCTACTCCTGCTCCTTCTATGGAGCAAGAGCCTAACATAGAAGGCGCACAGCCAGAGCCTGGTATACAACCAGAACCGGCTTTTTCTGAATCAGAACCTTCTTTTGCGCCAGAAACGCCAGTTGGAATATCTGAATTTTCAACTACTGAGGCAGAACCTCCACAGAAAAATAAATTGTTGCCTTTTATTATTATAGGCGTATTAATTGTAGCAGTAGTAGCATTAGGATATTTTTATCTTTGGCCTAAGTTTTTCGAAGCTAAGCCCGCTGTCACTACTACGACAACCACAACCGTAAGTACAACAACCACAACTTTGACTGCTTCGCCATATCCTCAAGTCAGTGGTCCGTTTCAAAAGTCCCTTTTTAATATAGAGATTAGCAGTTCAGATGTTGTTAAAGCTATAAAAGATTCAGCTCTTTCTGAAATGGCTGCTCCTGGAACTTTCAAAATTCTTATTCCCAAAGTGCACAATGATGCCCTTACAAACGAAGAAGTGGTTCTTTCTTTTATTCCGCAATTACCAACAAGATTAAAACCTTATATGTTAGCTCGTAAATATTTGGTTTATGCTTATTATGGAGAAGTTAATCCGTCACTTGGTTTAATTATTGATATTGGAGAGGAAAGTAAGGAAGAAGTAAAATCTGTTTTTTTAGCTTGGGAAAAAAGATTAGGAATTTTAGATGATTTAAAAGATTTTTTCCTTGTTAAAATTCCTAAAAAAACTACAAATGAGTTTAAAGAGACTACTAATGCTGGGGCAGAAATTCGTTACTTTACTTATTCTGGAGAAGAAGCGGCCATCACTTATGCTTTTTATGAGGGATATCTGTTAATGAGTTCATCTTTAGAATCAGTTAATAGCGCAATTTCTCACCTTCAGGGTATAACTGAACCTATTTACCCATAATTGCTTTTTAGTTAAGTTTAATATAAAATAGTATTGCTATGAATAAATTAGCTAAATCTTTTATTATAGTATTTCTTCTTTTTTTAGCTCTTTCTTCGATTTTTTCTGCGATTAAGAGTACATCTTTAGAGACAAAAAAAGTAAGTTTTTCTGAAGCAATCCAGGCGCTAAGAGAAGAAGACATAACAAAAGTTGTAATTCATCCTAATCACATTAATATCTTTCTTCAGGATGATAGTATTTTAATTACAGAGAGGGAATTAAATGTTTCTTTTCCAGAAACACTCCAAAACTTTGGTTTTTCTCCAGAAGAAATATCTTCTTTAGATATAGAGATTGAAGGTGATGGTGCGTCAGCTATTTTCTTTTCTGTAATATTACCAATACTTATTCCGGTTCTTTTAATAGGATTTTTATTGTTTTATTCTCTTCGTCGGGCTAATCAAGGAGCAATGCAGATTTTCTCTTTTTCCCGCTCTAATATTAAATTATTTTCTCCTTCCAAAGATAGAATTACTTTTAAAGACGTAGCTGGTTTAAAAGAAACCAAAGAAGAATTAAAAGAAGTTGTTGAGTTTTTAAAAACTCCAAAGAAATTTCATGATTTAGGAGCTAAAATTCCTCGCGGAGTTCTTTTAATGGGGCCTCCGGGATCTGGGAAGACGCTTTTAGCTCGAGCAGTAGCAGGAGAAGCAAAAGTTCCTTTTTTTCATATTTCTGGATCAGAATTTGTAGAAATGTTTGTTGGAGTAGGTGCTAGCCGTGTAAGGGATACTTTTGCTACAGCTAAAAAAGCGGCTCCTTCAATTTTATTTATTGATGAGATAGATGCTATTGGAAGAGTAAGAGGCGCTGGTATTGGTGGCGGGCATGATGAAAGAGAACAAACATTGAATCAGATTTTAGTTGAAATGGATGGTTTTGACAGGGATACTAAGATTATAGTGATTTCCGCGACAAACAGGCCAGATGTTTTAGACCCAGCTTTATTGCGGCCAGGGCGTTTTGATAGACGAGTGATTTTAGATTTACCTAGCATTAATGATAGGGAAAAGATATTAGAAATTCATGTTCAAGGCAAAAGTCTGTCTCCATTAATTAATTTAAGAGAGATAGCAGAACGGACTCCAGGTTTTTCTGGCGCTGACTTAGCTAATTTAACAAACGAAGCCGCTATTTTAGCAGCCAAAAGAAACCAAAAGAATATTACCCAGAAAGAACTATTAGATTCTATAGAAAAAGTTATTCTAGGTCCGGAAAGAAGGAGTAGGGTTTTAACAAATAAGGAAAAAGAAATTACTGCTTATCATGAAGCTGGCCACGCCTTAATATCTGCTTTACTTCCTGATACAGCGCAAGTTAGAAAAATTTCTATTATAACTCGTGGGAGAGCAGCTGGTTATACAATGCGAATGCCATCTGAAGAGAAATATATGAAAACTCGTTCAGAGTTTTTAGATGATTTGTGCGCGCTTTTAGGAGGATATGTAGCTGAAGAGATTAAATTTAAGGAGATATCAACGGGCGCTGCTAATGATTTAAAAGAAGCGACAGATATAGCAAGAGGTATAGTAACCAAATATGGAATGAGTAAGAAAATAGGACCAATTTCTTTTAGCAAATCAGAAGAATTGGTGTTTTTTGGTAGAGAGATTTCTTCTGAAAGGGAATATTCAGAAGAAACAGCAGCTAAAATTGATAAAGAAATAATTGATATTCTTAAAAAGTGCTACAATAACACAAAAGTATTACTAAAGAAAAATATAAATAAGCTGGAAAAAGTTACCAAAGAATTAATGGAAAAAGAGACTTTAGAAAAAGAAGAATTTGAAAAATTGATAAAGTGATGCGCACGTAGCTCAGTGGTAGAGCATCGCCCTTATAAGACGAGGGTCGCAGGTTCGATCCCTGCCGTGCGCACCAATGCGCCCTTAGCTCAGTGGTAGAGTGCATGCACGACACGCATGAGGTCGTAGGTTCAATCCCTACAGGGCGCACCAATTAAATCTATGAAGATATTTTATGCCTTAGAGACTTTTTTACCCCATATTTCCGGCGTAACAATTTCTACTGACAGATTAGCTGATTATTTTAGCCAGGATAAAAAGAATAAGGTCTATATGATTACTGCCTCACCTAATGGGGATTTTCAAATTGATTCAGATTCTCATAATTATACTATTATACGGATTAAATCTCATTCAAACCCCATAAGAAAAAAATTGAAAGTCAGTTATTTAGCTTCGTTGCATATCAGAAAAATATTAGATGATTTTAAGCCTGATATTATTCATATTCAGGATCCTTTTTTTATTTCCCAGTCTTTGGCTTTTGAAGCGAAAAAAAGAAAAATTCCAGTTATTGCCACGCAACACTGTTCTTTAGAATTCCCTTTGACTTATTTAAAATTGCCTAAATTTTTACAAAAGACAACAGAAAAAACAATGGCAAAAGTTTTAGCGGCTTTTATTAACAATTATTGTAAAACTTTAATTACGCCAAGTGAATTTATTAAAAAGCAGGCGATTAAATGGGAGATAAATATTCCAGTAGAAATTATTTCAAATGGAGTTGATCTTGACGCTTTTGCAAAAAGTCGGATTTCCGAAGAATTTTTAAAAAAATATAAGATTGAAGATTTTATTTCCAAACCGATTGTTCTTTATAGCGGACGCATTGATAAAGATAAAAATTTAGAGACTCTAATTAAAGCAATTCCATTGGTTTTAAAAGAAGTTGATGTTAATTTTCTTTTTTTGGGAGGCGGTGATTTAAAAGAAGAATTGATTCGCCAAATGGCGGATGAAGATTGTTCCTTTAAAGAAAACGTGTGTTTTTTAGGACCTATTGAATCCCAAGATTCAGATTTAGCGAAATTTTATCGCTTGGCCACTCTTTTTGTAATGCCTTCTCCAATCGAAGCTCAAAGTTTGGCAACAATGGAGGCAATGGCTTCTGGTTTGCCTGTTGTTGCCGCTAAAAAAGGCGCTTTGCCAGAATTGATAAAAAACAGGGAGAATGGATTTTTAGTTGAAGCGTTTAACCCAGAAGAATATGCCAAAGCAATTATAGAAATTATTAAAAACAAAAATTTGAGGAAAAAATTAGAAAAAAAAAGCTTAGAATTAATTGCTTACCATGACTCTGAAAAAACTTTTCAAAAAATAAAGAAAATTTATAATGGAAATTATAAGAGTTGAAGAACTTTCTAAACCTATTCGTTTAGATAGATATTTAAAGAAAAAAATAAATGATGTTTCCCGTGAGAAGATTATTCACAGTGTTAAAGAAGGAAAAATAAAGATAGAAGGTAAAACAAAAATTAAGCCGAGTTTTATTTTAAAAGGCGGAGAAAAAATTTTGTTTGAAATTTCTGATTTTCTAACCTTAACAAAAGAACTGCCTTCAATAAAACCTCAATCCATTTTTCCTGAACCAAAAATTTTGTATGAGAATAAAGATTTATTAATTATTGATAAACCTGCAGGAATAATAGTTCATCCAACAGCGAGAGATATTTCCAAACCTTCAATTGCCGGCTGGCTTATTAAAAAATATTCTCAAATTAAAAAAGTGGGAGAGGATTCTTTACGACCTGGCATTGTTCATCGTCTGGATAAAGATACCTCAGGAGTGCTCATTCTTGTTAAGAATAATTTTACATTTAATTATTTTAAAAATCTTTTCAAAACAAGAAAAATAAAAAAGAAATACATTGCGTTAGTGAAAGGGGAGATTAAAAAACAAGATGGAATAATAGACCTGCCCCTAATACGTTCTAAAAAATCACCAATAAAGAGAAAAGTTGTGATTAAGAAAGATAAAGGAAAAATTGCTTTAACAAAATATAAGGTTCTGAGGCCATATAAGGGGCATACTCTTCTGGAGATTTTTCCTCAAACTGGTCGCACGCATCAAATAAGAGTACATTTGGCAGCAATTGGTTTCCCTGTGGTAGGAGATAAGTTATATGGTTATAAAAAGAAGGACAGAAACCTAATAAATATATCTCGTCAGTTTCTCCATGCCCAAGAAATTTCTTTTGTTTTGCCTTCTGGAGAACTGATTAAAACAGAAGCGCCTTTACCAGAGGATTTAAAGAAAATACTGCGGCAATTAAAACCTAAAATTGACTAAAGCCATTTATCCGTGTTAGAGTAATGATAATCAACATAATTTATTAATATGACTGAAATAAAAGCAGAAGAAATAAAACCTGGAATGTATATTAAGATTTCTCAGAGAATTAAAGACGGGGATAAAGAAAAAACACAGCATATAGAAGGGTTAGTAATAGCAAGAAAGCATGGTAAAGAACCAGGCGCTACTATTACTATAAGAAGAATAATGGATGGGGTAGGTGTGGAGTGGATATTACCGGTTTTTTCTCCAAAAATAAAAAAGATAGAATTAGTTAGAGCTGCTCGGGTAAGGAGAGCTAAGTTATATTTTCTCAGAGATAAATCTCAAAAACAGATTCGCGCCAAATTGAAAAAGGAGGTTAAATAGTATTCTTTCTGCGCGGGTGCTGTAATTGGTAGCCAGGCCAGCCTAAGGAGCTGGTGTCCGCAAGGACGTGGAGGTTCGAGTCCTCTCCCGCGCACATAAAATTATGTTTTTTTTAGAATCGAAAACCATTAAAGCAGTAAAAACAGCCACTCCATCAGTAGTAGCTGTTTTGATGTCCAAAGAATTATCAAAAATTAAAAAAGAAACTGGAGCAGATACGGCAAGATATTTAGTTGATGAAAAAGGTATGGTTAAAATGGACGGATGTTCTGGCTTTTTTGTTTCTCCTGATGGTTATATTTTGACAAACCGCCATATAGTTAAAGATGAAGAAGCTTCTTATACTGTAGTTTGGCAAAACAAAACTTATTCATGCCAGATTTTGGCCAGAGATAAAATAACTGATATTGCTGTCTTGAAAATTGATGGTCAAGAAACTTGTCCTGAGCATGCCGAAGGATTTCCTTATCTAAAGTTTGGCAATTCTTCGCAATTAAAATTAGGGCAGACAGTTATTGCTATTGGTAATGCCTTAGGAGAGTTTCAAAATACTGTTTCCCGTGGAATTGTTTCAGGCCTTTCGCGAGACATAAAAACAGAAATTGGAAAAGATATTCAAGAATTTTTTGGTTTGATTCAAACAGACGCAGCCATTAACCCTGGAAATTCTGGCGGACCTTTAATCAATCTTTCAGGAAAAGTTATAGGTATTTGCACAGCAGTGGTTTTAGGTGTGGAAAATATTGGCTTTGCTATTCCCGTTAATCAAGCTAAAAGTATTTTGGATGATATAAAAAAATATGGGAAGTTGTGCCGTCCCAGTTTAGGCGTAAGGTATTTTTTGATTGATGAAGAAATGCAAAAACTTCATCATTTTCCATATGATTATGGCGCTTTTATTGTTTACGAAACAATTCCTGGACGAGGTGGGATAATTTCTGAAGGAGCGGCAGAAAAAGCCGGATTAAAAGAGGGCGATATTATATTGGAAATCAATAATGAAAAAATAACCAAACAATCTAATTTATCCCGAATATTAGCGCAATATAAAATTGGCGATGTAATCAGAACCATTTATTGGAATAAAAAAGAGAAAAAAGAGATGGATGTTAAGTTATTCTAAGGTTGGTGGTTTTTTGAGTAAATTCTTGGAAATTGGCCAGAAAAGAAGGCCATTTTTTTAATGTTGGATCCTCTTGAAGGATTTCCTGCGCTTGTTTATGGATTTTTTCTATGAATTCTTTATCAAGAAGCGAGCTCATTACTAAATCAGGAATTCCAGATTGCTTGGTGCCTAAAAATTCTCCAGGGCCTCTTAAAGAAAGATCAATTTCTGCCAGATGGAACCCGTCATTGCATTTAACCAATGTTTTTAATCGTTGAGTGATAGAACGTTGTGGCGATTCGGAAAAAAGAAAACAATAAGATTGGTAATGAGACCTTCCTATTCTCCCTCTAAATTGATGTAATTGCGCCAAGCCAAAATGTTCTGCTCCTTCGATTATCATTAAGGATGCATTTGGAATGTCAACGCCTACTTCTATTACAGAAGTGGATACCAAGAGGTTGATTTTGTTGTCCTGAAAACTTTTCATCACAATTTCTTTTTCTTTTGGCTTCATTTTTCCATGTAGCATGGCAACCTTTAAGTCAGGGAAGATTTCTTCTGATAGTTTTTTATACTCCTTTTTAACTGCTTTTATTTCATAATTTAGTCGTTCTGATAAAGTAATAAGGTCTTTTGCTTTAATATTAGATATTTCTGTTTCTTCAATTCTTGGGCAAATAACAAAAGCTTGTCTGCCTTTATTAATTTCCTGGCGAATAAAACCATAAACTTTTTCCCTGCCCCTTGGAGTAATAACTTTGGTAATTATTTTTTTTCTTCCTTTCGGCAATTCATCTAACACAGAAAGGTCTAAGTCTCCGTAAAAAGCCAAAGCCAAAGTACGAGGGATAGGCGTGGCTGTCATTGATAAAAGATGCGGTATTTCATTTTTATTAGCGTTTTTAGTAATAAGTTTTTTCCTTTGTTCTATGCCAAAGCGATGTTGTTCATCAACAATAATTAATCCTAAGCGGTTAAAGCGAACATTTTTTTGAATAAGAGCATGAGTTCCGATTACAAGGACAGGATTTGAAGAAGCAATAATTTTATTCAAAGATTGCTTTGAAATTTTGCCTTCTAATTCATCATCATAAATTTTTGTTGTTGAAGATGTTAAAAGAGCGATTTTTACTTGGAATGGTTTAAGAAGGTTTTTAAATTTATTAAAATGTTGTTTAGCCAATATTTCTGTCGGCGCCATTACAGCCACTTGATATCCTGATTTTATTGTTAATAAACTTGCTGCAACAGCGACTATAGTTTTTCCAGAGCCTACTTCTCCTTCTAAAAGCCGATTCATTGGTCTCTGGTAAAGATTTTTAGCTATTTCCCATATTGTTTTCCTTTGGCATTCAGTAAAAGGAAATGATAAAGAACCTGTAAATGATTGAAGGAGAGGAATATCAAGATTAATTTTTGGGAATTTTAAAAGAGCATTTTTTCTTTTTATTTTTAAAAGATAAAGTTGGGAAAATAATAATGATTCAAAAACAAATCTTCTTTTTGCCTTTTTTGCCAGAAGTAAGGATGATGGAAAATGAATTTGATTAAGTGATTCTTGGAGTCCGATCAGTTGATGTTTTTTAAGTATGAAATCAGGAAGCGTATCTTTTATGTTTTGAGTTAATCTTAAAAGTGGTTTGATAAAATAACGCAACATTTTAGAACTTAATCCTTTTGTTTCTGAGTATATAGGGATTAAGCGACCAGTGTGCTTAAGCTCTTGATAAAATCCTTTTTCCAGTTTTTGCTTAGAGATAATTTCATATGATGGGCTGGAAAGGATTAATTTTTTTCCTTTTGCTTTTACTTTTCCAGATAAAGAAAGAGTCGCGCCTGAAGGTATATTTTTTAATAAATAAATTTGATTGAACCAAATTGCGGTAATCTGACCTGTGCCATCTTCAATTACAGCTTCAATAATAATCATTTTTTTTCTGAATGTCCGCCTGACATTAATTTTTTTAACAGTTCCTATTATTGAGCACTTTTCTTCTGGTTCTATTTCATTTATTTTTTTAATTTTGGAAAAATCTTCGTAACGAAAAGGGAAATACCAAAGTAAATCTTTTATTGTTTTTATTCCTAATTTTTCCAAGTATTTTAAATAACGCGGACCAATGCCGCGTATTTCTGATACAGGGTTAGACAGTTTAATCATAGTGCCCCCGGGAAGAATCGAACTTCCATCACAGGCTCCGCAAGCCCGCATTCTATCCGTTGAACTACGAGGGCCTCTTTTTAAAATTATCACGAAATGGCAATAGTTTCAAGGAATTTTCTAATATTTTTCTTTTGTGATATTATAAGTCTAAATGGAATATTACTCAACTTTAGCTTTTGTTTTAAGGCAAGAACCAATTAAAGAGCATGATCGCCGCTATATTTTTTTTACCCAAGAATTTGGAAAATTAAGTTTATTAGCTTCAGGGGCAAGAAAAATTAATGCTAAGCTTGCGGGACATTTGGAAATACCAACATTGGCGCAAATTCAATTTACGATGTCTCGTAATCCACGTTTGATTACCGCGTTGGAAGAGATTCCTTATTTAGAGATAAAGAAGAAGAAAAAAGCTCTTACTATAGCTTTTTGGATTACAGATTTAGTTAATGAGTTAATCATAGAGAAACAATCCGATGCTGATATTTGGAAATTACTTTTTGATACCTTTTATTTTTTAGAAAAGAATTTAAATAAATTTCCTGAAATAGCTGATTTTACATGGATATATTTTAATGCCCAGTTTTTGAACATTCTCGGTTTTTCACCGTTTTTAGATGGATGTATTGAATGTGGCAGTAAGATAAATAATAAATTTTTTAGTTTTGAGAGAAAAGGAGTTATTTGCCAGCTACACCATCAGAAAAATGACTGGCCTATCAATAACCAACAAAGAAAATTTCTGGATTTTTTATTTAATTCCACTTTTCGAGATTTTACACAGGCTATTCTTGTTAGAGAAATCCTCAAAGAAAAAAAATATCTTCAAAAATTTCTTAGTAAATTTACTTTAGTAATAAAATCAGATATAATGTAGTAGCATTGTTAAAATATAGGCGAAGGTAGGTTGTTGAGAAAACCGTCGCGCAGGCCGAAGCGGGCATGGTTTGAGCGAAGCGAAAGAGCGAGGCCGAGCGCGAGCGCAAATTCCTCGCTGGGGAATTTGATAGCGTGTTTATGAAACAATTACCCGAGCCTAATTGTTATTAATATAAAATAATATGAAAATAAAAAATTTTTTAAAAACTTTTTGGGGCGGAGCATTAATCACAATTCTTATTTTAGCTACAAGTTATTTTGTTTGGAGTTTTGTAAAAAGCGGAGGAATAACTTTTGCTTTTTTAGGACCAGACGAAGCAAAGTCAGGCGAGATAAAAGAATTTCATTTTGTTTTAAATAATAATTCCAGGGTAAGTCTTCAGGAAGTAGAGGCAGAGATTAATCTTCCAGAAGGAGTGATAGCTGTTGACAATCCTGACCAGAAAACTATCTCATATAGCTTAGGCGAAATGGCTCCTCACGATTCAGAAGATAAAATAATAAAATTGTTAATTACTGGTGAGCCCAAGACAGTTAAAAATATTGAGGCTATATTTCGCTATCGTCCTAAAACGCTCAGTTCTGTTTTCGAAAAAAAGGAAATAAAAACAGTTTTGATTTCCGGCTCTTCTTTTCGACTAGAATTAGTAACACTTAATCAGGTTTTTTCTGAGCAAATTTTCCCATTAGAAATAAATTGGGAAAATCTTTCCAGTTATACATTTGACAATGTTGAAATTAGGGCAGAATGGCCATCAGGGTTTGTCTTCCAGGAATCTAATCCCGAGATTTTTTCTGAGAGCTCAGAATATAATAGATGGATGTTAGGAGAATTGAGTTCAGCTAGCCATGGAAAAATAATAGTGAAAGGATTTACTACTGGTCAGCCAGGCGAGACAAAAAGGATAATTTTGCACTTAGGCATGGTTAAGAATAATACTTTTCTTCCTTTGGCTACAACCGAGGGCTATACGACTTTAATAAGAAATCCTTTATTAATTTCATCTTTAGTTAATGGTGAAATAATTCATAATGCCGATTTAGGCGAAACATTAAATTTTGTTATTGATTACCAGAATAATTATTCTGCCACTTTAAGAAATTTGGTGGTAAAAGTAGTTTTTAGCGGGGATGTTTTTGATTTTTCTACTTTAAAAGCGCCTAATGGTGCGTTTTCCTCGCGTTTGAAAACTTTAATTTGGGAGGGGACAAAAGTACCCCAGCTTTACGCGCTTAATCCTGGCGAGCAAGGGAATCTTCCGTTTTCCATAAAGCTTAAAAAGGATTGGCCAATGAGAAGCCAAGCTCAAAAAAATATAGTTTTGGAAACACATATTACTATTGAAAGCTCTAATATTCCAGAGCAGTTAGAAGTTTCTGAGTTACCGCGCGCAGCCGCTTTAAATACGATTAAACTTAATTCAGATAGTAAAGTGGTAATTGGCAGTTATTTTCGTGATGCTTCTTCAGGAATTGCTAATGCAGGAAGCCTTCCTTTAAAAACAGGTGAGTCAACTGATTTTACTATTCATTGGAAAATTATTAATAATTTCAACGCTTTGAAAGATATAACCATAAGGACCACATTGCCTCTTTGGGTGGAATTTACTGGCCAAATTGCAGGAGATTATGGGCAAAATCCGCCATATTATGATTCTGCAATAAGGGAAGTTTCGTGGACTATTCCTTCTGTCCCTGCCGGCTCAGGAGTTTTAACTAAAGCATCAGAAGCTATTTTTCAGATTAAAGTTACTCCTTCATCGTCTCAAGTAAATCAGGAAATTGATTTACTTGGCAATACAGTCTTTACAGCTACAGATGCGTTCACAGGGGAAAATATTTCATTTAGTTATCCTGTTGTTAAATCCACTCAATTAACTGACAAGACTGTTTTTGCTGGAGATGGAATAGTAAAACCCTAAAGACCAATAACCAATAACCAATGACCAATGACCAATGACCAAAACGGATGATTTAATGGAAAAAATTATATCTTTATGTAAAAGGCGTGGTTTTGTTTATCCTTCCTCTGAGATTTATGGAGGATTTGCCAATATTTATGATTTTGGGCCATTAGGTTCGTTTTTAGCTAAAAATATTCGGGATACTTGGATTAAAAAAATGGTTCAAGAGCGAAATGATATGTATTTAATTGATGGCTCGATTTTAATGCACCCAAAGGCATGGGAAGCCAGCGGGCATACTGCCGCTTTTACTGATCCTTTAATACAATGCTCATCATGTAAAAAAAGATTTCGGGCAGATCAATTAGAAGGCTGGAAATTGGAAAAAGATAATCAAACAGGGAAATGGAATGTTTTAAAACAAGGAAGTTTAATTTGCCCAGATTGTAACGGGGATTTAATCCCTGAAGTTAAAGAATTTAATCTTTTAATGACAACAAGTGTAGGTTCAATTGAAGGGGAAAAGACAAAGGCATATCTTAAAGGTGAATCGTGCCAAAATATTTATCTTGATTTTTTACCAATAAGGGATACGATGGGAGTAAAAATACCATTTGGTGTTGCGCAAATTGGCAAAGCTTTTCGTAATGAAATTACATTAGGCAAATTTCTGTTTAAGGTGAGAGAATTTGAGCAAATGGATATTGAATATTTTTGCTCGCCGAAAGAGGCTAAGAAATTATATGAAGAGTGGAAAAATATTAGATTTAACTGGTATATTGATACAATTGGTTTAAGTAAGGATAGGCTTCGTTGGAGGCAGCATTCTTCTGAAGAAAGAATTTTTTACGCCAGAGATGCATGGGACATTGAGTACAAATTTTTTGATGAGTTTGAGGAATTGGAAGGAATTCATGATCGTTCTGATTATGATTTAAAACAACAAGGAAAGTTTTCTGGAAAAGCGCTGGATTATTTTAATCCAGTAAGCAAAACGAGATTTATTCCAAATATTATTGAATGCTCTGGTGGCCTTCAAAGGACATTTTTGGCTATTTTAGCAGAGAGTTATCAAGAAGAAAAAGTAAACAATGAAAAAAGAGTGTTTTTGAAAATTAAACCAATCCTTTCCCCATACAAAGTAGCGGTTTTCCCTTTAGTTGCAAATAAAGATAATTTAACTGAAAAAGCTAAAGATGTTTTTAATCTTTTAAAACCGGAATTTATGACAATGTGGGATAACATTGGCAATATAGGAAAAAGATATCGACGCCAAGATGAGATTGGCACACCGTGGTGCATAACAATTGATTATCAAACATTAGAAGATAATACTGTTACAATCCGTGATAGAGACACAATGAAACAGCAAAGAATTAAAATAGGAGACATAAAGTCGTTCATTGAGGAGAAATTGAAAGTATAAAAATCAAAGCATATAATGTCCAATAATGACTAATGACCAATTTCTAATTAAATTTATGTCATTCGTATATTCGTATTAGATTTGTAATTCGTTGATTTATCATGTATAAATTTAAACTTACAAAATTAAGTAATGGATTAAGAATTCTTACAGTTCCTTCAAAAGAATCGCTTTCTTTTCAAATAACGGTTTTGGTTAATACTGGCGCTGATTTTGAGACAAAAGAAAATAATGGAATTTCCCATTTTTTAGAGCATATGTGCTTTAAAGGAACAAAAAAGCGTCCTTCTAATTTTGCAATTAGTCAAGAATTAGATGCTGTTGGCGGATATTATAATGCTTTTACAGGCGCAGAATATACGGGTTATTACGCTTTTGTAGCGCAGCAAAAAAAGGATTTAGCTTTAGATATTGTTTCTGATATTTATTTAAATTCCCAGTTTCCTGAAAAAGAAATAAAGAAAGAGAAAGGAGTGATAATTGAGGAAATTAATATGAAGCAAGATGAACCTTCAAGATATGTGTGGGAGATTTGGAGAAAGTTATTATATGGTAATCAAGCAGTAGGCCGCACTATATTAGGAACAAAAACAAATGTTAAAGGATTTAAAAGAGAAGATTTTCTAAAGTATTATAAGTCCCAGTATAAAGCTAAATCCACTATAATAGTGGCAAGTGGCAATTTTTCAGAAAAGGAGACTATTAATCAGATAAAAGATTATTTTGGTGATATTAAGCCGGGTAAAGGCAGGAAGAAAGAATTAGTAAAAGAAAAACAAAATAAAGCGCAAGTGTTTATAAAAAATAAAAAAACAGATCAAACTCATTTAGTTTTAGGATTTAGGGGCATAAGTTTATTTGATAAAAGATTTTATGCTTTGAAAGTTTTAGATTCTATTTTTGATGGGGGTATGTCTGGTATTCTCTTTCAGACTATTCGGGAGAAATTAGGCGTAGCTTATTATATATATAGCAGGCTTTCTTGTTCTACTGACCATGGTTTTTGGGCAGTGGCAGCAGGTATAGATAATAATCGTTTAGAAGAAGTAATTAGGTCTGTTTTAGAAGAATGGAAAAAGTTTAAAACAAAACCAGTTGATATCAAAGATATTAAAAAGGCTAAAAGCTATATTACTGGTAAGCTTGCTTTAAAATTAGAAAATGTTCATAATGTAGCTGACTATTTTGCTTTTGAAGAATTGCTAAAGCAAAAAATAGAAACGCCAAGTCAATATTTAAGAAAGATAAAACAAGTTACTGCGCGTGATATTCAGAAAGTGGCAGAAGATTTGTTAAAACCTCAATCCTTAAATTTAGCTTTGATTGGTCCTCATAAAAACAAACAAAGATTACAAAAGTTGCTTCATGTTTAAAACAACGCAAAGTATAGATATTTCCTGGCAAAGCATTCTACGGCTCTATGCGATCTTATTAGTTTTTATCGCAGCTTGGTATTTTCGACAGGTTATTTTTATTATTTTGCTTGGTTTTATTGTAGCTTCGCTCTTAGATAGGCCAATAGATTATTTTGAAGAGAAGTGGAAAAATCGCTGGCTGTCAACTTTTATTATTTATTTTATCTTTTTAAGTGTATTAGGGCTGATTGCTTATTTATTTATCCCAATTTTTAATAATTATATGATTGGGTTTTTAGATTTTTTCCCGTCTTGGATGAATAAAGGAACCTTTCTCCAATTATGGCAAGGATGGCAAAGTGTAGAATTTCCAATACAAAATTGGTTAAATTTGTTAGGTATTTCCCATAGCCAATTATCACAATTTTTACTTGAATCTGGTAATTTACTCACCAAGATTTTAGGAGGAGCTTTTTCCACTTTTTTTGTTCTTCTTTTATCTTTTTTTATTAATACAGAAAAAAAAGGAATAGAAAAAGCAATTCGTTTGATTTTTCCAAGCACTTATGAAGATTACGCGGTCTATCTTTGGGGAAAAACACGCCGTAAAGTTGGAACTTGGTTTTTTAGCCAATTAATTCTGAGTGGTATAGTTGGAGGATTAGTTTTTATTAGTTTAAAAATCTTAGGAGTTCCTCAAGCTGAATTTTTAGCAATATTAGCGGCTTTATTTGATTTTATTCCATATATTGGTCCTTTAATTATTGGTTTTATAGCGTTCTTAGTTGGGATAAGCCAAAGTTTATTCCTGGGTGTTTCAATAGTAATTATTTTTATTATTATTCAAGCCATAGAAGGATTTATTGGACCTTTATTACGAGCCAAAACAATGAAATTAAATCCTTTAGTAATTATTTTAGCTATTTTAATAGGCGGAAAATTAGCTGGAGTTGCCGGAATTATTATTGCTTTGCCATTAGCAGCAGCCGCAATTGAATTGATTAGGGATATTCAGACTGGTCGCATTACTGCCTATTTGCCGCAGAAAAAACTTCTGTAATTATTTCTTATGCGTTATTATCTTACAACAGCTATTCCTTATGTTAATGCCAAACCCCATTTAGGGTTTGTTTTAGAAATTATTCAAACAGATGCTTATAAACGTTTTCTTAAATTACGAGGGGATGAAGTTTATTTCGTAACCGGGACTGATGAAAATAGTTTAAAAAATGTTATATCAGCTAGAGAAAAAAATATTTCACCGCAAGAATTGGTAGATCAAAATAGCCGATATTTTCAGGATTTAAAAGAATTATTTAATCTTTCTAATGATGATTTTATTCGTACAACAGAAGAACGTCATAAGAAAGGAGTTGCAAAACTATGGAAAAAAGTTTTTGATTCGGGAGATATTTATAAGAAAGAATATGAAGGTTTGTATTGCGTTGGGTGCGAAGCTTTTTATAAGCCCGAAGAATTAATGAATAGTTTATGTCCAGAGCATAAAACTAAACCAGAATTAATAAAAGAAGAGAATTATTTTTTCAAACTTTCTAACTACCAGAAAGAATTAGAGAAAATAATTGTTTCTGGAAAATTAAAGATTGTGCCAGAAAAAAGAAAAAATGAAGTCCTAAGTTTTATTCGCCAAGGGTTAGAAGATTTTAGTATTTCTCGTTCAAGAAAAAGGGCAAAAAATTGGGGAATTTCTGTACCAAATGATGATGATCAGATTGTTTACGTTTGGTTTGACGCATTGATAAATTATATTACCGCGCTAGGTTTTTATAATGAAGAATCAGAATTATTTGAGAAATGGTGGAATAAAAGCGATAAAATTATTCATTTTATTGGCAAAGGTATCACTCGTTTTCATGCAATTTATTGGCCAACGATGCTTCTATCTGCTAAATTACGTTTACCTACCGCTATTTTTGTTCATGGTTACTTAACTATTAATGGACAAAAGATTTCTAAATCTTTAGGAGAAATAGTAGATCCTTTTGAGATAAGTAAAAAGTACGATCGTGATATTATTCGTTATTTTCTTTTGCGGGAAATTTCTCCTTTTGAAGATGGTGATTTTTCTGAACAAAGATTAAAAGAGCGCTATAATAGTGATTTAGCGCAAGGCTTAGGTAATTTAGTTTCCCGAATTTTGGCTTTAGGAGAGCAATATGGAAAGCAAATAATGATCCAATGTTCAAATTCTGATTTGATTACGAAATCCTGGAATAATTATAATAAACAGATGGAAGAATTTCGTTTTAATGACGCTTTAGCGACTACTTGGAATTTAATTTCTTATTGTGATAAATATATAAGCGACACAAAACCGTGGGAAAAAATAAACGATGAAAAAGAATTTCAAAAAATTTTAGGCACATTAATATATATATTAGGCAATATTTCTTTAATGCTTTCTCCTGTAATGTCGCAGACCTCTGAAAAAATACTCAAGTTTCTTAAATTACAAGATATATCAAAACAAGACTGGTTATCTCAAAAAATTTCTCTTAAAAAACAACCACCTTTATTTCCAAAAATTCAATAATAAAGAAAATTCAAAATTAGAGCACAAAACAAGATTTTGTGTCAGACCGAGCACATATGTATATTCGTATTTAATTCGTAATTCGTTGATTCCTATGATTTTTGACTCTCATACACATTTAAATTTAGCTGCTTTTGACAAAGATAGAGAAGAAATAATAAAAAAAACCCTGGAGCAGGGTGTTTTTGTAATTAATATAGGTACTTGTTATGAAACTTCTAAAAAAGCAGTAGAAATTGCTCAACAATATGAAAATTGTTGGGCTACAGTAGGATTGCATCCTAGCCATGCAATACCTATGAAAATAGACAAAAGCGAGTTAGTAATAAATACTAAGGGAAATATATCTGAAGCAGAAGTTTTTAATGAAAAATTCGAGACTCTTTTAAAGCAACCTAAAGTAGTAGCCATAGGTGAATGCGGGTTGGATTATAGTTATTTGAAAGATTTTTCTGAAAAGGATCAAACAAAGTATAAAAAAGTGGAAGAGGAAGAATTTAGAAAACAAATTCAAGCAGCAAAAAAATATAATCTGTCATTATCTTTACATATACGCGATTTGTACGAAGAAGCTTTGCTAATTTTAGAAGAAGAAAAATATAAAGGCGAGGCAGTGTTTCATTTTTTTACTGGTAAAATGAATCAGGCGCAAAAGATTTTAAAAAGAGGATTTTATTTAGGTTTTTCAGGTATTATTACTTATTCTGAAACAATGAATGATGTAATTAAGGACACACCTCTTGAAAAAATATTGATAGAAACAGATGCTCCTTATGTGGCGCCAGTTCCTTATCGCGGCAATAGAAATGAACCAATTTATGTAAAAGAAGTTGCTAAAAAAATCGCTCAGATAAAAAAACTTCCTCTTAAAAAAATAGAGGAAGCTACATTTGAAAATACTCTTCGACTTTTTGGAATATAGTTTCTAAAGGTTCGAAATAATATTCCGAACCTTTCTTTTATTTTTAATAATGAAACTGAATATTCCTTTCTGAGCGACATTAGTGAAAGAAGCGAGGAAACTATATTCCGAGCTTAATTTGTCTCTGCTGGAGTGTAGGAGCGAAGGAAGGAATATTCAGTTTGCGTCGCTTTAGACTTCGATAACAACTGGTAATACCATTGGGCGGCGTTGTGTTTTTTTAAACAGAAATAATCCTATTTCATTTCTTAAATTATTGCGGACATAACCTTCGTTGAGTGTATGGCCCTTGGTTGAACGACTTACAATTTCCCTTACTAATTTTTTTGTTTGATTTATTAATTCTTTTGATTCTTTCATATAAACAAATCCTTGAGAAATAATTTCAGGATTATTATAAAGTAATCCAGTTTTTCTATCAATTAGAGCAATGACGATAAAAATTCCATCCTTAGAAAGCGTTTGCCTTGCTCGAAGAACCACTTCTTTAATGTCGCCAACACCTAATCCGTCAACCATTATATAATTTGTAGGCACAAATTTTTCTGTGGCCGTTATTTTATTTTTTGTTAATTCAATTATTTGGCCGTTTCTTCCTGTTACAATATTTTGCTTTGGGATGCCCAAAGATTCCGCTATCTCACTATGAAGTTTTAGCATAGAAAAATGACCATGAATAGGCATAAAGAAATGCGGTTTGGTAAGATTAATCATCATTTTTGAATCTTCTTGGTAGCCATGTCCAGACGAGTGAATATCAACCATTTTATAGTGATAGATATTAGCGCCTTGTTTTGCCAAATTATCTTTTAAATTTTGCACAGCCAATTCGTTTCCTGGAACAACGGAGGAAGAAAAAATAACAGTATCTCCTTTCTGTATCCTCAAATATTTATGTTCTCTGTTCACTATTCTCATTAAAGTGGCTTCATCTTCTCCTTGAGCGCCAGTGCATAGAATTGTTAATTTTTGCGGTTCAAGCCGGCTTGCTTCTTTCCAGCCAATGAAGGTTCCTTTTTTAATGCTTATGTATTTTAATTTTTCCGCAATGGCTAAATTGGTTTTCATAGCATAACCTTGGATAATAACTTTGCGATTATATTTTTCTGATAGCCAGATAGCTTGCTGGAGTCTGTTAATTAATGAAGCAAATGTGGCTAATATAATTCTTCCTTTTGTTTGCGCAAAAAGAGTATCTAAATTATCTAGAATTGTTTTTTCAGAAACAGAATGTCCTGGATTTTCTATTCCAGTTGAGTCAGACATTAAAAGTTGTACACCCGGAGAAGCGAGCATAGCAATTCGCGATAAATCAGCTGGTTTGTCACCGATTGGTTGAAAATCAAACTTAAAATCAGTTGCATACATAATTAATCCATGCGGTGTATCAATGGCTAATCCCAAAGTATCAGGTATATTGTGGTTTAAATGAAATGGGGAAATTTTAAAAGGGCCTAATGTTACAGATTTATTCGGGTTTATATCTTCAATATTTAATTTTTTTAGACCAGGGAAATCCTCCTGCCTTTTTAAGATTATTCCACGGGTTAAAGGCGGGGCATAAATAGTGGGATAATTTAATTTATCGATTAGATAAGGTATGGCTCCAATGTGGTCATAATGGGCGTGAGTGATAAAAACTCCTAATATTTTTTTCTCTGGATGGCTTGTCAAGTATTCAACATTAGGAATAATAAAATCAATGCCCGGCATATTTTCATCAGGAAATTGTAGCCCCATATCAATAATTAGGATTTGATTCTCGTATTCAAAAAGAGTCATATTGCGGCCAATTTCTTCCAACCCTCCCAAAGGGATAATTTTTAATGGAGCTATAGATGTTTTTGTTCTTTTATAGAATTTTTTGCCTCTCATATATTATTTGTTTATTGTTATTTGTGTGCCGCGGGTGGGATTTGAACCCACATCCCAAAATTCTGGGACACGGTTCTGAACCGTGCGCGTCTACCAATTCCGCCACCGCGGCAATAATTAAGAATAATTTTATTTTTTATCTTTTTCTAGTAGTACTCTTATTTTTGATTTTTTATGGTGCGTTTAGTGTATATATACCAATTTTCAATGTCAGCGAATTTTTCTGATGGCAGATTGGCATATTGAATATTATAACCTTTTACTTTTTGCGGAAGGATATAGAGATAGAATGGATTATAAAGAAAAAGGGCAGGTTTCTCTTCAAAAAGTATACTTTGAATTTCTTTTAAGTCATTTAATCGTTGTTCTTCGTCAAAGGTTTGCCTTGTTTTTTCTAAAAGTTTATCTAAGTCCTTGTTTTGATATGCAGAAAGGTTAAGGCCTGGATCAGTTGTTTGCGAGGAGTGCCAAAAAGAAAATAAATCAGGGTCTTGTCCGATAATTTCTCCAAAGAGTAATGCGTCGTAAGATCTAGTTTGAATAATTTCTTTTTCCAAAGTAGCTAATGGAAGGATTTGTAATTCTACAGAAATTCCTATTTTTTCCCAACAAGTTGCCAAATAATTAGCAACTCTGATTAATTCTAAATTATCAGGAAGTGAAAGGATAAAAGTTTTTTGGTCTGGTTCTAATTGTTTAATGACTTCTTTTGCTTCTTGCAGTGAATATTCTGGCGGGGAATTGAATTTTTCTTCTAAGAATCCGGGAGTAAAAGGACCTCCCAAAGAAAATGCTTGTTTTTTTAATATTTCTGTGATTAATTCTTGTCGTGATATTGCTGAATCTAATGCTTGCCTAATTTCTTTTTTGTCAAATAAGGTGTTTTTTAGATTTAAAAATACTGCATAATAGCGGGGAAGATATAAAGAAACCATTTGGATGTTCTTTTTGCTTGCAAAGAAATCTACATCTTCGATTAAAACAGGAGAAAATCCGTCGATTTCTTTTTTTAATAATCCGCTTTTAGCTAAATCATAATTATCGTAAGAACGAAAGATTAATTTGGAAATATAAGGCTCTTTTTTAAAATAATTTTCATTAGCTACCAGAGAATAACTAATAATTTTTCCTTGTTTATTTTTTTCCAAGCTGTCAAAAAGATATGGTCCCGTTCCAATTGGTTTAAGGTTATAATCTGCTGATAAAAAATTTCTTGATTCAATATTTTCCCAGATATGTTTTGGAATTATTTTTAAAGTAAGGTTTTGCAAAAATGGCTTATAAGGGTTTTTAAGATTAAAACGCACCACATTAGTTCCCAATTTCTCCACAACAACACCTCCCCAATTTAATCTCAAAGGACTTCTTATGCTTGGATCTTGAATTGTTTCAATTGTAAAAATTACATCATCTGCCGTGAAAGCCATTCCATCATGCCAAAAAACATTGTCTTTAAGAAATATGATATAGGTTTTGCCGTCTTCACTAACTTCTGTTTTTTCCGCTAAATTAGTGATTAATTTTCCTTGCCCATCAATAGAATAGAGCCCGTCATAAATTAATTCTATCAAATCTTTATCATAGTCGTTGGATTGAGCTAAAACAGGATTAATATAAGATGGGCGGCCAATGATACCTAAATGTAAGACCCCTCCTTTTTGTGGTTCAAGGGTTGTAAATCTGCAAATAAAATTAAAAATTAGAAGAAAAATACCGATAAGTAAGAAACATAAAAATAAAAAACCGAGAGTTTTTTTCTTTAATGGTAATTTTAACCACTTTCTAAACAAAGAACTAAAAATGGTTTTCATTAAGATAAATAAGCAAAAAGATTAAATCAGGAAGCAAATAATTGATAGAGCGATAAATAAACCACCTAATATAATAGTAAATACAAAAATTGTTTTTTCCAGGCCCCTTCTTGTGCCATAGAACTGAGAAGATGCTCCTCCTAATACCCCCATTCCTCCTCCTCGTTGTTGCAAGAGTACAAGAATTATAAGAAGGACACCGATAACGATTTGAGCAATAGCTAAATGAAATTGGTCCATAATTATTTAATTTTTTATCATCACTTAATCCAATGTGAAAAAGAATTAAAAATACTAATTATAATAGATGCAGCTAACCAAGTTATGGGATATTGAATTACTAATACCGGCATAAAAATGGTAGCAGCCTTTAACAGAATAATATTAATAATAAAAGCAAAAAGGCCTAAGGTTATCCAAATAAGCGGCAAGAAAAGAATTCGTAAAATAGGTTTTATCAGTAAATTAAGAAGCGAAAGAATTAAAGCGAGAATAATCAATTGCTCTAATGTGCCCTGAAAATAGAAATCATTAAATAAATAATTTAATAATCTTTGGCAGAGCAAAATTGCTGCAACATTAAAAATAACACCGAAAAAAAGTCTCTTTAAAAAACGCATCATTAAGTTAGTATTAATTATATGCTAATAAGAGTAAAAAGTCAAAGTTTTTTAATTCCAAGCAATGGAATTAAGCTTTGTCCCGTCATTTCTGAAGGGATTGGTAAACCGAATAATTCTAAAATTGTAGGAGTAACGTCGGCAAGCATTCCTCCTGCCCATTTTTCTATTTCCAAAATTTCTTTTATTGAACGAGATGAGGAAAATTTCCACCTTTTATCTATCAAATAAAAAGGAACAAGACTAGTGTCATGCTCGGTTTCTATTTCTCCGGTTAAAGGATTCATCATTCTTTCTAAATTGCCATGGTCGGCAGTAATAATAGTAGTATAGTTCAATGATTGGCTTTTCTGAATTATTTTTGCTACTTCTTGGTCAATAATTTTTGCGCATTGAATTCCTGCTTTTATATTGCCTGTATGGCCTATTAAATCAGGGTTAGCGTAATTTACTAATATGAAATCATAAATATTTTCATCAAAAGACTGAAAAAGACGCGTAGTAATTTCTGGAGCCCTTAATTCCGGATAATCTTCGAGGTGTAAGGTTTTTATAGAAGGGATAATAACCCAATATTCACCTGGAAATGGTTTTTCTTTAAATCCGTCGAAAAAATATGTAACATGGGCATATTTTTCTGTTTCTGCTAAGTGGAGTTGTCTTTTTCCGGCTTTAGAAAGTATTTGGGACAAGCAGGTAGAGATTTTTTGAGGAGGAAATGCCACTGGTAAAGAAAAATCTTTTCTATATTGAGTAAATGTAGTAATTTTCAGTTGCTGGAATTTTTTAATAGGGAATTTGTCAAACTGGGGATTAATAAAAGGTTCTACTAATTGTCGCATTCTTTCTTCGCGAAAATTGAAGAAGATAATTCCATCTCGTTCTTTGATAATACTCGAAGACTCCTGTTCATTCGGATCGCCAATTAAGGCCGGAATAATAAATTCATCAGTAATGCCTTCTTTATAAGATTTCTCTAAATAAGCGAGTGGATCATTTTCTGTTTTGCATTTACCAAAGACTAAAGCGTTATAACATTTAGCTATTCTGTTAAAATTATTATCTCTATCCATAGCATAAAAACGCCCTGACAAACTGGCGATTTTACCTTTTCCTCGCATTTTTATATCTTTTTGCAATTGAGTTATTAATTCTCTTGCTTTTGTAGGAGAAGAGTCTCGCCCATCAGTAAAAAGATGCAAATTTATTTTTTCTATCTTTAAAGAGTTGGCTAAATCCAAAAGCGCCATAAGGTGTTCGTAAGAACTGTGAACAATATTGTTACTAAATAAACCAGCTAAATGTAATGTGCTATTATTTTTTTTAACATAGTTATAGGTTTCCAACAAAGCTGGGTTTTGGAAAAAAGATCCATTTTGTATACTTTGTGAAATGCGGACAGAATATTGGTATAAAATTTGGCCAGTACCTAATGTTAAATGACCTACTTCGCTGTTTCCAGCTTTGTTAAATGGCAATCCTACAGAAATACCTGATGCTTGTAAGGTAACCATGGGATAATATTTTTTAATCTCATCAATATTTGGAGTACCAGCTCTATGGATAGCATTAGAAAAATCTTTTTTTCCTATTCCCCAACCATCTAAAATTATTAAACAAATTTTTGAACAAAGACCAGGCATATAGTAATTAAATAATTTAAAATTTGTTTATAGTATATCTTATTTCTTTTTCTTTGACAAAGGGGATGATTTTTTGCTATCATTATATTGTTCGATACTTAAACTTTAACTTAGGCACTATTTATTCTCTCGCAATTAACTTTTTAGGATGTTTTACCTGAAAGATTTTTATCATATCATATTTTATTTATTGAAGTTAAATCGAGAACTCTTGAGGGTTTCTTCGGTTTAGTTTATAAGCACTATATATAGAGAATAATAGGCCTTAAATTTAAAATCATGGCTTTATTAAATATACCAAGTATTGTTCTGTCTATTGGGATAGGTTTGTTTTTGGGGTATATTATCCGCCAGAAAATTGCCCAAAAATACGCTGATTCTATTGAAACTAAATTAAAGTCCCGCATCGAGAAAGTTCGTGAAGAAGCAAAAAACGTTGTTCTAGAAGCCAGAGAAAAGGCTACGAAAATCTTGGAAGAATCTGAAGAAGAGAATAAGAAAAGAAAGATTCAGATTGATAAAATGGAAGAAAGATTATTTCAACGGGAAGAGTTGGTTGATAAAAAACAGAAAGAATTAGCTGAGGAAGAGAAAGAGAATAAAAGAATTTTTGAGAAAATACAAAATTTAAAAACAGAACTGGAAAAACTTCAAAAAAGTGAATTAGAATCCTTGGAAAAGGTAGCAGGGCTATCAGTAAAAGAGGCAAAAGAGGAGATTCTTGAAAGAACAGAAAAAGAATATAAAGAGGATATATTGAAATCATTAAAAAAATTAGAAACAATAAGAAAAGAAGAAATAGAGAAGAAAGCGAAAGATATAATTGTAGACGCAATTCAAAAATACAGTCGTTCGAATGTTAGTGAAATTACTACCACTATAATGAATTTGCCTTCAGAAGATATAAAAGGAAGGATAATAGGTCGCGAAGGAAGAAATATCCGTCATTTTGAGAAGCTTTCGGGAGTGGAATTGATAATGGACGATTCACCAAATACGATTATTCTTTCAAGTTTTGATCCTGCAAGGCGCGAGGTCGCGAGAATAGCTTTAGAGAAATTAATTCAAGACGGTCGTATTCAACCAGCCAGAATTGAGGAAAAAATTATAGAGGCTCAGGCAGAAATTAGGAAGACAATTAAAAAAGCGGGTGAAGATGCCGCATATGAAGTTGGAATATTAGATTTACCGCCAGAAATAATTTATTTATTAGGAAGACTAAACTTTAGAACAAGTTATGGTCAGAATGCTTTAATGCACTCAATCGAAGTTTCTTTATTAAGCGCGGCTTTGGCTTCAGAGCTTGGAGCTGATGTTGAGATAGCCAAAAAAGCAGGACTGCTTCATGATATTGGAAAAGCGGTTGATCAGGAAATAGAAGGCACTCATTTAGAATTAGGAAGGAGGATATTAAAAAAATATCACCAACCAGAGGAAATAATCAAAGCCATGCAGTCTCACCACGATACATATCCTGTTGAGACTTTGGAAGCGGCTATTGTAAATGCTGCTGACGCCATTTCCGCCGCTCGTCCTGGAGCAAGAAAAGATAATGTGGAAGCGTATCTTAAACGATTGGCTAATTTAGAAGAAATAGCTTATTCTTTTAAAGGAGTTGAGAAGGTTTATGCTGTTTCTGCCGGCAGGGAAATTAGAGTTTTTGTTCATCCAAATCAAATTGATGATCTTGGAGCAATGAAATTAGCAAAAGATTTAGCCAAGCGCATAGAGGAAACATTGAAATATCCAGGTCAAGTAAAAGTCGCGATTATTCGTGAAACAAGAGCTATTGAAATTGCCAGATAATCTTTATGAGATATTTGCTTTATTTAAGCCATGCTGGTATAATTGAGATATGTTTCTTGGTTTAAAGTAAACATATCTCAATTTCAACGTTCTTGAGCGATAGCGAAAAGGTTGTTATAATTAGGTATCAATAAGGTAAAAGGTCGAACCCTGTTTAGGCAGTATTTATCAGCCTAAAAAGGTAAAAAATATTATAAAAATCATTACAATGACAAAGGAAGGTTTAATTGAATCAATTGTTAGTAAAGTTGGTTGTTCCAAGGCAGATGCAGGCAGGGCTTTGGAGGCAGTTATTGAGACAATTACTAAAAGCTTAACAAGCGGAGATTCTGTAACAATAACAGGTTTTGGCACTTTCAGCGCTAGAGCAAGAGCTGCCAGAGCAGGAGTGAATCCTAAGACTGGCGAGAAAATTCAGATTCCTGCTATGACGGTACCAAAATTTAAAGCAGGAAAAGGTCTTAAGGAAGCAGTAAGATAAAAAAGATAGATTCTTTATTTCGATCCGTTTAAAACCCCGACTAATTTAGTCGGGGTTTTAATAATTTAAGCCTTTTATCCTATTATGAGCCGAAGGCGAATAACAAGGTTCTTGCGAAGCAAGGTTCTTATTAAGCTTCTTTTGGTTTCTTTTCTTTTAAATCTTTTAAATCTTTAAAAGATAACGAAATTTTGTCATCTTCTATACTAATAATTTTTGCTTCTTTTATTTCTCCTTCTTTTAAAATATCGTTAATTTTAGCAGCTGATTCATTAGGGATTTCTGATATATGAACAAGTCCGTCAATTCCATTATCTTCTAATTTTACAAAAGCGCCGAAATCTACAATTTTAGTAATTTTTACCTGAACCTTATCTCCAATATTATATTTATTTATAATATCCTTTATTTTATCTTTTTCTACTAATTTTTCAGAAAAGATTAATTTATTTGCAGCAGGGTCAAAGTCCAATATTTTAACTGACATTTCTTTTCCGATTAAAGAATTTAGTTTTTCTAATATTTTATTTTTATTGCCTTCGCCTACTTTTGGATAGTGCTCAGTTGATAATTGAGAAGCAGGAAGGAACCCTTTAATATTTTCTACTTTCCCCATTAAGCCCCCTGCATTAGCTTCTGAGATTAACAAGGGAAATGCTGTTTCTTGTTTTTTCATTTCTTTTATTTTTTCCCATGCTTTTTCTTTTTCCAAATTTTGTAAAGTCATCTCTATTAGCCCATCTTCATTGTTCCAATCAAGGATTTTTACTAAAACCTTAACGCCTATTTCCAATTTTTTGATATAGTTTTTTGTTTCTATATAATTTACCCCTTGAATAATGCCTGTGCCATAAGGAGACAGGTCTATAAATAAAGATTTTTCTTTTTTTTCTAAAATAAATCCCTCAACAAAAGATCCAATTGAGGGCATAGAAATTGAATTATTTTTTTTCTCAGAATACATTATTTATTTTTATTTTTTAAGTTTATGTGCCGAGGCGGTGAATCGAACACCGGACACGTAGTTCTTCAAACTACTGCTCTACCACTGAGCTACCTCGGCTCAATCTAGGTTCTCAGTTTATCATAATAAATTTTTAAAGTAAATACTAATCAAAAGGAATTAGTGGGCAGTAGAGGACTCGAACCTCTGGCCTCATGGATGTAAACCATGCGCTCTAACCAACTGAGCTAACTGCCCTAATTTTTAGTGGACCCAGTGGGAGTCGAACCCACGACCTTCGATATGCCATACCGACACTCTAACCAACTGAGCTATGGGCCCATTATACATAAATCTTATCAGTTTTTTTATTTCGAGTAAAGCGAGAAACAAGGTTCTCCTAAGCAAAGCGGAGGAGGTTCTTATTAATTTTCAAGAAAATTGTATTTACCTGCCTCGTCGAGTTAAGGCGGGTTTGATTTATTTCAGTAAGGGAATATGGTATCATTAAAGATATAAATTACTAAATTGTTCTATTGCTAAATTGTTATTTGTTAATTGTTATTTATATTTATGAAGCTTACATTAGAAGAGATGGAAAAATTGGCGACTACTATTCGCCAGGAAATAATAAAAATGCTTTTAGAAGCAAAATCAGGCCATTGCGCAGGGCCTTTAGGCGCAGTGGAATTGTACATTGCTCTTTATTTTAGCGGTATTTTGAATTATGATTCCAAAAATCCAAATTGGGAGGAAAAAGATAGAGTTGTTATTTCCAATGGGCATTATGCCCCTTTAATTTATACAATTTTGGCTCATGCCGGGTATTTTCCTTTGGAAGAATTGGAAACTCTGAGAAAATTAGGAAGCCGGCTTCAGGGCCATCCTTATCGTTTATCTTTGCCAGGAATTGAAACTTCTTCTGGTCCAGTAGGAGAAGGTCTTTCTCAGGCAATTGGTATGGCTTTAGGAGCAAAAATGGATAAAAAGAAGATTCAGGTTTATTGTTTAATGGGTGATGGAGAACAAGATTGCGGTAATACTTGGGAAGCGGTAATGATGGCAGGAAAGTATCAATTAGATAATCTAACAGCTATTATTGACAGAAATAATATTCAGATTGACGGGTTTACTGAAAATGTGATGCCTTTGGAACCTTTAAAAGAAAAGTATGAATCTTTTGGTTGGAAAGTTTTGGAAGTAGACGGTCATAATATTCCAGAAATTATTAAGGCTTTAAGCGCTTCTAAATCTGTTTTTGTTAAACCAGTAGTAATTATTGCTCATACTATTCCTGGAAAAGGGATAGATTTTATGCAGTGGGAATATCAATGGCATGGGAAGGCGCCAAATTCAAAACAAGCTGAAGAAGCTTTGCGGCAATTACGAAGTTTAAAAGGTAAAATTGAATCAGAATTAGACTAAATGTCGATAAATTAATAAAATAATAAATAAAAATATGTATAAACCTTTTATATTTTTAGCAGCTGCGATTTTATTTTTAGTAGCAGCTTTAATTTCTTCACCCAGTAGTGCAATATGGTGGGGGAGAAGTAAATTAGTAGAAAAGATTCCAGTGGGCCGAACTCAAGAAGTTGAGCTTGTATTTATTAGTAAAAAAGATTTAGGGGAAGTAAATTTGAGCGTTTCAGATGATCTAAGTAGATTTATTAGCAGTTTTGAGCCAGCAACTTTGGAAGTAGTAAAAGATCAGCCTAACAAGATAAATGTTCTTATAAATGTACCATCAGACGTTAGCCCTGATACTTATGGTGGAACTATTCATATTAAAGAAGGGAAAAGAACTATTGGTAAGCCTTTAGCAGTTAATATTATTGTGATTCCTGCGCAAGAGCCTACCCCTCCGACACTACCTTCATGGTCATTACCAGTAAATATCTCTAATTCAACAATTACTTCATATAAACCAAAAGTTTTGCAAGATAAATCAGGCAATGTTTATGCTTTATGGTTGGATTCTGATTTTACTTCGCAATACAAGCTTTATTTTTCTAAGTTAGAAAGTGAAGCTTGGAGTTCCCCCCAGATTGTTATTTCTTCTGATAGATACAGTCCATTATACGATTTTGATTTTACTATTGATAGCCAAAATCAAATTCATTTAGTTTATACCCAAATTGCTGCTGGAGAAGGTTATTTAGTTCATTATACTTTTTTTGACGGAATTAATTGGTCAAGTCCTCAAAAGGTTTATCAGGGATTTAGTCCTTCAATTGAAGTTGATTCTACTGATAAGGTTCATATAGTTTATTCTTCTTTCTCAGATATTTTCTATTCAAATTTCGATGGAACTGTTTGGTCTTCTCCTTTAAATATTTCTGATGATGAGCTTTATGGGGATTATACTTCTGGAGCAAAAGCTATTAGGATCAATCAATCAGGAAATATTCATATTGCTTGGGCTAAATATAATTTTGGGATAATGTATACTAAATTTGATGGTAAAATTTGGGAAACACCACAATTAGTTTCCAAATTAGTCTTAGGTCCAGATAATACTTATTGGCTTAGTCTTGGAGCTAATGGAGTTGTGGCAGTTGCGTATACTCAAGGTCCAAATGATTGTGTTAATCAAGAGATTTACTTTTCTTTGAGTGAAGATGGTGGATTAAGCTGGTATAGTCCAACTCAGATTTCTGAAACACCTGGCGTTGGTTCTCGTTGGCCATCTTTATCTATTGTTTCCGCAAATAATATTCAGGCTATATGGGGAGAATGCCAAACCGGAGTTCCTTTCCGTTTGTTTAACGGGACTAGTTGGTCTGATATTATTGATCTTAGTAAGGGGGCTCAAAAAGCGGAGTTGCCAAATATTTCAGCTGATGAAAATAAGTCTTACGCAGTATGGGGATCTAATAATGAAGTTTACTTTAGTCAAAGTAAATAAAGATTTTTTATGCTTAATCCTGATATTAAATTTAATCCCAAGATTTTTACAGAAAAGATTAAACAAATTTCCATTCGTGATGGTTTTGGCGAAGGGTTGGTTTTAGCCGGAGAAATGAATGAAAAAGTAGTAGCTTTGTGCGCTGATGTAACTGAATCTTTAAGAATACATTTATTTAGGGACCGTTTCCCGGAAAGATTTATTGAATTAGGAATAGCTGAGCAAAATATGGCTGGTGTTGCCTCTGGTTTAGCAGCTTCGGGAAAAATTCCTGTAATGGGTACTTATGCGATTTTTTCTCCTGGAAGAAATTGGGAACAAATTAGAACAACAATTTGCTATAATAAGCAAAAAGTTATTCTTGTTGGCTCTCATGCAGGATTAAATGTAGGGCCTGATGGCGCTAGCCATCAGGCCTTGGAAGATATTGCCTTAATGAGAGTTTTGCCTAATATGGCAGTTATATGCCCTGCAGATGCTTTAGAAGCTCGTAAAGCCATTCTTTCAGCAATTGAGTATCCAAATTCAGTATATATTCGTTTGCCCCGTGAAAAATCGCCTGTTTTTACAACAGAAGAAACATCTTGGAAAATTGGAAAATCTCAAGCTCTTTGGCTTCCAAAAGAAGGAGAACAGTTCTCCGGTATTACTATTTTTGCTTGCGGGTATTTAGTTTATAAAGCACTAGAAGCAGCTAAAGAATTAGAGCAAGAAGGCATATCAATAACAGTTATAAATAATTCTGCTATTAAACCATTGGATAAAGAAATAATATTAAAATGGGCTAAAAAATCCAAGGCAATCATTACTTTAGAAGAACATCAAGTAGCTGGTGGTATGGGATCAGCCATAGCAGAATTTTTAAGCGAGAATTATCCTTTGCCAATTAAATTTATGGGTATAAAAGATCAGTTTGGGCAAAGCGGCCAGGCAGAGGAGTTATTAACAAAATATAACCTTAATAAAGAAGCGATAAAAGAAACAGTAAAGCAAATAATAACAAACAACAAATAACAAATAACATATTTAATAATTCTTTTTGTTTCTTGTTTACTGTTAATTGTTAATTTATTCTATGTGGTTTGACGTAATTACAATTGGTTCTGCTACTCGTGATGGATTTTTTGAGGGTATTGATTTTTTATCTGTTGAAGGAAAGTGTTTTATAGCAAATAAAGGCATTTGTCTTCCTTTAGGAGCCAAAATTAAAGTTCCAAAAGTTCATTTTCTTACAGGGGGAAGCGCCAATAATACTGCTGTAACTTTTGCAAGGCAAGGATTGAAAACTGCAATTATTTGCCGAGTTGGTAATGATATTTCAGGAAAAACAATTATTGAAGAACAAAAAAAAGAAAGAATAGATACTCAATTTATTCAGAAAGATTATCTTATGCCTACTGCTTATTCAGTTATTTTTTTAACTACTTCTGGAGAAAGAACAATCCTTTCTTATAAAGGTTGCGCTGAAAAATTAACTGCTTGGGAAATTCCATGGAAAAAGATAAAAACTCGTTGGTTATGTATCGGGTCTTTGGGAAAAGGAAAAAACATTTTAAAAAAAATAATTGAGTTTGCTGTTTCTAAAAATATCAAATTAGCTATTAATCCTGGCTGGCAGGAATTGAATTGGTTAAAGAAACATCCCAAATGGTTAGAAAAATTTGAAATATTTATATGCAATCAGGAAGAAGCGGCGTATTTTACAGATATTCCATATAATAAAGAAAAGAAAATTTTTAAGAAATTAGACGATTTAGTAAATGGGATTGTCGTAATGACAAAAGGGAAAGATGGTGTTAGTGTTTCTAATGGAAAAATCTTATGGAAAGCGGGAGTTTTTAAAAAGAAAATAATTGATGCTACAGGAGCAGGAGATGCTTTTGCTTCTGGGTTTATATCAGTGTTTATTAAACAAAAAGGAATAAATGAAGAAGTGATTAAAGAGGCTATACGCGTAGGAAACGCTAATGCTTGTTCAGTAGTAGAATATATTGGTACTAAACCAGGTATTCTTTATAAAAAAGATCTTAAGAAGTCTCGCTTTCAGCATCTTAAAATAGAAAGAATATTACTTTAAAATAGCGTGTTTTTGAAACAATTCTCCGAACCCTAAACTTTAATAAAAATTTAAAAATATGAACAATAATTTCCTTCAGCCATTTTTATATAAAGAAAGAGCTTTATTTTTGGCTTATGATCATGGTTTTGAACACGGCCCAAAAGATTTAATAGGTAAAAGCATAGATCCAGAATATATTTTAGATTTAGCAGTAAAAGGAGGATATACAGGTATTATTTTACAAAAAGGAATTGCAGAAAAATATTATACAAACACTCAATACCAAAAAATAGTTCCCTTAATTTTGAAAATTAACGGAAAAACTAATATTTCACAAACTATTGATCCTTATTCTTCAATTAACTGCTCAGTAGATTATGCAAAAAGATTAGGAGCTAAAGCCGTGGGTTATACTATTTATTTGGGAAGCAAGTACGAAGAAAAAATGTTAGCGGATTTTGGAAAAATCCAGGAACAAGCTCATCAATTAAAGATGGCGGCAATTGCCTGGATATATCCGAGAGGTTCGGCAGTAGAAGATGAAACTTCTCCAGAAATGACAGCCTATGCTGCCAGAGTTGGATTAGAATTAGGAGCTGATATGATAAAAATAAAATATTCTGGTTCAGAAGAATCATTTAGAAAAGTAGTACAATCAGCTGGAGAAACAAAAGTTGTTTTGTCTGGAGGTTCAAAGACAGGGGAAGAAGAATTTTTGAATATAGTAGAATCAGTTATAAAAGCCGGGGCAGCAGGAATAGCTGTAGGACGTAACGTCTTTCAGCATCAAGATCCATTAGTAATGACCGACAAGATTAAAAAGATTGTGTTCCCTTCTTGATCTTTTTGGAGGGTTGGCAGAATGGTATTGCGCCGCTCTCGAAAAGCGGTGGGCGAAAGCCCTTAGAGGTTCGAATCCTCTACCCTCCGCTAGCCAGAACCAGACCAATCACTTTTTTTGCGCCATTCTTTTTTAAGATTTTTGCCGCTTCCTGCATTGTTGCTCCAGAAGTATAAACATCATCAATTAAAATTATCAATTTATTTTTTATTAGACTTGAATTCAAGTGAGAAATTTGAAAAATATCTTTGACGTTTTTTTCTCTTTCCATAAAATTATTGATTTTTGCTTGAGGAAAATTATTTTTAACTCTAAGAAGAATTTCAGAATGAAAATTTAAGGAAAAATTAAGAGTAATAGCTTTTGTTAATAATTCTGATTGATTAAATCCTCTTTGTCTTCTTTTCCTTTTATGTAACGGGATAGGAATTAGCAATATATTATTTGTATTAATTTCAGAAAAAAAGTTAGTTTCTTCTAAAAATTTTATCATTAAATTAGATAAAGGTTTTTGTAGAGAAATAACGGATTGATATTTAAAAAAATGAATAGTTTTTCTAATAATTGAATTTTCATAAAAAGAAACGACACCCAAAGCGAATAAATTGGTTTTACAAAAACAAGAACGTTTTGAAAAATTAATTATTCTTTTCTTACAAACAGGACAGATGAAGGAATAATTAATTGGAATATTCCTTTGGCATTTTTTACAAAGCGGATAAGAAAGATGAACTTCTCTTTTACAAGAAACGCATTGCCAAGGGAAAAAAGTGTTTAAAAATAATTTTAAAAAACGGTGGGGCATAAAAGATATAAATTGCTAAATTGTTCTATTGTTTATTGTTATTTGTTGGTTGTTAATTGTTCTTTGAACTCTAATTTGTTATAATTATAACACAAAGTTATTAAGTGAAACATATGGCATTTAATTTTTTTAAACAGAATATTTTTTTGGGCATAGATATTGGAACCACTTCAATTAAATTAGTGGAATTACGAAAAACCAGACAAAAGATAGAATTGACCAATTATGGAATTTTGGAAAAGTATGGACATTTGGAAAGAATCAATGACGCTATCCAAACCAATAGTTTTAAATTATTAGAAGAAAGTACTGCTTTACTTTTGAGGCAATTGATAGAGAAATCAAAAACGAAGGATAGGGAAACTTATATGGCTCTACCAAGTTTTTCCGGATTTATTTCGATTATGGAACTTCCAGAAATGCGAGATAAAGAACTTGCTAAAGCAGTACATTTTCAGTCAGGACAGTATATTCCTATGCCATTACAGGAAACAACTTTAGATTGGCAAATTATAGAAAGAGCGAATGGTAAAATCATTGTTCTTTTAATGGCTGTACCAACTGATATTATTAAAAGATATGTTCAAAGCGCAGAACTGGCTAAAATTAATTTAAAGGGTTTGGAATTAGAAACCGTGGCGATTGCTCGCTTATTGGGCAAAAAAGAAAAAGGCGTAGTGGCTTTAGTGGATATTGGAGGAAGAAGTACATCTATTAATATAATGGATAAAGGGGCATTAAGAACAAGCCATAATGTAGATACTGCTGGTGGAGATTTTACCCAAGTTATTAGTAGTGGGTTAGGGATTAATCCTTTGAGGGCAGAGGAATTAAAAAGGGCATATGGTTTAAATATTCAGGCGCGCGGAGAGGTTAAAATTACAAATCTTTTAATGCCATTATTGGATGTTATTAAAAGAGAAACGGAAAAAGCTATTAATAATTATTTTTTAAGGACCAAGAAGAAAGCGGAGAAGGTAATTTTGACTGGAGGAGGCGCTAACCTTCAGGGATTGGAAGATTATTATTCTAAACAATTAGCTTTGCCTGTTATTAAAGGTGATCCTTTTTCCTGGGGATTAATTTCTTATAACCCAAATCTTTCTCCAATTATGAAAGATATTGGTTCAAGTTTAACCAGTGCTTGTGCTGTAGTATTTAAAGATATTTAATTCTCTAACGGGGCTTGCTTGATTTTTTAAAAAAAGGTAAAATATATAGAACATGCAAAATCTTGATTTAGAATCTCTAAAACCAAAAGGACTTCCTCCCACTTGGCCAAAGGGGCTTTTGATATTTGTTTTAATTACCTTCCTTTTTGCTGTGTGCGCTTATTTTGGATTGGATTATTGGAATAAAAACAAAGAGGCCCAATTAACTGTTTTAGAAGAAGAGTTTCAAAATTTAAGAGATAGTTTTGCTTTGAAGCAGGAAGAAGAAGTTATCCTTTTTGAAAAAAAATTAAATATTTTAAGCAAACTACTGGATAACCATACATATTTTTCTAAAGTGCTGGTAGCTTTAGAGGAATTAACTCATCCTCAAATTTATTATACTAATCTGGATTTTTCGACAGATAAAAACATATTGACTTTAGAGGGTGTGGCTAAAAACCAGATGGTATTTAGCGAGGCAGTAAGCGGATTAGTAAATAATCCTGATAAAATTAAAGCTGTGGCAGTAAAAGATACGAAAGTTACCAATGAGAAAAATATTGCTTTTTCTTTGGATATCTTTATTCAACCAATCTTATTAAAATATCAACAAGATGACAGAGACTACTAAACAAAATCTTTCAATTTTATTAATTACTTTATTAATAGCAGGGACCATCTTTTTATTTACCCGTTTTATTAAACCTTCTTTTGATGAGACAAAGGAGCTCTCATTAAAAATAAAAGAAACAAAAGAGAACATAGTGCTTTTGCAAGAATATAAAGCTAAGTCAGAGTCTCTGATCCAAAGTTATTTGAATTTAGGAGATGAAGTGGATAGTATTAATTTGGCTTTACCTGATAATGCGCAAACAGCTCAGGTGTTAGCTACTTTGGATATAATTTCCAAAAACACGGGCATTTCTTTATCTACCTTAATTTTTCGCGAAATTACTAAAAACGAACAGAATCAGTTGGAAATCAAAGTAAGATTTTCTGCAACCTATGAGAATTTTAAAAAGTGGATTGAGGAAGTTGAAAAAGAATTGCGCATTACTGATCTTACTAAATCTAATATTCAAACGATTGCTTCTTCAAAAACCAAGACATCAAATATTTTAGAATATGATATTACATTAGTAACATATTTTTTATCTTATGGCGATTGAAATTAAAAAACAAAAAAAGAACAATATTTTATCATACCTTTTAATAATTTTGGTTTTATTTTTGGTTGGCTGGGCAGGTTGGAGCTTTTTAAAGCCCAGCAAAATTCTTAAAACACCAGAGATAAAAGATTTACTTCCTTCTTCCTCGCAAGAATTAATTGAAGCTAAGCTGGACATTGGAATAATTTTAAATCATCCAGTTTTTCAGACATTGAACTCGCATATTACTTGGCCATTGGATGTTCCTGATTTAGGTCGGCCTAATCCTTTCAAATCCTTCTAAAGCCGTATTCAGTATTCTGTATTGAGTATAATTAATTATTTTCGTATATTTGTAATAGATTCGTTATTCGTTGATTACTATGATTCAAGAAGAACTTTTTCTTTCCGCTCTTATTCAAAAAGGACTGATAAAACAAACAGATGCCTATACGCTTTTACAGGAAGCAAAGAGCTTGGAAAAAAGAGTTGAGGATGTAATTTATGAGAAAAATTTAGTTGATGAGAAAAAACTCTCGCAAATTAAAAGCGAGCTTTTTAAATTACCAGTAAAAATATTTTCTAAAACCGAAATTATTGCTCAAAATGTTTTAAATTTGATTCCTGAGGATACAGCCCGTCATTACGGATTTATCGCTTTTGATAAAGAGGATAATATTTTAGATGTTGGAATGGTTTATCCTGATGACACAAAATCGCAAGAAGCTGTAAAATTTATAGTAGAGCGTTTAAATTTAAAATTAAAAGTTTCAATCATTATTCCTTCTGATTTTAAAAATATTCTAAAGCAATACCAAACATTTGCTAAAGAATTTGATGAACTTTTGCAAGATTTTCAAAAAAGATTTAGTGATGTGAAAAAAAAGAAATCACCTTTTGCGTTAGTTGATTTAGAATCCACTGTTGGAGCTGTAGCTGAAGAAGCGCCTATTATTAAGCTTTTTGCTTCAATATTAAAATATGCTGTTCGCGCGCGGGCTTCTGATATACACATTGAACCTGAACGTAATAAATTGAGAGTGCGTTTTCGTGTTGATGGCAATCTTTCTAGTACTTTAAGTCTGCCTTTGGCAGTTCATCAAGCCATTATCACCCGTCTGAAAATAATGACTAATTTAAAAATTGATGAAACACGCTTGCCGCAAGATGGGCGTTTTTTCACTGTCATAGATGATAAGGAAATAGATTTTAGGGTATCTACTTTTCCGACTGCTTTGGGAGAAAAAATAGCTATTAGAATTTTGGATCCAACTTCTGGATTAAAGAGTATTCATGAATTAGGTTTGGAAGGAAGAAATTTGGAGATTCTTCAGAATGAAATCCTTAAACCATATGGAATGATTTTACTAACTGGACCCACTGGTTCAGGAAAAACCACAACTCTTTATGCAATTATGCAAATATTGAATCAAGATAAAGTAAATATTGTCAGCTTGGAAGATCCTGTTGAATATACAATGGAAGGAATTAATCAATCTCAGGTTCTGCCTGAAATTGGATATACTTTCGCGCGCGGGTTGCGCCATATTGTCAGGCAAGACCCGGATATTATAATGGTGGGAGAAATTCGAGACAATGAAACAGCGGAATTAGCAATTCATTCTGCTTTGACAGGCCACTTGGTTTTATCTACTCTGCATACAAATAATGCCATTGGTGTTATTCCTCGTTTAATGGATTTAGGCATAGATTCGTTTTTAATCCCTCCATCTTTAAACTTAATGATTGCTCAACGTTTGGCTAGAAGATTATGCCCTGATTGCAAAGAAAGAGTAATGGCTTCAGAAAAAGAGCAGCAGATAATTGATGAGATTCTTGCTTCTTTACCAAAAGAGGATAGAGAAAAATTGCCTTATCACAGGCCTTATTTTATTTATAAATCCAAAGGATGTGACACTTGTAATAAAAAAGGTTATTTAGGAAGAATTGGAATTTTTGAAATGATGAAAATGACTTTTGAATTAGAGCAAATTATTTTATCCCAACCATCGCAAGAAAAATTAATGGCAGAAGCGAAAAGGCAGGGAATGATTACTTTACAGCAGGATGGTATAATCAAAGTTCTAGGAGGGATGGTTAGTTTAGAAGAAGTTCTTTCCATAACAGAAAGATATTAAAAATAACGGAGAACTGTTCTCCGTTATTTAACTTGTGGATATATGGGCTTGACAAATCATTTTTCTTTGCTATAATGGAGATGCTGTCGTTTTGAGAAGCTTGCTTCAAAAAACGGCGGCATTTTTTTATACCTTAAAATTATATTAATTAAAACTTTTTAGGACTTGACAGAATAAATACAAAGATTTATGATTATGTATGTATGGTAGTTTTGAACATGATTGAGTTGCACCTTAAAAATTTTTAAAGAAAAGAGGAGGCGAAAAGAATGAAAGTGACGAGTAGGCTGAGCTTAATCTTATTTCTGATAATTATTGTTTTTCTTTCTCTTACTTCCTGTAGTGGTATTGTTAGACCTGAACTTCAACTTGATTTAGAAGAAGATATAAATGAGATAGAAGAAATAGATTATGTTTATTTGGATGTACCTTACGAAAAATATGCTGGAATGAACTGGTGTCTTCCTGCATCCGGGGCAATGATTTTTAAATATTATGGATTAGATATTACCCAAATTAAGATAGCCAGCGAGGTAATCGAAAATGGTAATAGTTCGATATTTAAATTTATTACTTTTGCAAAGAACTTAGGATTTAATGCAGAATATAAAAATAGAACTATTAAAGAAATAAAAGATTTATTAAAACAAAATATTCCAGTAATTGCTATACAATGTTATAGTCTAACCATATCTTATCTTCATGCTCGAGTAATCATTGGTTGCGATGACGAAAACCAGGAAGTAATTACCAATGACCCAGTAATCGGGAAAGATTATAAAATATCTTATACTAATTTTTTAGCTCTTAATCTCGATAGCGGTTCTGATAAATGCAAGGTAATTATAATTTTTCCTAAAGAAAAAGACGAAGAAGATTAAAACAGTAGAGGGTGTTTGGTTTTAGACCAAACACCCTTATTTTTATTAAATATAGTAACGTTTATGCTTTATTTCTTTCAAATAGTTACCAATTTTTAAAATCAATTCTTTATATGGGCCATCTGGACAATTTAATTATCCTGACCTCATTAATTTACGAGCGAGCAATACCAAAGACATCAAAGAAGCTAATGAAACAATCGCTCACGAGTTGATCCATTTGTTAATTTACAACAAAGTTAAAAAATTAAAATCGAATTATAAACAGACAGAAGGTATAGTTAATTTGTTTTTTACAGAAACGAAATTAAAAACAATTTTCCCAAAATATAAATTACAAAGCATAGCAATTCATAACAAAAGATTGTTTGAGGAAATAAAGCAAGATTTATGAGAAAAAGCCAACGAGCAGGAGTTGCGATAAAAAAAGGCGAAAAGCTTTTATTAATTAAAAGAAAAAAGGATAATAGCACCTATTATATTTTACCTGGAGGCGGAGTTGAGTCAGGCGAAACTCCAAAACAAACGGCGATTAGAGAAATAAAAGAAGAGTTGAGTATTGATGTAATAATTGATAAAAAGATTGCTAAATTTGAACACAGGGGCAACACAGAATTTTATTTTTTATCAGCAAACTTTAGCGGAGAAATAAAATTAATTGGGGATGGTGTATCTAATTCAAATATTAATGATGTAAAGGAATGGATTTTAATCAAGGATCTACACGAGATTAACTTATTGCCTGAAAAAATTAAAAATATTTTAATGGAATCATTTACATAGACATGAATGACCTCGCAAGATAGGCATTTGACAAATTGTTTTTCTTTGCTGTTCTTTGCTATTTTGCTATAATGAAGATGTTGTCGTCAGAACATATTTAATAATTTCTTTCTAGATATCGATAGGCGGCAGCATTTTTTTAATAATTTTTAAATTAACGACTTCGAACGTCATTAATATTTGGAGGCTCAATCTCCAAATATTAACTTGGTTTATTTTCTAATATTTTCATGCAGTCATTTTTTGGAGAATGTTTACAAAATTATTATTAAAAAACCATCAATTTACAAAATTCCAGATTCTTGGCAGAAGAAATAATTAAAAATCTAATGTAAAATTCTATGTTTGTTTACAACATTGTACCGCCAAAGAAGAAAATAAAAAAAATCAAAAAATTACTAAATAAAACGCTACTCTTCTTATTGGTTATTCTTTTGGCAATTCAAATATTTAGGGGGGTTTTGCTTTTAATTTCGATAGAAGGTCAATCAATATTCTTAACAGCATCGTCAACAAGTTTAGGAGAAGCTTATGTTATAGAAAATGATTATTATAAAGCTATTATACCAAAAGCATCAGCATCTGCGGCTAGAGGGATAATTAGATGGCTTTATGTAAAAAAAAGCAATGGTCAATGGTCAAATAATTTAATAAAAGAAGATACTTTTAATTATGGGTTAGGCTATTTAGAAGGTACAGGAGAAGCCACAGATAATCGATATACGGGGATGCAAAATTCATCAAATATTAATATTACAGTTCTTGAAAATACAACTACAAAAGTAAAAATACAGAGCAGCGTTACTTATTTAGGAACTTTATATACCGAAATTTGGACTTTTTGGGCAAAAAAGCCATACTTTAAAAGCGAAGCAGTAGCTGAAGTAACAGACGAAGATGGCTTTTTAACTAATGAGTTTCAATTTTGCTGGATGATTAATAATAATCTTACCAGTAATTGGTATGCTACTGATAAAAAGGGAGGCATAACTCAGCTTACCAACGTAATAATGCAACCATTGCATGGGCCTAATTTAGATACCTATCCTTGGATTAATTGGCAATTTCCTGATGAAACCGTAAGCTTAGGAATGATATTTACTGATATATATGATTATTACGGAACAGTGGCAGAAACGGGTGATTGGAAATTTGAGTATCAATTAGATTTTGCTCTTGGCTCAGGTATTCTTGGTAACCCTGTTAAAAATGGTTTTAAGCGAGAATTAACTACTGTTTATTATACTACTAACCAAGCAACAAATAATGATATTAACAGTTTTGCCCAAGATCATTATCAGTATGCAACAACTAGTATAGTTGCCAATCCTTTATTGCAGGCGGCTCAATATCTTGATAATCCATATGGCCAAAATTCTGGAATAGGTTCGGCTCTTGTCAGCTCCCCTTATTTTTTAGTAAGGCAAAATACTCAAAATAGACATAATGCCATTGAAAGAACGCAATATGCAACTTCTATATATGCTCCATTGTATAAAAATCAGCAGGCCATCCATTCTGGAAGTTATGATTTTCAAGAACAGCTTTCGTATTCCCTGAATTACAACAATGGTTCTCAAACATTTGATTATGGCACAATAGTCAGCGCGAGTAGTACTAACTCAGATTATGAAACAGGTCTTCAAATGACTGCAACAAGTAGTGATAATGAATTGCTGTATAGCTCTACATTTAAAACCTGGAATGATAGTGATAAATTAAAAATAATTGGAACCGTTTCTAATAACGATAATTCTTCTACAGTAAAAGATATTTGGGTTTCTTTATATATCTCAGATGCTTATGGAACAAATAATGCCTATTTGGCAGGCTGGGATAAAATAAAATTTCAACCCATTATTCAAAATATAAGTTCTAATGTATATGATATTAGACTATATGACGATGTTTACGGTAAAATGGGAATTGGCATAAGAATAAACTCTCCTACCGACAATATTTCTCTTATGGGCACCAGTACTGATTTGCGCATATATCTTTATACGCAAGAAACCGCTCAACCTCTAACTACCTTTAATTATCCTTTTGATATTGAGATATATCCGCACGAAGAATGGTTAACTTCCGCGTCGGAATTTACTGCTCTTCACTCAAGGAATACTTTAACATATACACAACATAATCTATACATTCCGGAAAATGTTATACAAAACATAATTTATATATTCCGGAAAATATTATTCGCATTCTTATTTAACTGATCCACACACAACTTCAACTGAAGAAGTTGATATGAGCCTTGAATTTTTATATCGCTGTCTCTATCTTATTGAACGCGGCAAAGAAATCTTAAAACTTGAGATTATCTTTTTTCCCTTTTCCAGCAAGATTATATTAATTAAAATTGATATTTTAACTTGACAAAACGAAAGAAAGGATATATAATTGAAATGCTAGCATGTTGTAGCTTGAAAATTTAAAAAATTTTAAGAAAGGAGTGAATTAGAATGAAAAGATTACTATTAATTGTTTTGATAGTGTGTTTTGTTGCTAGTTCTGGCATTGTAGCATTAGCCAAGGTTAGTTTTGGGAGCTGGGACAAATGGGATGAATCATTACCATCTTGGGATAATAAGGGGTGGCAAGAAAAAACTTATTCTACATTTGTAAGTTTTCCTTTATTAGAAGGAAGTTTAATTTGGCTTTGGGTTAGCGAAGATTGGCAAATTATTAAAGTAGGTCGTTCTTCATCGGCTGGAACTGAAGACGTATTTTTTTTACTAACTCGTTTATCTTTTATAGAAAAAAAAGTAGAAGCATCAATTATTCTTTTTTCTCCAGCACAGATTTCTTCAGCACAGATAGATAAGGTGATCAAGAATATTAGTGTTAGAGACGCTCTTGCTGCAGCTGAAATTGCTATTGTAGTTTTTCCTTCAAAAAAAGGAGAAGTAATTGTCAGAGCTTATGAGAAGAATGGATCGTTTTTGTTCTTGGAAGAATGGATTTCTCCATTTAAAAATGAAACTCTTGTTTTTTCTGAAAGAACGACAGAATTTACACAAAAATATGAGAGTTGGATTAATGATCAATTTCAACGGCAAGGCATAGAAGAAGGAAAATATCGTTTGTCTCCGAAATTAATAGTTACAGATGAGAAGAAAAAGGAATTCTTTATTGGTGTGGCTCTGGAAGTTTTTGATGGGGAAAAGATAAAAACACCCTTTTTCTTCTAGAAATTAACTAGGAATTAGCCTATTAAGGAACAGAGAGAACTCTGTTCCTTTTTTATTTCACTCCCTTGACATCTATATTTATTACTATATAATTAATTTGACAGCATTTATTTAAGCGTTATAATTGATATATAAGAACCTGCTCGTTTTACTCGCAGAACCTTGTTTCTCGCTTTGCTCGAAATAAAATATAATAAATATAAACATAAACATATGAATATTAATAGAAAATATATTATCATTTTTGGAACGTTGATTCTTTTACTAGTATTTATTACAGGAGCAATTACTTATTATAAAGAGAAAGCAGAACAAGCCCAAGTTCCTGATGTAGAACAATCGGTTCTTAGTTCCTCCCAGTACAATCCAGCTGGACCTGAAGAACTTTTATATTTTATTAATTACTGTAAAAACGTAGTATTATTTTCAGACTTAGAAGAGTTAAAGAATAAGGAGATAAAAGAAGGTGTTTGTACAATAGGACGAGAATTGAGGAAGTTAGTATCAAAGGATGATACAATGTTAGTTAATGCCTATATTCCTTCGTTTTCATCCTTGGACTCCATTATTTCATTCGAGTCTGATAGTTATATCGGAATCTCAGTTGATCTCAAAGATGTATTAAGAGAATATGATGCATCATTCTTAGAAGAAGAGAAATTGTATTTCTGCAGCATTTCCGAACCTTCTTGGGCAGATCCATTTTATTTACAAATAGAGCCGAAATTTGATTTGATTTTTGATGACGGAGATGTTTCTTGTGGAGGAATTAAGATGGATAAAACCCCTTCAATAAACTTTTCCGGCTTTATTCCTCAAGCAGAGTCCTTAAGCATTAAACAATATCTTGTTGACGAACAAACAGTATCTGATGTTATGAGTAATCAATCTTTCTCTGAGATAAAAGAGATATTAAATAATTATCCAATTATCTGGCAAATGGAAAAACCGATTGTTCCTTAAATATATTAATTAATATTTATTAAAATTTATGAATAAAACAAACTATCTTATATTAACTATTATACTGTGTTTTTCTCTGGCTTTTGTAGTTTATCCATTAAGTTCTGTTTATGCGTATCCAATAGCGAATGGTGATACCACCCCCCCCACCACCACTGATACCACCACTGATACTACCACTGATACTACCACTGATACTACTAATGGAGATGGTGGCAATGGAAATGGAGCTGCAGCAGGTACGTCAATAAATAATAATGCTCCAACTGAGGATATAGAGGCAATGCCACCCGATATTCAAATTGGAGAGACGTGGATAGGCCCTTCAGGACAAGAGTATATAGCAACCGAGCCTAATCCAGCGACAGTAGCCATTCTTGAAGAATCTGGTACTATACCCCCAGCTACTCTTTTGGTGCCAGTAAGTACCACTGATACTACTAATGGTACTACTGGTACTACTAATGGTACTACTGGTACTACTAATGGTACCACTGATACCACTACTGATACTACTAATGGCACCACTGATACTACTAATGGCACCACTGATACTACTAATGGCACCACTGATACTACTAATGGCACCACTGATACTACCCAACAGGTCTGTCGTTGTGTAACAGTATATTCGTATTCTCCTTGCAGCAATGATAGCGTTTGTATTGGAAATGGTGGATATACTCCACCAGTCTGGACACCTCCAACTAGCCCTCCTCCTCCACCTCCTGCCCCTAAATGCCAAATCTTTGAATTCTCCATTAATGGAAAGACTAATGAATACAGAGATCCTTTATTAGTATGGGTAGGTTCTGTTATTAAAGGACTTGTCTCTACAAATGCTTCTTGTCAAACTTGTACAGTAGAAAGTGATGATACTTGGGGTAATCCATCTCAAGATTATACAATGACTCTTAATAATGGATACAAGGCAGAGGAAAAGTTTGAGATTCCTACATCTGGAATATATTTCTTTGAATTATTCTGCATAGGAGACCCTGCAGATCCTGATGATTTTGACGAAGACACAACTTCTCTTAAGGCAGTTCAAGCTCTTAATCTTCCATGGTGGAGAGAAATCATTCCTGTGCTGCCAGGATCATTATTCTCATTTTAGCCTTGGAAATAAATAAGATACAGAAATTTATTGATTAAATGTATTAATTAATATTATTAAAATCTATGAAAGGAAAATTTAAAAATCAATCTGGATTCTTCTGGTTGCTATTTGCAATAATAGCTGCGATTGTTGCAGTTGTAGTGGTTGTTGTACCAATAATTACTACTCCACCTCCACCTTCTCAAGAATCATATGAATCATATGAATCATATGATTTATATAATCCTCCTTCTTCACCACAATATAGTTGCACGAAATATCAGTGTAGGTAGTATATAATCGGATACTCTTTTGAAGTTCTTAATCTTTTATGGTGGAGAGAGATTATTTCTGTGTTGCCTAGATATTAGGAGGGGTTTAAGTATAATATAGATACATATAAATTAAAAATATGGAGGTTCAACCTCCATATTTTTAATGTGCCTGGGGAGAGACTCGAACTCTCAAGGCCTTGCGACCAGCAGATTTTGAGTCTGCCGCGTATACCAATTCCGCCACCCAGGCATAAAATCAGTATACAGTATTTTATCTATAAAATTCAAGGTTAAATATTTTATTAAATATCACAACTTTGGTATAATAATATTAATGACAAAGATTATTGCAATTTGTAATCAAAAGGGAGGAGTTGCTAAAACTACAACCTCTATTAATTTAGGAGCTTATTTAGCTGCTTTTGGAAAAAAGACATTAGTAGTTGATTTTGACGCCCAGGCAAATGCTACTTCTGGCTTAGGTTTTGATTATAAAAAATTAAAAAAAACAGTTTATAACAATTTAATATCTGATTATCCTCCAAAAGAAACAATTTATAAGACATCAATTTTTGGTTTGAATATTCTTCCTGCTTCACCGGATTTGATTGGCGCACAAGTAGAATTAAGTCGTTTTACAAACAAAGAATTCAGATTACATCAAATACTTTCTTCAATTAAAGAATATTATGACTATATTTTAATAGATTTACCACCTTCATTAGGCGTGTTAACAATTAATGGCTTAGTGGCTGCTGATCAGGTTTTAATTCCTTTACAAACAGAATATTATGCTTTAGAAGGATTATCTCAACTTATCACGACCATCGATTTAATAAGAAGGAATTTAGAGAAAGATTTAAAAATATTAGGCGCTGTTTTGACTTTATATGACAAAAGGAATAGATTAGACAGGATGGTTCTCAAGCATATTAGAAGGAATTTTCCAGGATATGTTTTTGACACAATAATTCCAAGGAATGTTAGTTTAGCTGAAGCTCCAAGTTTTGGGCAATCTATTCTTCAATATAATCCTAATTCTGAAGGAGCCAGAGCTTATAGGCAATTAGCTCAGGAAGTAATTAAAAAGATTGAAATATCAACGAATAACGAATCTGATACGAATATACGAATTATATAATTAAAAAGTTTTTTAATTTTAATTTGTGTTTTTTATTTTTAATATTTAATTTTTTATTTTTAAAGATATGGACGAACAAAACTCTTTAGGGCAAGGCATTAACGCTTTAATTCCTCCTAAAAATAATCAATCGCAATATCCATTAACTGATAATGTTGATATTGTGGAGCCAAGCGAGAGTGCTTTGGAAGAAAAAATTAGTGGAAAGATAAAGAAAGACTTTCAAGAGGATTTTCAAAAAGCGCATGTGAAAGAAGATACAATGTCAGACAATACATTAGGTTTGCAGGAAACAATACCCGAGGATGTGCTTTTGGAAAATAAGATTTTTTATATTGAAGTAGATAAGATTAAACCTAATCCTGAACAGCCACGAAAGGTTTTTTATGATCAAACAATAAAAGAATTAGCTGATTCTATTCGGGAGCATGGTATTTTAGAGCCCTTGATAGTTACCAGAGAAGAAAAAGAGACAGAACATGGCGCAGATGTTGAATATCAATTAATTTCCGGGGAGAGAAGACTATTAGCTGCAAAAATGTTGGGATTGCCAACAGTTCCGGTAATTATTAGAAAACAGATGGAAGAACGAAAAAAACTGGAATTAGCTTTAATAGAAAATATTCAGCGTGAAGATTTAACTCCAATATCTAGAGCTAAAGCATTTGCGCGGTTAATTAAAGAATTTGGCATTACTCAACAGGCTTTGGCAGAGAGGATTGGAAAGAGCAGGGAAGTAGTTGCTAATACTTTACGTTTACTGCAATTATCTTATGAAGCTCAAAATTCGTTAGAACAAGGAAAAATTAATGAAGGCCATGCCCGTGCAATTCTTCTTTTTAGTAATCCTGAAAAGAGAAGGCTATTTTTGCAGGAGATTTTGTCTAAGAGTCTTTCTGGGCGGGAATCCTTAGAATTAGCCCAGCATTATTTACAAAATAACCTTAGCAATAATAAAAAAGAAACATTATTCAGAAGACGAAATGTTTCTTTAGAGCCAGAGGACTTGGAAATAAAAGAAAGGCTTGAGGATTTTTTGCAAACCCCGGTTTTAATTAAGAAAAAAGGCGGGCAAGGCGCGATTGAAATTAAATTTTTTTCGCAAGAAGATCTGGGCAAAATCTTAAATAGAATTTTTCCCCTTTAATGCGTCCTGAATTTTTTTTCTAGTTTCGCTCATTTTAACAAATTCTAACCATGAGGAAGATGGCAGCTTCCTTTTTTTAATTATTATTTCTATTACTTCTCCTGATTGCAATTTATAATCCAATGGTACAAGTCTGCCATTAACCTTAGCTCCAGCAGCTTGATTACCAACATCTGTATGAATTTGATAGGCAAAATCAATAGTAGTAGCTTCATCAGGCAAATCAATAATATCTCCTTTAGGTGTCAGGACAAAAATTCTATCTTTGAAAAAATCAACTTTTAGTGAATTTAGAAATTCTTCAGAACTATAAAATTTTTTTTGCCATTCTCTTAACTGATTTATCCAATAGAAATTTTTAGGAGGATTGAATTTTTTCCTTTTTTTATATTTTTTATCATCTTTTTGAGATCCATAAATCCAATGTGCCGCAATGCCCCATTCTGCTTCTTCATTCATTTGAGGTGTTCTAATTTGAATTTCTACCATTTGTCCATCTTTAGCAAAAACAGTAGTATGGAGGCTTTGATAACCATTGGGCTTTGGGAGGGCAATATAATCTTTAAAACGGCCGGGAACAGGTTTCCACATTTGGTGAATGATTCCCAAGGCGCCATAGCATTGTTCCAAATCAGGCATAATAATCCTCATTGCCACCAAATCGTGGATTCTTTTAATATCCATATCTTCTTTTTGCAGTTTGCGCCAGATACTATATAGATGTTTAGTTCGAAATTGTATTTTTTCAGGATTTAAATTATTTTCTTTTAGTTCTTTTTGTACTAAAGGAACTAATTCCTGGATATAGTTTTTTAATTCCTCGCTTCTTTTTCCTATTATTTTTTTGGTTAACTTATATTCTTTTTCATATACATATGGAAAAGCTAAATCTTCTAATTGAGCTCCAATATCTGACATTCCCAAACGATAAGCTAATGGAGCAAGAATTTCCAGAGTTTCTAATGATTTTTTTCTTTTCTTTTCTGGTTCCAATGGCCACAAAGTTTTCATATTATCCAATCGATCAGCTAATTTAATAAGAATAATTCTTAAGTCTTTTGCCATAGCCAAAATCATATTTCTAAAATTTTCTTTTTCAGTAGTATCGTCTTCTTTATACTTAATTTTATTAATCTTTGTTAATCCATTAACTAAAAAAGATACCTCCTCATTAAATTGAGATTTAATTTCAGAGATTGAAGTTTCGCAATCCTCAACAACATCATGAAGCACACTGGCAATCACAGCGTTAATACCTAATTTCATTTGGCTGATAAATAAAGCTACTCGTAAAGGATGGTTTACAAATGGTTCCCCTGATTTTCTTTTTTGTTCAGAATGTGATCTTTCAGCAAATTCAAAGGCTTTTTCTAATAAATCAATATCCTTCTCATTAACAGAATTCTCAAGATCCTGAATTATTTTCTGTTTTAGGGATTTCATAATTACAATTACGATTAGAGCATTTTATTTTAGTCTTTGTTTCAACAAGAGGTTCTTTACATTTTGGGCAATTTCCCCCTGTGGGTTTGTAAGAAGAAGCAAAGTCGCATTCAGGCCAACGCGAGCACGCGTAAAACATTTGTCTTCTTTTATTTCTTTTCATTATTACATCTCCTGTTTTGCATTTTGGGCATTTCATTGAGAATTCACTGTTAATTGATTTAGTGAATTTGCACTTAGGCCAATCAGAGCAGGCAAGAAATTTACCAAATCTTCCCAATTTTAAGACTAAATTATTTCCACACTTTGGACATTTTTCTTTTGTCTCAACAACTGGCGCCAGGTCTTCCTTAGAAACTTCCTCGTATTTTTTTTCCAGGTTGTCCTTAAATGGTTTATAGAATTCGCCAACCATATTTACCCAGTCTAATTTTCCTTTGGCAATATTATCTAATTTTTCTTCAATTTTTGAAGTGAATTTATAATCCACAATATCTGTAAAGTGTTTTACTAATACATCATTGACAAGAGTTCCAATCTCCGTAGGTATAAAAGATTTGCTTTTGTCTCTCATAACATACCCCCTATATTCTAATACAGATATGATAGGCGCATAAGTAGAAGGTCGTCCAATACCGAAACTTTCTAAAGTTTTTACCAAAGAAGCATCATTATATCGTGCAGGAGGTTGAGTAAGATGTTCTTTTGGAATAATCTTTTTAATTTTTAGTTTTTCCTTAAGATTTAAATGTGGCTTTTCCTTAAGATCAGATGGTTTAGAATAAGGATAAATACGGAAGAATCCATCAAAGTCTAAATTATAAAAATTATTTTTAAATAAATATTTATCTTGTTTGCTTTGGCATTCAACAGAGATTGAAGTTTTTTCTAAAGTAGCAGAAGGCATTTGGCTTGCCAAGAATCTTGCCCAAATCAGAGTATATAAAGATAATTCGTCTTTTGTTAAATATTTTTTTATTTTTTCCGGCGTGTAAAACGGATCAGTGCAACGGATAGCTTCATGAGCTTCTTGGGCCAGACGGGATTGTTTTTTAAAGATTCGCGCTTGAGGTAAAGCGTATTCTTTTCCCAAGTTTGTTTCTAAAAAGTCATGCGCGGCTTTGAGCGCTATTGGAGAAAGATTTGTAGAATCGGTTCTCATGTATGTGATTAATCCGACAGGGCCTTCTCCTAAATTTTTTCCTTCATATAACGATTGCGCTAAATACATTGTTTTCTTGGCTGAAAAATGAAACAATTGCCACGAGGATTGTTGTAAAGTACTTGTAGTGAATGGAGCAGCAGAATGACGTTTCACTTTTTTTATCTCTATGGCCAAAACATAAGCATCTTTCTTTTCTAAATCTTTTTTAATTTTACTTACTTCTTTTTCTGATTTAATACCAGGCTTAGGAATAACTTTGTCGTTGATTTTATATAAAAGGGCTTCTAATTCATTGGTTATTGGTGATTGGTCATTGGGAATTTGCTGTTTCTGCATTAATGCAGAAACAGTATAGTATTTCTCTTCTTTAAAAGATTCTCTTTCTTTTTCCCTTTCAACAATTAATCTCAAGGCAGGTGATTGTACTCTACCGGCAGATAATCCTCTGAATACTTTTTTCCATAAAAATGGAGATAATTCATATCCTACTAAACGGTCTAATATTCTTCTTGTCTGTTGGGCGTTTACTAAGTCCAAATTAATATTACGCGGATTTTTAATAGCGTTTTCTATGGCTGGTTTGGTGATTTCATGAAAGGCAATTCTTTTAAATTTTCCTTCTTCAATATCAAGTGCTTTAGTTAAATGAAATGCAATAGCTTCTCCTTCTCTATCTTCATCCGATGCTAATATTATTTGATTGCTTTTTTTAGCGAGTTTTTTCATTTCATTTACTTTTTTTCTCGCTTTTATTGGAATAATATAATGCGGAGCAAAATTATTTTCTATATCAATTCCTAATTTAGATTTAGGAAGATCACGAACATGCCCATAACAAGCGACAACTTTAAAACCTTTTCCCAAAAAATGGGAAATACTCTTTGCTTTTGTAGGCGATTCAACGATAACTAAAATCATATATATAATTAACAATTAACAATTAACAACCTTTCGCTTCGCTTAAGAACGTTGTTTTCTCACTTCGTTCGAAAATAACAATTAATTTCAATGTATCTCCATGTATTTCTATTGTATTTCATTGAAGTTTGATGTAGTTTCCTCCATCTGTATTTTTAATAAACTCTTTTAATTCTAAAGTGGTGAGAATGGCAAGGACCTCTTTAGGAGAAAGATTAGAGATTTCTATAATTTTGTCAATAGCAAGGGAATTTTCCTTAGACAGGAGTTTATAAATTTTTTCTTCTTCTTTATTGTCAAATTTTAAATTAGAGACATCTTTTATTATTGGTAAAGTATATTGAATATTTAGTTCTTCAAAAATATCTTCAATTTGAGAAAGCAATTTTGCCCCTTGTTTGATCAAATTATTGGTTCCAATAGAGTTTTTATTGAATATTGAGCCGGGAATAGCAAAAACTTCTCTGTTCTGTTCTAAAGCAAATTGGGCAGTGATTAAGGCGCCGCTTTTTTCCGGAGCCTCTATTACCACAGTAGCTAAAGAAAGCCCGCTGATTATTCTATTGCGCCAAGGGAAATAACGTTTTAAGGCAGGGGTTTCTAATGAATATTCAGTGATTAACGCGCCATGCTTTGTTATTTCTTCTGACAACTTTTTATTGCTGTAAGGATAGACATTGTTCAAACCTGACCCTAAAACGGCGATTGTTTTTCCTTGATTTTCCAAGGCGGTCTTATGGGCAATGGTATCAACGCCATAAGCTAAACCGCTTATGATAATAAAATTATAGCGCACTAATTCTTGTACCAATTTTTCTGTAACCAATTTTCCGTAGGCGCTTACCTTTCTCGTCCCAACAATAGCTATACATGGCATTTCTGCAGGAATTTCTCCTTTGATATAAAATGAAAAAGGGGAATAAGATATTTCTTTTAATAAGTCTGGGTATTTATTTTCCGAAGAAATAACAAAATCAATTTTTTGTTTTTGTAACTTTTGCCATTCTTTATAAGGATCAATATTTTCCTTTTGATTAATGCTTAATTTTTCCCAAGCATTTTTAAAAGTTTGGCTGGAACATAAAAAGGGAAATAACTTAAGAAAATTATTTTTAAAAGCTACGTTAAGAGCGTTCAAATAAATTTTTTCTTCTTGGTGAGGCATAAAATTAGAATTTGGAATTTAGAAGTTAGAATTTAGAATTGGAATTCTTTATTCTTTTATTCTATATTCCCATTCCATATTCAATATTCCAGATTCTATATTCCTATGTATATTTTATCTTTTATTTTATATTTGGCAAGCCTTTGCTATTTTGATATACTTAGGCATAATGGGGGATTTTAAAAAGAGATTAATTTTAATTCTAAGCATCTCCTTATCTATCATTTTAATTCTTGGTGGGTTATTTTATTATTTTCGCAATGATATCTCAAAAAGAGTAATAAAGATTGATTCTTACAGACAAGAACTTGCTTCTCGCGCGACAATTTTAAATAGAATTCAATTATTAGAGCAGGAACATACAAAATCCTTGCCGTATTTTGAAAAATTGACAGAAGCTTTGCCTACAGAAACAGAGATGGTTAACTTAGAAGAAGTTTTAAAAAATTTAGCAGGTCAGAATAATTTAGATTTAAGCTTTCGATTTGGATTGTTAAACGAAGCAACTGAACAAGAGCCAAAGAATTATAGTTTCAATTTAATTCTTACAGGAGAAAAGGACAATGTTTTAAAATGGATGGATGGTTTACAAAAATTGAATTATACAATTCGTATAGATCAGATAGAATTAAGCCAAACCAGCTCTGACGGAGGCAAATCTTATTATAACGTAAAAATTTTAGGAAGAGTTTATCTTCGTTAAGAGTTTTAAATATGTTTAAAAAGATTTATCAAAACTTAAAAAAGAAAAATTTATTTTTTCTGGTTGGAGGGTTAACAATTATTATTGCTTGCGGTTTTCTGATAATTTTTAGTTTGACTTTTTTAATAAAAAATATTAATTTGGTATTAAAACCAACTATTCAAGAAAATTCTTTAATACATTTTAATATTTCTGAAGCAGAAAAATTGTTTTTGCAAGATAAATAGTATGGGCAATTAGTTCAGTGGTAGAACGCTGTCCTGATAAGACAGAGGTCGGAGGTTCGATCCCTCCATTGCCCACTCTGTAAATTTCCCCGTAGGGCCCGTAGCTTAATTGGTAGAGCGCCTGTGTTGCATACAGGAGGTTGTCGGTTCGAGTCCGATCGGGTCCACTTAAAATCTTTCCTTGCTTGACCAAGATATATCTTATATAATGTATAGAATGAAAGTATAAAGATTAAAGGTCGATAAATTTAAAACTAAAATTAAATTAAAATATGTTTAATACTATAGCTCAAGCCAGTTCCACTGCTTTGTTTGATTTATGGAGTGGATTCATTTTGTTTTTACCTACTTTAATAGGGGGGTTTATAGTTTTCATTGTAGGTGTAATAATTGGTAATGGCATTGCCCAATTAGTAGAGAAATTGATCGATCTCTTAAAGATTGATCCAATTTTGGAAAAGGTTGGATTTAAACAAATTACTGATAAAGCTGGCATTCGTTTGGATGTAGGATTTTTTGTAGGGCAGATTGTCAAATGGTTAATCATTTTGTCGTTCTTAGTGGCTGCCTGCAATATTTGGAATTTGTCAGCTGTCGGTGATTTTATCAGAAGCATAGTTAACTATTTACCAAATGTTTTAGTCGCAATCTTAATTCTTTTAGCGGCTATTGTTTTGGGAGAATACTTTGCTAAGTTTGTTCGCGCTTCTGTCGCAGGAGCTGGATTAAAATATCAGCACTTTCTAAGTGCTGTCTCCCGATGGGTGTTTATTATATTTGGACTTATAGCAGCCTTGTCTCAATTACAAGTTGCTCCTTATATTATAAATACTTTCTTTACGGGAATTGTAGCTATGATGGCAATAGCCGGAGGATTAGCTTTTGGTTTAGGAGGAAAAGAACTTGCGCATGAATTATTAGGAAAACTAAAAGGTGATTTAGAAGGAGGAGAATAAGGGGTTGACCCCGTAGTAGAATTTTGACAAGTGTTTTGCAAAGCAAAACACTATTGCACAAACGGCAGTCAAAATTTCACTACGGGGTTGACTTTTAAAAAATACATTATATAATTAAAGAACTGAATAAAATATGAAAATCTTTAAAGAAAACTCTCAGAAACAAAGGAGTGGGTAGGTGCATTACACACGTATTTTAACGCCACCACTTCATGGTGGCTTTTTTAATCCAAGATTTTCTGGCAGAGAGTTTGCAAGAAATGACTGAACTTTGAAAACGACTGTCTTTAGTTTGTCTTTTCACTAAAGATGGGAAAGTTGTATTAAGGGCAGATGGTGGATGCCTTGACACAGTAAGGCGATGAAGGACGTGGCGTAGCTGCGATAAGCTTCGGGGAGGTGTGTAGTAACCTTTGATCCGGAGATTTCCGAATGGGGCAACCTATTCCGATTAATATCGGAATATCCTGATTTTAATAATCAGGGAGCATACCTGGGGAAGTGAAACATCTCAGTACCCAGAGGAAAGGAAAACAATAAAAATACATTTTACTACTATTGCTTAGTACTGAATAGTAGTAAAATGTATTTGTGATTCCTTGAGTAGCGGCGAGTGAAAGAGGAAGAGTCTAAACCAAGAATTCAATTTATTGAATGCTTGGGGTTATAAGGTGGATGCGCGGAAGTTTCGGCTTCCAAAATTTAAATCATAATTAATTAAATTATCTGGAAAGATAAACCACAGAGGGTGAAAGTCCCGTAAATGAAAATTATTATTGAATTTAGTATCTTTTCTTGATTACCTCGGGGACAGAAAACCTTGAGGGAAGGATCCGGAACTATTCCGGAAAGACTAAATACT
>Ga0307379_10000318_pt1 | contig 82998 bp, 57 predicted proteins | sample UN2MG_FD_202237 | JGI IMG/M metagenome (GOLD analysis project Ga0307379, IMG submission 202237) | Soil microbial communities from Risofladan, Vaasa, Finland - UN-2 | ecosystem: Environmental > Terrestrial > Soil > Coastal area > Acid sulfate soil | place: Finland: Risofladan, Vaasa | collected... | reverse complement strand
GGCTCCGCTGCGTCGGCCCCCATCTTGCGCCCCCCGGCCGCTTCGTGGGGCGCAAGATGGGGGCCGCCCGGGGGCACGGACGCGGGATAGCGGGGAGCCGTGAGTTCCGTAACCGTCCAATCTCCAATGCTTTACGGCTGGCGCGAGAGGCGTGTGGCCGCGTGGCCCGGGTCATATCGTCGTGCGCATGTGTGGGCACGCGCAGGGGCGCAAGATGGATGAAATGGCGATTCTCAGCGGAATTCGGGGGCGTACCCCTTCTTGCGCCCCCTCGGAGGGGGCGCGAGATCGCTAGAATGGCGATTCTCGGCAGCATGGAGCCGTTGCGGGTCATTTCCGCCTAAAGGCCGAACTACGAACCAGGTCGCAACCTGTTGGTAGTTCGGCCTTTAGGCGGTCTTCATCAAGAGGCCATCACTCGGCTGGGGCTTTGGCCTTGGGGGCGGGCTCCTCGGGCTCCGGCGCGGCCTTCGGCTTGACCTTCGGGGCCGGGACGGGGGCAGGCCTGGGCCTCGGCCTCGGAGCGGGGGCCGGCGCGGGGGCCGGTGCGGGAGCCGGGGTGACCGCGGGGGTCGCGGGGGGCGTCGCGGGCGGGGTGACAGGGGGCTTGGGGACGGGGCGCGGGCGCGGCCTGGCCGGGATGGCGGGCCGCGGGGGCTTGGGGACGAGGGCGCCCGGGAGGTCGAGGACGCTCTGGGAGATGGCGTTGAGGGTCTTGGCCCGCAGGTTGTGCTCCTCGGCCGCCTTCTTGTCGTTGTGGTAGCGCTGGAGCGCGGCGTCGTTGTCGCGGTGGGTGGCCTCGAGCTCCTGCTGGTACCGGCGCTGGAGGTCGGCGTTGCGCTGGCGAAGGGTCTTGAGGGCCTCGTCGTTGTACTTCTTGCGGTCCTCCTCCTTGGCGAGCCAGTCGGCGATGAGCTTCTCGTTGGCCTTCACGGCGTCGTCGTGGCGGCGTGCGTAGTCGCCGTAGGTGTGCGTCTTGCCCCACGGGGTGGAGAAGGTGAAGAGCCAGGAGCGTGCGTTGGGGAGGAGGGACCAGGGCTGCTGGGTGTCGAGGGAGCCGAAGGTGAGGCGGTTCTCGGGCCGGCCGGGGGTGATCTCGTCGAGGTAGGCCTGGTGGTTGTCGGGGACGAGGCGCCAGCCGTAGTTGAGCGGGAGCGTGATGGGGGTGGTGAGGGTGCCGACGAGGGGCGTGCGGTCGAGGACCGAGTAGGTGGCGTCGAGGAGGTCGAAGGCCGTGAGGGTGCCGAGCGAGAGCTGGAGGATGTAGTTGGAGGTGCCGCCGGGCGCGCTGCGGGCGGAGGCGACGAGGGGGAAGAAGGTGGGGAAGGGGTCGGTCGAGGCGAGTTGCCCAAAGGTCAGGGCGCGGCCGGTCGTGATGTCCTCGCGGAAGCGTTCGTGGGTGCCGGCCCGGCACAGGAGGGAGAGGCCGCTGTAGCGGTAGAGGGCCGAGGTGGCGGCGCCGAGGAGCGGGACGCGGTCGGTGGTCATGAACACGGCGTCGAGTGCGTCGCGCGGGAGGCCGATGGGGAGGTAGAGGAGCGCGGCGAGGGGGTTGAAGCATCGGGGCGGGGCGGGGATTTCGGGCAGGGGAAGGAGCTCGGGCTGCGGGACGGGGGGCTTGAGGGGGCGCTCGATGTCCTCGAGGGTCAGCGGGGCCGGCTCCTTGGGGTCCTCGCGTGGCACGGGGGGATCGGGCAGGGGCTTGGGCTCGATCTGGAGGAAGGAGTCGGCGCCGTGGAACTTGCCGGCCCAGGCCTCGGAGCCATCGGCGAGGCTGGTCAGGCGCATGGAGAGCTCGATGGAGCGGTCGTCGGCGCTGCGGATTTCCCCAAACAGATAGCCGTCGAGGGCGAATGCCTGGGCGAGCGACTGCTTGTTCGCCGTGGCGGTCGCCTCGCTGTCGCGGGTCCACGCCGCGACCAGGCGCGCGATGTGCGTGGGGTCCACGTAGGCGTGGTTTCGCGTCTTCGAGACGGCGACGAGGAGCTCGTCCTGGAAGGCCTTGAGGTCGAAGGAGGCGTTGATGGGGTTCTGGACGCCGATGCCGGCGGAGCCGTCCTTGGCGGGGGTGGAGAGGGTGATGACCTTGGGGGCGGGCTCGGTCTCCTCGGCGGCCTCGGGAGCGGGGGCAGGGGCAGGGGCGGGGGCGGTGGGGTCGGGCTCGGCGCCCTCGGCGGGAGCGGGGGGCGGCTGGAGGGGGTCGGCCTTGCGGAGGCTCTCGGCGATGGCCGTGGCCAGCTCGCGGTAGCGGGTCGAGCCCTTGGCGGCTCGCACGTCGCCCAGGAGTGCCTTGAGGGCCACGGGGTTGGCGCCTTCGATGAAGTTGGCCCAGGCGATCGAGGCGGTCTTCGCGTCGGTGAGCTTGGCAAGGATGACGCAATAGGCGTCCTGCTCCTGGAACTCGGGGTGCGCGAAGGAGGTGTCGAGCACCTCGATGGAGAGGAAGCCGTCAATGCCCGCGGCGGCGAATGCCTTCATGGTGGCGGGGTCGGCGACCTGGGCGAGGGTGACCTGGTGCTCGCGGAGGATTTGGCGGAAGCGGTCGCGGTTGAAGTACTGGAAGCGGGGGGAGTTGATGAGCGCGATCTCGAGGTCGTCGCGGAAGGCGCGGCGCACGGGCTCGGGGAGCTTGTCGTCGAGCCAGAGCCAGATGGCGATGCCGTTGATGGTTTCCTCGGGAGCGCCGTCCTCGAGTTGGGCCACGACCTGCTGTATGGCCTGGTCCACGCAGGTGGCGGCTCGCGCGGGGACGCAGGGGGTGAGCAGGCAGCAGAGGCCGAGGCAGGCCAGGAGCCACCATTGCCGATTGCGGATTGCGGATGGGCGATTGTCAGTCCGAAATCCGAAACCCGAGATCCGAAATGGCATCGTCGTCATGTCCAATCTCCTCCGGGCGCGACCGCGCCGCGACAAAGGTGGCCTGGAGCGATCCAGCGTATCCATAGAGTACAACTATGGGGCAGGGAATTCAACTGCGGCGTCGGACGAACTTGGTGAGGTTGACGAGATTGCCCGCCTTGTTGTAGCGCACGCGGTCGGTGAGGCGGGTGAGCATGAGGATGCCGAGTCCGCCCTGGCCGCCTTCGGCGTGTCGGTTGCGCGCGGCGGCGGCGGCGTCGGTGGCCGCGGCCAGGCGCAGGTAGTGCTCGGCGTCGAAGCCGGGGCCTTCGTCGCGCACGGCGAGGGTGACGGCGGCGGGGTTCTGGCGGTACTCGACGCGGACGCTCTTGGCGGGGTCGCGGCGGTTTCCGTGCTGGATGGCGTTGCCGATGGCCTCGCGGAGTGCGGCCTGGAGGGAGGCCTGGGCCGCCTCGTCGAGGCCGCTGGCGTGCAGGAGCGGCACGGTGAGCTCGACGGCGCGCGCGAGGTCGGCCGGGCGGCTGGGCAGGATCATGCGCACCTTCCGGGCCGAAGGCGGCTGGCTGGAGCGGATGGCCTTGCTCTCGGCCGCGGCGACGAGGTCGTGGATGGCGACCGGCTCGACCAGCTCGACGTCGGCCCGCACGCGGAGCTCCTGGGGGCGGCGCGGGTCGCGCTCGCGCGGGAACAGGGCCACCACCGGCACCCAGTTGGTCTCCGCCTGAATCTTCAGGGCCTCCAGGGCCTCCTGGGCCCAGCGGTGCCCCATGTCGAGCACCACCAGGGCCGCTCGGCGCTCCTCGGCCGCGGCCAGGAGGGCCTCGGCACCGTCCACCAGGCGCGCCTCCCACCCGCCGCGGGTGAGTGCCGCCTGGATGATGGGCGCGAAAAGGCCGTCCTCGGGGACGGCCAGGAGGATGCAGCGCTTCGCGGCGCCGGCGGGGTCAGTGTCTCCCATGGCTGTGTGCAATCCCTGGTGTCGTGGGGTGCCGCCTGCCTCGCGTGCGGCCAGAATCGCCGGCGTCGCAGCCTCACGCGGATTCTCGGACAGGCTCCTAGGCAATCCGCACGGCGCGGAGTGGGCCTCGCGAGGCGTGGACGGCCTCCCACCGGTCCTCCGGCCCGCGGGCCGCCTCCTCGTACTCGGCATCCGAGATGGGGAGGGCGCGGACGGCCTGGACGGCCGGCTTGGCGGCAGCAGGCTCGTGCATGAGCCGCCTCAACAGGATTTCGATGTGGTGCGGGGGGCATCGGAGCGCCTTCACGCGCAGCCCCGTGGCTCGGCGGACCGCCTCCGTGGCCTTCGGGTTGACCTCGCCCGCGAACGCGACGCACAACAGGTCGCCGATCCGGTCGATGGGGATCATCTTGTACTTGGTCAGGATCTCCAGCGGCACGAGGCGTGCCACCGCGATGGGAATCTTGCACTGCTTCAGGTCCACGTCCGGCACGCGATAGTCCACCGCGAGCAGCCTGACGAGCCGCGCTTCGCCCGGGGCGTGCACGGTGGCGAGCAGGTGGCCCAGATACGAGTCGGCCTTGCCGCTCACCGCGAGCTGCTGGTGGAGGAACTCCCGCGTGACCGGCCCCTCGGCGAGCAGGTGCCGCCCCAGGTTGGGGTCCACCGGCTCCTCGACGGCTTCCCCGGGGGGCGGGGTCTCGTCGCCCGTGGCGAGCATGCGGAGCACGTCGTCGGCCGTGCGGCTGTGCGCGTCCTCGGCAGGGGGCAGGGGTGCGGGTTCCAGGGGCAGCGGCGTCGGGGCCTCGGGCCGGCTGGCGGGGGCCGCCGCGGCGGCCGCGTGCGGCGTGCGTTCGGGCTCGGGGCCACTTGGCCTCTTGTGCTTGCGTGCGAACAGCCACTTGAGCATGGCCAGCACTCCGGGATTCGGGCTCAGCGGTCTTGCATGGCCTTGGCCATGACTTCCTTGAGGGCGTCCGCGATCTGCTTCTGTTGCTCGACTTCGGCCTTGAGCTCGGCGATCTCGCGGCGGGCCTCGGCAAGCTCGGCGCGCAGGGCCGCCACGTCCTCGCCGCCGAGGATCTCGGCGGCTTCCGCCGCGGGGACCAACTCGGGCTCCTCGGCGAGCGGGGTGTGGGCCTCCTCGATGCCCACCTCCTCGGGCGGAGGTTCCACGGCGGGCGCGTCGGCGGCGGCCTTCGACGCGCCCGACTCGGACTCCTCCTTCTCCTGGGACTCCACCTGCTCGCCGGACGCGCTGCCGAGTTCTCCGAGGGCGGTGCGCACCTGCTCTGCCGTGTCGGCATCGCTCAGGCGCGCGGCGAGAGCCGCGGCCTGCTCGAGGGCCTGCCGGGCGTCGGCCGGGCGGCCCGCGGCGCGCTGGGCCTTGGCCAGGGCGAGCAGCCCGGCCGCCTCGCCGCCCGGGTCGCCGAACGACCGGGCGAGCGTGACCGCCTGCTCGAGGCACCGCACCGCTTCGGCGGGCTCGTGCTGCTCGAGGTGCATGGAGCCCAGGATGCGCAGGTGGCTGCCCTCCGCGTGGCGGTCGCCCAGCGAGTGGTCCAGCTCGATGGCCTGCTGCACGCAGGTGACGGCCTTGCCCGTCTCCTTGAGTTCCTCGAAGACGAAGCCGAGGTTGCACAGGTCGTCAATCTCGGCCCGCGCGGCGCCGTTGCGGCTGTTGAGGCGCCAGGCCTCCTGGAACCGGGCCACGGCCTCGCGCCGGTTGCCGAGCTTGCGGTGGATGGCCGCGATGCGGCTGAGCTGGGTCGCGGCGTCCAACTCGTCCTTGAGGCCGCGATAGAGGTCGAGCGCCCGCTGGTGCGAGTGCAGGGCGTCGTGAAGGCGCCCCAGGCGCTCCTGAAGCGTCCCCAGGCTCGTGAGGTCCGAGGCCAGGGCCGCCTTGCTGCCCAGGGCCTCGTTGATGGCCATGGCCTGCTGGAGCGACTTGATGGCCTCGTCGTGGTGCCCGAGGTCGCACAGCGCCGAGGCGATGCAGCCGAGCTGCACGGCCGTGCCGCTGCGGTCGCGCTGCTTCTGATAGGTGTCGAGGGCCTCCTTGTGGTGCCGGAGGGCCTCCTGGTGCGCCCCGAGCTGCTGGTAGATGCGGGCGAGGTTGGCCGTGCACAGCGCGCGGTTGATCGGGGTGTCGCTCGTCCTGGACCACATCAGCAGCAGCCGGTACTCGCTGGCCAGCAGGTGCAGGAGGCCCAGGCCCTGCTTGAGCCTGAGAGTCCTGGGAAAGTCCTGCATGAACTGCGTGGGGTCGCCCGAGAGCCGGATGTGGTAGGAATGCGCGCTGAGGGCCTCGACGTGGTGGGGGTCCTTGTGCACGAGGCCCAGGAAGTGCGCGGCCACGCGCTTGTGGAAGACCGCGGTCTGCGGGTCCTTCTCGCCGAGGTACAGGTCGCCCAGGCTCTCGTGGGAGAGGCAGGCATCGATGCCCCGCGGCCCGCGCTGCAGCACCACCACGTTGCGGATCTCCTCGCACAGCAACAGCCGCTGGAGATCCGCCTCCGAGAGGCCCAGCAGCACGCGCAGCGCCGTCGCATCCAGCCCCGACGGCACGCGGGCCAGGCAGTCCACCAGCGCGCGCTGCTCCTCGCTCAGGTGGGCCAGCAGTTGCTGGCAGAGGTCCGGGGCCGACGCCGGCAGGGTGCCCAGGGCGGCCGCGGGGCTCGCCGAGTCCGCGACCAGCTTCGCCGCCAGATCGGTCAGCAGGGGGGAGCCCTGGAACACCTCGAGGGCCACCGCCGCCAGCGGCTGCACCGCCGTCCCGCGCGGCAGATGGAAGTCCAGCAGCCGCGCGACCTCTGCCTCGCCGAAGGGCGGCAGCTCGGGCACGATCGCCGCGTTCCGCAGGTCGGCCAAACCCTCGGGGACCACGCCTGCCGCGATCACCAGCTTCACGTTCTCGGGCAGGCGCCGGGTCAGGTACTCCACGGGAAAGGCATTCCCGCTCTGGGCGCGCCCCAGGTCGAGCAGCAGCACGAGGCGGCTCTCGGGGGCCAGGTGGCCCGAGGCCACCGAGAGCAGCCCCAGCAGCTTCTCGCTCACGGGGCGGTGGTCCTCGCCCAGCAGGTGGCCGAAGAACTCGCGGGGATTGGGCACCAGCCGCCCCGCGGGGCCTCTCTCCGACGGCATCCCCCCCGCGTGCAGCGCGGCCGGCTCATGGGCCGCCGCCACCGAGCTCAGGATGGCATACTGCCGCAGGTCCGCGTCCAGCAGGTGCCCCAGGCAGCAGTGCAGCACCACGTGGCGTCCCACGCGCTCGGCCTCGTGCCGCAACTGACGCAGCAGGTGCGACTTGCCGCAGCCCTCCGCGCCCGCCACCAGCAGCGCCTCCCCCTCCGGGCGCTCCAGCATCTGCCGGAACGCGGCGACTTGAGCCTCGCGGCCAACGAACGTGAACCCTGCCAACGCTCTGTCTCCAACGCCCCACGCGCGGAGGACACACCCACGCAGGCTCCCGATTATACTAGCGCCCCACCTCCTTTGCAACACGGCGCACGGCGAGAATCGCTGCCCGCGGGCCGCACGCCGGGGTTACATCTTCACTTGGCACATAGCCGCCATGTGCGAAATGAAGATGTGACCCCTGGCCGGGGGCGTTTGCCGCGCGCTGCGGTTCATGGTAGGATTCCCCCGGTTACCCCCTTGGAGCCGAGGATGAAGAAAGCTCACTTCTTCGCCCTGATCGCCGGGCTGGCCGTCACGTTCGGCGGGCCGGCCCTCGGGCTGTTTCTCGCCGTGCGGCGCATGACCGCCGTCGTCGCCCTCGCGCAGGCCCACACCGACGGCTCGCCGCCCGACCTCGCCACCGCGGTCGTCCGCGCCCTGGCGCCCACCCAGGCCGGCCTCCTCGTCGGCGCGCTCGGCCTCGCCATCGCCCTCGGCGCCATCGCCCTCCACTTCGCCGCGCGACGGCGCAGGAGGAGGACCCCGCCCGCGGCCTCAATCGCGGCGTCGCAGCCGCACGTGGATTTCTGGACAGGCTCCTAGAAGGAATCCCCGCCTCGGCGGGGCTTCCTGCCGGGCGGGGGGAGGGGCCTGGCCATTTCGTCGAGCAGGTCGCGGAGGCTGTAGCGGACGTAGGGCTGGTCGCACGCGGGCGACCGCCCCTTGGCGTTGGCCACGTGGAACACGAGGTCCTGCGGCACGAAGAGCACGTTGTGCAGGTTCGCCCGCATGGCGACGGGCCGCTTCATCAGCTCGATGGCCGCCTTCTCGTCGAATTGCCCGTGCTTCGCCTTCACCGCCTTCACCAGCTCCTGTAGCCGCGTGCCGGCCGAGAGCAGCACCGCGTCGTCCACGGGCGCCGGGAGCCTGGGGTGGGCCTCGCCGGGCTTGACGAACTCGATTCGGTCGGGCGTCGCGGCGACGCCGACGGCGCTCGGGCCCTTGCCGTCCGAGATGACGTAGTAGTACTCACACGTCCGCTTCGCCTCGCGGAAGATGCGGATGGCGTCGTCGAGGGTCTTGGCCCGTTCGAGGCCCATGCGCATCAGGATGGCCATGGGCGTGCCGTCCCACTGCCCCTCGCCCTTTCCGCCCATCTCGCCGAAGGCCACCTGCTCGGCGTTCATGCCCGACACGCTGCCGATGAAGCCGGCGTAGCCCACGTTGGCGAAGGGGATGGCGCCCTTCTTCTTCACCACGAAGACGACCGCCTCGCGCTGGAGGCCCAGCTCGGTCATGTAGTCGAGCACCCGCCCGTGGAGCAGTCTGCCGCCCGCCGTGGCCTTGCCGAAGAGCGCGAAGCCCGAGCAGTGGAACAGCTCGGGGAACACGCTGGCCAGCCGCGCCTCCTCGGGCGCCAGCCCCGAGCCGTTCGCCAGGCCCTGCACCTCGTCCCAGTACTCCTGCGGCACGTGCGGCTCGAGCCGCGCGAGCGCCCCGCGCAAGGTGTCGAGGAACCACTCCCGCTTCGTCACCGTGTAGTAGAGGCCCGCCACGTAGAGCACCGAGTCGGCCACCCGCCGCGCCTCGGCCGCGAGGAGCTTGCCGTGCTGGAAGCCGACTTCGAGGGGCGAGCCCTCGAGCAGGGCGACCCGCTGCCCCTTGCGGATGACCAGGCGCCCGCGGTCGGCGATGCGCTCGCCGTCCTTGAGCTTGCCGCCCGACTGCTCGTGTGCGAGGATTTCGGCGGCGCGGCCCAGGCCGCGGCCGAGCGTGCGCTCCAGCTCGTCGCGCGGCACGTTCACCACCACGACATCGTCGGCCAGCGGCTCCGCGGGCAACTTCGCCTCTTCGGCGATGGCGATGCCGACGCCGGCCTCGACGCCCTCGGCGTCGCGCCACAGGAGCTGGCGGATCGCCTTCCCGTCGTCGGCCAGCTCGATGGAGAGCGTGCCGCCGCCGAGGTCGCGCTTCGCCACGAAGTGCCCCGCCGGCTTGTCGGGCGCCCGCGCGATCTGGAGCAACGCCTGGACGATCACGGCCACGGCCCCCGGCTCTGCCGTCTGCATCACGCCGAGCACGGTGAGCGAGGCGGGCCACAGGCCCGCGATGCGGCCGAAGAGGCGCGCGGGCTGAAGCTCCGACTCGGCCGGCAGCGGCCCCTTGCCCACCACGGCCACCTTCAGCAGCGGCACGACGAGGGCCGTCTCGTCCTTCGTCCGCTGGAGGGTGAAGCTGAGGAGGTCGGACTTGAGCGCGAGGCGGAACTGGTCGGCGTCGCGGCGCGCGATCGTCAGCTCGGCCCCCTGCTCGAGCGCGCCGTCCTTGTAGCGCCCCGCGAGCGTCACCGTGTAGACGGGCAGCTTGCCCTGAACGACGGCGACGACCTTCTCGAGTGACTTGGAGAGCGCCTCGATGTCGGCCGCGGCCAGCGGCGGGGCCGGCTCCCCTGCGAGGCCGAGGGCCGCGGACAGGGCGAGGAGCCCGGCCAGGAACGCCGAAGCACGTTGTCTCAATGGAATCTCTCCACGAATGCCACGGGGTATCAGCTTCTCGGACCAGTATATCGGCGCGCGCGCCCGCGGTCAACCGGCCCTGTGCTGTCGGTTCCGATGAAGACTCGTTAATGCCAAATTTGGCCCAGGACGCGTCGCGCGGAGCAAACTCGGGCGAAAGACCCGGCGCCGCAAGCGCAGTGAACATATACACTTGCAGCCGGGCGGCCAAGGCCAAGCAGGCCCCAATGACCCGTAGGTCTCATGTGCCCCCGAAGTCGCGTCCCAGGCCCCTCTACGTGCGTCGGATTTATCAGACGCCGAAGTACTTGGGAAACATAGACATGCGTGCCACACGATCTCGAACTGGGGCGGTCACAGCCCCCACGGGGCGCGCAAGGGGCGGGAGAGGAGGCGGTTGGCCTCGGGCTCGTCGGGGAAGCACTCGCGGGCGGGGTCCCAGCGCAGCTTGCGGCCGAGGTCAATCGAGAGGAGGCCGAGTTGGCACAGCGAGTTGGTGCGGTGGCCCACCTCGGCCGGCTCCATCGTCTCGGCGTGGTGCTTGATGGCCCAGATGAAGTCCTCCTTGTCGCTGCGGGTCGGCAGGCGGATCTCGCTCGGGCCGATGACCTCGGTGAGGAGCGACTTGGGCTGGGCGTCGAGCCCCTTGCCGCCGTAGGTGGCGTGCACCCAGCCGTCGGCGCCCTCGAAGCGCACGTAGGCGCCGTCGGACTTGTAGATCATGTCCACGCCGTCGGCGAACTTGTAGCGGACCTCGAAGCGCAGGAGGACGTTCCACAGGCCGTCGGCGGGGTAGTCGCCGCGGCCCTCGACCTCGACGGGGCCGGTCCGGTCGGTGCCGTGGCCCCACTGGGCGATGTCGTTCAGGTGTGTGCCCCAGTTGGAGATCTTGCCGTCGCAGTAGTCGCGGATGCACATCCAGCCTGGGCGGCCGTAGCCGCTGGCGGGGTGGACTCGGCGCTCGGTGTAGGGCGCCTCGGGCGCGGGGCCGAGCCACATCGCGTAGTCCAGCCCGTCGGGCACGGGCGTCGTGGGCTGGTGCGGGCAGGCGGAGTCGCCGCCGGGCACGCCGGTGCGGATGGTGTGGAGCTTGCCGATGCGGCCGTTGAGCACGAGCTCGCAGGCGCGGCGGAAGACGGCGATCGAGCGAAACTCGCTGTCGGTGCGGAAGACGCGCTGGTGGCGGGCCACCTCGTCGCACAGCAGGCGGCCCTCGGCGATGCTGAGCGTGGTGGGCTTCTCGCACGACACGTGCTTGCCCGCCCGCACGGCGGCGATGGCCTGCGGCACGTGCCAGTGGTCGGGGGTGGAGATCATCACGGCATCCACGTCGGCCCGGGCGAGCAACTCGCGGAAGTCGCGGTGGGCCGTGCACACGTTGGCCGCGGCGTAGTGCTTCTCGACGGCCTCGAGGGCGGTCTTGAGGCGGGCGGCATCCACGTCGCACACGGCGGCGACGCGGGTGTCGGGCGAGCCGAGGAATGGCCGCAGGTTGGCATAGAGGGCCTGGCGCCCCATGCCGATCATGCCGACGTTGATCCGGTTGCTGGGTGCCGCGGCGCCCAGCACGCGGGCGGGCACGACGACGGGCGCGGCCATCGCCGCGCCGAGCGCCTTGAGGAACTGGCGGCGGCTTGCGCGCGAGCAGCGCCTCATGCGGCCGGCTCCTGCAAGAGGGCGGTCATGCGCGGCGCCGCCGCGCTGAGAGCGGCGGCGCCGCGCAGAGGCGGGTGCGGACTTCGTCGTGTGCTACTTTGTCGCGAGGTTGTTGATGCGGCAGCAGCCGGGCGAGTCCTTGGCGAGGCCGCAGCCCTCGCACTTCACCGCGTCGGCCTTGCAGCAGAGGTCGGAGCCCAGGATCTGGCCGCACTTGGTGCACAGGGTCACGTCGTCGCCCTTCTTGATGCGGCAGCAGCCGGGCGAGCCGACGACCAGGCCGCACTTCTCGCAGATCTCGGCGCCGGCCTTGCAGCAGACGTCGGAGTCCTTGACCTGGCCGCACTTGCCGCAGAGGGTGATGCCGGCGGCAGCCTTGGCCGGCGCGTCCTTCGCCGTGTCCACCTTCGTCGGCCCGGTCTTCGGCTTCGGCGTGGGCGTGGGCGTCTCCTCGCCGCAGCCGGCCAGGAGTGCCAGCGCCATCACGCCCCCCATCGCCACAGCAATCCATCCACGCATCGTCCCGCCTCCTTTCTGCCCGCCGCACGGTGGCGACGGGCGCTCGAGCCAACGCCCCAGCCATCGGGCGGGGCTGCGTCCTCCCCTAGCGTAGCCAACGGGCGCCGCTGTGTCAAGCGCTAAGGCGGTCGCGCGGCCCTCTCCTCTGGCATTCCTGCCGGAACATGCTATACTGTCGCTCCGTGGCACACCTCTCAGGAGCGCTCGGATGATCCTTGAATCCACGACGGTTCACGAACTCGCCCAGATGCTCACGCCCCACATGGGCCTGCCGGCCTGGCCAGGGCTTCGCGACGCCAAGGCCAGGGCGAAGGCGCGGCAGTGGGCGAAGAAGCTGGGAATCTGGCAGCGCCTCGGCCGCGAGCTGGACCCCCAGAAGCCCATCCCTGCCGTCAAGCGGTCGGAGTATCGCGACTACCGCCGCACCGGCAGCCGCACCGTCGGCGAGGCCGCGCTGCGCGGCCGGGCCCAGCGCACCGAGCAGGCCGCCCTCGCCCTCTGGCTCGGCCACCCCGCCGCCGACCTCGACCTGCTCCAGGACCTGCTCTGGGCCTGGTGCGAGACGACGAGCTGGATCTGGCCGGCCCACGAGCGGTGCACGATTGACCTCGGCTCGTCGCACATCGCCCGCCTGCTCGCCGAAATCCTCTGGATGCTCGACGGCCAGCTCGAGGACGAGGTGATGCAGCGCGTGGGCGCCGAGCTCGAGCGCCGCGCCCTCAACGCCCTCCACGACTGGACGCGCCCCGACGGCTGGTGGACGGTGACGATGAACTGGAATCACGTGTGCAACGCGAACCTGCTCACGACGGCGCTCTACTGCATCCGCGACGTGGGGCAGCTCGCCGCGTTCATCCACCCGCTCGTGCAGCGGCTCGACTATGCGATCCAGGGCTTCGCGGCCGACGGCGGCTGCCTCGAGGGGCCGAGCTACTGGAACTACGGCTTCGGCCACTTCCTCGACGCGGCCGTCGTCCTTCACCACCGCACGGGCGGGAAGCTGAACCTGGTGCAGGGCGAGCACATCGAGCGCATCTGCCGCTACCCGCTGGCCGCGCACATCGAGGGGCCGCTGCGCTCGACCTTCGCCGACAGCTCGAACGGCTATCTCAGCGCCGAGAGCGCCCTCCAGATCAACCGCTTCCTGCGCATCCCCGAGCTGTACGAGGTCGCGGCCCACACCGAGGATGGCCGCCTGGCGGTCGCAAGCTGGCGCGGCTTGCTCCTCTACAACGGCGAGAGGGTCGCGGGCAAGCCCGATACGGGCGATTACCTGCTGCCCGACCTCGGCATGGTGAAGCTCCGCGCGGCGGGCACCACGCTGCTGGCCCTCGCCGGGCGCAACGACGTGCCGCACAACCACAACGACATCGGCAGCTTCATCCTCCACAAGCACGGCGCCTGCCTGCTGACCGACCCGGGGGCGCCCAGGTACACCGCGAAGACCTTTGGGCCGAAGCGCTACGAAATCCTCTTCTGCCGCTCGCGCGGCCACTCCGTGCCCCGCATCAACGGCAAGGAGCAGCCGCCCGGCGCACAGCACCACGGCACGCTGGCCGTCGAGGGCCTAAACGGCTCGGGCACCAAGTGCGCTACAATAGACGCAACGCACGCCTACGACGAGAAGACCCTCCAGCGCCTCGTCCGCCGCTTCACGCTCGCGGCGGACGGCGGCCTGGAGCTCCGCGACGACTATGCCTTCTCGCGCACGCCCCGCAGCATCGAGGAGGCGTTCATCACCTTCGAGCCGGTGCGGATCGCGCGGGGCGGGCGGGCGGCCGTCGTGGGCAAGGGCCGCCGCTCGCTCACCATTGCGAGCGCGGGCGCGCCGGGCAGGTTCGCCGCGGAGCGACTCGTCGAGGAATCGAAGGAGGGCCGCGAGCACGCCGTGGTCACCCGCATCGCGTTCGTGCCTGCACGACTCGACCGGCAAATGACTCTGACATTCAGGATTGACTGAGAGGCATTGATAGTGGCTGGCCGAGACCGCGTTCATCGGAGCAGAGGGGCGCCTGCGGAGAGTCGGGGCGCGGCGTCGCGGCCGCCCCGGGGCGAGGAGCGTCCGCTACGCGGCATTCGCGGCCTGCGCGAGCGGCGGCGGCGCGAGGCGCAGCGCTCGCGGCGGCCGATCATCGCGGCGGCAGTGGGCGCCGGGGTGCTGGCGGCTCTGGGCATCGTGTGGCTGGTGTGCCGCGGGGGCGGAGGCGACGGCGCGACGGGGCAAGGCCCCTCGCGCGTCACCACGGCCGGGTCGGTCTCGCGCGACGTGATCGTGGTGCCGCCGCCCGTGCGGTATGCGGACAGCACCGTGCAACGGCTGGCGGCCCGACTGCGCGCGGGGGACCTGCGCTCGCGGGTGGAGGCGGCGCACGCTCTCGCGGCCCTGGGGCCGCGGGCCTACGAGGCCGTGCCCGCGCTGCTCAACGCGATGGCGCGGCGGTCGTGCGAGATCGAGTTCTCGCAGGCGGTGGGCAAGGCGATGAAGGCCATCGGGGCCTCGGCCCTCCCGGCGCTGGCCGCCGCCCTGCGGTCCCGCTTGCCGGCCGCGCGCTTCCATGCGGCCTCGGCGCTGGCGAAGCTGGGCCCAACCGCGGCGCCCGCGGTGGGCGCCCTGGTGGACGCCTTGGAGGGCGACCCCGACTACTCGGTGCGCTCGAACGCGGCGACGGCCCTGGGCGCCATCGGGCCGGCCGCCTCCTCGGCCCTGCCCGCGCTGCTCCGGGCCGCGGGCAACCCCAACGAGAAGCTCACCCACGACCCCGCGAGGGCCGAGTTGCGCATCCGCGCCCGCGTGGCCCAGATCCAGGTCCGCGGCGGCGAGGGGCGCTAGGAGCCTGTCGCGGCCCTACCCGCGGAACAGGCTGACGAACGCCACCGCAGCGGCCAGCGTCACCACGCACGGCACCAGGAAGATCGGGCGCCAGCGGAACTTCCCCTCCGCCTTCAAGGCATCCATCACCACGCCCGTGAGCTGCGTGCCCCCGAAGAAGCCGAAGCCGAACAGGCTCACCGTCAGCAGCGCCTGCGCCGAGGCCGAGAAGTCCGCCGTCGCCGCCTGGTTCACGTAGATGAACCCGATGCCGATGAAGAAGGCATAGGCCATGCCGTGCAGCGACTGCGCCGCGAGCACCAGCGGCTTCGGCCGCCCCAGCGCGTAGACCGCGTAGAGCACCCCCCACATCGCCACGCCCAGGGCAAGAGTCCAGCGGAACCCCAGCGCCTCCAGCACCCACTTCTCGTTGAAGGCCACAAACAGCGTTGCCAGCACCTGCGCGGCCTGGGCGATGGACATCACGGCCGGCATGTTCTTGCTCTCGACCCCCAACTCGCCCAGGAACGGCGCGGTGCCGAGGAAGTAGAACTGGAGCTGCGTGGCGACCACGAACGCGACGACGAGGAAGACGAGGAAGTTGGGGTCGCTGAGCAGCCCGAACGCCTTGAGGAAGGGCAACACCTCGCCGGGCGTCTCGGGCGGCGGCGTGTGCGGCAGGAACAGGCAGTAGGCCGCCAGCAGCAGCGACAGCCCGCCCGCCAGCTTCAGGCAGTCGCTGCCGTCGCCCGCGCCCTTCGCCTTCCGCCACGCCGTGAGCCCCCATCCTGCGAGCACCCAGGCAACGACGCCCCAGACGGTGACGGCGAAGAAGGTCGTGCCCGCTGCGGTCACGTGGCGGAACACCAGCGAGTTCAGCAGCGGCAACGTCGGCGCGAACGCGAGGGCGTAGCCGCACATCACGACGAACAGGCTGCGGAACGTCGTCTTCGTCGCGGCCAGGAGCAGCAGCACGCCGCCCGCCAGGTGGGCCGCCGCGAGAAACCACTGGGTCGCGACCCAGCGGTCGGTGATCAGCCCGCCGATGAGCGGCGCCACGATGCAGCCGAGATACATCGTGCCATACGTCCACCCCACCTGCTTGCCGGTGAACTTCAGCGGCCCGAACAGCCGCGCCGCCAGCACCGGCGACCACGCCCCCCAGATGGCGAACTGAAGGAACACCACCAGGCACAGCCGCAGATACATCACCCAGTCCATCGCGTCCTCCTTTCAAAGAGCGCGTCACGTGGACTCGTACCTGCCAAACTCCTTGCACGCGGCGTACATGGCCGCGACGTTGGCGACGGGGGTGAAGGGGGCGAGGTTGTTCCCCTCGCGCAGCACGAACTTGCCGCCCGCCATCACGCCCGAACGCAGGATGCGCTTCGCCTCGGAGCGGACGGCTCGCGGCCTGCCCGTCCGCAGCAGCTCGACGTGCGGCCCGCCCTGAATCGTCACGTCAGGCCCCAACTCGCGCCGCAGCGCCCCGTGGTCCACGGGGAAGCCGGTGTCGAAGCTCGTCACCTTCAACTCGTCGCGGATGGTCCTGAAGTGGCGCGTCGCGTCGCCGCACAGGTGAATCGAGTTCGGCCCCTCCGGGCCGAACGCCTCGATGAGCCGCTTGTGGTAAGGTAGCACAAGCTCACGGTAGGTGTCCAGCGAGAGGAGCGCGATGCTGTCGTCGGCGAAGCCCCAGGCCTTGCTCTCGACCGGCTGCCCGAGCCGCTCGCGATAGGCGCGGATGCGGCGGATCGCCCCCTCGACGAGCAGGCTCATCAGGCCGTGGTAGAAGGCGGGGTCGGCGTACATGTCGAGGCAGATGCCGGTCGGGCCGCGCAGCGCGCAGGCGATGGTGAACGGCCCGTCGGTGCCGCAGCCGGTCGGCGAGCCGGCCTTCACGGGCCGGCCGCAGAACTCGTAGCTCTTCCCCCGCTCCTTGAAGTGCTCGAGATAGTCCCAGTTCCGCCCCATCCAGCCGCCGAAAGGGCTTGGGATGCCGCGGGCGATGAAGGCCGCCTTCGTCGCGTCGGTGATGCAGGGCGGCGAGTCGGGCACGTTGCCCTCGATGAACCGCAGCGGCGCGCCCCACCAGAGCGCCTCGTAGCTGTTCTGGAAATCCACGCTCACCGTCCACGCCTCGGGCAGGCCCATCTCGGCGTCCTGGACCAGGTTGTGGCGAATCCAGTGCTGGTGGCGGAGCTGCGTCTCGAACATCACGTCGGGGTCGTTGAAGTACTCCTCGTAGGCGACGCTCTTCGTGTTGATGGCGGGGTTGAGGATCGTGAAGCGCGACGAGATGCCGAGCACCATCGGCACCCGCGAGGGCTTCCCGTCGCGGAAGCGCTTCCACACCTCTTTCACCTCGGCGTTGTGGGCCGCGAAGTCCATTGCCATCAGCTCTTCCCTCTTCGGTAGGGCGTGCATACTTGCACGCGGAATCCCTTGTCCCTGGCGCCGGCGCCGATTCGTTCCGCGTGCAAGTATGCACGCCCTACCGTGCTTCACTCAAAGCCCGGCTCTGGCCCGAGTTCAGCGGCGTTCTCCGGGTCACACCACTGCTCGCCGTAGAGCCCGAGCTTCACGTAACGGTGGAAGCTCGACCACGGCCACTTCGCCGGGGAATCCGCGTATTCGTGCTTCACGGGATTGTAGTGGATGTACTCCACATGCCGGGTGAAGTCCTGGTCATCGCGGATGCGGTGCTCGTGGAACCGCTTCTGCCACACCCCGCGATTCCTGTGGCGAGTCCGCCCCACGCTTGTCGCGCCTTCCTCCCCACCGGCTGCCAAGTATGCGCGGGTGAACGCGTACTTGATGGAGCCGAGACGCGTTGAGAAATCGTCGTCACCATCGGGGAGTTGCCAGAGCATGTGGAAGTGATCGGGCATGAGAGCCATCGCCGTCACCTCAAAGGGTCGAATGGCTCGCACCTTTGAGATCGCCTCGCGGAGCAGTTGTCGCGTCCACTCCGCGGCGAAGACTCGCCGCCGTTCATGGGTCACAACCGTCAGGAAGTACATGCCGCCCTCGACCCGCCACCTGCGATATTGCGGCATGCCCGGTCTCCTTGGTAGGGCGTGCATACCTGCACGCGGAATCTTCGATAGCCGAGGTCACCCCAATTCGTTCCGCGTGCAAGTATGCACGCCCTACCATCGCACCTTCCCCTCTGCGTCCAGCTCCTTGGCGGTGACGGTGCGCGGCTTGCCGTCGGGGAGGGTGATGGTGACATCTACATCGGCGGTCAGCTCGAACTGGCCGGCGGCGGTGCGGCGGACGTTGACAAACGTGCTCTGGCGCACGGTGTCGCCGACGCCATACTCCCACAGGCGCAGGACGCCCGCCTTGCCGAACGCCTCCTTCGTCACGGGCGCGCCGGTGAGCTTGAACGTCTTGTCGCCCACGAGGTCGGCCCGCCAGAAGGTCGTCATCTCGTCGTCCGAGGCGACCCAGCCCTTGTTGATGCCGGGGCGGTTGCCCATCGTGGGGCCGAGGGCGCAGCGGACAATGCCCTCCTCGGGCTTGATCTCTTCGATCCCCGAGCGGAAGTAGTCGGCGCCATTCTCGACCGTGATGCGGGTCAGGTTCCCATCGGGCTTCACGTCGAGCGCCGTGTAGGTGGTCCAGTGGCCGGGCACGCCGATCTCGAAGACGCTCGGCCGCGCGCTCGCGGGCCAGGGCTGGTCAATCCACAGCGTCTTCGTAAGGTAATCCACCTTCACGACCCTGCCCGTCCGCACGCGCTGGGCGGGCACGAGCTTGATGCCCGGCGCTTCGAGGAGCATGCCGCCAGCAAGGGTGGCCAGGCGCAAGCCCTCCTTGTCGGTCGAGACGCAGGCGAACTCGCCCGACAGGTGCATCTTGGCCTCCGGGATGAGGCGGTCCACAAAGGGCAGCCCATCGGCGAAACAGATGTCGGTGTGGCCATTCGCCGTCTTCACCTCGACGGCGACGGCCTTGTAGGCCGCGTTCCCCAGGTTCTTCGGCGTGCCGTTCATGTTGCCCACCTGCACGTTGAGCAGCCGTTTGCCGGTGATGAACGGCTCGCCGACGAAGGGCTCGATGAGGGCGACGAAGGCAGCGTCCTGCGAGTCCTTCTCGGCGACTTTCTGGACGAAGAGGTTGGCGAAGTCGTACTTGAAGTTGCGGCAGTTGAGGCTGCCGCGCATGGCGCGGGCACCCTTGGCATCGAGCAGGTGGAGGCGGGTGAAGCGGCGGGGCAGGTCGTCGGAGAAGTTCGGGCGGCGGTGCATGCCCTCGTTGCCGAAGAGCCGCGGCTCGCGCGTCTGGCGCCAGGTGGCCTCCAGGAGGTCGGGCGCGGTGCCCGCGAAGCGCTTCTGGGGCAGGCTCTTGAACCTGTCGAGGTACTGGCCGACCTCGCTCGCGTCGTCTTCGGCCACGGGCTTCGCGTCGGCCACGTTCCACTGGAAGTCGTCCTCGACCGTCGCGTGGAAGCAGTAGGTGTGGGTCTTGCCGCCGGCGACGCGGAAGACGTCGAAGACGTAGGAGTTCGCGGGCGTCACGCCCGCGGGCAGCTTGGAGCCGGGCTTCTGGGCCTCGATGGGCAGGGGCTTTGAGCCTTGCCCCTCGTCCACGTCAATGAGCGCGACCTGGCGGCGGAAGAGCGTCGCCCCCTCCGGCGGCTCGGCCTCGGCCGCGAGGTAGCGGGCGCCGGGGGTGTCGGCGAGGGCCCGCACCCACGAGTAGCCCTGGAAGCCCTTGCCATCCACCTCGACGACGTTGTGCACGCGAGTCGTGCCGTCGCCCGGGCTGGAGTAGCCGGGCCGCTGGCCGCCGTCCATCGTCGCGGGGCAGCCCTGGGCGATGACCTGGAGGTCCATCGTGTCGGCGTGCTGGTGGCCGATGCCGAAGCCGACGCGCACGTAGGCGGCGCGGCGGAAACGCGGGTCGTCGTGCTCGAGGCCGCTCTCGAGCACGCCCGCCCACATGGGCATGACGCGCGAGCGGAGGTCGAGCCACGGGGCGCGCTTGAGCTTGGCCGCGGCCGCCTCGATCTTCGCCCAATCGTCGTCCGATTCCTCCTTGCGGCCGATGGTGTGCTTGAGGATGAAGGCGAAGCGGGGATCGGCCGTCCACTCCCAGCCGTTGCGGGCGAAGCCGAGGTCGCGAAGGGTGTGGCCCGCCACCTTGTCGGGGCCGCAGACGTCGCCGATGCGCACGAAGTCCCAGCCGGCCACGACGTTCTTGAGCCGCCAGGTGCAGTGGGCGACGGGCTTCGGGTAGCGCGCCTTGTCGCTGAGGTCGTACTTGCGGTTGCCACCGGCCGTGAGATAGCGCTCGAGCGATTCGGCCACGCGCGACGCCCCCTCGCCCCCGGCGTAGAAGGTCGAGCCGATGTACTCGCAGCCGTCGCGGCAGCACCCCGTGATCATCGCGTCGGCGATGCCGACCGGCGGCAGGGGGTAGATGAAGGTCTTGGAGAACAGCCACTCCATCCACGGGTCTGTAACCTTTGTGTCGCCAACGACTGCCGCCGCATTCGCGATGTCCATCGGGTCGGTGTAGTAGTGATAGCGGAGGATGCGCTTGGCCGTCGTCTGCACGAGATAGGCGTCAATCAGCTTCACCACGTCCTGCGGCGTCTTGACCCAGGGGACGAAGCGGCCGATGGATTCGGCCAGCTCGGCGTTGCCCTTGATGAAGTCGAACAGACGGTCGTAGTCGTAGAGAATGGGGTCCACGTAGAGCGGGTAGTGGGGGTAGAAGGTGGCCGTGGAGTCGCGGCGGCGGCAGCGGATGTCGCGGCCGTAGGGGCCGGGGTCGCGGGTGACGTAGAGGAGGAAGTTCGCGGCGTCAATGGTGGGGAAGGCGTAGGCCCAGCGGGCCAGGGCGACGGCGGCCTCGCGGGCGGCGTTGGTGTCGCCCGTCTTGAGAAACTTGTCCACGTTCCGCCGCACGAGGGTGCCGCAGTAGTTGCGGAAGCGGCTCTGCACCTCGTTGGCGATGGGCGCCCAGAGGTGCCCCTTGCCCGGATCGGCGGGGTCGGGGAAGAAGAGGCCGGCGCCGTCGTCGCGATAGGGATAGGGGGCGGGCAGGGGCAGGCCCTTGCGGTAGTCGGCCACGGTATATTCGAGCTGGAGCTTCTTGTTGACGAGGAAGACGTCGCCCTTGCCGGGCCGCCAGTCGCCGAACTCGTCGGCGATTTCCCTCGCGGTCTTGCCTGGGACGCCGATGGCGACGTTCCGGCGGAGGGTGTGCTCGTCGCCGCCCATCCAGCCGTGGCCGAATGCCTGGGCGTTGTCGTGGGGGAAGGCGAGCCAGACCTCGGCGTCGCGGGAGAGCCGCTGCTCCTTCGGCGGCTCCACGTTGGAAGGCGCGGGCGGCCGGGCCTCGGGCAGGGTGGTGCGCGACTTGATGGCGCGGCGCTCGACGCCCGCCAGCGCATCGTCCAGCGAGATTTCGTGGAGCAGCATCTCCACTCCGCTCCCCTCGTCCACCGCGACCTCGGCGTTGAACCGCCGCTTCTCGTCGGCGTGAAAGTAGATTTCGGCGATGCTGTAGAACTCGTCGCAATAGCCGAGGCGCAGGCGATAGGTGTTGGTCGCGCCCTTCGGCCCGTCGTTGATCTTCGCCCGCACGTAGAGCGGGGTGCGGAACGGCTTGAGCTGCTCCGTGGGCACGGCGGCGACGAGCCGAATGGCGTAGACGCCGATCTCCAGTTCCCCGAGGTCGAGCTTGAGGACGGGCGAGCCGACGGAGCAGCGGACGACTGGCAGGGCCTTCCACTTCAGCCCCGTGTTCACCACGGCCTCGTGGCGCGGCACCCAGTAGAGCGGCGTGGCGTAGTCCTCGGCCTTCGCCGCCCCGGGGATGTTCGGCGCCACCCAGCCCTTGAGCTTGCTCTGCCGGTCGAAGAAGCTGCGGGACGGGCAGTACTTGAACCAGTAGTTGCGGTACAGCTCGGGCGAGCCGGGGTTCAGCTCGAAGCAGGGCGCGAGCGGGTCGCTGTCATGCTTCCCTGGCAGCTCCCCTGGCTGTCCTGGCTTCTCGCCGTGTTGTGTCGGGAACGGCGGCAGCCTGTAGCCCGCCAGCGCGCCGCCGGTGTCGTACTCCCCGGCGCGAGTAAGCGCTAGCATTGAAGCGAGAATCATCACGGCCAATAGTGAGGTCAGAGTTCTTGACAAGGCAGGGACCTCCTATCCGTTCTTGGGTAGGGCGTGCACACTTGCACGCGGAACTTGCTGCATCGCCCTCTGAGCATAGCTGCCCAGCACGGGCGGGTCAAGTCGCCTTTACTCCGCCTGCCGCCGGTGTGCATCGCCCTCAGGGAAGGGAGAGGAGATACGGGCCAGGCAGAAGGCGTGGAATCGGCGATTCGCGGGCGTGTCGGCGTAAGATCAAGCACGCGATATGGTTACGCGACGGGTCTTCCGAATGGGGCGCCAGGCCCCCTCCGCCGGTCTCAGAATGCCAAGCTCCTCGCCCGGGCGATGTTGGCATTGTGTGCAAATCGGCGATCCGGCTGCGTCCGGCCAGGAGTTCTCAGAATGCCAACCCCTGAGAGGGGCAGTTGGCATTCTGTGAATCTGAGAGAGCGACGGCCGGGGGAGAGCAAAGGCGCTGGCGGGAGAGTGGGCAGTAGTCTCAGGCGTCCCCCCGTGTTGACGGCCCGCCCCGTTCTGCATACCATAGGGGCCGCCAAGGGAATGGATGGGTGGATGAATGGAGGGTTGGCTGGGTGGCCAGAATGTCGAGGACGCTGCTGCTTGCGCTTGCGGCGCTCTCCGCCGCGTTCGCCGGGGAGGAACCGGCCTCGCCCGAGCCGGTGCTGACGCTCGAGGGCCACATGTCGCTCATCGGCGGCCTGGCCTTCACGCCCGACGGCAAGACGCTCCTGAGCGCGGGGAGCTACGTGGACGCGACGCTGTGCCTCTGGGACGCTGCGTCGGGCGAGCTGAAGCAGAGCATCCGGGGCGAGAAGGGCAGCGTGTCGTGCCTCGCCCTGTCGCGCGACGGCAAGACGCTGGCGGTGGGTGGCGGGGACGCGACGCTGCGCCTCCTCGACCCCGCCTCGGGCAAGACGCTCCGCGCCCTCGCCAGGCACAAGGGCGGGGTGAATGCCGTGGCCATCTCCCGCGACGGCAAGCTGCTCGCCACCGCCTGCGACGGCGATGAGGCGGTGCGGCTCTGGGGCGTGGACAAAGGCGAGGTGCTCCACGCGATGACCATTCGCTGGGGCGCGCACTCGGTGGCCTTCTCGCCCGACGGGATGGTGCTCGCGGGCGGGGGGCGCTTCGGCAGGCTCATCCTCTGGGGCGTGGGCACGGGCACCCCGGCCGCCTCGCCCTACATCGGAAAGGGCAAAGTCACCGTCGCCTTCTCCCCCGACGGCACGATGCTGGCCAGCGGCAGCGATTCGGCCACCGTGCGGCTCTTCGCCCCCCGGGGCGGCAAGCTCCTCCGCACGCTGCCCCACTGCGCGCCCAACACGCCGCTCGCCTTCTCGCCCGACAGCAAGCTCCTGGCCACCGGCGGCCCCGAGGGCGCCGTGAAGCTCTGGTGCCCGCAGACCGCGCAGCTCCTTGCCACGCTCAAGGGCCACAAGGGCGCCATCTCGGCCCTCGCCTTCTCCCCCGACGGCAAGACCCTCGCCAGCGGGAGCGAGGACCGCACGATCAACCTGTGGGAGGTGAGGAAATGACGCGTGACCCGTGACTCGCAAGACGGGTCCCATCGGTCCCATTCGTCCCATGCGTCCCATCGAGTGCGGCGCGTGCTCCGTGGGAAGAGAGGCCCTGATGAAGCGCAAGATCGTGCTCCTCGGCGGCGGCAGCCACTATTTCGAGACGGTCATCGGCGAACTGGCGACCACGCCCGAGCTGGCCGGCTGCTCGGTCGTGCTCTACGACATTGACCCGAGGCGGATGAGCCTCGTGCGCCGAGCGGGGCAGCGCATCGTCGAGGCGGTTGGGGCGAAGCTCAAGCTCACGGCGACGACCGACCTGCCGCGCGCGCTCGACGGCGCCGACTTCGCCATCGCCTCCATCGGCGTCCACGGCCCGGGCCAGCGCTGGCACAAGGCCGACGTGGATGCCGTCGCCCGCCTCGGCATCGTCCACACCACGGGCGACACGGTCGGCCCCGCGGGCATCTCGCAGGGCCTGCGCATCATCCCGATTTTCGTTGACATCGCCGTCCAGATGACGCGCTACTGCCCCGGCGTCGTCCTGCTCAACCACTCGAACCCGATGGACCCCATTTGCCGCGCGGTGATCAAGGCCACGGGCATCGAGACCATCGGCTACTGCCACAACGTGGCCCACGAGACCCAGTGGTTCGCCAAGGTGCTCGGGGTGCCGGCCGGGGAGCTGGAGGTCACCGCCGTCGGCCCGAACCACATCCTCTGGCTGCTGGGCATCCGCCACGAGGGGCGCGACGTCTATCCCGAACTGAAACGCCGCATCCTGGCCGCGGCGCCCGAGCCGACGCGCACCTTCGCCCGCGAGGTGCTCGCGCTCCTCGACCTCTATCCCATCGCGGGCGACCGCCACATGGTCGAGTTCTTCCCCCACGCGCGCCTCGCCACGAAGCCCGAGGAGCTGCTCTACGGCATGCGCTGGCGGTCGAAGACCATCGAGGAGGGCGCCCTCGCACGCGAGCTGAGCAAGGAGCCGCTGAACATCGAGCTTCGCGCGAAAGGCAAGCTCCCGCCCGCGGTGCCGACCGGCGTGTCGCCCGAGAGCATGGGCGAGCAGATCCGCTCCCTCGCCCTTGGCATCGAGAAGCTGCACTACGTCAACACCCCCAATCGCGGCGCCGTGCCGAACCTGCCCGACTGGGCGGTGATCGAGCTGAAGGCCGTCATCAGCTCGCGGGGCGCGACGCCCCTCTTCGTCGGCGACCTGCCCCCGCAGGCCGCCCGCTGGAGCCTCGCCCAGGTCCACGCCCACGAGCTTCTCGTGGACGCCGCCCTCGAGGGCAGCCGCGCCAAGGCCCTTCAGGCATTAGCCTGCGACCCCATGGTCCTCAACTTCCGCGAGGTCGAGCCCCTCCTCGACGCCCTCATCGAGGCGCAGGGCCCGCGGCTCCGGCAATTCAGGAAAGGGACCCGCTGATGGACTGGCTGACGTGCCTGAAGAACAACGTTGATGCGGGGGTGTGGATCGCGCTGGTCGGCGTCGGAGTGTTCCTCGCCATCCGCACGCGGTTCATCCAGTTTGCACGGTTCGGCCGGATGTGGCGGGAGACGATCGGCAGGGCGTTCCGTCATGAGCCGGGAGCGGAAGGGGACGTGACGCCATTCCAGGCCATGACTGTGGCCATGGGCGGCACGGTGGGGGTTGGGAACATCGCGGGGGTGGCGACCGCGATCGCCTCGGGCGGGCCGGGGGCCATCTTCTGGATGTGGATCTCGGGCCTGTTGGGGATGGGGACGAAGTTCGCGGAGGTCGTTCTCGGCCTGCACTACCGGCGGCGCGAGCCGGGCGGGCCGATGGTGGGCGGCCCGATGATGTACATCCGCCGCGGCATGGGCCGTGCGTGGGGGTGGCTGGCGGCGGCCTTCGCGATCTTCGGCGCCGCCGCCGCCTTCGGCATCGGCAACATGGTGCAGTCGAACTCGGTGGCCGACGGCATGAAGAGGTTCGGCGTGGCGCCCTGGCTCACCGGCCTCCTCCTCGTCGTGGCGGTGGGCCTGGTGACGGTCGGTGGGATCAAGCGCATCGCCCATGTGGCCATCGTGTGCGTCCCGTTCATGTGCATCCTCTACATGCTCGCCGCCTTCGTGGTGATCCTGCTCCACGCGGGCAAGATCCCTGGCGTGCTTGGGCTGGTGGTCAGGGAGGCGTTCTCGCTGAAGGCGGCAGGCGGCGGCTTCCTCGGCATGGCGATAATGAGGGCCATGCGCTACGGCCTGGCGCGCGGGGCGTTCAGCAACGAGGCCGGCCTCGGCAGCGCCCCCATCGCCCACGCCACCGCCATGACCGACCATCCCGCCCGCCAGGGCATGTGGGGCATCTTCGAGGTCTTCGTCGACACCCTCGTCATCTGCTCGATGACCGCCCTCGTCATCCTGCTCACCGGCGCGTGGGAGAGCGGCGAGACCGGCGCCACCCTCACCATGAACGCCTTCGCCCACACGTTCGGCGACAAGATCGGCTTCTCCCTCGTCGTGCTCTCCATGATCCTCACGGCCTACGACACCAACCTCGCCTGGTGCTTCTACGGCGAGACGTGCGCCGCGTACCTGCTCGGCCACGGACGCGCCACCCGCATGGCCTACCGCGTCCTCTGGCTGCCGCTGATCATCGTCGGCGCGCTCTGGAAGCTCGAGCGGGTGTGGGAGGTCTCCGACCTGCTCAACACGTTCATGGCCATCCCGAACCTGATCGCGCTCGTCGTCCTCAGCGGGCTCGTCGTCAAGCTCACCAGGGGCTTCTTCGCCGGCGAACCGTACTCCGCGCCCCTCGAGCGGGACGAGCAGCCATGAGCGCCGATGGCACTTGACAGGCGGCCCAGTCGTGGTATGATGGCTGGTACTACCGGAGGCAGGCCATGAGCACCGCAAAGATCGCCATTTCCCTGGAGAGCGAGCTTCTGGCCAAGGTGGACCGCCTGGTCAAGACCCGCGTCTTCCCCAATCGCAGCCAGGCCGTGCGCAGCGCCCTGCGCGAGAAGATCGAGAGGCTGGAACACACCCGGCTGGCCCGCGAGTGCGCCAAAGCAGACCCCAAGCTCGAGCAAGCCATGGCGGAGGAGGGCTTTGCCAAGGACATGGAGGAATGGCCCGAATACTGAGAGGGGACGTCTTCTGGGCCGACCTTGACCCTGTGCGAGGCCACGAGCAAGCCGGGTTCCGCCCCGTGCTGATCCTGAGCCATGAGGTGTTCAACGAGCGCATGGGAATTGTCATTGCAGTGGCTATCACCAGCCAGCCTTCGCGCCTGGGTTTCCCGCTCACGCTTGAAATCCACAGCGCGCGGCTTCCCAAGCAATCGTGGGTGAAGATCAGCCAGATTCGCACACTGTCCATCCAGCGCCTTGGCGCCCGCCTCGGTCGCCTCTCCCCCGAAGAAGTCAGCCAGGTGGTCGAGGGCCTCAACGAGATCGTTGGGGACAAGTGAGACGCGGGAAGCTTTGAACGCCCCCCGACGGCCGAGGAACCCCCATGAGGAAACGCTCGCCAGCCGAAACCACCCCCCGCCGCCGGGTCGAGATGGTGCTGCGGCAGGAAGTGCCCGACAAGACGCCGCTGACGATGTACCAGGGCATGGTGCCCCAGTGCGTCGTCGAGCGGCAACTGCGGAACGACGGCCTCTGCATCGTCCACCGCTGCGGCGTGGTAAACACCACCCGGCCCAACGTGACCACCGAGTCCCGCCGCTACACCGAGGACGGCAAGGAGCGGGTGCGGACGCTCATCCACACGCCCGTCGGGGACCTCACGAGCCTCGACCAGCCCGCGGGCTTCACGTCGTGGAAGCTCGAGCGACTCTTCAAGCGGCCCGAGGACTACAGGCCGCTGCTCTTCCTGGTCAACGACCAGCGCCACGAGCCGGCCTACGAGGCGTTTGCCGAGGCCGAAGCGATGCTCGGCGAGGACTTCATCCTCCGCGCCGGCATTGGCCTCACGCCGCTCCACGAGATCATGATCCACTGGATGGGCCACGAGGCGTTCGCCGTCGAGTGGGCCGAGCGCCGCGACGAGGTGCTGCGGCTCTACGACGCCATGGTCGAGCAGCAGCGCCGCATCTACCCCCTCGTCGCCGCCTCGCCCGCGCTCCACGCCAACTACGGCGGCAACGAGGTGCCCGAGGTCATGGGCAAGGAGCGCTTCGAGCGATACGTCGTGCCCCTCTACAACGAGGCGGCGGAAGTCTTCCACCGCCACGGCAAGCTCGTGGGCGCCCACCTCGACGGCAACAACCGCCTCTGGGCGAAGGCCGTGGCGGGCTCGGGCCTCGACTACGTCGAGGCATTCACCCCGTCGCCCGACACGGACATGAGCGCGACCGACGCGTTGGCCGCCTGGCCGGGCAAGGTGCTCTGGATCAACTTCCCCTCGTCGCTCCACCTGGCCTCGATCGAGAAGATCGAGGCGACGACGCGGCAGGTCCTCCGCGAGGCTGCCCCGGGTAATCGCCTGATCATCGGCATCACCGAGGACATTCCCGATGGCCGCTGGCAGGCCAACATGCTGGCCATCTCGCGGGTGATTGACGAGGAGGCGCGTGGGCGGAAGCGATAGGGGGAAGCGCGTCCCTGAGAAAAAGCGGCGTCGAGCCGCCGCACTCCCAAAGGCTCACGCATCTCCTGGAGCGGATTGGCGTCTCAAGACGTGGGTGGCTATCATGGGGGCACAGTCGAGGCTGCTCCGCCCTCGAACCGGCGCCGCCTCCTAGAACGTGCGGCAGCCCTTCGGAGTGCGGCGGCTCGACGCCGCTCTGGATTGGGCAGGACATCGAGGAGGCGCTCCATGCCCAGCGAGGTCAAGATTGACCTGCACGCGGTGGCCCGCGACGGGCGGGCGATTGAGGCGACCCTGCGCGAGGCATTCGACGAGGCCCGGCGCCTCCGGGTAAAATGTCTCCAGATCGTCCACGGCAAGGGCACGGGACAGCTCAAGCGCCGCGTGGACCGCTTCCTCAAGGAGCCGCAGGTCAAAGCCGTCACGCGCAACATTGACCACGATTCGAAGAACTGGGGCCGCCTCTTCCTCCACTTCCGCTGGCCTGAAAGGAACAAGGCATGAGATGGCTTCTGCCGCTTCTCTTGCTGGGCATCGGCGCACTCGCGGGGGCCGAGGTGAAGGAGCCCTGGGTGACGACGGACAGGACGGTGGACTGCTCGAGCTTCGAGTCGATCGTCGCCGGCGTCGTCCAGCCGGGCATGACCGACGAGCAGAAGGCCATCGCCATGTACGACTTCTACTACCAGCGGGTCTACCACTACCAGAACATCCCCGAGAGCCGGGACCCGCTGAAGTGCGTGAACGCGATCGGCAACACGCTGTGCGGCTCGCAGGCCACGTGCATGAAGGGGCTGCTCGGCGCCGCCGGGATCAAAATGCGCATCGTGTCGCACCCCGGCCACACCTTCTACGAGGCATTCTACGACGGGGCGTGGCACGGCTTCGACACGATGACCAACTTCTACGTCTTCACCCGCGGCGAGAAGCGCCACGTCGCGTCGTTCGAGGAGCTGAATCAGGACCCCTCGCTCATCCGCGACGCGGTGAAGGAGGGCCGCGCGTGCCCCGGCCTCTGCCCCTGCGGCGACGAGCCGATGGCCTTCGCCCAGAAGATCAAGACCCTCGACTACCAGGTCCAGAAGAGCGACTGGTCGGTGAAGGGCTACGGGCTGCGCCCAGGCGAGGAGATCGTGCGCTCCTGGTGGCCCCACGGCAAGCCGCTGCCCAACACCCACCGCGCCAGGGACCCCGGCCCCATCCACACCTGCGGCGGCAAGGACCGCAAAGGCCCGCCCGAGCTGTTCAGGGTCTGGGAGCCCTACGGCATCCCCAAGTACGGCGGCGTGTCGGTCAGCTACCGCCACTTCTTCAACGGCTGGATGAGCTACTCGCCCGACCTGGGCCAGGCGCCGCTCAAGGACGCCCTGGCCGCCGGCGAGCTCATCGTCCCCGTCAAGTGCCCCTTCTACATCACTGCCGCGACGGTCGCCTTCGAGGCCACCTGCCCCGGCGAGGGCGACCGCGTGGACGTCGCGGTCCGCGTGGAGAAGGACTGGACGCCGGTCCTGACGGCGAGCGACGCAGGGAAGAAGGAGTATCGTGCCGAGCTGGACAAGGCGGTCGTGCGCCCCAGCCGCGGCCGCCACACGTACGAGGTGAGGCTCAAGCTCAGCGGCAAGGCCACGCTCCACCGCCTCCACGTGAAGACCGTCTTCACCCACAACGCCATGGCCGCCCCGCACCTGATGCCCGGCAAGAACAGGGTGACCCTCACCGTGGCCAACCCCGAGGCCGTCAAGGCCAATCCGCTGACCCTCATCTACCGCTACAAAGAGGCCCCCGACTGGAAGAACGACAAGGTCGTCGAGAAGCCGATTGCCGAGTGCCCGTGCACCTTCGAGGTCGCTCTCCCCGAGACCGACAAGCTCCCGCAGATGCAGGACCTCACGCTCCGCTGCGGAAGCCTCCACTGGGTCCCCACGGAAAGCGCCGCGGCGGGTCCCGCCGCCGCCAAGGAGTGAAGCAACGATGAACGCTGTGGCCCGCCTTGCCCTGTTCCTGCTCGGCGCCGCCGTGGCGGCCCAGGCCGCCGACGCGCCGTCCCTCCGAGCCCGGTGGGAGATGCCGCCGAAATGCGACCCCTTCGGCGAGCCGCGCATCAAGGACCTCAAGGAGGAGCTTCGGGCGACCGGCTACCGCCTCGTCGTCTCCATCCACCCCGAGAAGCCGCCCGACCCGAAGGGGGCCTACCCGCCCCGCGACCTCTACATCGTCAACGCCGACGGCTCGGGCCTCAAGCAGCTCACCAACACGCCCGACAAGGACGAGCGCACGCCCCGCACGTCGCCCGACGGCTCGATGTTCACCCACAACTACGGCGACCTCGTGGTGGACGTGAAGTCGCTCAAGACCCGCCCGCTCGACGGCTTCTACGTCTGGACGCCCGACAGCAAGCGCACCGTCGCGTGCGAGAAGCGCGGCATCGTCTACAAGGACGTCGAGACGGGCAAGGCGACCGAGCCGATCAAGGTCGAGCGCCGCGTGAGCGTCGTGGACCTCTCGCCCGACGGCAAGTGGTTCATCTTCGAGATCCGCGACTACCTGGGCTCCAAGTACACGATTGACTTCATGCCGGCCGAGGGCGGCCCGATCCGCAAGCTGCCCAACCATCCCGTCAAGAAGGGCGAGTGCCACCCCGCCTTCTCGCCCGACGGGGCGTGGATGTGCTGGAACGCGGGCGATTCGCTCGGCGTCCGCCGCTTCGACCCGTCGCTGCCCGACGGCACGGACGGCAAGATCGTCACCCTGCCGCCCGAGGCCATCGGCCAGGACCCGTGCGGCCGCTGGTCGCACTGCGGGCGCTACATCGCCTATGTGAAGATCCCACTCAGGGGCAGTTGGCGGGTCCACAGCCCCCTGTGCATCGTGCGCGTCGCCGACGGGGCCACGATCACCGTCAGCCCCAAGGGCTGGGTGGGGCACCACTGGGACTACGATTGGCTGCCGCCGGAGGAGAAGTGACGCCGTGAAATCGTGCGCGGCCATGTTGCTCCTATTCCTGGCTCCAGCGCTCCTCTCGTGCAGCGAGACGCAGGAGCCGACGGCGACGAGCCCGAACGCGACAATTGCGGGGCACCTTGAATTGATGGTCCACATTCCCGGCGGCTCGTTCGTGATGGGCAGCGACGCCAGCGACGAGGTGGACGAGCCGCCGCACAAGGTCTTCGTCGGCCCGTTCTACATTGATACGCACGAGGTGACCCAGGAAGCCTACGAGAGGCTGATGGGCAAGAACCCCTCGCTGTGGAAGGACCCGAAGAACCCCGTCGAGCAGATCCGCTGGAGCCAGGCCGCGGCCTACTGCAACGCGCGGTCGCGGCGCGACGGCCTCGCGCCCGCGTATGACGAGCAGTCGTGGGCGTGCGACTTCACGGCGAGCGGCTACCGCCTCCCCACCGAGGCCGAATGGGAGTTCGCCTGCCGCGCCGGCACCACGACCACTTACTTCTTCGGAAACGACCGCGCGAAGCTTGGCGACTACGCCTGGTTCCGCGACAACTGCATGCGCACCCCCCAAGCCGTCGGCCAGAAGCGCATCAATCCCTGGGGCCTCCACGACCTTTACGGCAACGTGTGGGAATGGTGCCACGACTTCTATGCCGAGGATTACTACAGGAAGAGCCCGGAGCGCGACCCGCGCGGCCCGGCGAAGGGCAACACGCGGGTGATTCGCGGCGGGGCCTGGAGCTCCAAGGCCAGCCAGTGCCGCTCCTCCTACCGCGACCAGGAGTATCCGCAGTTCACCGACGTCTGCTTCGCCGCCGACCGCAACGGCCTGATCGGCTTCCGCTGCGTGCGGCCGGCACGAGGCGCCGCATCCGGCGACTGAGAGAAGGGGCGCAATGACCACCAAAGACACCGCCCTTGCCGCGGCGCGGGCCGCGGGCGAGATTCAGAAGCGCCTCTGGGGCACGCTGCTGGCCGTGGACCAGGCGACGCGGAACGACGTGAAGCTCGAGGCCGACCGCCTGTGCGAGCAGGCCATCGTCGAGACGATTCGCCGCGACTGGCCCGACGACGCCATCCTCACCGAGGAGGCCGGCGCCCTCGGCGGCGAGGGCGACTGCTGGTGGCTGATTGACCCGCTCGACGGCACGGTGAGCTTCTTCTACGGCCTGCCCTACTTCTGCACCTCGGTCGCCTGCTATCGCCGGCCAACGGGCACGGCGGCGGCATTCCCGCGCGGCCTCGAGTCGCTCGGCGAGCCGCTGGTCGGCGTGGTCTACGCCCCGCCGACGGATGAGCTGTTCGTCGCCGAGACGGGCAAGGGGGCGACGCTCAACGGCAAGCCCATCCGGCCGAGCACGGTCGCGACGCTCGAGGAGTCCATCGTCGGCACGGGCTTTGGCGCGCGGCCGGGGGCGGTGGCCCACTTTGTGGAGCAGACTGGGCGCCTCGCGCCCCGCGTGCGCAAGGTGCGGGCCATGGGCTCGGCCGCCTACGATTTGTGCAACGTCGCCTGCGGCCGCTTCACCGGCTTCTACGAGCAGCGGCTGCGGAGCTGGGACATCGCGGCGGCGGCCGTGGTCCTGCGCGAGGCGGGCGCCGTACTCGACGCCATCGAGACCTCCGAGGCCGAGTGGAACACCCTCGCCGCCGCTCCCGGCATCCACGAGGTGCTCCGCGACTTGGTGAGGGGAAGGTGAATGCTGCCCCGCGAACGCGTCCTCGCCGCCCTCGACTTCCGCCCGCCCGACGTGGTGCCGCTGCGGATTCTGCCGGCCGTGGGCGGCCTCTACGAGCACGGGCAGAAGCTGCTCGACCTCACGAGGGCCTGTGGCCACGACTTCGGCGACCTGAGCGGCGTGACGCTCCCCGCCGGGCCGCCGCCCGGCGATTTCGACCCCGACGGCCGCTACCACACGATCAAGACCGACGAGTGGGGCTCGACCTGGGAGTATCGCATCTTCGGCGTCTGGGGCCACCTGATTGACTGGCCGCTGCGCGACATGGGCCGGCTCGACGCCTACAAGCCGCCTCCGCCACCGACGGCCGAGGGGCCGGACGTGGAGAAGGTCCGGGCCAGCGTCGCCGCCCAGAAGCGCCGCTGGTTCACCCTCGGCGGCAGCGGGAGCCTGATGGAGAAGCTCTGGTCGCTCCGCGGCTTCGAGGACACGCTGGTGGACATCCTCCGCGACACGCCGGAGATCAACCGCCTGGCCGACCTGCTCGTCGAGCACACCGCCGCGGGCGTCCGCCGCTCGCTCGCGCTCGACGTGGACGGCGTGGCGTTCGGCGACGACTTCGGCACGCAGGAGGCGTTGCTCCTGCCGCCGAAGGTGTGGCGCCGCTTCTACAAGCCGCGCTATGAGGCCCTCTTCGAGCCGATCCGCAAGGCGGGCAAACACATCTTCTTCCACTGCTGCGGCCAGATCGGCGACATCCTGGAGGACTTCTCGGAGCTTGGCGTGGACGCCCTTTGGCCTCAGCTTACGGTCTTCGACCTGCCCGAGCTCGCCAGGCGCTGCCGCGAGATGGGCATTGCCCTCGAACTTCACCCCGACCGCGGCGACCTGATGCAGCGCCGCTCGCCCGCCGAGGTGCGCGACCACGTGCTGCGCCTCGTGGACATCTTCCGCCCCGCCGCCGGCGGCTCCTGGCTCTACATCGAGATTGACCCCGGCTTCCCCTGGCCCAACGTGGAAGCCCTGTTCCGCGTGGCGATGGAACTGCGGCAAGGCGCCACGGTCTGAGAGCAAGGAGCGCCCAATGGAGAGGCGGAACGCGCTGTGGGTCGTGGTCGCCTTCCTCGCGGCCGGGTGCGCCGGAAGAGTCCTCGGGCCGGCCCAGGTGACGGTTCACACCACGGCTGGCGACGTGCGGATGCAGAAACTCCTCCCGCACGAATGGATCGTGGCGGGCCACCCTCCGCGGCGGGCGCTGCCCTATCATGGCGGCAGGGAGCTGAGGATCGAGGAGCGCGGCCCGCGGGTGTTCGTCAGCGTGGACGGCGGGCCGATGCGGCTGGCCGGGGTTGCGCTCGACACCCCGGAAGGCATGGCCCCACTCCACGAGGCCATCGCCACAGGAACCAGCCCCCTGACAATCTGGGGCATTGGGGACGACTTGGGGGCGCTGCCGCGGTTGCCGGCGGGCCGCGAGTATGCCCTCGTGGTGACCGGCAAGCCCGACCTGGCGCCCCTGACCACGCAACCGGGCGTGTCCGCGGCGTACCTCTATCTCTCCCGGCCCATGAGCGCTACGGACATTGCGACTCTGGGAAACCTCACCGCGCTGCGTTCCCTGGTGCTTTGTCGGTTGGGGGACGTGGCAGATATCTCACCGCTCGCGGGCCTCCGCCAGTTGCGTGCCCTTTCTCTGTACTCGCTCTCCCGGGTCACTGATCTCCACCCCCTGGGGGCGATGAAGGAACTGCGGGCGCTCAACATCGGGGGATGCAGTTTCCGCGACCTCTCGCCCCTCGCCGACTTGCCGAAGCTGACCTCCCTGACCCTCGATTGGCGTGACCGGGACGCCGACGCTCTGGCCAAGGTTTCGCGTCTTCGCCACCTCAGCGTGAATTGCCGCGAGCCGAAGACTGGCCTGGGCGCGCTGCGCAAGCTGAAGCAGTTGACATCGCTCAGCCTCGACGTCCGCGGGTACGAGGCGCTGCCGGCCTCGTTTCTTCACGAGCTGCCGGAGTTCACGACCGCGCTCGAACTATCCCCGCCAGCGCCGCACGATCTCGGTCCCCTGGCCAGGCTGAAGCGGCTGCGACGGCTCCAGATTCACCGGGCCGCCGAGGCCTTGGACATCACGCCACTCGCCGGCCTCACGGAACTCGAGGAACTCGACCTGCCCGAGGTCAGCACCATTGCTCCCCTGGCCGGGCTGACCAGGCTGCGGAAGCTCAATGTTCGCCTCAAGGACACCATTGCCGACCTCGCCCCGTTCGCCGGTCTTCGAGAACTCGAGTCCCTGAACCTGGTGAACTCCTCTGGTGTGAGCGACCTCACGCCGCTTGCCGGCCTCCGAGAACTCGATTCCCTGAGCCTGACTAACTGCTCTGGTGTGAGTGACCTCGGGCCGCTCCGCCACCTCACCAAGCTCACCCACCTTGAACTCACCCACTGCACCGGGCCACTCGACCTGAGGCCCATCGGCCACCTGACGAAGCTGACCCGTCTCGAGCTCTCGCAGACGCAGGTGGGTGATCTCGCCCCGCTGGGCAGCCTGGTCGAGCTTGGAAGCCTCACACTCCACGAGATCGGCGAGGGCGCCGACGTTGCTCCGCTGGGCAACCTCACGCAACTCACATCCCTGAGGCTGCGCGGGAAGGCGGTCCGCGGCCCGCTCGCGCCCCTCGGAAGGCTCACCCGCCTCAAATCGCTTGATCTCGCTGAACTCGACGCGGCCGACATCTCCTTCCTGTCGGACCTCACGGCGCTGACCTCGCTCAGCCTTTCGGCCAGGAGCGCCCTCAATGCCACCGACCTGAAGCCACTGGGGAATCTCGCCCGCCTCCAGTGGCTTTACCTCGACAACTTCAGGCACTTGACGGATCTCTCCCCCCTGGCGAACCTGGGTGAACTGCGCTCCCTGAGCCTGTTCACGACCACGAAGCTCAACGACCTTGCGCCGCTGGCAAGCCTCCCGGAGGTCTCACAGTTGTCCCTGTCGTGTTGCGGGAACGTCTCCGACCTGTCGCCTGTCGCTGAGATGAAAGGCCTGCGCAGCCTCCAGCTCAACGGGTGCCCCAAGGTCACAGACCTCACTCCGCTGGCCCGGTTGGAGAATCTGGGCGATCTCACGCTCACCTACTGCTCTGGCGTGACCGATCTGGCGCCCCTGGCCAAGATCGCCAAGCTCCGAACCCTGGCCATCTGCGGGTGCGGCAAGGTGAAGGACTACTCGGTGCTCGACGAGCTGAAGAAACGGGGCGTCCAGTTGATGCAGTGGATCGGCGGCTCGGACCACTGATGCGCAGCCTTCGGCTATGGCGTTCTGGCCGACTGGGCGCTGGCCGATGGCGGCTCCTGGCTCTACATTGAGATTGACCCAGGTTTCCCGTATCCTAACGTCGAGGCCCTGTTCCGCACCGCGATGGGGCTGCGGCAGGGAGCTGCTTGATAGAGCTTCGGTCTTCGCACGCGGCCTGCGGGCAGTCGGAGCAATCCACACAGCCAGGAGAGAACCCATGTGGCACACAGTTGCCAACTACGACCCCCAGGAACTCGACCGGGCCATGGTGCACGTGCCGGCGGGCGACGTGCTCTTCGGCCTCACGCCCGACGAGAAGGCCGAGCAGGCGCGGAAGGCCGGTGTGCATCCCGACATGCTCCACTTCCACGCCGACCGCCGCGAGCTGGAGACGGGCGAGTTCTGGATGGATAAGCACCCCGTCACGCGCGGCCAGTTCCTGCGCTTCATGCAAGAGACGGGCTACAGCATCCTCTACAACGGTTGGCTCGTGGGCTGGGCGGAGCTGACCGGCTGGCACCACTTCAGCCCGGAGAACCTCGCACTGCCGATGGTCGGCGTCAACTCGGAGGATGCGGCCGCCTACGCGGCGTGGCTCGGCAAGCGCCTGCCGACCGAGGTCGAGTGGGAACGGGCGTGGCGCGGCGACGACGGCCGGCTCTTCCCCTGGGGCAACGAGTGGCGCGACGGCTTCTGCCTTCGCAACCCGGGCAACGTGGGCCTCGGCGTCGCGATCCCCGTGGGCGCCTATGCCGACTGCGGTCCCTTCGGCCTCGGCAGCTACGGCCTGGTCGGCGAGTGGGTGAAGGTCGTCTATCCGCAGACCAACCGGGCGGGCGCCTCGGCCGACCCCAATCCCGCGGTCCTCGCGGGCGGCGCCTTCTGCCACAAGCAGGCGTACTCCTTCCTGCCGTCGAACCGGCTCTCGTGGTCGCACCAGATGCGCATCTACGACAGCGGCTTCCGCTGCGTCGCCGACGGGCCGCCCGCTGAGGTGTCGCATCTTCATTTCGCACATAGCCGCCATGTGCCAAATGAAGATGCGACACCTGCCGCCTATCGCGTCGAGCGCTTCGACCCGCCGAAGCCCGTCGCCATCCGCGAAGACCTGTATCTCAAGGCGCCCATCCGCCTCGTGCCCACCGAGTGGGCGACGCTCTCGATCTTCGTCCCCTGGTTCCCCCAGAGCATGTGGGTGCTCGACTGCCCCGAGGGCGACTGGGACGAGTTCGGCGGGGCCAACTCGTGGCCGAGCCGGCCGCGGGCCGACTGGTTCATCCCGTGGAAAGTGGAGGGAATAGCCACGAAAGCACACGAACCCGCACGAAGTTCCGGGAGACCGGCTTCGGGCGGCTTCGGCGTTCGTGCCCATTCGTGTCAGTTCGTGGCTACTCCGCGCGGCGGCACGCGCATCAGCTACCTGCGCGAGAATGCGGGCAAGCGGGTCCTCTTCGAGGCCTGGGCCGAGGGCCACACGGTGCGGTGGAGGTTCGAGCTGGAGGGCGTGTCGCCCGTGCACGCCGGCTCGTTCTGCCTGAAGACGCTGAGCCCCTTCTTCTCGAGCCAGGAGCGGTTCACCCAAGTGCGCATCGAGGGGGAGAAGCTGACCCGTTGCTGCGAGCTGCCGCTGGCGCCCGAGCCGTCGGCCGGCTTCTTCTGGAGCCTGGGCGAGGTGGCGCCGCCGGCGCGCGCGGGCTACGTGTCGTATGATGGGCGGGGGCGGATGCTCTTCCCCGAGGGCGACCTGGTCTTCTCGGGCAACGGCTGGCCGCCCTGCACGCACGTGACGCCGGGTGGGTGGGGCACGGCCGGCCGCCGCAGCGACCTCATCGAGAAGTCGGGCGAGGGAGGCTGCTCGTTCCTGATTGAATGACGGCGCCCCGGCGGTATAATGTTGCGTGCGCAGGGATTGCGCGCGTCGGACTTTGTGGAGCAGCGCGTGAGTGGGCCTCTGACCATCCTTCTGCTTCTCGCCTCGGCGGCGGGCGGCGCGGCGGCGCCGGCCGAGGAGTGGCGCACGCACCTGGCCTGGCAGATCGCGCTGGACCGCGTGGGCTTCTCGGGCGGCATCCTCGACGGCAAGGTGGGCCCCAAGGGGCGGCTGGGGACGCAGGAGTTCCAGCGCGCCCGCGGCCTGCCCGCCACGGGTGGCCTCGACGCCAAGACCGCCGAGGCCCTCGGCGTGGAGCCCGACAAGGCGCTGGCGGCCTACACGGTGCAGGCGAGCGACCTGGCCGCCGTGGGGCCGCTGCCACACACCTGGCTGGAGAAGAGCAAGCTCCAGCGTCTCCCGTACCCTTCCCTCGACGAGGTGCTCGCCGAGGAGTTCCACTGCACGCGGGCGCTGCTGGCGCGGCTGAACCCCGGCAAGGAAATCGCCCAGCTCAAGGCCGGCGAGAGCCTTCAGGTGCCCGCCGTGGCGGAGGCCCCGCCCTCCACCCGCGCGGAGTCCCTCGAGATCAACCTGGCCGAGAAGGTCATCCGCGCGCGGGGCAAGACGGGCGAGGCCGTCGCCCTCTTCCACTGCTCGATCGCCACGGACAAGGAGAAGCTGCCCTCGGGCCAGGCCACCGTGCTCGTCGTCTCGGAGAACCCGAGCTACACCTTCGACCCGAAGATGTGGCCGGAGGTGAAGGACGTGACGCAGAAGCTCACCATCCCGCCCGGCCCGCGGAACCCCGTGGGCCTGTGCTGGATCGGCCTGAGCCTGCCGGGCTACGGCATGCACGGCACGCCGATGCCGGAGATGATTGGCAAGACCGGCTCGCACGGCTGCTTCCGGCTGACGAACTGGGACGCGCTGCGGCTGGCGAAGATGATCCGGGTGGGGACGCCTGTGTCGTTCGCGAGGTGAGGGCCGCCGTCACGGCCTGGCGGGCGGGGGCGTCGCGTGCCGCGCCCTGTGCTGCCGCTCGACGAGGTCGAGGTAGCTCTTGAGCCTGTGGAGCGCCGCGGCGTTCGTGAACACGTAGGTGGCCGTGACGGCCATGAGCACGAGGACCACGATCAGGCCCACGCCCCTGCGTCGCCGGGTCCGCCTGCGTTTTCCCTCGAGCATGGGTCACCTCGGCGCGCGGCCGCTCGGCACCGCGCGGAACGAGAACAGGGGGCGGATGCCCGCCTTCGCCCTGCTCTCCAGCTCCACCTCCCAGCGCCACGAGCTGACGTGCTTGCCCTCGTCGAGCTGCATCCTGGATGCCTTGACCTTCGGGAGGAAGGGCGCCCACCTGGCCTCCGCGGCCCCCTTCCGCAGCACGGCGTCGCCGGCGAACTTGAACAGCACGTCGCCGTCAGGCGTGGCGACGTGCAGCACGCCGTCCACCAGCCGCGGCGGGGCCGTGGCACGGCGGACCTCGGTCCGCCACCGCTCGCCCGACTTGAGCGCGCGGGTGATGTCGTCCACGTTTCGCAGCACGCCGAGCGAGTGCTCGATGCACCGGTAGTAGACGAGCCAGGCGACCCCGACGACGATGGTGAGCACGCCCATGTAGACGAGCAGCTCGATGAGGGTCAAGCCGCGGCGGGATGAGCGTGCGACGTTCATCGGACCTCGGCCTCCCTGACGACGCATCCGCCGTTGCCGGAGCGCGCGGGCGCCCATTCGAGGCGCAGGTGCCGCCCCGCGAGGGTGAGGGTGAAACGCCCGTCGGGCAGGTTCCGTGCGGCGTCGGCGCGCACCGGGTAGGCGTGGGCGCCCTCGGGAACCGCGCGCCATTCGCCCGCGACCAGCGCCTCCATCTCGCCGTCCACGATCTCGATGGCGATGGCCCGGTAGTAGTTCGCGCGGAGGGCCTGCTGGTCGGTGTGGCAGGCGACGGCGAACGCCGCCATCACGACCGCCAGGACGCCCACGGCGACCGTCAGCTCGATCAGGGCGAACCCCGAGCGGCGCCCTCTCACCAGGGCAGACACGCGTTGATGACGGTCATGAGGCACTGGAACACTCCAAGGGCCACGAGGGCCACGACCAGGCCGTTGACGAGCGTGATCGCGCTGGTGATCACGTGCGCCGCGGCCTGCTCCTGCTGAAAGGCCCGGGCGTCGAGCGACTGCTGCCAGCCGGCCAGGGCCTCGGCGAAGCCGGTGCCCACGTGTGCGGCGTTGGCCAGGCGCCAGCGGAACTCGCCCGAGTCGTCCAGCCGCGCCACGGCCTCGGTGAGCGGGTCGCCCCGCTTCATCGCCAGCGTGGCCCGCGTCGCGCGGCGGAGGAGAAGCGGGTTGGCCGTGCTCTGGGCCGCCTTCGCCACGGCGTCGGGCTCAGGCGCCCCGGCGTCGAGCAGGATGGCGAGCATGGCCGAGAAGTCGCGCTGGAGCCGTTTCCGCCGCCAGGGCAGGTGGTACTGGAGCCAGCCCGCGGCCGGGCCCAGCCGCAGCGCCCGCACGAGCCTCGGCCCGCCCATGTAGAGCAGCGCCCCGACGAACAGCACGGCTGCCACGGCGAGCATGGCGAGGAAGACCCACGGGTAGTCCCCCGGCCCCCGCAGGAGGCCGAAGACCGGCGGCATCGAGAACCGCATGTCCCCCATCATCTCCTCGAACAGGGGGGTCACGCGGAGGCTCATCCAGGCGAGCACGGGCAGCGCCAGGAACGAGGCGCCGATGAGCATCAGCGCCAGGTAGTTCATCGCGGCCCGCGTGCGCGAGGCCGCGTCGGCCAGCACCTGCCGGCACGCCGGCAGCACCTTCGTGAGGTCGCCCACCTCGCCGCCCACGCGCAGCGTGGCGATCACCTGGGCGGGCAGCAGGTTGTCGCGCGGCTCGACCGCCTCGTGCAGCGGCACGCCGTTCATCAGCCGCTCGCCGACGTTGCGGACGCCCCTGCCGAACACCACCTCGTCGCGCCGGATGCCGAACACGCCGCAGAAGAGGTGATACGGCCAGCGGAAGAGCAGGGCGCCGAGCCACCCGAACCGCGCCAGCACGCCGAGCGGCTCGATCGCGGCGAGCGACACGAGCGCCTCCTCCGCGCTCTTGCCGCGCGCCACGGCGCTCTCCAGCACGTCGAGGAACAGCCGCGCCCGCTCCTGCCGCCGCAGCGGCAGCGACATGAGGCGATAGACCACGTACGGCACCACGACCGTGACGAACACCCACAGGAGCACCTTCAGGAGGGCCAGAAGCCCGTCGGTGACCACGACCGTGGTGTATGGGTGAATGAAGGCGGGCGGCGCCAGGGGGCAGGCCACGGGCATCATGGGCGTGCACTCACATTCCACCCCCGCCGATCTGCCGCATCAGCTCGATGAGCGGCAGGAGGACCGCGGAGACCTGGGCGAGGAGCATGCCGCCCAGCACCAGGATCGAGCACGGGAGCGCGGCGTAGAGGAGCATCTCGGTGCGATGGCCGGCGCGCGTGCGGTAGAGCAGCGCGGCACGCTCGAAGCCGCCCGCCATGTCCTCGCCGGCGTTCTCGACCATCCACACGAACAGCCGCGGGAGCGCCACGGCGTCCTCGGCCATCTCGCTGAAGTGCGTGGCGCCGTCGGCCAGGCGCTCGCCGATGCGGGCGAGGTCGGCCCCCGCCAGGGTGCGCCCCTCGAGCTCGCGCTGAAGGGCCACGGCATCGGCCAGGCTGCACCCGCCGCGGAGCATCAAGGCCAGGCCCGACGCCAGTTGCGCCAGGCTGGCCTCCTTGAGCGGCGACAGGCGCCACCGCAGCCACCGCCGCACCGGCCGCAGCGCGAGCGCCGCCACCAGGGCCACCAGCAGCCCGGCCACGATCGCCGGCGCGGCCACGAGCCGCACGCCCAGGAGGGACGAACCGCCCCCGAGACTGAGGAAGCCGCTATCCTCAGCGAACTCGGCGAACGCCGGCCCCAGGTAGAGCGCCAGGAACACCGAGACGCCCAACGCCAGCGCCAGGACGAGCGCGGGGTAGACGAGCAGGCCCTTGAGCCGCGCCCACACGGCGCCCGTCTCGCGGTAGTGGTCGGCCAGCCGCGTGAGGACGGCGGGGAGGTTGTTGGCCTTGACGCCGACCTTGACCATGCTCGTGTAGAGGGTCGGCAGGCGGCGGCTCGCGAGCGCCTCCTCGATGGGCGTGCCGCTGGCGAGGGCGGCCCGCAAGGCGTCCAGCTCGGCCCGCAGCCGGCCGCGCCGCATGCTGCGGCAAAGCGCCGCCATGGCGCCCTCCAGCGGAATGCCGTCGCGGAGCATGTGGGCGAGTTGCTCGTTGAAGAAGGCGAATTCGTCGTGCTTCACGGCCCGAAGACCCTCGCATATTCGGCTTCGTTGGTGATGCCCTGGGCGACGAGGCGCCGCCCCTCCGCCTCCAGGGGCGGCGTCGGGGCCGCGGCGGCGGCGCCCTGCTCGCGGAGCCGCGCCCGCAGCGACTCGTCCAGCGCCAGCCACTCGACGGCGGGCACGCGGCCCCGGTAGCCGGTGCGGAGGCAGGCGTCGCAGCCCTCCCCGCCGCACTGGGGGCAGAGCTTTCGGACGAGGCGCTGGTTGAGAATCATCTCGACGGCGGCGATGGCGGCGTAGCGGTCGTCGCACATGCCGAACAGGCGCTCGAACACGCCCCGGCACGACCCGGCGTGGAGGGTGGAGATGACCATGTGGCCGGTGAAGGCGGCCCGGAGCGCGAGGTTGGCGGTCTCCTCGTCGCGGATTTCGCCGAGGACCAGCACCTGGGGGTCCTGGCGCAGCAGGTGCCGCGCCGCCTTGGCGAAGTCGAGGCCCACCGCCGGGTTCACCTCGGTCTGCATCACGCCGGGGACCACCTGCTCGACGGGGTCCTCGATGGTGATGATGTGGCGGCCGGTGCGGGCGGCCAGGTGCTGGAGGCAGGCGTAGATGGTGGTGGTCTTGCCGCTGCCGGCCGGCCCGGTCAGCAGCAGCGTGCCGGCGGGGCGGGCCAGGAAGCCCTCGAGGGCCGCCCGGGCGTCGGGTCGCAGGCCGAGCTGCTCGAGGGCCAGCACCTCGCACGACGAGAAGAGCCGCAGGACGATCTTCTCGCCCGTCACGGTGGGGTACGTGGCCACGCGGACGTCGCTCCGCGCCCCGAGGTTGGCCTTCTCGATCCGCCCCTCCTGGGGGAGCGACTCCTGGTAGGTCTTCAGCCGGGCGAGGTACTTGATGCGCCCGAAGACGTGCCGGGCCAATTCGTCGGGCAGGGCCTCCACGCGGGCCAGGCAGCCGTCGAGGCGGAAGGCCACCTCGGTGCGCTCCGGCCCCCTGTGGAGGTGGATGTCGCTGGCGCCGCCGGCCTCGGCGCATCGCACCAGCTCCTCGAGCACTTCGGGCGCAGAGCGCTCCACTGTCGTTGCCCCTACCCGTGGGAACACCCTGATTATAGTGGCGCGCCCGCAAACGTCAAGGCTGCTATTGACACGCGCCGCGGCCAGCACTACAATAATGGGGCATCGGGCGGGCTGTCCGCGGCTGCTGAGCCGCGACGGAGGGCAGAGGGCATGCCGATACGCGGCAGACGAAACCGGCGTTTTGCGGTCGAGGACTCCACGGTCGAGTACCGCAAGCATGCGGCCCTGTCGTTCTTCAAGGGCGCGCCCAAGGTTTCCCCCCTCATTGACCTGTCGGTCGCAGGGCTCCAGTTCGTCAGCGACGATCTGTACGAGGTCGGGCAGCGGCTGGACCTGAAGGTGATCATCCCCAGCGCCTTCCGGGCGCTGATCGCGCACGGCGAGGTCGTGTGGGCGAAGCGCGTCGCCGACCGCAGCTCGTACCGCATGGGCGTGCGCTTCCTGAGCCCGTCGGCGGAGGACATCAGCCTGCTGCGCTCGCTCGAGGAGCGCCACTGGTCGGTGCCCGACCAGCGCAAGCGCGAGATGGAGGCGGCCCTCGCGCGGCGGTTCCCACTCCATATCGAGCCGCCCGCGGCGGGTGAGCTGCCCCGGGTCTACGACGACGCGGCGGAGGGCGAGCCCTCGCCAGCCCCCGCCGAGGCCCCCAGCGGCGAGACGCCGCCGCCGGGCGTGCCGGCCGAGCCGTCGGCGCCGCCCGCTCCCGTCGCCGGCCCTGATGCGCCCGCGGCTGCCGAGACGCCGCCGGCCCCCCCGGAGGAGGAGGCGCCCGCCGTCGAGGGAGCGCCGAAGGAGGCCGAGTCCGCGCCGCCGCCCCTCCCCCGAGCCGAGGCCGCGCCCGAGGCCCAGGAGCCGTCGAGGCCCGAGCCCCCGGCGTCCGTCCCCCTCTACGACCTCATCGCCGGCATCGAGACGAAGGCCGACGCGGGGCTCCTCCTGCGCGGCGCGCCCAAGGGCCAGCTCCTCCTGCCCGGCATCACCGACCGCGATGCCTTCGCCCTGGAAATCCACGACAACACGATGCGGCACAGCGGCGCGCCGTCGTTCGACCGGGGCGACGTGGTGGTCTTCTCGCCCAACGTGCCGGCGCGCAGCGGCGACCTCGCCTTCGTCGTCACCCGCGAGGGCAGCGCCCTCCGCCAGGTCTTCTTCGACGCCAATAACGTCGTGCGGCTGCGCCCCCTCAATAGCTGGTACCCCGAGCAGTGCTTCCACCGCGGCGAGGTGCAGGGCCTCTGGCGGCTCATCGCCAAGTTCGAGAGCTACCCCGGCAAGTAGCCCCCTCAGGATTGCGAACTGCGGAATGCGGATTGCGGAGTGGAGACAGCGCGCCCGCGCCGAAGCCCTGAGTCCTGAATCCCCTGCGCGGCGTTGGCTGGCGCTCCTTGCGGTGCTCGCGCTCTGCGGCTGCTCCTCGCCGGCCCGTCGGGCCGCGCGCGAGCGGGCGGCCCGCCGGGCCGACGAGGCGCTGCACGCGCTCGAGGCGGGGCGTCGAGCCGAGGCCCAACGCCTCTACCGGCTTGCCCTCGGCGATGCGCCGCACCTCGCCGCCGCCCACAACGGCCTGGGGCTGATCGCCTACGAGGAGCGACGCGTCGAGGAGGCCGTCGCCCGCTTCCGCCGCGCCAGCCGCGGGCGCCCGCCAGCCGCTTACCTCAACAACCTCGCCGCCGCCTATGCCGCCGCGGGGCGCCTCCGCGCGGCCGAGCGCACGTACCAGCGCGCCATCCGCGCCGACCCCAGCGATCCCGCGGCCTGCGTCAACCTGGCCGCGCTCCAGCAGCAGGCGGGCCGCCCCGAGGCGGCGCTCGACCAGGCCCGGCTCGCCGCAAAGCGGTTCCCCGACGACCCGCACGCGCGCCTCGCCCTGGCCACCGCACTGGCCGCCAACGGCAAGCCCGAGGAGGCCGAACCCACGTTCCGCGAACTCAGCGGGGTGCCCGAAACGGCTCTCGCCGCGCGCCGCGGCCTCGCCTGGGTCGCGCGCGTGACCGGCCGGGCCGCGCAGGCCGTCGCGTTGCTCGCGGAGCTGCTCGCACGCGACCCGAAGCGGACGCCGCTGCGCTTCGAGCTCTCGGCCTGCCTGCTCGCCGTCGGCCGCACCGACGACGCCCTCGCCGAGGCGCGGCGGGGCCTCGAAGCCGAGCCGCAGTCGCTCGCCGGCCAGCTCTGCCTCGGCGCGGCGCTGGTCCGCGGCGGGCAGTGCGAGGCGGCCATCGCGGTGCTCGACGGCGTGGTGAAGCGCGAGCCGCTCCAGATGGAGGCCCGCGCCCTGCTCGGAGACGCCTACGTGGGCCTCGGCCAGCCCGAGCGCGCCGTGGCCCTGCACCGGGAGACGATGGAGCTGGACCTCGACAGCCCGCTCGCCCGCCGCCTGCTGGGCGACGCGCTGATGGTCGCGGGCCAGTTCGGCGACGCCGCGCGGGCCTACCAGCGCGCGCTCGACCTCGGCGACCGCTCGGCCGTCACCCACGGGCGCCTGGTGGACGCCTACGCGCACCACGGCGACGTGGCCCTGGCGCTGGCCGAGCTGGCCGAAGCGGCGAGCCGCCACCCCGACGACCCGGCCGTGCGCCTGCGCCTCGCCGCCTTTGCCGCCAGCCGCCGCGACGAGACGGGCGCCCAGCGCGACTTCGCGCGCGCGCTCCAGCTCGACCCCGCGAATCCCCAGGTGCACCTCGCCTGCGGCCACTGGCACCACAGCCAGCGGCGCTTCTACCGCGCCATCGAGTGCTTCCGCCGCGCCATCCAGCTCGACCCGAAGGCGGCCGAGGGCCACCTCGCGCTCGGGCGCGCCCTCGAGGCCCTGGGACGCCTCGCCGAGGCCGCCGAAGGCTATCGCCGCAGCACGGAGCTGGCTCCCGAGCGCCTGGAGCCCTGGCTCGCCCTCGGCCGCGCGGAGCTCGCCCTCGGCCGTCGCGACGCCGCCCGGGCCGCGCTGGAGCGCGCCCAACCCCTCGCTCGCTCGCTTGCCGACCACGCCGCCGTCGGCGCCCTCGCCCGTCAGCTCCAGGAACCGAAGCCCTGAGGAGCAGCCGCGGGATGCCTGCGCTTCCCCGTGCGGAACTGCGTCTGGGGGCCGGGCAAGTCCTCCGCGACGCCCGCCCCGCAATGAATGCCAACCCGGGCGATGCGCGGTTGGCATCCATTGCAGCGCCTCCTCCCGCACCGCTTCACCCCGCCTCGACCGGGGTCCATAGGGCGTGTTGCCCAAGCCGCCTCACGCGCCGAACGCTGCCCGAACGACCCCGACGCCCCGAGGCCAGCGCCGACCGCGGTCATGCTGAGCGAAGCGAAGCATCTCTCCTGGCCCAGGGGTGCAAGCCCATAGACGGGTGTCAAATCTGGCTCATCCGCCTCAAGCGATCGCCCGGAGCGGCCCACCCAGGCGCCCCGCGCTAGGCGCTCACCCCCCATAGCGCACACGTGAGCGCCTAGCGCAACTAGCCAGCTGTGTGGGACTCTCCACTGGCTGTAACCTTTGGCAGATCAGGCTCTTAGGGCTGCCATGCCGCTTGCTCGGCCGCCCCCAGCTAGGCGCTCACCCCCCATAGCGCACACGTGAGCGCCTGGTGGGCGAGACGCGGGTCGAGAGCCGCGCGGATGATCGCTCGGGGCGGATGAGCCGAGATTCTTCGCTCCGTGCCACTTCGCTCAGAATGACCCCGGGACGAATGTCTGGCGTGAACCAGTCGTGGTGGCGCCGTGAAGGGCGAGCAATCCCATTTGGGCAACATGCCGCACAGCCAAGAGCGTACCGTTATATGACACTGCTAAGTATCTGCATGCCAATGGCTTACAACCTTGCTCCGGAAAACTGCGTAGGAACGCGTACAACGCGTCCGGAGAGGGACACTGGGCTCCTGATACCTTCGAGCCCCGGGGAGAGGGCTCCCGGGAGCGTAAGTGTAGTATCTCGGGACGCTTGTGGAAATCGGCCCCGAAGCCCCTTTGCCGGCGCCGGAGGCCCCAAATCGCCTCCAAACGCGTCGCGGTGAGCGGGGGGGTGGAGTCATCGTGCCGGGGGGAGCTTGGGGACCGCCATCTCGCCGAGCGCGAGGGCGACCTCCGCCTGCCGACGGGGGGGGGCCCAGCCGAGCACCGAGCCGACGATGTCGGCCAGTTCCCCGAGCACGGGGGCAGTGGCCAGGCCGCGGATGGCGATGGTGCTGCGACGGCAGAGGAGGTCGGCCAGGTGCACGACCTGCTCGGTCGCGGCGATCCGCTCGATCTCGCCAACGGTGTAGTCGGGGAGGGACTTCAGCGGGCTCTCGGCCCGGGCGTCGGCCTTCGCCAGGTACGCCTCGGCGACCGTGCCGTAGCGTGCGAGGAGAGCGGCGACGCGCTCGCGGCTCGCGCCCGACTCCTCGGCGAGGCGTGAGATCCACTGCTCCTTCGCGTGCCCATCAGCGGGAAAGTTGCCCCCGCCACCGATGGGGAGGTCGTGGGTCGAGCAGCGGCGCTCGACGCCCAGGCGGGGCAGAATCTGGTCGGCGACCTGCTCGGCGAAGGCGCGGAACGTCGTCCACTTGCCGCCGATGAGGCAGAAGACGGGGAAGGGCCGCTCCCCCTCGGGCTCGACGACGCGGATGCTGTGGCCGCGGCTGATGATGGCCGTGACCCCCTTGCCGCTCGCGGGCAGGGGACGGACGCCGCAGAAGACGTAGGCGATCTGCTCGCGGCGAATCTCGATGCCTGGGAACACGCCCCGCAGGGTCGTCAGCATGTACGCGATCTCGTCCTCCTCGCAGTGCGCCGCGTCGGGGTCGTCCACGCGGAGGTCGGTCGAGCCCATCAGCACCTTGCCCATGAAAGTGAAGGCGATGCAGACGCGGCCGTCCTTGTGCTCGTAGTAGACCATTCGGTCGCCGAGCGTCTTGTGGAGCTCTGGGCAGTCCACGACCAGGTGCGAGCCCTTGGTGCCGCCCATGAAGTGCGTCGCCAGCCCGAGGGCCGCGTTGGCGAGGTCCACCCACGCCCCCGTGGCGTTCACCACGATGCGGGGCCGTACGGTGGCGGTCTCGCCCGTCACCTCGTCGCGGAGGACGACGGCTCCGCCCTCGACCTTCTCGGGCCGCACGTAGTTGAGCGCGCGGCAGGCGGGGTTGGCGGAGCAGGCGTCCTGGAGCATCTCGATGCACAGGCGCTCGGCCTCGGAAATCTGCGCGTCCCAGTAGGTCGCGGTGGCCTTGATGTGGGGGTTCAGGCCGGGCAGCTCGCGGAGGGACTTCGCTCTGCCTGTGAGGAAGTGGCGGGGCGTGCGGCGGTTCTTGCGGGTGACGAAGTCGTAGAAGGACAGGCCGAGCTTGACCAGGAGCGCGCCGCGCCCGCCGGGCCGCACGTCGCAGCCGAGGAAGATCAGGACGGAGTGGAGCGCGCCGCCGAGCCAGGAGAACAGGGGAATCGTCGTCTTCAGCGGCGTGACGTAGTGGGGCGCGTTGTCGAGCAGGCGGTTGCGCTCGAGGAGCGACTCGCGGACGAGCTTGAACTCGCGGCTCTCCAGGTAGCGGAGGCCGCCGTGGATCATCCGCGACGACTTCGAGCTGGCGCCCGCGACGAAGTCCGCCTTGTCCACCAGCAGGCACTCGACGCCCTGGAGCGCCAGCTCGCGGAACAGGCCGGCGCCGTTCACGCCGCCGCCGAGGATGAGCACAGGCACCTCGGCATCCTGCTTCAGGTTCCGAAACGCGGCGCGCGAGTCTGCCATGGGCCGTGGAGTCCTTACGGGATCAGGGGCGCCACCATTCGTCGAGGCGCTTCGTGAGGGCGGCCACCTTGTCGGGGTGCTTCTCTGCGAGGTTCGCTTTCTCGAAGGGGTCGTCCTTCAGGTGGTACAGCTCCGCCTTCGCCGGCGGCGCAGCGGCTGGCCTGCCGACCTTGGGCTGCAGGCCTTGCCAGAGGATGAGCTTCCAGTCGCCCTGGATGCACACGCGCGCCCGCAGGCTCTTGGCCGGGGCGGCGACGTCGGCCATGTCGTGAGTGTAGTACTCGGCGAAGACCGCGTCGCGCGCGCCGACGGCCTTCTCGTCCAGCAGGCTGAGGCCCGGCATCTCGGGGGGCGGCTTCAGGCCGCAGGCGGCGAGGATGGTGGGCACGAGGTCGAGGCTGCTGGCGAGGTGCTCGCGGTCCATCCGCGGCGCGAGCCTGCCCGGCCAGCGGAGCATGATGGGGGTGCGAAGGCCGCCATCGTAGGGCGTGAGCTTGCCGCGGCCGGCGCCGTGCCCGGGCCGCTTGGGGTCGGGCTGCACCCAGCCGTTGTCGCACACGTAGACCACGAGCGTGTTCTCGCGCAGGCCCTGCTGGTCGAGGTGGTCGAGGAGCTGGCCGCACGATTCGTCGAACCACTCGCACATCGCCCAGTACTTGGCCAGGGGCAGGTTGTCGGTCTTCGCCTTGTACTTGTCGAGCAGGCGGGGCGGGGGGTTGTGCGGCAGGTGGGGCATCATGGGCGCGTACCAGAGGAAGAACGGCTTGCCGTCCGCCTTCGCCTTGTCCACGAAGTCGAGGACCGGCTTCATCGTCTGGCGCCCGATGCTCAGGCCGGCCTCGCCGTGGCGGCCTTTGACCGTCATGCCGTCCGTGAAGCCGGCACGCGAGTAGTGCGCCATCCAGAACTTGCCCGACTGGAAGCTCGCGTAGCCCGCGCGGCCTAGGATCTCGGGCAGCCGGGGGCATTTCTCGAATGCCTCGAAGAACGGCGCGCGCGGGCCGCGCCCGCCGGGGTCGTTGCCCGTGATGCGGTGCTGATGGGGATACAGCCCCGTGAGCAGCGTGGCGAGCGACGGGCCGCACAGCGGCGCCGTCACGTAGCCGCGCGTGAAGACCACGCTCCCGGAGGCCAGGCGGTCCAGCCGCGGCGTCTGGATGGCGTCGTGGCCCATGAAGCCGTGGTCGCCGAAGCCCTGGTCGTCCGAAATGATGAGGACGACGTTGGGCCTGGCGGCCGTCGGCGCCTCGCCCGCCCGTGCGAGCTGCTGGCCCGCGGGCAGCAGCGCGACGCCCAGACCTGTCGCCTTGAGGAAATCCCGTCGCTTCATCGTCATGGCTCCCTCATTTCTGCCAGGCGGAACGCAACTTGTTGACCTCGAGCGAGACGATCTTCGCGGCGCCGCCTCGGGCGAAGACCTCGATCGAGCGATTGTCCTCGGGCGGGATGACACCCACGGGCATGTAGACGCGCCCCCGATTGCCGAAGACCTCGACCGACGTGCGGTCCACGAGCATCTCCAGGCGAATCTTCCCGCCCTCGGGCTTCAGCGCGGCCTTGCAGCCCTTGGCATCGAGTTGCTGGGCCTTGGCGTCGTAGGCCACGGGGGTGCCCCGGAGGCTGAAGCCGACCTGCGCCGCGTCGCCCGGCTCGAACTCGGCGACGATGTGGAACAGGTCGCCCTCGATGCCTTTGAGCGGGTTCTCGCCCTCCTTCAGCGTCAGCCCATTCCACGAATGCTTCTTCGCGTGCAGAAGCGCGATCTCCTTGACCGGCTCGGCGAACATGCGGACGCCTTCGTCGGTCGTCCGCAGGGTGAGGACGACGGGGAAGTTCATCATCTGGTTGAAGGGCATGTCCTTGTGGCCGATGCGGCCCCAGGCGATCTGGATGCGGCGGCCATCCTCAGGGGGGATGTCGCTGAAGGTCTGCGAGGCGTAGAAGCAATTGCCCCAGTTGAAGCGGTGCTTGCCCTGGTGGTCGGGCGTGAAGGTCTTCCCGTCGAACGAGCCGACGGCGTAGGCCCCGTCGGCGGCGTAGATGACCCAGCGGGTCTTCGACTTGTCGCCATCCACCGGCAGCTCGAAGATTTCGGGGCACTCGAAATAGCCCTCGGTGCGGCTCTGGAACGTCCAGTCCTTCAGGTTCGGCGAGGTGTGGAAGGCGATCCAGCGCTTGCCCTCGTGCTCGTCGTAGACGGCCATGACCCAGTGTCCGGGGGTCACATCTTCATTTGGCACTTTGCCGCCAAGTGCGAAATGAAGATGTGACCCCGCGTACCAGATGAGCTTGGGGTCGCGGCCGCTGTGCTTGACGACGGGGTTGCCCTCGTAGTCGGTGAAGGTGCGGCCGCGGTTGAGCGAGTAAGCGATGGCCTCGCCGCGGCCGGTGCTGGTGTAGGCGGCGACGATCACGTCCTCGTCGCCTTTCTTCCACCCCGCCGCGTTCTCCTTGTCCACGATGGCGCTGCCGCTGTAGACCCAGTCGCCATAGCGGAAGGGGTAGATGGCGACGGGCAGCTCGGTCCAGTGCACCAGGTCCTTGCTGACGGCGTGGCCCCAGTGCATGTTGCCCCAGTTCCAGCCGTAGGGGTTGTGCTGGTAGAAGAGGTGGTACTCGCCCTTATGGAAGACGAGGCCGTTCGGGTCGTTGTTCCAGCCGCGGCGCGACGAGAAGTGGAACTGCGGGCGGTACTTCTCCTTGTAGAGGTTCGCCGCGTCGGGCACGTCGTCGGCCTGGGTGATGGCGGCGAGGCCCTTGGATTCCTCGGGCAGACGGCCGACATCAATCGTGGCCTTCTGGCCCTTGTAGGGGGCCATGTCGAGGAACACCCAGAAGTCGGGCTCGCCGTCGGCCAGCTCGATGTCGAACTCGTCCACGATCTTGTCACCCACCGACACCTTCATCCGCTGCTTGGCCGCGCCGTTCTTCACGGGCAGGTGGAGGTAGCGTTTCTCGACGACGAGTTCCCGCATGGCAGGCTTCTCCTCGCGTTTCCTGTCGCTCTGAATGATGTGGTCCACGTTGATGTGGCCCCAGCCGCCGGTGCGCTTGTCCGCGACCTGGATCGCAGCCTCTCTGCCGGCGAGGTCCGTCACGTCCCAGCAGTGCCAGCTCAGGTGCTCGGAGCCGCCAGGCTGGACGTTTGGCCCCGTGGACCGCTGCGCTCGCGGGACCTCGGTGAGCCATCATAGGCATCCCGTTCGCCGCGGTCAAGCGCGCGGCTCGTGTCGGATGCGAGCAGGGACTGTGAGTAGCACATTCGCGCCACAGAGAGGCAAGCGGAAAAGACACCCGCTGTCTTTTGTGCGAAGCACCCGCAGGGCCGTTCCGGCAAAAGACAGCGGGTGTCTTTTCCGCGCTCGTGTCAGGCAACGGTGTCGCCATCGAGCGAGCTGATGCTGATCTGGAGCTCGGCGCGGTGTGCGATGCGCTCGATCTGGCCGTCGCGGATCCACACGACGCGGTCGGAGGCGGCGAGCATTTTCATGTCGTGGGTGGCGCAGACGACGGTGGCGCCGCGCTCGGCCTGGAGCTCGCGGAGGAGGGCGAGGATTTCCTCGCCGGTGCGCAGGTCGAGGTTGCCGGTAGGCTCGTCGGCCAGCACGACGGCGGGGTTGTTCACGAGTGCTCGGGCGCAGGCCACGCGCTGCTGCTGGCCGCCCGAGAGCTCCTCGGGCCGATGGTGGAGGCGATGGCCGAGGCCGACGCGTTCGAGGGTCTCGGCGGCGCGGCGGTCGGCCTCGGCGAGACCCACGCCCGCGAAGACGAGCGGCAGCCGCACGTTCTCCAGCGCCGTGAGCGTGGGGAGCAGGTTGAACGTCTGGAAGATGTAGCCGATGCGGTTGCAGCGCAGCCAGGCGAGCTTGCGCTCGGTGAGCGACGCGATGTCCTTGCCGTCCAGCAGGATCTCCCCCTCCGTCGGGCGGTCGAGTCCGCCGATCATGTTGAAGAGCGTGCTCTTGCCGCTGCCCGACGGCCCCATGATCGAGAGGTATTCGCCGCGGGCGATATCGAGGTCGATGCCGCGGAGGGCATGGACCTCTTCGCCTTCGAGGCGGTAGATGCGCCGCACGCCGCGGGCGCTGATGATCACGTCAACTGGCTCAGGCATTTGCTCCAGCCAATCCCTTCGGTTCAGGCATCGTGACGCGTGACCCGTGACGCGTGACAGGAAGAGAGCAAGCCAGCTTGCGTTCCGACCACGCGTCACGCGTCACGAGTCATCGAATCTCCCCCACCTTGATCTCCAGGTCCTTGCGTTCCTCGATCCGGTCGCAGATGCCGTCGCGGATCCAGACCACGCGGTCGGACACGGCGAGCATTTTCATGTCGTGGGTGGCGGTGATGATGGTGACGCCGTGCTCGGCCTTGAGGCGATGGAGCAGCTCGATGATCTCCTCGCCCGTCTTGAGGTCGAGGTTGCCGGTCGGCTCGTCGGCGAGCACGATGGCGGGGTCGTTGGCCAGGGCGCGGGCGCAGGCCACGCGCTGCTGCTGGCCGCCCGAGAGCTGGGGCGGCTTGTGCTTCAGGCGCTCGCCGAGGCCCACGAGCTTGAGCAGCCCCGCCGCCTTGTCCCGCGCGTCGTCGCTCGACAGCCCCGCGAAGACCATCGGCAGCATCACGTTCTCCAGGCACGTCATCACGGGGATGAGGTTGAAGGTCTGGAACACGTAGCCGATCTTGCGGCAGCGCAGCCAGGCCAGCTCGAAGGCGTCGAGCTGCGCGATGTCCACCTCGTCAATGAACACCTTGCCCGAGGTCGGCTTGTCGAGCCCGCCGATCATGTTGAAGAGCGTGCTCTTGCCGCTGCCCGAGGGGCCCATGATGGACATGTATTCGCCGGCGAAGATGTCGAGCGACACGCCGCGGAGGGCGGGGGTCTCCACGCTGCCCATCTGATAGACCTTCCACACGTCGCGGGCCGACACCACCACGCGGCGCGCGCCGGCGTCGTCCATCCCGTAGAGCAAATCGTGAATGGCTTGAGCGGAAGGCTCCGGCATAGATTGCTTCCAGATCAGACATGCGACGCCAGGGCCGCGGCGGGCACCATTTTCGCCGCGACCCGTGCGGGATAGATCGCCGCCACAATGGCCAGCACGACCCCCGCCGCCACGCACAGCAGGGCGTAGAGGCCGAGCGTCGCGAAATCCACGGCCACGAACACCTTGGCCGCGCCAAACGTGTAGCCGTAGGCCAGCAGCGGGAAGGCGACGCCGAGCAGCACGCCCAGCACCGCGCCCACCAGGCCCATCAGCAGACTCTCGATGAGGAAGAGCTTGACGACGAAGCTGGAGAGCGCCCCCAGGCACTTCATCGTGCCGATCTCGCGGAAGCGCTCAGTGACCGACATCAACATCGCGTTGGCGATGCAGCCGACCGTGATGAGGAGCGACACCGCGACGATCCAGGCCATGCGATACGTGGCCTGACGCTCGCGGCGGGCCGCCTGGGCGACTTCCTCGGGACGCAGCTCGATGCCGAGATGCCGCAGCCGCCCGCTGGCTGCCGCCACGCGCTCGGCTGCCTTTGGCGTCGGCTTCCCGAAGGCGAAGAGCGGCTGCGCCGCGAGCACGGCAGGTGGGGCGGACGCGAGCAGCGGCTCGTAGTTGCCCAGGAGCAGGGCGCCGCTGACTCTGACGTCCGACGGCTGGGCGAGCGTGGTCGCGTGGACGGCCGCGCCCTGCGCGGCGAGGGCGCGAAGGAAGGCCGAGTCGGCCTCGCCCGGCTCGCGTGCCGCCACGAGGAACGCCTTGCCCTTGAGCGTGCCGACCTCGCTCCGCAGCGTGGCGAGGCGCCGCTCGACGTCGCGCGCCTTCGCTGCCTCGGCCGTCATCGCCCGCTGAATGTGGAAGCCCGACAGCACGGCCATCAGGAACGCGATGCCCAGCCCCACGCCGAACAGCGTGATGGCCGACCGCCCCAGCCGCGTGCGAATGCCCCGCAGGCACATGCCCACGGCGACCCGAAGGGGCAGGATCACCTGGTCCTGCACGTCGGCGCTTGAGAGGATGGTCTGCTCCTGCATCGTCAAGAGATCCTATAAGGAAGCCAGGAAACCAGGAGAAGAAAGATGAGCGGCCAGGCCGACTGGCTTCGCGGTCCCCATGCCTCTTCTCCTTTCCTGCATTCCTGCGTTCCCTATCATTCCTCCTCCTGTCTTCCTCAGAACGGGGCCATCGAGATGGCCGAGGTGATCAGGCGAATGGCAACGCCGGCCATGCCAATGAGGCCGGTGCCCACCAGGTAGCCCGCCAGCAGAATCGGGGCGGCGAGCAGGAACGGCTTGCGGCCGAACCGCTTGTGGAGATAGAAGCGCGCGAGGAGGGCGCCCGTCAACTCCAGCAACAGCCCGTGCGGCATCGCGCCCAAGCCCCGCGCGAGGCCGTAGACCAGCATCGTCGGCAGCCCGAACGTCGAGAGCACCGTGAAGAGCAGCACCGAGAAGCCGAAACCTGCCCCCAGAAACTCGGGATGGAACGACCGCTCGAAGAGCGTCACCGTGCCCGGCTCGCCCGTCGTGGCCGTCCAGAGGATCATCGTGCTCTTGGCATTGAGGTCCCACATCTTCTGCGCGTAGGGATAGAGGTCGGAGGGGATCGGCGCGTCCTTCCACAGGAAGCTCCAGAACACGAACGACAGGACGAAGATGAGCGGGGTCGTGAGCAGCCAGGCCTTCACCTGGCCGGTCAGCTTCGTGCCGGTCAGCTCGAGGGTGCGGAGGCTCTGGGCCATGCCGCCGTAGTTCTCGATGGGGATCGGCGCGATCCAGGGGTCCACGCCGCGCGCGCCCGAGAGGAGGATGAATGCCTCGCGGACGAATGGGATGTCTATGTGCAGCCCCGCGATGCCCGAGATCCGCGCGTTCAGGTACGACGTCAGCGGCGTGTAGACGAAAGCGAACAGGATGAGGAAGAACACCGGGAAGCCGGGCACGAGGAGCTTGCAGGCGACCACCACCGCCCCCGCCGCCAGGGCGTAGCCGGCGAGGCACAGCTTCAGCGACCAGTCGCCACGCCCAGGCGGCGTCGCCCAGAGCGAGCCGCCCCCGCCCTCCCGCCGCCGCGCCCGCAGCTCCCGCAGCGACTTGCGGAGCTGGCGCACCGTCTGGAACACGCTCACCGCCGCCACGCCCAGCGCCATGCCGATCCCCGCGCTGAAATAGAAATCAATCGAGTTGCAGATCTGCGTGTTGATCGTGTCCATCCCCGGCTTCCACGAGGCCAGCACGCCGACGCGGTAGAGGATGGGGTTGAGCACGAAGGTCATGCCCACCGAGAGCGCCGAGCCGACGACGGCCCAGAACGGGATGACGAAGCCCACCAGGATCAGCCCGATGTCCACGATGATCCCGGTCGGCGTCGCGGGCAGGATGCTCTCGGTGACCCGCGTGAGGTCGAACCACGGAATGGGCAGGATGAGGATCGGCTTCTCGAGGAAGGCGCTGGACACGGCGGGCACGCCGACCTGGACGATGCCGAAGGCCACGCCGAGCATGGCGCCCAGCGAGAAAGTCGTCCAGCGCCACGTGCGCTCGCCCTTCTCGCCCTCGCAGAGGGCCGTGACGCCTTGCGCGCCCACGGGCGCCATCGGAAAGGGCAGCTTCTCGACGTCCGAGCACAGGCGGAACAGCGCGTAGCCGAGCGTGAACTGCTTCACAAAGCCGATGACGGTCATGAACACCAGCAGGGCGATGGGCACGGCCCAGTCGGAGTGCAGGAACGTGCGGTCCACCAGCGCCGGCGAATCGGGCGCGGGGGCGAACCACGACGGGAAACGGCCGTAGAGCCCGGCGTCCCGCGCCGCGTCGGACGTGACAAGGAACTGCCGCCAGATGAGCTGGCCGAACGGCCCGCCGGGGATGAGCGCGCTGCCGCCGATCATCGCGCTCGCCACCATCAGCAGGATGACCATCTCCTCCCGCGTCATCGCCCGCAGCGCCCGCCGCGCCAGCTCGGAGAACACGATCACCGTCACCCACGTGGCCGCGGCGTTCATCCCCATGCCCGACAGCAGCCCCAGGTAGATCGCGCCCGGGAACATCAGCAGGCCGCAGAACAGCGCGCCGAACACCGAGGTCCACGTGAACCCCGAGCCGAAGCTCGTGGGCGTCTCCACGAGGTTCCGGTATTCCTCCAGTTCCTTGTCAACGACAAGGTGGGAGGGGTTCGGGTTGGGTTGCTCGTCGCTCACTGTGTTCGCCCGTCTGATGCGTGACCTGTGACGCGTGACCCGTGACCAGAAGAGCGCGGTTCTGTTCTTCTCTGATCACGCGTCACGCGTCACGCGTCTTGGCCAGCCTCCAACATCCGCCTCCCCCTTTCGAGCAAGCGTTCGCGTTCCTCATCGGGGATGGCTCGCCAGGTGAGGAAGCGCTTGCGGAGCAGGCCGACGAAGGCGTGGCAGCAGCGCTCCCACGACTCCTTGTCGCCGCTCTTGCGCGTCATCACCACCGTGGCCACGTTGTCGCCCGTCTGTTGTGGGCGGCGTGTCCCCACGCCGCGTATCGTCCGCACAACCAGGCTCACCGCCTGGCTCACGCCGAGGTCGTAGGGCTTGAGCCAGGTGGTCGTCTCGACGAAGGGCTCGGCCTGGCCCGCCTCGTCGGCCCGAATGCCGCACTCGGGCGGCGAGCAGAAGAACTCGCCCGCCGAGCCCTCGCCGTAGTCCCCGAACCAGTCCACAAAGTAGGGCACAATCGCCACGCGGTCGCGGCGGTTGAAGGTGAAAGGCAGATCCAGCTCGATGGCATCGCCCGCCGCGGTCTCGCGGCGGCGGGTCATCGTCTCGGCGGGGGCGGCGAGGCGCGCGGCCATTCGCGCGGGATACAGGCTCGAGCCGAGCACGACCAGGATGATCACCACGCTCACGAGCACGCTGGACAGGCTCGAGTAGTTCATCGCCAGCCCCGCCGTGAGGCCGGCGGCCCTGAGGGCCGTGCTCGCGCCCTGTGCCAGCAGGTAGCCGCCCACCGCGCCCACCACGGCGTAGACCGATGCCTCGGCGAGGAACAGCGACCGAATGTGGTTCGGCGAAAGCCCCACGGCGTTGAAGACGTACAGCTCGCCCCGCCGCTCGTAAACGCTGCCCCGCATGGTGTTCAGCACCGTGAGCGCCGCGATGATGATGGGGAGGATGAGGTCGAGCACGCCCTCGAGCGACTGCATGCGGAACTTGCCGCCGTAGAAGGCCACGCCGTCGAGGCCGTAATAGGTCGGCTCGGCGGACCGCTCGAGGTGCGTGGTGATCGCCTGCCGCGCCGCACGGTAGTCCATGCCCTGGAACGCCACGGCGACCGAGGCGGTGAGGGTCCGCGAGGGCATGGCCTCGACCGGCGTGATGACCACGCGGTCGGCGGCGAGCCGAGGCACGTTCTCGGGGATTTCCGTCGCCTCCTCGCTGTAGGCCGCTGCGCCCTGCGCGGGGCTGCGGACCGACAAGATGTCCACGGGCAAGAGCGGCTGGCCGTCGAGGTCGGTCACCCGGTCGAGCCGGGCCCCGTCGAAGATGCCGAGCACCGTGTAGCTGCGGCCGCCGACGCTGGCCGTCGCCGTGCCCTTCTCCACCGCCTCGTCGGCCACCCGCAACTGGTCGGCCATCGCCCGCGACAGGAAGCACGACAGCTCGGTGTTCGATTCGAACCAACGGACGAGCACGTCGAAGGCTCCCTTGACCGGCGTCACGTCGGGCTCGCGGCGGCTGAGGCCGAGAATCGCGTTCGCCGTGGCCTCGAACGTCTTCTCGCCTGCCACCGACGCGACGGTGAACGCGGCCAGCTCGGGCGCCTTCCCCCAGGGAATCTCGAGGTTCCCAGCCCAGTCGCGCTGGACGATCACGTGGTCCTCGCCGTAGAGTTCTCGGAGCGGCGCCGCGGCATCCGCTACGTTCTTCAGGCCACGGTCCCGCACCAGGAGGCCCGTGTAGGGCGCCTTGCCGAGCGCGAACTCCACGTCAACAACGTCCGAGCTGAACGACGCGAAGCAGAGCATGACGAACGTCGTGAGGATGAGGGTGCCGATGGTGAGGCCGGTGCGGACGGGGCGCTTGCGCAGGTTCGACAGCCCGAGGACGAACGCCGTGGCCGCCGCGCCCGCGCGCGACACGTCGGCCGCCTCGGCGCGCTCCTGGCGACGGCGGCTCAACTCCGCCAGGTTCTTCTTGAACCGCCCGCCGAGGAACGCCGTGACCATCGCGGCGAGGGCGAACGTGATGAAGCCCAGCAGGATCACGTACGGGCTGCGGACGAGCTGCACCGCCGGGTGCACCGCCCGCAACGCCAGGAAGAACAGCAGGAAGATGAGGCCCTGGACCGCCACCTGCACCCGCAGGTCGGGGTGGCCGACGAGCAGCTTCTCGGCGAAGAGGGCGAACGGGACGGCCAGGAGGAGGTAGAACAGGATGCCGACGACCGCGTCGGACGCATTCTTGCGGATGACGGGATGGATGTTCGAGCTGTAGGCGAGGGATTCGGAGGCGAGGCGCTTGGCCTCGACCATGCGGCCGGCGGCGGCGAGCTTCTGCGCCTCGTCCGCCAGGCCCTCCGCCTTCTCGTTGTAGCGCAGCACCATGTCGTCCGCCATCCCGTAGCGGTCCTGGAGCCGCGTGCGGCGGGCGTTGACCTGGGCCATGCTCAGCGAGGCGTCCAGCTCGAGGTTCGTGATGCTCGGGCTGTCCGCGGCGAAGTAGCCGTTGCCCGTGATCTCGGGGGCGCCTTCGAGCTGCGAGCCGTCGGCGGGGCCGGAGGCGCCCAGCGCGAAGGCCCGTATCTCCATCAGGCTCGGGTTCCGCCGCTGGCCCTTCTTGAACGTGAAGTAGAGGCGCGAATCGGGCGGGACGAAGCAGACGTGGGTGCCACCCGACGACTCGGTCTTGAAGTCCTGCGGCGGGGCCATGCTCTTCGTCTCGAGGAAGTCGAAGCCTGCGTAGGGCCGCAGCGTCGCGGGGTCGGCCATCGGGAACATCTGCACGGGCGCCGCGCGGAAGACGACCGCCGTGGCCTGGCTCTTCTGATACTGCGCCAGCCGCACGCGTCGCACGGCGTAGGGCGCCCCCTCGCCGCTCTTCGGCGTCGAGAGGGTCCAGGTCACTTCGCCATCCTCAGGCCGCACCACGGCGGCGTCAATGTCCACCTCCGCCCCCCAGTCCTGCGACAGGGCGGTGGGCCAGACGCACGGCAGCTCGAAGCGGCCTCGCCAGTCGGCCGTCACCACCCAGTCGGTGCCCACGCCGGGCGGGACGACGGTCGGCCTGCCCGAGACGAGCGGGGGGCCGAAGCGGACGAGTGCCCCCGGCATCGGGTGGTTGGGCGTCAGGCTGTCGCCCACCTGGCTCACGACCTCGCCGCGAATCGTCGTCAGGTCGCTCCCGCGTGCGAGGGGCACGATGCGGCCGTGGCCGCGGGCGAGCTGGCTCACCGCTGCGGTCACGAGGCGGGTGACGACGCACAGGTTCCGCAGCGGCGGCTCCTCGTCGGGCGATGCGGGGGGCTTCAGGAGCGCATCCAGCGTGTCGAACGGCGTGCCGAGGGTCTCGCGGTTGTCGTCGAGGGTCACGAGGCTGAACGCGGGATAGCCCGCCCAGAGCGCGGCGAGCGACTCGAAGTAGCTCGGCGCGCCGTACCATTCGGTCGCAAAGCCGAGGTCTTTCGTGTCGTTGCCGCGGAGCAGATTGGCGAAGCGGCGCTGCCCCTTCTTCGTCTTCGCGTAGTCGAGCGACGGGTCGGCGGCCTGGAGCCGGTCGGCGGCGAGGCGGAACTGCGCGGCCACCTCGGCATCGGCGGGCATGCACGCCGACACCTGCTTCGGCTCGCCGCACACCAGCCCGATTCGCCCGCTCCGCGCCGTGAGGTCGAGGCCGAGGAAAAGGAGGCGCTGGTACCGGCCGAGGGCCCTGGCCAGCTTGCGGCGAGCTATGGCTTTGTCGTTGCGATGGCTTGCCTCCGCCGCTCTGCACCCCGCGTCGAAGATCAGGTTCTTCACCACTTGCGGCCTATCCCGGGTCTCGTCAGCCGGCGTCCCCAAGGGGTTCAGCCACTGCTCCTTCAGCCTCCAGGGGGGCCTGGCCAAGGCAGCCTGGGCCGCCAGTTGGCGCTTCCTCGCTTCATTGTAGGCTGAAAAGCTGTTTGTCTCATTGCCCTCGGTGTCGCGCACTGCCAGGTTGTCGCGGACCCAATCCACCCTCCGTTGGGTCACTTCCTCGACGGACGCCATCAGCTCGCGGTCCGCGAAGCCGGCGAGGACATCGTAGAAGGCGCGGCGCACGCTGTCATCCTTGCCCACCCAAAAGGCATTCTCAGTTTCTCGTGTCGTCGCGGTCCAATAGGCGTCGTCCATCGCCACCTTTGCGACGTCTCTGGCCAGCCTATAGCCGACGAGGGTCTCTTGTTCCTCGGCCTCCGCCTCACGGATCGCCTCCTCCCGGCGCTCGCGGGCGCCGAGAACGCGGAAGAACTCCCGGATGCCCGCAAGACCCTGCCCGTGGCCCTGTGTGGCGAGGAGGATCACGGAGCGCTTGAGGCGCCCCTTCTCGTCTGATAGATGCCGCGCCAGGGACAATAGCGCCGCCGCGCCACACGCCTGCTGTGCCCCGGGAGCCAGGTTGGGGACGTAGCTGTAGGAGTCGCAGTAAGCGTTCACGACAACGGCCTCGCCTTCGGGATTCGGCACGTCCAGAACCGCGACGAGATTAGGGTCGCCCCACTCCGTCCACCACACCTTCGACCGGATTGTGACAGTGTTGCCCACGAGGCTGGCCGCGTCCCCCGTCACGAAGAAGCGGGGCACACTCACCGAGGCGTCCACGTGGTCGCCCCAGCGCGCGCCCGCGAGCTGTTTGCCGTCGTCGTAGTAGAGTACGGCAGCCGCGCCCATTCCCGCCACAGTAATCCACGGTGTGCCAAGCGGCAGGAGGACGAAGTTGCTGCGAAGATCAACATCCCTGAACTCGCGTGCCAGCCCCTTCTCGCCCCTAAACACCTTGCCAGTGAGCCCCAGATGCGGCGTGCACGCGGTCCGAAACCAGTTGGGCTCCATGGGGTGGATCTCTATGCCCTTCAGCTCCACGCTCGATTCAATGGTGGCCTCGCCTCTGGGAACAGTGACCTCAAATGGTTGGAGGTACACGGCGAAGCCTAGCCCCCTGAGCGTGTGCTTGACGTACCGCTCCTCGGCGGTCCAGCGCCAATCCTCCGGCACATCAGGGCCAGGATTCTGGGGGTCCCTCACGAGCACACCGGGGCAGCGGCTCGGCCCCGAGCAGAGCGATCGCAGGCCATTGAGGAGACCCTCCTCGGTCACGGAGGCGGCGATGGCCTTGTAGTCGGGCGGCTCGACGCCCGAGGGCGGCAGGATGCACGGCTGCGGCGCGGCAGCACGGTTGAACGCGAACAGCGCAGCGATGCACAGGCCGCCCAGGACCAGCGTCAGCGCCGCGTTGCTCAACAGCTTCCGCATCGCTCACCTATTCCCTCCCGCGGGTTCCAATACCCGCGGGAGGGTAATGTCGGAACAAGGCACCCGCTGTCCCCGCCAACCTCCCGCAGGTATTGGAACCTGCGGGAGGTCAGGCTATGGGAAACAGGTGAACACATCGCTCACGCCCCGGGCCATGCCCACGAGGGCGACGACATCCCAGACCAGCATGCCGACCACGCATCCGACGAAGATGCCGCCGAAGAACGGCGTCATCTGCTCGCGGACGGCTCGCGGGCCGCCGATCTTCAAGCCCACCCACTTGATGAGCCACGCGGCGAGCAGCGATCCCCAGCACATGTAGCAGAAATAGCTGTTCGCCAGAATGTAGCCGATCGGGTGGAGCCAGAAGCCCACGAAATGCGTCCGCAAGAACGCCAGGAGCAGCGTGATGGTCGTGCCGACGCCCACGCCGACGAGCGGCCCGGTGGGGTACCGCGGCTTCGGCTTTTCGCCCTGCTTGTCCGCCGCGACTACCTCGGCGTCGGCCTCGGCCGTGGCGTTGCGTAGCGTGGTGAAATACCAGTTCTGGCCGGCCGCCCAGTTCTTCATGTACGGAATGTTGTCGGCCCCCCTCCCGTAGGCCCATACCATCATCACGTAGCCGCCGATGAGCACGCCGCCGAGCGCGCCCACGATGAGCGCCCAGCGCACGCCGCGCGGGCTGGCCTTCTGCTGGTCAGCCAGGTGGAGCATCTCGACCTGCGTCGGGGCGAAGAGGAGGAACTGCGCGACGGCCATGAACCCGCCCGCCGCGTAGGCCAGCACCATCGTCGGCGCCCCGAACGTGAACAGCCCTCCGAGCAGGAAGAAGATGAGGTAGGGGAAGTAGGGCGTGAAATACGTCGCCGGCGCACCGCACTCCGTGCGTATCCGCGAGGCCGACAACCCGCACACGGTGAGGAACCCGAAAAAAAGGAGCGCCGAGCCGGCCCCCAGGCCCGACATCGCGCCCCACACGCCGAAGAACACGAACGCCCCGACGATGAGCAGCGCCGCGGCGCGATAGCTCATCCCCTCGCCCGAGTCGTCCACGCCGCCCTTCAGGCCCAGGATGCGGCGGCCCACGCCTGCCAGGTGTTTGCGCGAGGTCCAGAGCACGACGAGCGCCAGGCTCAGGAACGCCCCGATGTGCTGCTCGTGCGGGAACGGAAAGTCGTCCATCGGCCCCTTGATCGTCTTCCAGCCGAACAGCTCGCCGAAATAGAACGGCACCTTGGCGAGCCAGAAGAACAGGATGATGCTCAGCAGCATATCGAGGTCCACGAAGAACGCGATGGCGGTGAAGAGCAGGATGATCTTGAACTGCGCGCCGCCGAAGCCGCGGACGAATGCCTTCATCTCAGGCGACGAGAAGTACTGCGCCAGGTCCACCTCCACCGTGGGATTGGGCATGCCGGGGATGTAGTGGTTCAGCCCCTGGAGCAGGCAGAAGGCGAGGGCCACGATGATCCCTGCCTTGAACGCGGCCTTGCGCCAGATGGGGCGGATCGTGCGGCCCCCCTCCTCGCGTTCGTCGAGCAGCATGCGGGGCAGGACGACCATTGGGAACGAAAAGCGTTCGTTCTCCGACCACTGCTTGCGGAAGATGACGCCGATGCCGAGGAGGCCGAGGAACATCGCCATCACGATGCTGCCCCAGTAGACGAGCGGCGTGAGCCACTGGCGGTAGGGGATGTAGCCCTTCAGCGTGTAGGCCACGCCTGAGGGCGAGGCCAGGCTGTCGGGCCGCACGAGGAGCGAGTCGCGCTCGTTCTCGGGCAGCTTCGCCAGGTCGCTCTCGCGGATCTCCGCCACGCCCTTCCGCAGCCGCGCCACCGCCTCGTTGCTGAAGAAAACCACGTCCGTGATGATCGCCTCGCCCGGCCCGCTGAGCGTGAAGTCGAGGTCGGCGAACTCCGCGATGTCGCGCGGCATCGTGAGATAGGGCTGGCCGGCCCGCTGGAACGCCCCCGGCCGCGAGAATGCCCGATTCGTGTCGCGCCGCAGCGTCACGATGGGCGCCCGCTGCCCCGTGTCGGTCACCAGCTCCATCGTGAGCGCCGAGCGGCTCTGAAAGCCCGAGAGCCTGAAGAGCGCGGTCGCATAGTAGCGCTCGCCGGGCACGAGCAGCTCGCGGCCATCGCGGCGGCGAGGAACGCGGAGGCGGAGACGAGTCTCCTCGCCCTCGTCGGCCCTCAGGCGCATGCCCGTGGTTCCCCCCACGGGAGATTCGGTGACAGATAGTTTTCCTGCGTGCCCAGCCGGCTCGGCCGCGCACGCCGGCCCGAGGCCGTCGGCGAAGCGGCGGTCGGCGATCAGGTGCTCGCCGTGCGGCCAGAGCTTGTCGGAATAGCTGTCCACCAGCGGCATGTTCTCCTGGTGCTCGGGGATCGAGATGACGAGCCCCAGGAAGCGGTGCCACATGCCCTGGCTCATCAGGGGGGCGGCGATGACGAGCATCGAGTAGACGACGATCAGCTCGCCCGTGGCGAGGCGAAGGGTCCGGCGGAACTTGGCGATGAGGGCGCCGATCAGCAGCACGCCGAGGAAGACGCCCACGGCGCTCGCGGGCGGGTTGTTCTCCGCCAGGATGTTGGGCTGCGGGGCCATCACCTCGTGGTAGTGGACCCACATGCCCATCGCCACCATCGCCACGATGCCGATGAGCACCGCCCTGAAGCTCAGTGTCCGCCTCGAATCGTCCATGCGTGCCCCGTCGAGGCACCCTCCGCGCGTGCCGAGATCACCGGTCCGCCGAAACATCCGCGACGGAGAAGATGACGGTGAAGAAGGTGCCGTGGCGGTCCACGCCGATGGTCTTCTCCTCGCCCGGCCTGGCGAGCCAGCGGCCGATCATGAAGACGCGTCCGTCGCGGACGTCCATTCCCCAGATGCCGTGGCAGGCGCGGCCGTCCTGGTCGGTCAGCTCGCCGTGGTCCACGACGGCGGGTCGCGAGGCAGGGTCGAGGACGAAGCTCCTGAGGCGGGTCGCGCGGCGCTTGTCGGGGGTGGTGCTGGTGATCGTGTAGAACACGCGATTGCCCCGGCGCGCGGCCCCGAGGTGGAAGCGCCCCGTCCGCTTGATGGGGAAGAAGGCGGCGGGCGAGTCGCGCTCCTGGGTCGAGTCGAAGAGGCACATGTCCTCGCCGGCCATCACAAGGCAGCGGTCGCCGTCCGGCAGGTCGCCGTGCCAGTCCCAGGCGTCGCGGTGGGGGGGCACGGCGCGTTCCCAGCGTTCGAGCTTGCCGGTCGCGCCGCGGGCGACGTGGAGGGCCTCGAGGTCGCTGCGGATCTCGAACCAGCAGTCGCCGCGGCGGTCCACGAAGATGTGGAACGCCGGCATGTGGGGGTCCTTCGTCTTGCCCGCGAGCAGGCCGAGGTCCTGCTTCCTGCCCGACGCGATGTCCACCCAGTAGAGCCGCGGGCCGTCGCCCTTACCGAAGGGGGTGACGTAGAAAAGCAGGCGGTCGCGGGCGGCGTCGAGGCCGACGCCCGAGTAGTTGGTGTAGTTGGGGTGGACGACGCCGAAGTCGCGCCATTTGCCCGTGGCGAACTGGTAGCCGAGGAGGTGGGCGCCGGTGTAGGCGGCGATGCCCTCGGGCGTGTAGTTGGCCAGGTGGGTGCCGAAGTAGAGCCAGCCGTCCTTCTCGACGACCTCGCTGTGGATCTTGCCCTGGGGCGGCTGCTTCGTGATGTCCTCGCCGCACACGGGGCTGATGTCTTCGCAGATCATCTTCAGCTCTTTGCCGCGTGGGTCGTAGCGGAAGAAGGCGGAGCCGTGATCCTTCCAGTGGCCGCCCGCGGCGAAGTAGCAATTGCCGTCGGCGGCCACGCGAAGGCCCTGCCACTGGCCGTCGAGCATCCGCACCAGCTTGTTCAGCACGTGGCCCTCGACGACCAGCTTCTCGCGCTTCTGCTCCTCGGCCTTCGGCCCCTGGATGCAGTCGAGCGCGTAGCTCGTCGCCCATTGGAGGCCCTCGCTCTTCGCGGAGCGCAGGACGCGCTCGATCTCGCCGGCGGCGGGTTTCGCTTCGGCTCCCAGTTGGCCGAGAGCGCGAGCGGCTGCAAAGATGACATTGGCATCAGGATCCGCCAGGAGCGCGGTGAGTGCGGGCACGGCCTCCTTGGCCTCGGGGCCGATGAGCCCGAGCGCGGCGGCCGCGTTGCGGCGGACGACCGCCTCCTTGTCCTTGAGCGCCTCGGTGAGCGCCGGGCCGGCGGCTTTCGCTTTCTTGCCCATCCTGCCGAGCGCGAGGGCCGCATAGCGGCGCACGAGCACGTTGCCGTCTTTCAGCTTCTCGGCGATGGCGGGAGCCGTCTCGGCCGGGCCGGCGGCCAGGGCCACGGCGGCCCTCCAGCGCGCCTCCTCGCTCTGGTCGCCCAATTGCCCAAGCAGCGCCTCAAGCTTCGCCTCACCCGCGAGGACGGCGCAGGCATGGGCGATTGACCAGACCGCAAACAGGGCCGCGACGATGCGCTTCACTTCGATTCTCCTTTCGATGGGTTGCCGAGCTTTGGCTCGAAGTCCTTCTTCCAAACGGGCGGGAACGTGAGGTCGCGGACCTCGAAAGCGTGCGGCCCCGCGGGCAGGCTGAGGGCCATGACCCGAATCTGGTTCATCCGCCCCCAGCTCGAGCCGGGGTAATCGGTCCAGCAGGCCATGTGCTCCTTGCCGTCAATGAAGAGCTGCGGGCGGTCGAAACCCTCGGGGAACGTCATCACCAGGCTCCGCTGCACGCCGTTGACGAAGCCGACCACGCGGTCGCGGGCGAAGACGACCTCGAACGGCCCCTCGCCCTCGACGAACAGGCCGTTCTTCTCCACCCGCCCAACGCCCTCCTTCAGCGAGAGGCGCACCCCGTCGGCCTCCACGGGGCGTAGGGCAAGCGCCGCGCGGGCGCTCTGCTTCAGCCCAGGCTTCAGCCGGGCCAAGGGGACGGCTTCCTCGAACGGCCCGCAGCCGTCCACGACGTAGTCCTTGTAGCCCACGCGGCCCTCGCCGGGGCCGAGGACGAGTCGGGCGGCCTTGCCCGCGAGCCGCACGACCGCGGCCTTGCCCGCCAGGGTCAGGTCGCCCTGGGTGAACTTCGCGGGGGCGTCGGCCAGGAGGACGAAGTCGGTGCCCTCCCGGTGCGTCACCTTCAGGACCGCCGGCGAGAGGACCTCGACCTGTGGGGCCGGCTCGGCGTCCTTCCTCGGATAGAGGACGTAGAAGAAGGGCTTGCCCGGCTCGTTCTCGATCTGGAGGATGCTCTTGGTCTCGGTCTTGGGCCTCCCGCGCGGGTGGAGGCCGGCCCAGGGATACTCGATGCGGCCGAAGGTGTGCTTGAGCGCCGCAGGCTCGGCGAACCAGAGCCAGGTGGACGCGCCGAAGTCGGTCTTCAGCTCGGCCTGGCGGCCCGCGACGGCGACCATCTCCTTCTCGCCGCAGTTGAGGAAGTGGGCGAACGAGCGCTGCGGGGTGCTGGTGGATTGCGAGTCGCGGAGGACGAAGTAGTTCGGCCCGTCGGGCTTGGGGCTTCTGAGGAAGAGGACCTGCCGCTGCCAGCGCACGTCGCCCGCCCCCTGGCCAAAGAGCTGGGCGGGGTAGAAGCTCACGCCGCTCGCGTAGTCCGCCGAATCGGTGGAGCCGTACTCCTGCACGTAGCTGTCCACGCGCCCGAAGGGCATCTCGGTGCCTCGGGCGCCGAAGCGGAGGCGGTTGTGGATGGCGAACTCCTGGGTCACGGGCGTCGAGAAGTACTGGTAGGCGGTGCCGGGCAGGAGCGGCGCGCCCTTCGAGTAGAGGACGAGGTTCCCGTTATCGGTGTCCCAATGGCTCCAGTTGTAGCCGCAGCGGAAGAGCAGCATCGTCTCGTCGGGCGTGCCCCAGTGGGCGCGGAACATCACGCCGTAGGCGGGGTGGAAGGCGGTCGTGAGGTCGGGCTTCGCCTTGGGCACGGTGGGGTCGTAGAGGATGCCGTAGCCGGGGCGGATGGGCGCGCCGCCCGACAGCTCGTCGTGCAGGGCGCTCAGGGTGCCGCGGAACGGCTCGTCGAGGCCCCGCAGCGCCTCCATCGAGAGGCCGAGGATCTGCTCGCTGGTGTTCGACGAGTTGCCCATCCCCGCGAACATCCGCGACTTCGTGCGCGGGTCCACGGGCGTGATGAGGCGGCTAAGGTAGAGGAGCGTCGCCTCGTGCGAGCCGGTCTCGAACACGTTGCCCCAGCCGCTGTTCCGCAGGCACACGCCCGCCACGTTGATGTTCCGCGTCGGGCCGTACATCTGGTAGACCGGCGGGGCGATCCACGCGCCGTCCGACGCGGTCTGGCTGGCGAGCTTGAACTCGAGGAACCGCTTGACCGTGCCGAGCCAGTACTGCTCCTCGGGGTGGCCCTTGAGCAGGCAACCGACGATGGCGAGCGCGAGCGTGCGGTTGATCGTCATGTTGTTGTTGCCGCAGTGGACGCCGCTGCCGCGGGGATTGAAGTCCGGGTCGGCGAGCTGGTAGGCCATCGCCACCAGGTGGTCGAACACCCTGTCGCGAAGCTCGGCCGGCAGCTCGGGGCAGGCCAACGCGTCGTCCGCCCACACGATGACGGAGCCGAGGTCGTCCGACTGGCGGTAGCCCGTCGTGTAGGGCGAGCTCTCGCCCATGTGGATGCCGGTGCGGAGGAAGCGATTGGCGGACTCGACGGCGTCCTCCTTCCGCCCGCTGAAGACGTAGAGCTTCTCGAGGGTGCCCTTGTAGGGGTTCCGGTCCATCGCGGCCTTGAGCGCGGGAATGGCGGAACGGGTGAGGATGGCGCGGGGGAACTCCTTCGGTTCGGGCTTCTTCCAGTCGAACTGCCAGTCCTTGTAGCGACGCAGGCCGATGAAGCCTGGGCGGAGGCGCACCTCGCCGAGGTCCACGGCGGCCGGCGCGAGGGCGACCTCGCGGCGGCCATACGTGCGGGGCAGCGTCTCGTCGTGCTCGTGGGTCGAGAAGGGGCTCTGGTCGTCCACGATGTCCTTGTACCAGCGCGTGCGGCGGGCGCCGATGGGCATGGCGACGGCCACGCCCCGCTCGCCGGCGTCCCACACGTAGAGCGCCGTCGCCCGCCGCCACGAGCCGGTGTGGAGCGGGGTGAGGCCGGCGAAGGCGGCGATCTGTTTCGCCGCGTCGAGGGCGCCGAGGGCGCACCACGACTGGAAGCCGCCCCAGCGTCCCCAGGCGCTGATCTTCTCGAGCAGGCGCCAGCCGGCGACGGGCGGCGGGATGTCGGGCGGCTCGTTCCCCGGCACGCTGCCCATCGGCTTCCTTACCTCGGTCCGCTTCTTCGCGGCATAGTCGGCCCAGTTCGCCGCCGCGCCCTGAAACTGCGATTGGGTCTCCCACGCCACGTGGGTCGGCGTCCAGCCGGGGTCCAGGAAGTACACGATGTCGTCGCCGCCCTCCGTCACGTCGCCGAGGTCGAACTCGTCGGTGATGAAGGCGACGGGGATGCCCGCGACGATGCGAATCGTGCAGACGTATTCGCCCTTCGGGACAAAGGAGTAGCGATACTCGTATTCGAGCAGGGCCGGCCCGGCCTCCCTGAGCGTCCCGACGTAGCCGCGCACCTTCCTGCTGGACACGAAGGCGCTGGCCCCCGTCCAATCCCCCTTGGCGCTTCGCCACGCCTGGATGGGGGTCGGCACCTCGCTCGCCGCCTTCGGCTCGCGGAACTCGACCTTGCCAGTCCTGGCGACGCGGAGATTGTACAGGTCGTTCCCTGCCTCCTCGTAGCCCCGGCGCTGTCTGTGCGGAAGTTCGGGCAGGCGCGAGCTTTGCGTCGGGTCAATGCTCACGGTCATCGCCTGCCCCTTCGCCAGGGACAGGACGAGGAACAGTTCGGCCTTCGTCCCACCCTTCCCCTCGGTCGCGCCAGCCATCTGGGCGGGAACCACCGTGCCGTCCACGCGAACCAGCGGGGCCTCGGCGACCTTTGCACCCGGCGGCACGGCAACCGAGTGGCGCACAAGCTCCGGCCCCCAGTCGCGACCGAGTCGCTCCTTGAGCGTGAACGTCACCTCTGCCGCAGCCCCTGCCAATGCCCAGAGGAGAACGAGACACACAGCAGCCAACCGTTGAGTCGTCAACAACTCAGGTCTCCTACTGCAACTCGATGATTCGCACGCTGCCGGCGAGAACTTCGAGCTGGAGGGCGTTACCCTTGACCTCGAGCTTCTCGCTTGGCAAGAGGCGGTCGCGTGCGGAAGTGATTGGGAGGCGGCACCTTATGACCACGGAGCGATTCTCGCGGTAGTCGGTCGGCGTAATGCCCTGCTGGGGCTTGAGTTGGCCCGCTGGGTTGAGGAGTGTGACGAGCCAGCCCTTATCCGACCGGCTGACGAGCCACTCGACGTCGCCCTCGACCTCCACCGGCATCAGGCCGCGCGTCAGGTGGGCGAGCAGTCGGGCGAGCACGGGATGCGCCTCGCGGTTGATCCCAAGTCCATGTGGCACCGATAGATAGATGAGGCGCCCGCGTCCCCTGTCCTCGGAGGCGCAGAAGCTCGCACCATCGGGCGTGCGAGCCAGGACCTTGTGGCTCCACTCGGTGGCCCTGAGCCGCGTCGGGGCCTCAATGGGGCGGCAGCGGTAGCGCTGGGAAGGCTGCATGTCTTGTCCTCCCAGCCACTTATAGCCTTCCGCTTCAACTGGGTTACCCGTTTTGGGCAGGCTCAGCGCCGCCAGGCCGGGGCCGGAGAGGTGCGCGTCGGCAACGAGCAGCGTGCCGCCATTGTCCACATACTGCGCCAGGCGCCTGCCCTCGGGCTCGGTGAGTTCGATCTCGCCGGCCACGATGACGACGGGATAGGTGTCAAGTGTCCGCCACTTCTTGACTTCTGGATAGGCAAAGATCACATCGAAGATGTCGCCGAAGACGCCCGGCAGGTAGACCTCGTTGGTGCCGGTGATCGGCTTCTCGCTCTCGGGGCCGATGGGGTAGTAGGCCGTCCACAGGTATTCCTCCAGCATCCTCTCGTGGATGCCGAAGCGGAAGCGGTCCTGGTGGCCGTGCCAGTTCTTGAACGAGTTGGGCCAGAAGGGGGCAGGCTCCCAGCCGTGCGCGTAGTCCACCAGGAACGCCACGGGGGTGAAGGGGGTCCCCCTGTCGGGCGCGGCCGCGGTGAGGCGCAGGAAGCGGTCCACCAGCTTCCCCTTCGGCGAGAGCTGGACCTCGTGGATGCCCGCGGCGGAGGTGCCGCCCGGCCGCCACCACTCGTCGAAGCCCTGCTCGTGGTAGAACATCGAGGAGCCGGCCATGTACTGGTACCAGATGTCGAACTTGTACCAGGTCATCCCCGCGCCCGAGAAGACCGAGTAGTAGTTGTCGAGGAGGTTCTGCGGCGAGCTGAAGCTGCTGCCCTTGCTGAAGATGGTCGAGGCGTCGCCGAAGTTGCACGACCGGTAGGTGGCCGTGAGGCCGGCGTGCTGCCTCGCCGCGCCGCGCATGAATGCCCACCGCATGCCGAGGATCGAGCTGGTGCAGGCCGACGACTCGTAGCCGGCCGTGCGCGCGCCCCAGTCGAGGCACAGCGGGGCGAACACGATGTTGCCAATCGAAAGGCAGGCGATCACATCGGCATAAGGGTTCTTGTCGAGGTCCTTGCCATAGATCTTTCGGTACTTCTCGGCGTTGCACTCGAGCGAGAGCGGCGCGAACGCCTCGACGAGCTGGCGGCGGGTCCTGGCGTTGGCCGTGGCCTCCTGCATCTTCTTGCCGTCGGGGTAGAAGTAGCCGAGGCTCTCGCCGGCGATGGAGCCGACGTAGCGGTCGCGGTACTTGAGGAAGGCCGCGACACCCTTGTCGCCCACGCGTGCCCCGCCGTGGTAGTTCATCATCGTGGCCCAGGGGCGGCCGGGATGCTCGTCGAGCCACCTGGCGAACTTCTGGCCCGCGGGGTTCACGTCGCCCGTCTTCGGGTCGGTGGCGAAGACGCCGCCGCCGACGGCGTGGAAGGTGGGCACAATGCGGGGGTCGGAGAAGATCGGCACGTCGTCCTTCCCGCCGAACTTCTTCTCGAACTCCTCGCGGGTCTCCTTGTCGTTGATGTTGTAGGGGAATTTCACGCGGTCGGGCTTGTCGCTGAGCCACGTTTCGGCGGCGTTGGTGTGGCTGACGTTCCACAGGTAGAGGAATCCCTTGTCGCGGAAGGTGCGGAGCCGCCACTCCCTGGGCAGCGTGAAGTCGGGCTTCTTGCGCGCGAGGGGCAACAGGTCAGCGGGAATGCCCTTGCGATATTCCGCCAGAACGTCCCAGGCGTGCTTGTGCGGGCGCTCCTTGATGAGCGGACGATAGGCCGCATCGGTCGTCAGCACGATGACATCAATCTGCCGCGGCTCGGGGTCTTTGGTGGTCGAGAGCAGGCTGAGCCTGGCGGGGCCTTTCTTGAGCGTGGCTATTCGCTTGTCCCACGCGAAGGCCCAGCCCCAGTAGAGCTTCGCCTCGTTGTCCTCCTCGATGACCGGCTGCTCGCCGTAGCGGCCGAGCCAGGGCGCGGCGCCCTCCTGCTCGAGCTGCACCTGGAAGCGTTCCGTCTTCTCGCGCCAGTCGCCATAGCGCACCCACACGAAGTAGTCACCCGCGGCGGGAATCTCGATGTCTTTGTTGGCCATGGCCTTATCGTCGTCGGCGCCCGTGGCGATGGAGAGGAAGCCGCTTTCGCCCCCCTGATTCCACTCGGCGGCCCACCCTGGCCCCGACAGCGCCCAGTGTCCCTCCGTCTTCTTCATGTTCGGCTTGCCCATGGGCCAGCAGTAGCCGCGCACGCTATCGAGGTGCTCGGCCTCGAGCCACAGCGATTCGGCGGTGGCGGCAGAGGCGAAGAGGAGCAGCGCACAGAAGATCGCACGGCGCATCGTCAGCCCCCTTCTATTCCTTTGAAGGTCGGAAGATCGCGCCTACCTGACTCGGGGCAAGCGCTTTGGCGAAGAAGCGCAGGTCGGCCAGGCGGCAGGCGAGGAATTCGGGGCCGGCGAAGTGGGGGTTGCCGCCCAGGGCGAAATCCTCGGCGGAGGAGACGACGCTCTCGGGGGCCTTCGCGGCGGCGTGCGCAGCGCCGTTGATGTAGAGGGTGAGCCTCTCGCCCTCCTTCACCGCCGCGAGGTGAACCCACTTGCCCACCTCAACGGGGAAGCCGTCGGTGCCGAAGAACTGCCCCGCCTCGATGCGGGCGTGGAGTTTTCCCCCGTGGACGACCAGCCGCAGCGGGTCGTCCATCCCCTTGCACCAGGCGCTGAAGACCTGGCCATACTGGGTCTTGGGCAGCGCGGCGACGCAGACCCAGACGGCGACGGTGAAGTCGCGGTCGGGGAACTCGGTCAAGGCATAGGTGATGCGGCCCGCCTGGCCGTCCAGTTCGATGGCGCCATTCGGCTTGCCGTCGGGGCCGGGGGCGGGCTTCCAGCCCTTGGCGTCCTTCAGTTGGCCCCACTCGGGCTTCGGGTCGCCCTTGAGCGGGGCGACGACGATGGCGGCGTCCTTCGGCCGCTCGCCGTATTGGGTATCGGGCACGTCGGGCGCAGGGGGCAGCGAGGGATCAATGACGAAGTGCTTGTGGGGCGCGAGGCTCTCGGTCTGGCCGTTGGGGTTGCGGGCGACGAGCTTCCAGTAGTAGGGCGTGTCGGGCTTGAGCCTCTTCGCTTCCGAGGCAGGGAGGACGAGGGGCGGCTTTGCCGCGTCGCCGTAGCTAAGGATGAGGCGGTCGAAGGCGGGCGAATCGGCAATGGCGACGGCGTGTCGGCGCTCAGCGAGGGCCGCGGCGGCCGGCTTGCGGAATGTGAAGCGGATGGCGCCGGGCGCCACGCGGGCGCCGTCGGCGGGCTGCCACGGCACGGGCCTCGGCGGGCGAAGGCCCGTGGCGGGGAGCCAGGAGCGGTAGGCGCCGCCGTTGGCGCCCGCGCTGGCGAAATCGCACAATCGCAACGTCTGGCCGCCGGGGATGGGCACGTCCACGAGAAGCCAGGGGCGCTGCTTGCCCTCGCCCTTTGCAAGCTGCTCGTCGTGCGCCAGGAGAATGGGGCCGCGGTAGAACGATGCCTTGCCGTATTGCTCGAGGTCGCCCGCCTCGTGGCGGATGCCCATGTCGAAGCGAATCGCCACCGTGTCGCCGCTCTTCCATTCTCGCGTCAGGCCGAGATAGGCGCCCGGTTTCACGCCCGAGACGGCCTTGCCGTTGAGCGCGACCTCGGTCTTCATCGCCCAAGCGGGGATGCGGAGGGCGAGGGGGAATGAAGATTCCGCGTGCAGGTATGCACGCCCTACCAGCTCGATGGTGAGCTTCGTGCTGTCGCCGACGGGGTAGTCGCCCTCTTGCCTGAGCGTGATCGCCATGCCATCGGGCAGCGCGGTCTTCACCTCCATCGGGCCGTAGAAGTTGACGGCGAGGCCGTCGCCCCGCCGCATCACGGCCCATTCGCTCAGGGCGCCGAGGCCGCGGGGGCCGTTGACCGAGCAGCAGTTGAGGTGCGGCGTGTCGGGCCGGGCCTGGAAGTGGATCGCCACGTGCGACGGCACCCGCCGGCCGTTCATCGGCGTGTCGTAGGTGCACCATTCGCCCGAGGGGTGCTGGGCGCCGGCAGTGGCGTTGAGCGTCGCCAGCTCGATGTCGTCGGCAATCGTCGGATCGCCCGTCAGGCGCAAGGCATCCATCATCACGGCCTGCCAGGCGATGACGCAACAGGTCTCGATGGGCGTATCGGCGAAGGGATTGCCCGTGGCCCGCTCGCCCGACGAGAAGCCGCCGGTGTTCCGCATATCGAAGCGGCGGATGCTCGCCCAGTGGTGAAGGAAGGCCCGCTTGTAGCGGTCGTCGCCCGTGATGCGGTACAGCTCGGCCAGGCCCTGGACGGCGTGCAGGCTCTCCCAGCGGGGCCTTGGCGTGCGGAAGAACTCAACGCCCGCGAGGCCGGTGCGGAAGTAGTCGCCCGCCCGCTCGAAGTCCTTGAGAATCTCCTCGGCCATGCGCAGGTAACAGGGCTCCCGCGTCTTCTGATAGAGAAGGGCGAGGCCGTGGATGACCGACATGTTCATCTCGTGCGAGCCGGCGTCGAACACGCGGCGCTTCGTGTCGAGATAGGTGTTGCAGATCAGGTCGGCCATGCGGTGGGCGACCGTGAGGGCCTTCGCGTCGCCTGTGTGCTCGTGCCAGAGCAGGAGGCCGAACATCACGTGGTAGTGGCCCCAGAGGTCCCAGTGGCCGAGGAGGCGCTCGGCCTTCGGCCACGGGCCGAGATAGCCGTCCTCGGCCTGAAGCTCGGTGAGGCGGCGGACCACGCCCTGGAGCGTGTCGCGCAGGCGCGGGTCGTCGGATATCCGCATCGCCTGGACGCCCGAGATGAGGAACTTGCCCACGAACTCCCCGGCCCAGGGCACGAGATTGGGCGGGGTCACATCTTCATTTCGCACATGGCCGCCGTGTGCCAAATGAAGATGTGACCCCTCGCGGTTGGCGAACATGTCGAGTAGGCCGGGGTTGTTCCTCGGGGCGACGAGGAGCCAGTGCTCGACGTTGGCCTGGACCCGCTCGCCCAGCACGCCGCCGAAGCGCCAGGTGGCGCCGTGCAGGCGGTCGAGTGCCAGCCGCCCCGGCTCCGCCGCGACGGCGAGTCCCGCCGCCACGAGGAGCGCCGCGGCGAGACCGCAGGGGACACCATTCTCCACGCACACGGTGCGAGTCCTCCGAGACCCGGGTGAGCCACAGCGTCGCCCCAGAGATACCAGCGCAGCGTGGGAGAGTCAAGTGTCCGTCGTCGCGCCCCCGGTGCCGCTCACGGCTTGCGCCCTGGCTTGCGGCGGCGGTATAATGGCGACGCGGGAGATCGAGGTGTGGTGACTGCAGAAAGGAGCGGGGCAATGGCGGGAGCACACGCGACGGATCGCCGGGGATTCCTGCGGGCGCTTGCGGCGGGGGCCGCGGGGGTGGCGGCGCCGCTGGTGGTGCCGGCGTCGGCGCTGGGGCGCAGCGGCTCGATGTCGCCAGGCGACCGCATCCTCGCCGTGGCCATCGGCGCGCGAAACCGGGGCAACGACCTGATCCGAGGCGTCATCCGGAACAAGGACGTGACGCTGCTGGCCGTGTGCGACATTGACGAGAAGATCCGCGCGCAGCGCGTGGGCGAGTGCAACAAGTCCTACGAGGAGCAGGAGCGCGGGAAGAACGTCACCGCGGGCATCCACGACTTCCACGAGGTGATGGAGCGGACCGACATTGACGCGGTGCTGATCGCCACGCCCGACCAGCACCACGCGCACATGGCCATCGCCGCGATGCGGAGCGGCAAGGACGTGTATTGCGAGAAGCCGATGACGCTGACGATTGCCGAGGGCCGCGCGATGGCCGACACGGCGGCCCGCTACGGTCGCGTGTTCCAGGTCGGCAGCCAGCGCCGCTCGGAGGAGCGGCCCCGCCGCGCCTGCGAGGCGGTCCGCAACGGCCGCATCGGAAAGCTCCTGCGCGTCGAGGTGGGCGTGGGCATGCGCCCCGCGAAGGCGGAGGCCGACGTGGCGGAGCCTGTGCCGCCGGGCTTCGACTACGAGCTGTGGCTCGGCCCCGCCCCCTGGGCGCCCTACTCGACCAAGCGCTGCCACTACAACTTCCGCTTCGTCCGCGACTACTCGGGCGGCGAGATGACGAACTTCGGCGCCCACTTCTTCGACGTCGCCCAATGGGGCATCGGCGCCGACGACACCGGCCCCGTCGAGATCGACGGGAAGGGCGAGTTCTTCGATGGCCTCTGGAACACGTTCTCCAAGGTGGACGTGACGTACACCTACGCGAGCGGGGTGACGATCCACTGCACGCACAAGTTTGCCGGCTGCAAGTTCATCGGCACGGAGGGGTGGGTGGACGCCGACCGCCTGGTGGGGGAGCCGATGAGCGCGATCACCGCGCCGCTCGGCGCCAGCGACGTGCACCTCTACCAGTCCCGCGGCGGGCACATGGGCACCTTCATCGAGTGCGTGCGCACGCGGGGCACCACGGCGGCCACGGTGGAGATCGGGCACCGCTCGGCCACCGTGTGCCACCTGGGCAACATCGCGATGACGCTGGAGCGCAAGCTGCGCTGGGACCCCAAGGCCGAGGAGTTCCCCGGCGACGCCGAGGCGAACCGCATGCGGCTCCGGCCCTACCGCGAGCCGTACGTGCTCTGAGAGCCTATCGCTGCCGGCGGAGGGGATGGGTGGATGAGTGGACGGTTGGATGGATGTCAGACAGACGCGCGTCTTTCATCCATCCACTCATCCATTCCTCCATTCATCCCACCTGCATGTGCCCCATTCGTCCTACTGGCCCAGCAGCTTCGCCACGGCGTCGCGGAGGGCGTCGGGGTCCACCGGCTTCTCGACGTAGGCCTCGGGCTCGCTCTCGTAGTAGTCGCCCATCTCCTTGGCGTTGAAGCCGATGCCGGTCTTCTGGCGGACGCCGGTGAGCATGACGATGGGGATGCCCTTGGTCGCCTCGTCGCGCCGCAGGTCGTCGAAGACCTCGAAGCCGTTCTTCTTGGGCATCTGGACGTCCAGGATCACCAGGTCGGGCTTCTCCGCCCTGACGACCTCGAGGGCGGCCTCGCCGTCCGATGCCTCGAGGATCGTGTAGCCATCGTCCTCGAGGGCCGCCTGCACGAAGGCCCGCATGTCGGCCTCATCGTCGGCGATGAGTACCTTCTTTCCCTGTTCCGCCATGGACTCTCCTTTCGCCCCGGCCCACGTGGCGTGAAGGCCCGATCCTACGGCTGCCCCTTATAGACTCTTGCGTCTGGCATGTCAAGTGCGGGGCACGGCCCGGGGGCCGTCGCGAGGGTGCGAGGCGACCGCGTGTTGACTTTCCACTGGCGTGCCCCCATTCTATAGAGCGCTGGAGGAACACAGATGCACGAGCGGAGCCCCGCGGCCATCGGCCTTGGCGTTGCCTTGTCGCTCTTCGTCGTCGGTTGCCGCGCCCTGCGCGAGGAGAAGCACGTGCCCCCCAGATCCCAGGCGACCTTCTGCGTGGCCACGGCCGGCGACGACGCGGGGCCGGGCACCGCCGACCAGCCCTTCGCCACGCTCGCCCGCGCGCGCGACGCGGTGCGCCAGCTCGTCGCGGCCGGGCTGGCGAAGGATGTGAAGGTCCTTCTCCGCGGCGGCACGCACTATCTGCCGCAGGGGATCGCGTTCGGGCCAGAGGACTCGGGCACAGCGGAGCATCGCGTCGCCTACGCCGCCTGGCCGGGCGAAGCGCCCCTCCTCGTCGGCGGCGTGGCCGTCACGGGCTGGACGAAGCACGCCGAGAGCATCTGGCAGGCCGCGATTCCCGAGGGCATTCAGCCCACGCAGCTTTTCGAGAACGGCGAACGCCTCGCCCTCGCCCGCGCGCCCAACGAGGGCTACTTCCACACCGAGAACGCCGTGCCCGGCCAGCCGAAGGCGGCGTTCGTCTACCGGGCCAAGGACCTCGAGCCGAAGGGCTGGGACTGGAGCGAGGGCCGTGTGTTCATGTGGCCGACGCACGACTGGTTCTCGACCGACAAGCCGATCGCGGGCATTGACGCCGAGAAGCGGATCATCCGGCTCCAGGGCGAGGGCGGCTACGAGATCCGCGCCAACAACCGCTACTTCGTGCAAAACCTCCTCGCCCTGCTCGACACGCCGGGCGAATGCGCGATCAGCCTGAAGCAGCGCAGGCTCTGTGTCTGGCCGCGCAAGACGCCCATCGAGCAGCAGACGCTCGTGGCCGCCAGCGCGCCCAGCCTCATCGCCATCCGGGGCGAGGGGGAGCGAATCGTCCGCAACCTGCACTTCGAGGGCCTCGACCTCTCCATCGCCAACGGCGACGTGGTGAGCATCACGGGCGCCGAGGACTGCTCGATCCGCTTCTGCAAGATCGAGAACGGCACCCAGTGCGGCGTCGCCATCACGGGCCACGCCCAGCGAATCGCCCTCTATGGCAATCTCATCCGCTTCCACGGCCTCCACGGCGTCACGCTCCAGGGCCACGGGCCGGGCCAGCCCGACGTGAATCACCACCACGCCGTCGAGAACAACCACATCCATCACTGCGGCCGCCTCGTCGGCCACGGCTACGGCGTCCGCATCTCCCAGAGCGGCCACAACCGCATCGTCCACAACCACATCCACCACATGCCCCGCTACGCCGCCACCATCAAGGGCACCCGCTACCAGGTGCTCAAGACCCAGGTCAAGGGCGTCACCTTCGAGAACCGACACGACTTCCTCCACTCGCGCAACAACACCATCGCCTACAACCACATCCACCACGTCAACCAGGACAGCCAGGACACCGGCGCCCTCGAATCCTGGGGGCCGGGGCGCGACAACGTCTACGACCACAACCTCATCCACGACGTCGGCAACACCCGCCTCACCCTCCAGAGCGGACTCTACCTCGACGACGCGACCGACTACTTCACCGTGACCAACAACGTCATCTACGGCGTCACGGGCGCGGGCGGCGACCAGCCGATCTACGCCAAGGGCATCGGCAACCGCATCGTCAACAACATCCTCGTCGTCGCCCCGGCCAACGTGAGCGCCATTCGCTCGTTCTTCATGGCCGACGAGCGCTGCGACAGCCACGAATACGTCCGCAACATCATCGTCTTCGAGGGAGCCCGCGGCGCCCTCTACGACTTCAACAACTGGAGCGACGACCGCGTGGCCGCCTCCGACCACAACCTCTTCTGGCGACCCGACGGCAAGGTGACCATCAAGGGCGGCCCGGCCAACGGCTCCTACGACAAGTGGCGGGCGCTTCTCGGCGGCAAGTTCGACGCCCACAGCCTCGTCGCCGACCCGCTGTTCCACGACCTCGCGGGGCGCGACTTCCGCCTGCGGCCCGACTCGCCCGCCCTCAAGCTCGGCTTCCAGCCCATCGACCTGAGCGCCGTCGGCCTCGAGCCCGACTTCCCCGCACGGTTCGAGAGGGAGTAAGTGAGACCGGCGCGCGGCGCTTGTCTGGGGGTATCGCAGTCGTGTATGATGACAGGAAAGGCGCTAGAGGAGAAGCAAGATGGACTGGCGCGACCGGATCGAACTGAACCCGCAAGTCCTAGTCGGCAAGCCCGTGGTGAAAGGCACTCGCCTTGCGGTGGAGTTCATCGTGGACCTCCTGGCGCACGAGTGGAGCGAGGAGGCCATCGTGAAGAACTACCCGGGGTTGACCCACGACGACATCCAGGCCTGCCTGGCCTATGCCAGCGACCGGCTGCGCGCCGAGAAGGTCTACCCCGTGGAGGTGTGACCCATGCGCCTCCTGGCGAACGAGAACTTCCCAGGCGAAGCGGTGGCGGCCTTGCGGCAGCGCGGGCACGACGTGGCGTGGGTGCGAACCGACGCGCCCGGCAGCAGCGATCCCCAGGTGCTCGCGCGAGCGATGGCCGAGGGACGCGTCGTCATCACCTTCGACAAGGACTTTGGCGAGCTTGCCTATCACGCGGGCCTGCCGGCCACCTGCGGTGTCATCCTTTTCCGCATCTCGCCCGACTCGCCGTCGCGGGTCGCTCAAGTGGCCGTAGCCGTCTTGGAGGGTCGGAGCGATTGGACGGGGCACTTTTCCGTCGTTGAGGAGCATCGTGTGCGGATGGCGCCGCTGCCACCCGTGGCGCGACGGTGAAAGATCCCGAGATTCCCAAGCCATCCCCGGAGGCGCAAGGCCATGACCAGCCCATCCGCAAGTCTGCTCGCCAGGTCGCTTGCGTGCCTGCTGGCGCTGGCCGCGGCTTCTTGCCAGCGGGTGAAGGAGATCGCGGTGCCGCATCAGCCGGACACATTTCATGTTGCCCCCGAAGGAAACGACACCTCACCGGGCACCAGGAAGGCGCCCCTCGTGTCGCTGCACGCGGCGCGCGACGCGGCACGGAGGCTGGAGCCGGGGAAGCCGAGGCGGATCGTCGTCGAGGCGGGCGAGCACTTTCTCACAGAGCCGCTCGTGCTGACGCCCGAGGACTCCGGCCTGGCGATCGAGGCGAAAGGCCACGCCACCCTCTACGGCGGACAGAAAATCACGGGATGGGAGAGGGACGGCGATCGTCTCTGGGTGGCCAAGGTGGACGCAGCGAAGTGGGATTTTCGGATGCTTGTGGTGAACGGGCGCTTCGCCAAACGCGCGCGGCTGCCGAAATCGGGACACTTCACCCACCTGACGAGCTTCAACGTGCCCTGGATGTCTACGACGGGCGGCGGCTGGAAACGCAAGCCGACCGAGGCCGAGCTGACGACGATGCAGTACAAGCCCGAAGACCTCCCCGCCTCGCTCGACATCCGCAACGCCGAGCTGACGGTCTATCACATGTGGGACGAATCGGTCGTCGGCCTCAAGGCCAACGACGCCGCGACCCACACCCTCACCTTCTCGAACCCGGCCGGCCACCCGCCGGGGGCGTTCGGCGTGAAGGAGTACGTCGTGTGGAACGTCCGCGAGGGGATGACCCAGCCGGGCCAGTGGGTTCTGGATCGCACGGCGGGCAAGGTCGTCTACTGGCCGCTGCCCGGCGAGGACATGGCGAAGGCGGAGGTCATCGCCCCCACGATGGAATCGCTCATCCGCCTCCAGGGCACGAAGGAGAAACCCGTCCGCGACGTGACGATTCGCGGCCTGGCCCTCTCGGTGACGAACACGCCGCTCAAGGCCGGCGGCTTCGGCGCCGGGCACTTCGACGGCGCAGTCCACGTGCTCCACACCGAGAACTGCCGCCTCGAGGGGCTCACCATCCTCAACGTCGGCGGCCAGGGCATCAAGGAGTGGGGCGGCAGGGGCCTCCGCATCGAGCGCTGCCACGTGCACCACACGGGCGCGTGCGGCATCAAGGTCGGCGGCGAAGGCACGGTCGTGGCCGACTGCCGCATCCACGATGTCGGCATCACCTATCCCAGCGCCATCGGTCTATGGGCGAATGGCAAGCGCGCACAAGTCGTCCACAACGAGGTCCACGACACGCCCTACACGGCCATCGCCTCGGGCGGCGAGGACCACTTGTTCGAGGGCAACCGCATCTACGGCGCCATGCAGGAGCTCCACGACGGCGCCGGCATCTACATCACCTTCTGCAAGCGCGTGACGCTCCGCGGCAACTTCATCCACGACATCGCCGACACCGGCGGCTACGGCGCCAGCGCCTACTACCTCGACGAGCAGGCCGAGGACTGCCTGGTCGAGGGCAACCTGTCGCTGCGCGTCAGGCGCCCCTCGCACAACCACATGGCACGCAAGAACACCCTGCGGAACAACGTGTTCGTCGTGGACGGCGATGCGAGCCTCACGTTCCCGCGTTCGTCGGACTATCGCCTCGAGAAGAACGTAATCGTCGCCACAGGCAAGATCACCTTCAGCAATCCCGCCGCCATCGCCGCGTTCCCCGACAACGTGCTCTTCAGCGGCGCCGGCAAGGTCGAGGGGCAGGCGCTCAAGGACTATCGCGCCGCCGGCGCTGAGCCGCTCAAGCCGGGCGGAGGCTCGATCCTCGCCGACCCCAAACTCACGGTCTCGAAGGAAGGCAAGGTTACGTTCGCGCCGGACTCGCCTGCCCTCAAGCTTGGCATCCAGCCCATTGACGTGAGCGGCGCGGGGCCGCGGTGAGGCCCGCCTCCTGTTCTGCCCCCTCTCCCTCGCAGGGAGAGGACAGGGTGAGGGTTGGGCGTTGGGGCCGCCCCGGCGCGGGACCCTCCCCCAACCCCCCCTGAGAGGGTGGAGCTTCTGAAGGGCTTCGCGATTGTCGCGCG